>Ga0076004_106_pt1 | contig 141119 bp, 131 predicted proteins | sample RifGroA2_FD_68067 | JGI IMG/M metagenome (GOLD analysis project Ga0076004, IMG submission 68067) | Parcubacteria (Magasanikbacteria) bacterium GW2011_GWA2_56_11
CACCAGGTCCGAAGACCTTTAGAACTGATATACCAGAGATAGGGCGGGATGTCAAGGGGCGGGTGTGTGGACGGGGTACGGTTGACAAACTCCCTTTTTAAGTGTAAATTTAACTGTCTTTGCCACTCGGCACTGACCATGCCAAAAGCATGCAGTTTTTTCCAATTTGAACCAAGGTCAAGGAGACCATGTCTAGCAAACCAAAAAGCGGCAAGCGGCCGCGGTCGACCACGCGTCGAACGCTGCCACCCGATGCCGCTTCGCTCGAGGCGATGGTTCGCGCGGCGACTCGGGTCATTCCCGAGATCGGCACACAGTTCGTAAAGAGCGGCGGGCACGACCTGCGGGCCCGCCATCACCTGCTGATGCGCTGGCAGGAGCGGGCAGCGGCGTTTGCCGCCCTTGCCCGGCTTGACCCGGAGCGCGCCCGCTGGCTCATGGCCGAACTCGGCCTCAACTACTCAACCCCGAAGGAGGAGACCTGATGGCCTGGTACCACGAAGAGCCGCTCCCACAGGACGAGGTGGCCGGTACCACCTACCTGGTCATGGAGTGCGGACTCGGGGGCCAGGACGGCCTCCCGGCCTGGAAGCAGGCGGTCCTCGACAAGGCCTCGCTCATGGTGAGCGTGGCCCTCGCGGCCACGATGCAGGCGCTATGTCGGGCTTTCACGATCGTCGTGCGATCCCAGGATACCGGAGAAACCATGGAGGTCTCCTGGCCCTGGCAGGCGCCGGCGGGCTCATGGGTCGTCGACTCGGCCGTCCTTACCTTCCCGGTGGGGGAGAAGCAGGCCAGACAGGCGAAAGATCTCCTCTCGCAGGAGACCAAGCCCTACGGCTACCGCAACGCCTACCGCATCGTGTCGCTCAACGGCTGCACGCTCACGGTCGAGATCGCGCGGCTGATGTGGAGGGCGACGCGCGAAGGCGCGGACGGGAAAAAGGAATCGGTCATGCGCCGCACCGAGACGGAGCTGACCGCGGCCACCGGGGACTGGAACGCGCGGGATACGAAAGTCCAGCGCCAGTTCTCTCCCATCGATGCCAAGACCGGTCTGCAGGCGCTCATCAACAGCTACCTCCAGCCGCCCGAGCTCATGGCCCTTCCCTCAACCCTGCGGCCCGGCGTGTGCCAAGAAGCGGCCCAGCAGGTCATGAGCTGTGTGGGGCTCGTCAACTCCCCGCGCGTCCGCGAGCCCGTGACCTTCCCGACCGTGGCCAACCGCGATCCGGCCGTTCACCGCGCTGCCTGGGAAGCCGCCGTGTCCGACATGGTCAGCGACCTGCGGCCGCTCGCGCGCCGGCCCAAGCGGGAAGTCTTCCCTGGCGAGTATGCCGCGGACGACCCGGCGGGCGACAGGCTCGTGATCGTGGACCCGCGCTGGAGCGCAGTCATGGCTAGCCGGCCACCCAAGCCCATGCCCATCCGGTTCGTTTCGGCGGACGCGGTGCGCGTGGTGTGGGGGCACGCCGATTTCCCTATCGACGTGTCCAAGCCGGATCGGCACCGCGGAACCCTGCGCGAGTCGCTCCAAGTCCGGGCCGACCGGCTGCGCCCCCAAGGAATGGGGGACGAGAGCACGCCCAGGAGCGAACGGCAGCGGAGGCGCCACAACCGCCGGGTCAACGCTCTCGCCGCTAAGTCGGCCACCCGCGCTCTCGCGTTCTACGCGCGCCTCCCCCTCCTCGACGCACCAGAACTCCTGGCCATCGCCGACGGCAGGCAGGGAAGCGCGGGCAGCCGGGGCCGAGGCCTGGACTTCAACCTCATGCCCATGGCTCTGCACGATGCCGGCACCTCGGCCAAGGAGCGCAAGGGGGACATGCCTGTCCTGCTCCGATTCAGCCGGGAACAGCTGGCGGTCTTCTTCCGTGACGACATCCGGATCGCCTGGAGCAACCTGGTGCGGAAGAACGGAGAGTGGCGGCTCCAGCTCACGCTGGAAGTCTCCTACCCCAAGCGGACAGAGTTCCGGCGCGTGCTCGGGGTCACCTTCGGCCTCAATCACATCGCTACCTGGATCCTGATGGACAACTCTGGCGCAGTGCTCGAAACCGGGGCGTTTAGCCCCAACGAGCAGCTGCGGGCCTTCCTTCAGGAGAAGGGGACGATGGAGCGGGACCAGAAGGATGGCCGATGGGTCGGTGACCATGGCTTCGCGCGCCGCCTGGAAGGCGTGGCGCACCGGGTGGCCAACCAGCTCGTTGAGCTCGCGCTCACGCACAAGGCTGTCCTGGCCATCCACGACATCGACTGGGTGGACAAGCGCGGCGGCGAGAGCCCGGAGAATCTGGTCTTTTCGGCCTGGAACTACGGCCAGCTCCGGCGCTATCTGGAGTACAAGGGCAAGGTAGCGGGCCTCGGCCCGCCCTTCTTCGCCCACGACTTCGCGGTCAAGTACGCCTGCCACGCCTGTGGGGCCTGTCGCAAGGCGGGACAGAAGCCGGAGAACGCGACCACCTGGGTGCATTGGCCGGACAGGACCTTCCACTGCACCAAGTGTGGGGCAGAGACCGCGCTCACCGGCCAGCTCATGGCCGAGCGCGCGGCCAGGCTCTCGCTGCCCTACCACCAGAAGCTGTGGGCCAAGGAGGCCGGCCGCTAGACTCGCGCACGAAGCGCGAGAAGAAACACAAAGACCCCGGACACACGACGTGTACCGGGGTTCATCATTTAAAGGTAATACTCCAAAATTTAAGCGGCCTCTTGGCGGGGCAATTTTTGTCCCAACTTAACGATTGAAAACAAAAATTTGACTAGCTTCAAACTAAAAGAGCCGTACCAAATGATGGCAACGGCTCCCAAAAACAATGGTTTTTGTGATATGTCGGGGTACTGGGACTCGAACCCAGAATCTCACGCACCCGAAGCGTGCGCCTTAGCCAATTAGGCCATACCCCGATGGGGGAGAGTATACCCAAGAGAGAGGAAAAGATCAAGTGCCTGGATTTCTCCCGGCCGGCAGGGCAAAGCCGAGATCGGGGTGGATAACTTTTTGGGTCGCCAACCATTGTGGCTGCCCCCTGGCCTGTGGTAAAATTCAGGCAAACTGTCGGGCCAGCCTGGTTAAAAGTTGGCCGCTTATCGCCAGAGTGTATGTCTCTAACTGCGTACTTTGCCAAAGCCATCGAGTCCGGCGCCTCGGATCTGCACCTGGTGGCCGGAGAGCGGCCGATGATTCGTGTGGAGGGCCAATTGACCCCGGTCGCTCAGGACGAGATAGCCGAGAAAGACCTGGAGGCCGGGCTGGCGGAATTGCTGTCCCCAGAACAAGCCGGCCGTTTTCGCGAAGAGCTGGAGCTGGATTTGGCTTATGAGGCGCAGAATACGCGTTTTCGGGTCAATCTGCACCGACAGGAGGGCAAGATCGGTCTTTCAGCTCGCGTTATCCCGAGCCAAATTCCCACTCCAGAGGAGCTCAGGTTCGAGCCGCCCATTAAAGAGTTTATCAACCTGCTCGACGGCCTGGTGCTCGTCGTGGGGCCGACCGGACACGGCAAATCCACCACGCTCGCCGCCATGATAGAGCAGATCAACCAAACCCGCCGGGCGCACATCGTTACCATCGAAGATCCGATCGAGTTCGTTTTCGCGGACAAAGAAAGCCTCATCGAACAGCGCGAAGTGGGAACAGACACCAAATCTTTCGCCGCCGCCCTCAAACACGTCTTGCGCCAGGACCCCAATGTTATTTTGGTCGGCGAGATGCGCGACCCGGAAACCATCGCCACAGTTTTGACCGCCGCCGAAACCGGACACCTGGTATTCTCCACTCTCCACACTTCTACCGCGGCCGAAGCTATCGAGCGCATAGTGGACGTTTTCGAGGGGCCGAAGCAGAAACAGGTGCTGATCCAGCTCGCGGCCGTGCTGCGCGGCATCGTGGCCCAGGAGCTCGTGCCCACCCTCGACGGCAAACGCGCGGCCGCGCGGGAGATACTCATCAATACTCCGGCCGTGGCGAATTTGATCCGGGAAAATAATATCGCCCAAATTTTGAGCGCCATGCAAACCGGAGCCAAGGCCGGCATGGTAACACTCGACCAGTCGCTTCAGGGGCTGATCACCGACGGGCTGATAGCGGCCGAGGTAATGGAGAAAAGATCCGGCCGAGAGCGCCGGATCTAGGGCGCCTATTTTTTTTGCGGCCTACATGCACCCGGTTTCCCCGCACCGTTTCGGCAACGCGCGCCGCCCCGGCGGCGACGCGCGTTTACGTTTGGCCTCGGCCCTGATCCTGGCGGCAGTTTTGGCGTTGGCAGTCCGGCTGTTCGTCCTCATGGTGGTCCAGAATAATTTCTACACGGCTCTAGCCGCCGGATCGCACGAAATTTACGCCCAGCTTTTCCCCCGTCGCGGAGAAATTTTTTTGCAGGACTCCCGCACGGGAGAGGAGTTTCCGGCCGCGCTCAACCAGGATTTGTATTTGTTGTACGCGGATACGCGCGCGATTCCGGATGACGCGGCCGCGGGCAGGATCATCGATTCTCTGGCGCCGATTTTCGTCTATGACGCGGCCCGTACTAGCACTCTTTTTTCGGCTCTCACCAAACGGACCGACCCCTACGAGCCTATTGAACAAAAAGTTGAGCCGGAACAGATGGAGGCTATCAAGGCGCTCGGTCTGCCCGGCATTCACTTTACCGGCCGGCCGCACCGTTTTTACCCCGAGTATAACCTGGCCGCGCATGTCTTGGGTTTTTTGGGTAAAAACGAAGACGGCACTGATCAGGGGCGCTATGGCATCGAGGGTTATTGGCAGGAAGAACTCGCCGGCCGGGGTGGATTTTTGGAAGGCGTGCGCAGCGCCGGCGGCCGCTGGATACCGCTGGCTGGACGATCTTTGAAACCGGCGCAAGACGGCGTGGACTTGGTTTTAACCATTGACCGCACTATCCAGTACAAAGCCTGCGAGACGCTGCGCCGCGGCCTCGACGAATACCGGGCGAAGAGCGGGGCCGCCATAGTGATGGACCCCCGGACCGGGGCTATCCTGGCCATGTGTTCGCTGCCGGATTTTGACCTGAACACCTACGGCAAGGTGGACGATGCCAACGCTTACAATAATTCCGCCATTTTCACGCCCTACGAACCCGGGTCTATCTTCAAACCGATTGCCATGGCCGCTGCTTTGAACGAGGGCCTGGTCAATCCGGAAACGCCGTTTCATGATTCGGGTCGGCGGGAGGGCTTGTGCTCGCACCCCATCCAAAACGCCGGCAACCGCGTGCACGGCGACCAAACCATGACCGGCGTGCTGCAGAACTCCATCAACACCGGCATGGTTTACGTGGCCGAGATTCTGGGTAAGGCCCGTTTTGTCGATTACGTAAAAAAATTCGGTTTTGGAATCAAAACCGGCATCGAGCTTGATACCGAAGTTACCGGAGTTATCGACTCGCTCGCCATAAACCAGGGCAACAAACTTGATTGCTACACGGCCACGGCCTCGTTTGGACAGGGCATAACTGTAACGCCGATCCAAATTGCCGACGCCTTTAGCGCCATCGCCAACGGTGGCACCCTTATGAAGCCGTATATCGTAAAGGAAAAACGCCTGGCCGACGGCCGGGTGGAGCGGACCAAGCCGCGTGAACTGGCCGTCGTGCTTTCCCGGCGCGCCGCCAGCCTGCTAAGCGGCATGATGGTAAAGACGGTGGACAAGGGCTACAGCGGCCGGGCCCGCGTACCCGGCTACTATGTCGCCGGCAAGTCCGGAACGGCCGAAATAGCCGGCGGGGGAGGGTACACCGACACGTACAATCATTCTTTTGTCGGCTTTGCGCCGGTAGGCGACCCCAAATTTGTGCTGTTTATCAAATACGAAAAGCCGGAAAGGGCTTATGCCGAGAGTACGGCGGCCCCGGTATTCGGCGAACTCGCCCGGTTTATGCTGGAATATTTCCAGGTGCCGCCGGAGAGGGAGGCCGCGGAGTCGGATTAGGTGTTTACGATTTTTTTATTCGGCCCGCGGCCGCGAGATTGACAGCCCGGTTTTTTTTCCCTATACTGGTCGCACATAACCATCAGCCACGGCCCGTTCGTCTAGTGGCTAGGACACATGGTTCTCAGCCATGGAACAGGGGTTCGATCCCCCTACGGGCTACGACTGGGGGGTTTGCACTTGCAAACCCTCTTTTTTGTTGAAAGATTAGCGAAAAATTTGGGGTTTCAAATGACGGATATTGATACGAGGGCTTTTTAGAAAAAATCGAACCCTGCAATTTTATTTTTTGATTATAAGTCGCCCCTTTCCAATAATCCGGCACTGTCAAAAAGAAATTAAAACACAGATCAAGAGCTTCCTCAAAATTGTAATTTTCCTTTGGTGCTTCATTCAAATGTATTTCTTTTTCTTCAATGGCCGATTTTATAACCTCCAACTGTTCTTTAAAATCGTTTTCATCAATTAAGCCTCTACCGAGCATATCAAATAGCTTTCTTTTTTCCAGTTTTAATTGCTCGGATTCTTTGGCTATTTGCTCGGTGGTTTTGTTTATCTCTTTGTATTTTTTCTCCCACACCTCAAGAGCCATATGTCGGATTACTTTCAAATAACGCTTGTCGGGTGTGATTTCTTTTAGATACTCAAAAAAATCATTTTCCAATTTTTCTTTTGGCATTGATTTTGGGGCGGTGCATAATTTGTTATAACAACGATAATAAGGAAATTTCCGCCCTGTATGGCTAGTGGAAAAAGCGGCGGTCAACGGACGGCCACAACGACCGCACAACACGAAATTACGCAAAGGAAAACTTTCGTCCGGATTGCTTAACGCCATAACCGTGCTTTTGTCATATTTCCGCAAAAACTTTTGACACTTATAAAAAGTTATTGCGGTGGTTAGCGGTTGATGAGTCCCTTGATAATCAATGCCGTTCATTGTCATGCTACCAATATAAAATCTTTCAACCAATATTTTATGGATCATCTGTGAAGAAATTTCCTTACCTTTATTCGAGCGTAAACCTTGGACATTAACCCTTTGCCGTATTTCTTCCTCGGTATATACACCTTTGGCAAATTCGTTAAAAATATAAGTAACCGAAGAGGCTTTCGCTTTATCAACAATAATAGTCTTTTTTCCGGTTGTATCTATAAAATTTGTATAACCAATAGGAGCCATAAACGGCCACCTGCCGGATTCGATACACTTCTTCATGCCGGCTGTTACACGCTCGCTACGCATATCATTATCAAGTTGTGCAAAGGTCGCCATGATGTTGCCAACACATTTGCCAAAGGATGTGTTGTTTATGGCTTCCGTGGTTGAAATAAGCGATATACCGCCTTTGGTGAAGTTTGCGTATATGCTGGTGTAATCATTAACATCACGAGAAAGCCGGTCAACCTTGTTGACGATCACGCAATCAATCCTGTGGCTTTTCACGGAGCAATACTTAATCATCTCTTGTAGCCCCTTACGATTGGCCGTCTTGGCCGACTGGCCGTCGTCATGGAACTCGGCGACAATCTCAATGCCTCTTTTGTCGGCGTGGCTCAAACAGGCCTCTTTTTGGTTTTCTAAACTAAAACCATGCTCGGCTTGTTCTGCCGTTGATACTCTATAATATATAACGCCTCGTTTTAGTATTTTTTCCATATTAGTAAAATAAAAAAGGGAGCAAAGAACTGCTGTGAACACAACTTACCGCGAGGCAAATTGAAAGCAGGATTGCTCCCTTTTCTGGCCACAATTACAAATAATTATGGCAATAAAAAAGCCTGCGGTTAGTAAAGTTGTGTTCAAGGATATAATAACAAAGTTATGCTTTATTATCAAGAGGCAATACAACGGGCTTTCTAATATTTTTTATCCAAACATCAAACGCTATTTCTAATAACTGATATATGTTTTCTCTCGCTTCCTCGGCCTCTTCGTCGGTCAGTTGCAACCCCTCCGCTTCCGTCAATTCTTTGAATTTAGAAAGCGTTATCATATCGGCCGGAGTAACATCATTTTGTTAAATCCATTCAGAAATGGGAAAGAATCCAAAGAATAGGCTTTGTATTCCACTTCACCAAGCCATTCGCTCTCAAATGTTTTTTCAAATACCGGCGTTAATAATGACAAAAATCTTTCAACAAATATTTTCGCTAAATATCCCAGTATTTCTATTGCTTCGGATAATGTTTGCGAACGAAAAAACTTTTTCTTGCCAAAAGTCCGCTCGTCAAACATATCCTTGCCCAAATACTTGCAGACATACGCACCTAAATTCGTTACATCTTTGACTTTCTTAATATCAATTTTGCCCTGTCCCCAAGTTTCAAAAATTTCGTTATAGTGAACAAACGGTAAATTACAGATAACATGGTAATGTACCGCACCACGCTTTTGAAATTCCGGCACGGCCAGATATTCAAACTTTGGGTATTTGTAAGACAGCCTTAAAACAAACTTATTAAATTCATAATTAGCTTGTTTTAGATCGGTGATGTTGTCGGCAAAAGTCAAAGTCATAAATTTATTTAACTGGGGGTTAGAATTTATCAATCGGCGAATCTCGGTTCGTGTCCGATTGACTGAAAAATTCTGTTTTTGTTTTTGCAGTTTAATTTTCTCAAATATGTCCAATTGTTTCGGCTCTTTTTCCTGTTTTGTTTGCACGCTTGGTTGCGTTCTTTCAAAATCCCGCCAGACATTCTTTTTGTATTTATAGACCTCTACTTGTTTGCCCGACACAACAACTTTTATGTTGTAGGGAAAAGCCATAACAATTTTCTTTAGATGTGTGGATATAATCAAGATTAGATATAAAGCTTTGTTTTGCTTCGTAACCGTTCGCAAGCATTTTTTTTCGCCGTCGGGCAACGACGGACGAAAAAAGAATTGCTTGCGGAATCGGATATTCGATTGTTAAAACCTAATGCTATTTATTCCCGTATCAGGGCTTTTAATTTTAGCGTCAGCTTATCCAGAGTAAAGGTAGTAGCTTCGCTCTCCACCTTGACTATGGCAAGCTATCAGACGCTCTTTTCAAGCCTTGTCCGATACGGCAATAAACGGCCTGCCACGGACAGTAATTTAGGCCGTGTATTTATTAAGAGTATGGAAAAACTCGTTTCCACATGGACAGGTTCGGCAACCACTGCCGAGCTTGTTAAAGACCAAATTCTTGACCGCTGGGGTCAGGATGAGGCAAACAATTACGATCCGAAAAGTAATTGTTTAACTTTTAACCGTTGGCTCGAAAACGGCTACAAAGTGAAGAAAGGCGAAAAGGCCATTAAGTCCTTTATCGTCATCGAGCAGGGGTTCTAACGAATCCTGTCCCTTTTCTGCTGTTTGTGATATGGAGGAATATCGTCGGAGGTTGGTATCAGTCCGGTGTTATCGTTAGAGAATTCTTTTTTATATTCTCTATAATATGGAAATTCTTCATACTCAATAAAGTTGACGGCTTCGTGCGTGTTGTAGCAATTGGCTTTTAATTTATTGAACATAAAAAAGTTTCTTTTCACCGCTTGGCGTTTTACTGTGTCGTCTTTCAGATCGTGAAGTTCGAAATATGAAGTCATGAAAAACAAACGAAATATATTTCTAACTTCAATAAAGTGTTGCCCCAAATCTCTTATGCGTTTATCAATATTGCTCATATGTTGGACACCAGCCCAAACATCAAGCGGTATAATATTGCCGTCATCATCTTTTCTAATGTCGTGCCTGTGGGCAGAGAATTTTTGTTTTGCCGACGGTGGCATTTCTAGCCACTCCCTTGAATCAAAATACCCTTGGGCTTCGTCGATGAATATCTGTCCGCCTTTTATGCTTAACAATTCCGGAATTTCCGACCAGAAAAATACTTTGCCTAATTTTTCTTTGTTGATTTTCTTTATTTCCACATACTTCGAAAAGTCCAATTTCCAATTGGCGTAAATATCAAAACCTTTCAAAAACATTTCAAGAGCGGTATAAGTCATGAACAAAGTTTTTCCGGCTCCGGGTTTTCCCGTGATAATAGTAATCATAGTGGTTTGAATGAAGCTACCATTTTAATAACTAGTGTAATGAGAAAAATTGTCATTTCTACGAACAAAACCATAAGCAATATTTTGAATAGCGTATAAACTGGAAAGATTAAATTTATCTTTCCAATAGTGGGCGTGATAACTGCAAACGCACTATTGACGGACGCAATGACAGAATTGTTAGGATCAGCGTCAGGCAGGAGTGAAAATATTTTAACGAGGATTGTTTCGATGAGGTCAAACATATTATTCGGGGTTACTTCCGCTGAATAAATAAGAAACTCGCAATATCAAATACAGAGCGAAAATGAGCCAAAGAAAAGCAACAATGTATGGTCGCAATCCGTTGGCAAAATTCTTAACATTCGGGTCGCTGGCGGAAAAGATTTTAATATCCGTGTTGTATTGCTTGTCTGCCGAAACGGTTTTGAAAGTAATGTCCAATGCGGTATCAGTCGGAGCAGTAGAACTGGCGTTGAACAAGTTATAAAAACCGTCATGAAAAGCAAAGTAATAATTGAAGATTATTTTTGTTTTCAAGAGATCAACCAAACGAGGGAAAAAATATTGATTGTCTGTCGTGTTGAATATGTAGTCAATATCCGAAACATAGATACCAAACGGATATTGTCTTTTCATTTCTCCACTTTCCGTGAGTTGGACGACATAATGCAAGGGCGTTGTTGATGAGGCCGAGAGTGTAACCGCATAACTTTGCGTATTAGCCATAGTAGACAAAGTTTTGACATGATAACTGCCGTTAAGTAGATTGCCACTCGGATCATATTGTTTAATAGTAAATTGCAGATTAGCTAATGTGGACGAAGCAGGATAAATAAATTGAAATGTAAACAGAGATGATGTTGAGCTGATTGGCAAAGTTAATGCCGTGTCAAACTTTGGTGATATTATTTTGATGTCATAGTCATTGTAATAATCAAAATTGAAATACCAATTATCCGGATAGCCATTGATTATTTCAATCGTTCTTACAGTTTTGAAATCCATTTTATCATCGTAGTCCACGCAGTCGCCGGATGTACTGCTGGCCTCTCTCGCAATCACTCGCTTGTCGCCAAGCCCGTTGTAATAGAATTGAGCGGAAAATGTATTGCTCGCACAAGTAGTATTGTAATTTATTTTATCGAAGCCCAAGCAGTCGTTAGTTAATCCAATTCTATTTACTCCGTTTGTCGGACAAGTGCCGGTTACTGTTATCCAAGTATCCGTTACTTCCGGATCATTATTTTGCGGTGATGTAATGGCAAATGGAATAACAATCGGGTTGGCACTGAACACTTTGAAAAGCGTATCGCACAAAGCCCCATCGGATTCGGCATATCTTGTTGAACCGTGATAATTATATGTTTGTCCGCTGGTATAATTCGCACTTGAACCCAAGTAATTGCAATTGTTATACATCAATGGTAATGGATTGCCGGTTTCATTGTCGGCGGATGAAGCCGAATTTAACAGGAAAAAATAACTGGTATTTCCGGAAACAGCCACAGGAGTATTAAATGTAAAATACGCCCATTTGTAATATGCGCCGTCATTTGCTCCACCCTCGAGATTGCCCGAACAACTTGCGTCATAATTTATCAATGTGTTTAATTCACTCGCTGAGAATGTTCTTGAAGCCAAAGGTGTCTGACAACCAGCGTAATAACCAGTGGTGGCCGTCGTGCAAAGCGTTATGGTCTTCGGTTTTGTTAGAGTTGCTGTTCGGCAAAGCTTCATCGCCACAGTGCTTATGCCTGTTGTTCCCACAGGTGTTATGAATGTTTGCCCTCGTCCAGTTTCGTTTAGGTAACGAATCACCCATGCATACCAATTGGACGCAGGGGCAAACTGAACCACATCGCCGACTGGACTGTCTGCTTTTGCGAGGCCGGCAGAAAACAGTATACCGACAGCAATCAGGGCAACGGCAATCATCATTTTCTTTGTGTTTAATATCTTCAACATAAATTATGATTTTTGACATAGAAAAAATTTATAAACTTTAAACCTGTGGCGGGGGCTTGGCACAATTGATAACACCAGTTACATTTTCTTTCATCACCGACACCATTTGCTGGGTCGTAGAGGCCACATCCGGATCGACTGCCGCGAAAGCGTTGCCTGCTACTGCTACACCGCCGACAATGGCAGTTAGCAAAGAAGCAGTTTTAACTTGGCTGGCTGAAATAAGATTTTTGATCTTATTAGTCATATGTTTTTAAGAGTTAATTTTTTTAACGAATAAAACTAGTACGCCGACCACTGTTCCGATTATCAAACCAAGCACAATCGCTTTAGCAAAGACAGCTCCAATCATTTGGAAGTCATCTAAGTAGCACGAGTTGAGTAGTAAGATATATATGGAACACATACTATTTGCCCGAAATAATCGTTAAAAATATTGATAAGACGATGAATAAGACCAAAGGAAACACAAGACTCAAACCCAATCCGGAAAATAAATTTGTGATTAGTCCGGTCATATTAGGAAGAGAAAATAATAAGGAGAATCATAATCACAACCAACCCAAACAATATTCCAAACGAAACAGTTAGCAGTTGGCTGAAAAAATTTATCAAGTCCAACGCTTTGTCCGTGAGGGCGAATACTGATATCGCCGATGTGGCGTAATAACTATTGCCTTGGTGGGCAATAACATACGTGGTTGTAGCGGTTATGAAGTCCATACTTATTTCTTGTTAGGGATATAAATATCCATGAAAGCCTTTTGTCTTGTTTTGTTTTGAATGTAGAAAGGATAAATTTCCACATCCAAGGTTACTTTTTCGCCGATTTTGCCGGCTTTCAAGTCCATGTCGCTGACACTGACTTTGACCGGGTAGATTGATCCCTCCGGTTCAACGAATAAAATTCGTTTCTTGCCCGGAGTTCCGTCTTTGCAGACATATTCTTGGGTTTCCTCTTTTTTGAGGATACCGATAAGTCTATACATAGTTTTTTGCTTTCTTGATGAATAAAGTTTCGCAAATCGACCTTTTTAGTTTGCGTGGCTCTATTATAAAATAACCGCCTACACCAAAGTTACGGGTAAAGTTAGGTGTAAAACAAAAAAATCCCTAAGTTAAGGGATTTTCTGCTTGTTTTTTAGGTGTAAATTAGAGGTATTTTTGATTGATTTTCACCTTGGAGGTATCGCCAGTATTAAAGATTAAAAAGTCGGTTATTGCTTCACCGGTCTGTTCTTTGACCTTTTCGTTAATATGCTCGCAAGCTCTCGCATATTTACGCCAATTATTAGCCCTGTTCTTATAATCCAGCTCTTGAAATTCATCCTCGGCAATTTCGGAAAAGAAAAAATCATCGGCGGTATTGTCCTTATTAGTAACAAAAATATGTCGGAGTATTTTGTGGGCGTTGGTTATTTTATCCTGTTTGTTTATCTCAACTCTTTCGCCTTTGATAAACAAAACACCATTTTGCTCGTCAAAATATGTTTCGCCGTCCTTTTCGTCCTCGGTACAAAAGCTTTCTTGATCAAGGCGGGTAAAAACCTCGCTGTTCACCACCTCAAAAGACAATTCCAACATTTTCTTGGAATACGGTTTGGAAAACAATTTAGACAATTGTTCAAGCTCGGTTTTATCCGTTAAATTACATTTTTGTAGTTTTTTCATTTTCCCGTATATTACTTCCAAATTGGTGTAATATACCCAAAACTCACGGGAAAAAAGAGCTTCACCTTTTACTTTCAAAAACTTATCCTCGTCCATGTTTTCCTCGGGTTCGCCGATGATTTTCGCCGTATCGTTGAAAATCTTTTGCAAAACATCTTTGACGATTGGGTCTGTGTTCAAAAATCTAAAATACTTATACACGATAACGAAACGCTGAAAAAAATTTGTTTCAATACAAAACAGCTTCGTAAACTCGAGCATTTTGTCTTTTATCTTGTGAACAAAAATTTTCATGTAGTTGGTTCATGAGGTGTTTTGCAAAGTTTGTTTGCATAAATGCCAGCAAGAGTTTGAAGCTTATTTCTTGTGTTTAGTCCTGTCGACTAAAGTAAAAGATTTAGCTTCACCGCTATAAGGCGGAACACGATCGCCCTTTGAAAGGGTTATCTCTGTCCTCGTACCTGACGGTCGATATTGACCCGATACTTTGGCTGTCTGTCCCGTCTTAGTTTTGGTTTGGTTTCCCATATACTAAAAGGTTGAATGAATAACTTAGAAGCGTCCGACTTTAATCCGCTTCCTCTCTGAAAACCTTAGTAGATTCCCAAAGGAAAGCGATTAAAGTGAGCTAAACTAAGACTAAACCCACAGCCCCCGAGTATTTTTTCTTGCTGGCATTTCTACAAACAATAATTATTTTAAATTACGAATAATTTTTTTCACAACACCTCTTATTTCAACTTCCGTTCTGTACATTGGAGCAAACTCCGGATTAGCTGGTTGTAAGCGTATTTTTTCTTTTTCTTGAAAATATTTTTTAAGCGTTGCTTGGTTATCATCAATGATCGCTACCACTGTATCGCCATTTTCCGCCGTATTTTGCTTTTTGACTATGATAAAATCACCATCAAAAATACCCTCCTTAATCATTGAATCACCATTGGCTTTTAGAGCGTAGATATTGCCTCGCAGGGAATCCTCACGGGCTACCCTGATAAATTCGTCTGGCATTTCTATGGCTTCAATGGGTTTTCCGCAAGCAATCACCCCAATCAAAGGCACTTCAATGTATTGTTGGCGTTTAGCCGGAAGATATAACCCTCGTTCTTTTCGTTCATCTCGGCGTAAATATCCTTTATCCACTAGCTCAGTTATATGCTCGTGGACTGTGGATAAAGCCGAAAGGCCGAATTTATCCTTTATTTCATTAAATGAGGGGGATGTATCGTTTTTCTTGATATACTCGGTTACAAACTCCAAAATTTCTTTTTGTCTTTGCGTTAGATTGTTCATATGGTATAATTATAGCCGAAGTTAAACCGAATGGCAAATCCGCTGGCTGATAGACAGTTTCCGATAAATACAGTATAATATTTCTATTGATAAAATATCTTTTATGACAAGTTTAAATAAAAACGATATAGAATTTTTAATCGACTGTCTTAAAACTGGTAAAGAGGTTCCAGCAATTTATAAATACTCTCTTTTTCCAACGAAGCAAAAAGAATATGAACTTGTTTATGCCGGAAAAATGCGTAAAGAGGATGTTATAGCAGATACCGAAGAAGCAAAACCGGTTCCACTTCAAATAGAAAAAATTTTTAACGGCAACAAATATCCTAAATTTTCAAAAGACTGGACAAATCTTTTAGTTTTTGGCGACAATTTACAAATTTTGAAAACTTTCTACGAAGATAAAGATCCTTTAATTAAAGGAAAGGTAAAGGGAAAAGTAAAACTGGTTTATATTGACCCTCCATTTGCGACAGAAAGTGATTTTAAAGGAGATAAAGGACAAAAGGCATACACTGACAAAACAAAAGGTGCCGAATTTGTAGAATTTATAAGAAGAAGAATTTTGTTACTAAAAGAAATACTGGCCGATGACGGAGCTATTTTTGTTCATTTAGATTGGAAAAAAACACATTACATTAAAATTATTCTTGATGAAGTATTCGGAGAAAATAATTTTAAAAATGAAATAATTTGGCACTACCCAGATAAAATGCAAGGTAATATTTTGGGGTTACCAAAAAACCACAATGTAATTTTATTTTATTCAAAAAGTCAAATATTTACTTGGAATGGAGTCAAAATTGCGTTAGATAAAAATCGAAAAATTAACGCCAGAATTTGGAATCCGGAAACCGGAAAACTTGATACATTAAAAGATGAAAATGGAAAAGTAGTATACAATGAATATAGTGAAAAAGGTGCAGACGATGTTTGGACAATTCCTCAAGCGGAAGTTACAAAATCAGACAACACTGGATATCCGACAGAAAAACCAGAAAGCTTACTCAAAAGGATAATATCAGCATGTACAAACCCCGGCGATTTGGTTTTGGATGTCTTTGCGGGTAGTGGAACAACATTAGCGGTGGCTGAAAAATTAGGAAGACGCTGGATTGGCTGTGATATTGGTAAATTATCCATTTATACAACACAAAAAAGATTATTACAGATCAATCAGAGCAAAGATTTAGATAACATAAAAGAGAGATACGGAAAGCCGGCAAAATCTTTTGGGGTTGTAGCTTCAGGTCTTTACGATTTAGGAAAAGTTTTTGCGTTACAGAAAGATGACTATATTCGTTTTGTAAAAGATTTGTTTGAGATTGAAGAATCAAAGACGACATCTATTGGCGGAGTTGAGGTCGACGGCAAAAAAAGAGAATTCTACACAAAAATTTTTCCATACTGGGATTTGAAAAATGTTAGCGTTGACGAAAAATATTTACAAGAATTGCATAAAAATATTGGAAAAAAAATTGACGGTAGGTTTTATATTATTGCACCGGCAAACAATGTTGATTTTATTAGCGATTATTATCAAATAAATGATGTCCGTTATTATTTTTTAAAAGTTCCTTATCAAATAATTAAGGAGCTACACAAAGTGCAATTTAAAAAATTAAGACAACCACAAAGTAAAAAACAAATCAACAATCTTGATGACGCTATCGGCTTCCATTTTGTTCGTCAACCAGAAGTAAAATCTGAAATAAAAAGTACAAAAGATAAAATAATTTTAAAAATCAAAAAATTTGAATCCGCCTATTCACAAAATGAAACCGGTGAAAAGTTAGAGAATTTTGAAAGCCTAGCCATGTTACTTGTTGATTTGAATTATGACGGGGACAAATTTATGATGACCCATTATTACTTTGCTCAAGATTTATTGGGTTTAAAGAAAAAAGATGACGACGAAGAAAATGATGAAGAGATTAAAGACGAATTAAAGAAAAAAACCGAAATCACAAACGAATTCCCAAAAAAGGAATGCACAAGTAAACAGATTATGGCAATTTATGTAGATATTTATGGGAATGAGTTTAGAGAGGTATTTAATATCAAATAATATATGACGGACGGAATTAAAACATATAAAACACAGGATTTAATTTTACAAATTAAACAAAACTACAATCCTACAAAACTCAATTTTAAAAAATGGATAAGTTTTTTAGATATTTTGTGTGGAGATAGAGAGTATCAAAAAGAAGCAATTAAAAATACAATTATTTATCTTGCGTCTGGAGAATATTCGTCAATTGAAAATTTAGTTGAAGAAAATTTTAAAACAAATCCCGAACTTCAAAAAAGGTATAAGAGCATAAAGGACTATCAAAAAAATCTACCCTTACCGCACAAGCTCTCGGCGGCTATAGACTTAGCGACAGGAACAGGAAAAAGTTATGTTATTTACGGTATAGCACAAATTGCTTTGGGTATAGGTTTGGTTGATAAAGTTTTGGTTCTTTGTCCGTCATTGACTATTGAATCCGGATTAAAAGGAAAATTTGAAAAATTATCCGGCGATGACAGAATTAAGGATTCATTGCCGAACGACGCTGTTTTTAAAAATCCAAGAATTATTGATGCTAACAGCACTATTAAAAATGGAGATATTTGTGTTGAAAATATACACGCAGTTTACGAACGAACAGGATCGTCAATAAACGACAGTCTAAAAGGAAACGGTGAGCGTGTATTGGTGCTAAACGATGAAGTACACCACGCCTACAATTCATCTGGCGAACAAGACATTAAAAAATGGAGAGGATTTTTGCTTAATCCTGATTTTGGCTTCAAATACATTGTCGGCTTAACCGGAACGGCCTACATTGAAGATGAATATTTTAACGATGTCATTTACCGTTACTCTATCCGCCAAGCTGTCGACGACAAAGTTGTTAAATCTGTAGAATATGTGTCAAAAGATGAAAGCATTGATAAAAATGAAAAATTTCAAAAAATCTATGACAACCATAGTGAATTTGTAAATAAATACCGGCTTATAAAGCCTTTAACGATTTTAATTACAAAAGACATTTCCAAGGCCAAAACGCTTTACGAAGATTTCGTAGACTATTTGGAAAAGAAAGAAAAAATACCTCGTAAAGCAGTAGAAAAAAAAGTTCTAATTGTTACTTCACATAAAGACCATAAGAAAAATGTTTTGGAATTAAAGAATGTAGATGATAAAGAAAATTCCGTAGAATGGATTATTTCTGTTTCTATGTTAACCGAAGGGTGGGATGTAAAAAATGTTTTTCAAATAGTGCCTTGGGAAGACAGAGCTTTTAATTCAAAACTCTTAATTGCACAAGTTTTAGGTAGAGGTCTTCGTATTCCAGATGAATACAAAACACCACAGCCAAAGGTTAGAGTTTTTAATCATGACGCATGGAGCCGAAACATTCGTGGTCTTATTGATGAAATTTTGGAAATTGAAGTTAGATTAACCAGTGAGATATTAACTAGCGGAGAACGATCAAAATATCATTTTGACCTCCACACTATTGATTATGAAAAAACAGAAAAAGTCGTAAAAGCAGAAAAAGACACAGAAATTTTTGATTATTCCAAAGGATATATTAACCTTGTAGCTCAAGTTGAACAAACAGCAAAAGAAACTGAATACGAAGATTTGAGTGGAGAGATCAAACAAAAAACAACTACCATTCAAAAGGAAGTTTTTTTGCTCGATGAGGTTCTAGCAAAGATAGTGGAAACATTTAAAACTAGAGATTTTGAAGCAAAAATTAGATTTCCAAAAGGTGAATACGAGAAAGAACATTTACCTCCTGAAAATGAAATTAGAGAAATTATTACAAGTTCAATGCACCGTGTCGGTATAAAGAGCGGGGTTCTTACAGAAGATAATGCAAATAGGATATTTAAGGCGTTCCAAACGCTTTTTAGAGCTAGAGGATCGACGATACGCTTAGAACGAAAAGCAAATAAACCAAAACTAATAAATACAAGGGGGCTAGAAAAAGAAAGCATTGCGGTGGGTGCGATAAAACACGGTTCGACAGTTTTTTATACTGAAAATTTTAAAGACGAATGTAAAAATGGACTTGTAGACATATTACAAGATATTGCTAATGATGAAAGTCTGCCACGAAGTGCAAGTAAAGAAATAAATCACTATTGCTTTAAAACTCCAGTAAATATTGTTGTTACAAAATTAGAACCAGAAAGAAAATTCATCGAAGTGCTTACAAAATCTCCACTTAATGAAAAACTCGACGCATGGATCAAATCCCGTGATATGGGATTTTATAGTATTGAATATTCTTGGCGAAAAGGAGAACACCCAACACAAAACAGCTTTAATCCTGATTTTTTCTTAAAAATTGGTAATAATATTGTGGTTGTAGAAATAAAATCTGACGATGATGATTCGGAAGAGAATAAAGCAAAATATCGTTGGACAAAAAATCACTTTGAAGATTTGAACGAAGAAATGGAAAAAACGAAAATTGAACAAAAATACTTTTTCCACTTTTTAAGTCCCGAAAGTTACTCCGAATTTACTGAATACTTGGCCGACGGTCGGTTGTTCAAAGGCGAATTCCGCAGTTCTTTGGAAGATCTGCTCGAAAAGTAATTATATGGGATTTACTGATGAACAGCTCGACAGTTATATGACTCTTCACAAAAAAGAATTCAACGAGGATATAGATAGGGCGGAAGCCTTACGATCAGCCACTGCCTTGGTCAATATGGTAAGGCTGGTGTATAAGCCAATGACCAAAGCCGACTATATAAAATACTCCAAAATAGCTAGTCAACCGCTAGAATAAGCGGAATTGTCAAGCTCCATGTCCTGATCTCACTAAAGAAAAGGTTCCAACGGTCAATAGAGTGGTCTACCATTTTTCCGGATAGAGTTTTGGCTGGGTTAAGCGAATTTGGCGTTCTTCCTAAGGTTCTAGGTTTGACAAAAGTCAGTTTTAATGCTATACAAAGTAGTTATTTTTTGTTTTTTACAAATTTATTTGCCTGAATTATTCCCGCATTTGCAGGTTGTCTATCTGTAGGTGCGGGAATAATTCCCACATTGTGAACGTGAGAACGTACACCGAGAGATGGGGAGGAAGCGATGGTAACCGTTCGTGTTTCTTGGCGGATCGAGGGTGGACAGGCGAAGGGAAGCGTCGTGGGGGACGACGCGGTGAAACTACGGAAAATTGTGTTCGTTGATCGGTCATACAGAGGTCGATGGCCTGGGGACGGAGAGGAGACCGCGGCGCGTATCATCAGGGATACGAAACCGAGCGAGCATAGCAAAGGTGCCTTGCTTGTGTATCCGGTTTTCGCCGCGGATCCGGTCGCTCTCACAAGCGACGAGGCGAGGGCCGAGCTTCTCAGGATCATCGGGAATGAGGGCATCGTCTTCGGCCAGCAGCTTATCCCGGTGGATCTGCCGGGCTGGAGCGGAGAACTCGTTGGTTCCTTCCCGAAACGGTTCGAGCCTGGGCCTCTCTATATGCAGTGGAGGTTCACCTCCGAAGACGGTTGTCGGCTTATGTGCCTCGGCACACCCAACTTCCCTCAGGGTGTCATCCTGTCGACCGGGATCCGCGTGGGACACGGACCGCCCGTTGTCTGCAACTGGGCGCAGGCCGTGGCCGACCTTGGCAAGCCCAAGGCGATGGAGACCGAGGGTCAGATTTCTTGCTCGCGGGTGCGCTGGGTGGACCAGTACGGCGGGTCGTTCGTTGCTGATCTCCGCCAAGGAGCGGCGATGGCGGCTGGCGTCGGTCAGATCAGGCGGGCCGAGCTGATCTGGGAGTATGGCCATTACATGTCGGCAGGTACCCGCCAGGCGGTCATCGGGCTGCTTCGGACTGGTCTGCACTCGGCCGAGTGGCATAAGCAGGATAAGATCAGGAGGGAGACAGACGAAAGAGCCTCGTGGGGCAACTCCGTTTGGGAGATGATAAGGACAGTCGAGCGTCACCTCGCCGATCCGATCACCCCCAGGCGTTTGCTCGATGTCTATCTCAGCGACCTGCGGGCGGTCCGAACCGGAGTCGACCGTCTGGAGTTGACTGCGTTCAGGTTCAGCGGAGCAGGCGATCCGGACATCTACGACGCTGTTACGCTGGATGATGCGGCCGAGGTAGCGCGGCTCAGCGAGGAGAACGCGCAGGGCCTGTCAAGGATCGATCAGCGTATCGCCGAGATCGCGGCTGCCGTCCAGGCGGCCAAGACCAGGCTCACGGAGCCGGAGACGCTGATCGCGGCCTGGATTGAGCTCGATGGGCTCAGTACCAGAATTAAAGCTTTCCTTGCGAGTTATGGCCAGGAGGCGGTCTGTGAAGTAGATACATTGAGCTATGTCGAGCGGCATCTCGTCGCCGCCGTTGAGAGCGTCGATCAGACTAGCGGCATTGAGCGTCAGCTCTTGGACTTCTACGAGCTTCGCAACCAGGCTACCCGCGCGCTCGAACTGGCGATGCGGCGGATAGAGGGGGCTTCGACGTCGGACGATGAGGATGGCGAACCCTGAAACACACTATTCGGTGGTCCGAGGCCCCAGTCCCGGACGGCGCCGGTTCGATCGCGTCACGTGAGTGACCCGCGACCGATCGACCGCGCCGTCTGGGAATCATAACACCGCAAGGAGGAATCACTTGAAGTCGGTTGGCAAATTGGCTTGAGGTGAGATCACGCGCACTCGGGTAAAGCATGAGTTACAGCGAATGAAGATGGGATTGCAGAATTCACTCAAATGTGATATCTTATCGCCTGTAACACCGATCGCCTTTTGCCCAGGGGCGGCATGGGACGGCGCAATAATCTGGGATGGGTCAGGGTAGCTCAGTTGGTGAGAGCGTAGGATTCATAACCCTAAGGTCGGGAGTTCGATTCTCCCCCCTGACACCAATCGCCTGCCTAGGGCGATTTTTGATTTGGCAAAACAGATCTCGGGCGAGGGAAATAAAAACCGCCGCACTTATTCGTGCGGCGGTTTTTTGGTGCTTTCGTTAGGCTCTGTTTTTGAGCGCATCTTTTAGTCCCTTGCCGGCCTTGAACTTGGGCACTGTTACCGGGGGGATTTGGATTTTTTCGCTCGGCTTTTGCGGATTGACGCCCACGCGCCCGGCCCGGGTTTTGGCGCTAAAGGCTCCGAAGCCGGCAATATTCACCTCGCCGCCGTTTTTAAGCTCAAAGGTAACGATGTCTACGAACGCCTCCACCATCGCTTCCGCTTCTTTTTTGGAAGCTCCTACCTTGGTGGCAATGGCGTCTGCGAGTGCGGCTTTGTTCATAGTAAAAAAGATTTATCCCCGGGTTTTATTCCCGTAGGGAGGTATATATTAAGAGTGTAAAATACTAGAGGTATTGTACCTCAGGAGGTTTTTAGTGTCAATGGAGCTTAATTTATTATCCACAACTCTTCAAACACCAGAGATGCGTATAGCGCGCGGCCTTAAATCCATTTGGATAACAGTCTAGAACCTACTCCCAAAAATAATTCCGAGACAATTTTGCGCCTGTTTCGAGCGAAAATTGTCCGGATTGAGGAGGCATAGTGGTACTATGGCGACGAGAGCCGGACAATTTGTAGCCGAAGCAGGCCAAAATTGAGCCGGAAGTTATTTTTGGGAGTAGGTTCTAATAATAAGTCTAGCAAGCAGAGGCACCTGTTCCACACCGGTTTCCGTTCGGTATTAGTCGGCAGCGCTCCTTGGACTCACTGCGTCTCGTCGTGCCGCGCTGCCAGACTAATACCGAACGAAACACCCTTACGAAGGAAGCGTAAAGGAAACAGGGGAACAAAAAATAAAAATCATTCCTCAATGGATGGCAGGTACATGCAGGATAAAACTTCTTGGTGCCGCTTACTTAAAGAGAAAAAGGTGCCGGGAAGGGGAGAATAAAGACAGAGAAAATAAAAGGCCGGGGTGAGAACCCCGGCCTTTACAGTCGGTTTAAATGTTTACCGCGCGTATTCCACTGTCCGGCTTTCGCGTATCACGTTCACTTTGATTTCTCCCGGGTAGGTGAGTTCCTGCTCAATTTTGCGGGCGATATCCTTGGCCAGGTTGTAGGCCGCGTAATCGTCGATTTCTTCCGGCCGCACGAAGATGCGCACCTCGCGTCCGGCCTGAATAGCGTAAACCTTCTCGATGCCGGGGAAGTCGCTGGCCGTCTTTTCCAGCTCTTCCAGGCGCGCTACGTATTCCTCGTGCGTATCGCGGCGCGCGCCGATGCGCGAGGCCGAAATAGCATCGGCCGCCATGACCAGTTTGGTCAGGATAAGCGGCGGGCTAGTGTCGTGGTGAGTCAGCGCCACTTGCGCCGTGTCTTCGTCCACGTTAAATTTTTTGAGAATCTTGTAGCCGAGCTCGGTGTGCGACCCTTGGGTCTCGTGGTCAATAGACTTGCCGATATCGTGGAAGAACCCGGCTTTTTTGGCGGCAAACGGATCCAAACCAAGCTCGTCGGCCATCATTCCGGCCAGGTGGCCGACCTCTAGACAGTGGTTGAGGACATTCTGTCCGTAGCTGGTGCGGTACTTGAGCCGGCCGACGATCGAGACCAGCTTTGGATCAAGCCCGGTGATGCCCATCTGGTAGAGGGCTTCATCGCCGGCTTGCTTAATGTCAATCGCCAGCTCTTTTTTGGCCATGTCGATAAACTCCTCGATTTTCACCGGCTGGATGCGGCCGTCCTTGATAAGTTTTTCGAGCGCGATTTGCGCCACCCGGCGGCGGATCGGAGAGAAGCCGGAGATAATCAGCATGCCCGGCGTCTCGTCTATGATCAGTTCGCAGCCGGTCAGCTTTTCGATCGTTTTGATGTTGCGTCCGTCTTTGCCGATAATCCGGCCCTTCATTTCCTCGCTCGGCAGGTTGATAATGGTACCGGTATTCTCGTTGGCATGGTTGCAGGCGCAGCGTTGCATCGCGTCTATCACGACCTTGCGCGCCTCGGCTTCAAAGTGGTCGCCGTTTTCTTTTTGCAGCTTGGAAAGGCGCGAGAAAAGGTCCAATTTGCTCTCTTCTTCGGCTTGTTTGAGAAGTTGCTGCTTGGCCTCTTCGCGGCTCAGGGCGGCGGTTTCCTCCAATTTTTTTACCACTTGCAGCTTGATGTCCTCCACTTTTTGGCGGACAGCCTTGACCTCTTCTACCTTCTGTTCCAGTTTGTTCTTGTTTTCTTCAAAATTCAGCAATTTCTGGTCAAAAAGCGATTCGCGCTGCTCCAGGCGGGTCTGAATCTGCCGCAGTTCTTTGCGGCGTTCTTCTTCTTCTCGTTTGGCCTCGTCTATAACTTTAATGGCCTTTTCCTTGGCCTGGAGCAGTAGTTCCTGCTCTTTGTTTTTTGCCTCGACCAGAAGTTTTTCCGCCTTGGCCTCTACCGAGTTGGCCCTGGCCTGGGCTATTTGTTTGCGCACAAAATAACCCACCCCGATGCCGAGCGCGATCCCCACAAGGGACGCGCTGATGATTAACAATTCCGACATACAAAAAAGCTTCAAGCTACGAGGGTCCGGGAAGCATGATACACCGGCTTATCCGGCTACAAACCGTTACCCGCGTAAACTTAGCGGGTAGAGAAGACAAAGGAAGGCGAGGGGAAAAACAGTATCATGAGGGCAGTCGGATCACTCACTTCTCTGGGCTAAACGTATCATCTTCGGGCCTCGTAGTAGTTAGTTACTACGTGACGGTTGAGATTATAGCAGGGTCAATTCACAAAGTCAATGCGTAATTGCTTTTTTGGCTTATTTATACAAATAAAAACAAGCCGGGCAGGCTTGCAAACGGTTGGTGGGGGCCGCGGAGCTGTGGCGGCCGGTGAACATGGCGCTGACAGGGCAGTGCGGTTGGCGGCTCGAGTTAGACGTCCGGCGGCTCGTCTACAGGGAGCTCGTCTTCCCCGTCTGCCTCAGGCTCGGTGAAGTCCGGCTCTCCCGGCGGCTCCGGGTTGATGTCCTGGGCGTCGTCGCCATCTCTGCCAGCGTGAGAGTTCATGGTGCCTCCTTGGAGTTTAACTCACATTAACAGGATTTTTTCGGTCTGTAAATGCCCGGCGTTTATTAGCCCTTGTTCCTGTGCTACAATACTCTTTATGCACCGTCACCCGACAACACACGGCTGGGGCGTTGTTACGGCCGAGGGGGCCGAGATGTGGGACGCGCGGCCGGTCATCCGGGGACCGCGGGCCGCGGCGCGCGACTGGCTTATTTTGTTATTTTATCCGAAAAAATTTTTTTTGTACTTGCATATCCGAAAAAATTTTCGTCGTTCAAGGCGCGGGCAAAACCGGACGGCTTTTCGCATCCTTGATGTCGGCTGCGGCACCGGGGCGAGCGTCATAGAACTGAAAAAAATTTTTGGCCCGGCCGCCGAGGTTCACGGCGTTGACGTCGTCCGGCTGCAAGTGGATCTGGCCCAATCCCGGCTGGCCGAGTACGGCGTTTCGGCCAATGTCTGCTGGTTTGACGGTGAGCGTTTGCCATATCCCGATCAGTACTTCGACGCTATACATACTTCGGATGTGCTCGGCCACGTAGCCGATGTGCCGGCCTGGCTCGCCGAACTTTCGCGGGTAGCCAGGCCCGGGGGCGCCCTGGCTATGTTCAGCGAATCGCGTCTCGGCCGGCACGCCTGCATCCGCCGGTATCTTCTGCGCCGCGGCCTCAATACGGATCCCCACGCGGCCTTTCATGTGTCGCTCTACTCCAAGGCGGATTTAAAGCTGCTTTTGCAGCAGGCCGGTTTTGGGGTAAAAAAAATGTATACCACGGTCTGGGCCAAGTTTTTGGTTCACCCCGACGAACTTTATCCCGCACTCGCCGCCAGCCGGCTATTTCCGGTTTTGCGTTTTGCGAACATAATTTTATACAAATTAAAAAAAGCCTTTCACCCCGTTTCGACCGCCGCGGCCGAACTTTATACTCTGGCGGAAATGCTCACTGTCGGCCGTATCCTCGAAGCGCAAGGGTACGTAATCCTGGCGGCAAAAGATAAACCGCCCAAAAGCTAACCCTCTAGAACCAACTCCCGAAAATCCGGCGCCACCCTGAAACCCGCCGGTTGTGTCGGGCAAGTGTCGAGCAGATTCCCGCCTGCCCAAAGTCGAGCCAGGGGGCTCGACAGCCGCGGGGAAGCATTGACTTTCCCGACCCTTTTAAGTATACTCACGCCCAAGAACCTCATCATTTAGCTTTAATCTTTTAAGTGGATCTATGTATCTACTCTTGAGTCTCGTCCCGGCCGTTCTCGCCATTGTTTACGGCCTCGTTCTCATGCGCTGGATTAACCGCCTGCCTGCCGGCAGCGACCGCATGCAAAGCATCGCCCGGGCCATCCAGGAGGGCGCTCGCGCCTACCTCGTACGCCAGTACCGGACCATCAGTTTTGTCGCCGCCGGGGTGTTCGCTCTGTTATGGATTTTTGTGGATTTCGAGACCGGGCTCGGTTTTCTGGTCGGCGCCGTGTTTTCGGGCATTGCCGGCTATCTGGGCATGACGATTTCGGTTAAAGCCAACGTGCGTACGACCGAAGCCGCCAAGAAAGGTCTGGCGGCCGCTCTCGCGGTCGCTGTCAAGGGCGGCTCGATCACCGGACTCTTGGTGGTAGGACTCGGGCTCTTGGGGGTCGTCGGTTTTTACGCCATCTATGAAAATGTTAACGCCCTCATCGGCCTCGCCTTTGGCGGCAGCCTCATCTCGGTCTTCGCGCGCATCGGCGGCGGTATTTTCACCAAAGCCGCCGACGTCGGAGCGGATCTGGTCGGCAAGGTTGAAAAAGGCATCCCCGAAGACGACCCGCGCAATCCGGCCGTGATCGCCGACAACGTCGGCGACAATGTCGGCGATTGCGCCGGCATGGCCGCCGACTTGTTCGAGACCTACGCCGTTACCGCGGTGGCGACCGTCGTGCTCGGTTCCCTCACTTTCAGCGATATCAACGCCGCGGTTTACTTTCCCTTGGTTTTGGGCGGGGTGTCGATTATCGCCTCGATCATCGGGACATTCGCCATCAAACTGGGTAAAAAACAACACATAATGAACGCCCTGTACAAGGGGCTGGCCGCTACGGCTGTTCTTTCGCTCAGCGCATTTTATTTCGTGGCGCGCGCTTTCGCCCCCAAGCTCGGCCTGTCGGCCGCGGACTTGTTTCTGTCGGCGTTTACCGGCGTGATCCTGACCGGACTCATGGTTTGGGTTACCGAATACTATACCTCCAAGAGTTACAAACCGGTGCAATCCATCGCCAAAGCCAGTGAAACCGGCCACGGTACCAATGTCATCGCCGGGCTGGCGGTTTCGATGCGCGCCACCGCGCTGCCGGTGATATTCATCGTCGCGGCTATGCTCGTGGCGCATAACCTGGCCGGATTGTACGGCGTGGCGGTGGCGGCTATGGCCATGCTCTCGCTCGCCGGCATTATTGTTACCATCGACGCCTATGGACCGATCACGGACAATGCCGGCGGCATTGCCGAGATGGCGGAACTCCCGAGCGAAGTGCGCGCGGTAACCGATCCTTTGGACGCCGTCGGTAACACGACCAAAGCCGTTACCAAGGGCTACGCTATCGCGAGCGCCGGTCTCGCCGCTCTGGTGCTGTTTGCCGATTACACGCATAAGTTGGCTGAGAGTAACATTGCCTTTGATTTTAAGATTGACGACCCCAAAGTCCTCGCGGGCCTTTTTATCGGCGGCCTCCTGCCCTATCTGTTCGGTTCGTATCTCATGGAATCCGTCGGCAAGGTGGCCGGCCGGGTAGTGGAAGAAGTGCGGCGACAGTTCAAGGAAATTGCCGGGATCATGGAAGGGCACGGCAAGCCGGATTACGCCCGCTGCGTGGATATCGTTACCAAGGGCGCCATCAGCCAGATGATCCTGCCGGCTTTGATCCCGATTGTGGCGCCGGTGGCGGTCGGACTGTGGCTTGGCGCCGGAGCCTTGGGCGGGTTATTGGTCGGGACGATTGTTACCGGTCTGTTTGTCGCCATTTCCATGACGGCCGGCGGCGGCGCGTGGGACAACGCTAAAAAGTATATCGAAGACGGACATAGCGGCGGCAAGGGCAGTTTTGCCCACCAGGCCGCGGTAACCGGCGACACGGTCGGCGATCCCTACAAAGATACGGCCGGACCGGCGGTCAACCCGATGATCAAGGTGGCCAATATCGTGGCGCTTCTTATCATCGGACTCCTAAAGTAGCGCGCGACAAAAACAGGGCCTGAATATTACGGGCTCTGTTTTTATTTTCCGGCCCGGGTGCAAAATGCCGTTGCGGGTACTGCCGGGCCGGTAACCTGGCGGGAGGCGGCAAAACGGTTGACGGATTCATCGTCTTCTTCTATACTAAGATCACTTATGAATGTTACCGAACTGGCCCGACAACTCAAGATCAATACCAAGGACATGCTCGAAATTTTGCCGAAGTACGGTTTTGACATTGGTCAAAAAGCCGTCAAAGTAGACGACCGGGTGGCAGAGCAGATTATCCGCAAGTGGCGTTTTATCCGCCGCGATCTCGAAGAAAAACGCCGCCATGAGCAAGAGGAACGCCGGCAAAAAGAGCGGGAGCTGCGCCAGGAGCAAGGGCAGTCTGTTGTTTTGCCGCCGCTTATCACGGTGCGCGAGTTTGCCGAACGCATGAAGCTCCCGACGGCCCAGGTAGTGATGGAACTCATGAAAAATGGCATTCTGGCGAACCTGAACCAAAATATTGATTATGACACGGCGAGCATTATAGCCGGAGAACTGGGCTTCCAGGTGAAGCCCGAGACGGCCGTCGAAACCGCGGCCGGGGACACGCGCGCGGCTGATTTGGAGGAGTCGCTCGCCAAAAGCGGCGAGGGCGTGCCCCGTTCGCCGGTCATCGTGGTCATGGGCCACGTCGATCACGGCAAGACCAAGCTCCTCGACACCATCCGCTCGGCCAATGTCGTGGACAAAGAGGCCGGCGGCATCACCCAGCATATCGGCGCCTACCAGACCGTGTGGAAAGACCCCAAGACCAAATCCGAACGGGCTATCAGTTTTATTGACACGCCGGGGCATGAGGCATTCTCGATGATGAGAAGCCGCGGCGCGCGCGTGGCTGATATCGCCATTTTGGTCGTGGCCGCCGATGACGGCGTCAAGCCGCAGACGGAAGAGGCGATAAACATCATCCGCGCGGCCAAGCTGCCGCTCGTGGTCGCTATCAACAAAATCGACAAGGAGACCGCCGATATCCAGCGCGTCAAGACCGAGTTGTCCGGGCGCAATATTATTCCCGAGGAGTGGGGCGGGGACGTGCCGGTGGTGGAAATCTCGGCCAAGAACAATGTAAACATCGACAAGCTGCTTGACGTGCTTCTATTGGTGGCCGACGTTAACGGAGAGAAAATAAAAGCCGACCCGGCGCGGCCGGCGGCCGGCACTATTGTCGAGTCGCACGTTGACAAGGGCATGGGTCCGGTGGCGACCGTGCTGGTGCAGTCCGGCACGCTCAAAGGCGGCGATCCGCTGGTGGTGAACGGAGAAATCTACGGCAAGGTGCGCGCCATGAAAAATTACAAAGGCGACCTGCTCAAAGAAGCCGGCCCGTCGGTACCGGTGCAGATAATCGGTTTCAAAGTGGCGCCGGTCGTCGGCGACATTTTGGATGTGGGCCGGGCGGAGAACGCGACCGAAATCGACGTCAAACAAAAGCGCTCCGAACAGACTTCGGCCGAACGGGCGACCTTCATCGATAGCGGCAACGAAGAAGAAAACGCGGAAAAAAAGACTCTTAACCTGCTCGTCAAGGCCGACGTGCTCGGTTCGCTCGAGGCGATCGTGGCGTCGTTGTCCAAAATTCAGCATGAGGAGGTCGGCATCAAGATCGTCGGCAAGGGTCTCGGAAACATTACCGAAAATGACGTCTCCAAGGCCGAGGCCGGCGAGGCGGCGGTAGTGGGCTTCAATGTCAATCCGACGCCGACCGCCGAAGAACTTATGCGCGAAAAGGAAATTCCGTGGCGTCAATACAAGATTATTTACGACCTTATCAACTGGGTGAAGTCCGAGCTTGAGGGCATGCTCGCCAAAGAGACGATTGTTACCGAGCTTGGAATCGTGAAAGTTCTGGCCATTTTCCGCAAAGAGAAAACATCGATGATCGTCGGCGGCCGGGTCGAGCGCGGCAAGGCGGTCAAAGGGGTCTTGGCGCGCGTGAAACGCGACGGGCTTCTGATTAGCACCGGCAAAATATCCGCGGTGAAGATCGGCCAGCAAGAAGTGAAAGACGCGGCCGAGGGCACGGAATGCGGACTCATGGTGGAGATCCGCGAAAAAATTGAAGTCGGCGACGTGATCGAGGTGTACAGCGAAGAGATCAAGACGCGTAAAATTATTTTTGTCTGAGTATGCCCAAAATCGAGACAGCCGGAGCGTTTGGTTCCGCTGAACGCCCAAACTCGCGCGAAAGGCAACCCGCGGCGTCGCCGACGGACCCGGAAGTGCGCGCTTACCGTAATTTGGAAGGCGACATGAAAGCGATGCTCGAGAACGGCCAGTTTGTCGAGGTCATCCGGCTGTCGCGCCCGGATTTGTGGTCAAACATGTCCCTGAAACTTGATCTGGCCGATGACCGGGTGGCCGAGGAGGCCGAGGCGAAAATCGACGACCCGACGGCGGTGAACGATATCCGCCAACAGATCGAGCAGGGCCGGGTAGACACCGAGCTGGTACAAATTCTCGAACAGGTGTTTTTGGACTACGGCCCGGACATTTACATGCTTCGCAAGGAAATTGGCCCAGAGGGCGCTGTCGAAGACGAGGGAATGGATGAAGCGCGTTTCGGCCATCGAGTTCATTTTGACAATGCCACCACCTTTGTGATTGAAAAGAGCCGCGGTGCCGACATGCAGGACAAACTCCGTTCAGTCGCCGGCAGCGACGTTGCCAGTCCGGGCACCAGCTTTGACATTGAGCCCTGGAACCATCTGGGGCCGGATGCCGGATTTACGGCCAAATACCGCTACCGCAACCCTTCGGGCAAAGAGGTAACGGCTAAACTGTATTTTTTGTACGCTCGCGAAAAAGCGGCGCCGTCTGGCGCGATCAACGACGATCAGGAAAGTGTTCCGGCAGGTTCCGCGGCCAACGACGATCAGGAAATGTCCCTGACGGCTTAAAAAAAATTATTATCTTTAATTTTTTCCCCTATGTCCGAAGTTATTCTTACCGATGCCAATTTTGAGGCCGAAGTCCTGCGCTCGCCGGTGCCGGTCCTGGTGGACTTTTGGGCGCCCTGGTGCGGTCCGTGCCAGATGATGGGTCCGATTATCGAGGAGCTGGCGGCCGAATGGGGCGAGGGCAAGGTAAAGGTGGGCAAGCTCAATGTTGACGACAATCCCACCACGGCCGGGCAATACCGCGTCATGAGTATCCCTACTTTTATCGTTTTCAAGGGCGGAGAGGCAGCCGAGCAAATGGTCGGGGGCGTGTCCAAGGAGCGGCTGAAAGCTTTTGTGGAAAAACACGCGGTCTAAAATAACCGTTAACAAAATTATGAAAATGACCCGGCGCGGGTCATTTTTGTTGCCGCTGACAAACAGCCGTGCTATACTCATGGCATTACATTTTAATTATTGTCTATGGTATCGCCATCAGCCCGCGTACTCTGGGGTGGAGGGATTGCCGTACTCGTAATCGGGACGGCTTTGGTTGTCGGATTAGGCTATTCGCGCTCCCAAAGCAGCTTGGGCGGGTCGCAGATTGCCTATGATAAGTCAGCCCCATCGGGGGCCTTTGGCTTCGCCGCCGAAGGGCGGCAGGACCTCGACGACGAGGCGGCCCGGCGCGGTCCCGCTACTGCTTTGGCTCCGATTCCTACTGCGGCTGCTGCCGGCGGCGCCGGGGTTCCGAGCGACCGCCTGATTGTCAAAACCGGCACGCTTACAATCACGGTTGAGGACGTACCCGCAACGATTCAGGCTATCGGTCAATATGCCGCGGAGCACAACGGTTTTATTGTCATGAGCCAACTCTACAAGAACGGGCTGGCTCCGAGCGGCCAGATTACCGTCCGCATCCCGTCCGACGTGTTTGACGCGGGAGTGGGGGATATCAAACGGCTGGGCGAGGTGGCGGACGAACGCGTAGACGGCCAGGATGTTACCGAGGAGTTTGTAGACCTAGAGGCGCGTCTCAAAAATCTGCGGTCCACCGAAGAACAGTTTCTGGCGATCATGAAGCAGGCCGCGAAGATTCAGGATATTCTTGATGTCCAGCGGGAGCTGGGGAGCGTGCGTGGCCAGATCGAACAGATCGAAGGGCGAATGAAGTATCTGAGGGAGAGCGCGCGCCTGTCCACCCTGACCGTGTTCCTGTCGACCGATCCGTCCGCTTTGCCGGTTATCAACGATGACGATCGGTGGCAGCCGTGGGCCGAGGCGAAGGCGGCCGCGCGGAGCCTGTTGGACGTCGGCCGGGCGCTGGTTACCGGGCTTATCCGCGTCATAGTGTTTGTGCCGGTATGGGGCGGCGCTATTTTGGTAATTTGGCTGGTGTATCGTCTGGTACGCCGGCGCCAGCGCGCCGGGTAGGCCGCGGAGTACAAACGGAATTTAATAATCCCGGATTTGACCGGGATTATTAAATTATCTTGACTATTTTTTTTACCGGCGTACACTATATTTGATTTTACCCTAAATCAACCAGTATGACGAATCCTTTTGCCAATGCCATGGAACAGCTCGATCGGGCGGCCGCGGTGATCGAACTCTCGCCCGATATCCATGAGCGGCTCAAAGCGCCCGAACGAGTGCTCACGGTTTCCATTCCCGTCGTCATGGACGACGGCGCGACGAAAGTTTTTACCGGCTTTAGGAGCCAGTACAACGACGCCCTGGGTCCGTTCAAGGGCGGCATCCGCTATCATACGGACGTTTCGCTCGACGAAGTGAAAGCGCTGTCGTTTTGGATGACCATCAAATGCGCGGTTGCGGGTTTGCCTTTGGGCGGCGGCAAAGGCGGCATTATCGTGGACCCCAAAGGGCTGTCCGGAGGGGAACTGGAGCGCTTGTCGCGCGGCTATATCCAGGCTATACACAAGTATTTGGGTCCGACGCAGGATGTCCCGGCTCCGGACGTGTCCACCAACGCCGAGATCATGGCTTGGATGCTCGACGAGTACGGGGTGTACGTGCTCGAGCAGGCAGTGGCCAAAATGGGCTGGCAGAGAGCGGGGACGACCGTGGCCATCCAGGGTTTTGGCAACGCCGGCAGCCACATGGCGAAGCTCCTGCACAAGGCCGGATATAAAATCATGGCGATTAGCGATTCCCAGGGCGGGGTCTTCAACGAAGACGGAATTGACCCAGGCCGGGCCGAAGCGATCAAGCTCGCGGGCGGGCTGCTCGGCTGCTATTGCGTCGGCACTGTCTGCACCCTGGACCAGATTAAGACCGAGGGGCCGTGCCGGGCGATTACGAACGAGGAGCTGCTGGAGCTGCCGGTGGACATCCTCGTACCGGCGGCGCTAGAAAATCAAATCACTCAGGACAACGCCCCGCGCGTCAAAGCCAAGATGATAGTGGAATTGGCCAACGGACCGACCACGCCGGAAGCCGACAAAATTTTGAGCCAAAACGGCGTGCTTTTGGCGCCGGATATTCTGGCCAACGCCGGCGGGGTAACCGTGAGCTACTTCGAACAGGTGCAGAACGCGGCCAATTATTACTGGACCGAGGATGAGGCACTCACGAAGTTGGAAAAAATAATGGTCAGCGCTTTCGAGGCCGTGTGGGAGCGGAAAGAGAAATACGGCGTGGATATGCGCACCGCCGCGTTCGTGTCGGCGCTGGAGCGGATTAGCGCGGCGATGGCGGCGCGGGGCGGCGCCAAGTAGAGGCGGAAGAGCTTGACAAACCGGGAGGAAAAAGGTTCTGTTATAGGCAGAACCTTTTGGTTTAGGAAGGAGAAGGCTGTGCGCAAGATAACGGAGATCAGGCCGGGTGAGCCCCCGTGGGTGCGTCCGGGCCAAGACCAGGAGTGGTGCGGGCTCGACCAGATGTTGCTTGAGTTCCCAATACACCGCGGTAACGAGTACGGCCGGACACCGGATTTGGATATCTGGTGGAATCCGCAGCCGGTGTGCGTATACACCGCGCTACAGCTCATGTTTGCGGTCGGATTTCTGCCCGAAGATCTGGTCCAGCTTGGCCGCTATCGCCGCCGCGGCCGCCGGCGGCGGAGACGACGGCCGACAGTCGCTCTTTTTTCTAGCCTCAACATAGGCACGGAATTTTGGATCGTACCCTATCTGGATCCGTCGGGCGCCTGGTGCAGCCTGGAGGTGCACTACCTTTTGCCCTGTTTCGGTCCGGAGTGGGACTTTCTGGTTTCGCGCCTGCCCTAGTTGTCGCGCCTGGCTTTTCGCCGGGCGTTTCCATTATTGGCCGCGGTTTGGTTTTTCCATTCTTCCATTTTTAGTCTTCTCATTTCGTTTTCCGCTTTTCGGTAAACGCGATAAAATTTACTGCGCACACCGGCGGCCGTGAGGTGTCGGAATTCAGGGAGGCCGCGGACAATCCGCACCACCTCGACCTCTGGTTTTTGCTCAATAAAATGCAAGCGGAAAATTGTTTGCGCCAAGAGGTCGGAGGCGTATTTTTTCGAAAACCAGTTGAGGAGCGCCTGATGGCGTTCTTCAACGGAAGAAGTTTCTTGGCGGGCGATGACGGCCTCAAGCGGGCTCGGCAAAGTCTCTCCCTGCATAGTTTCTTCGTAAACTTGCTCGACTTGGTGATGCCGTTCGGCTTGGTAGACGCGTTTTTGGTACTGGGTATTAAATAGATTCGTGAGGATTTTTAGGATAAAATTTTGGAAGGATCCGACATCGAATAATTCGAGATTGGTAAAAGCCCGGGCGAATGTTTCTTGGGTGAGGTCCTCCGCGCGATCGATTTGGTTGCGGCACAGCAGCCTGGCCTGTTCTCGGACAATCGCGCGGTACTTATCATGCAGCGCGCGGAAAGCTTTTTGGTCGCCGCTTTTGGCGGCGCGCAGCAGTTCGGCGTCGGTGAGTTCGGCCGTTGATTCGCGGAGCATCCGCGGTTGGCTATGGGCGGCTTCGGGCATATTAATTGAGGATAGATACGATACAAGAGTAAAACTTTTGCTTCTTGGTGTCAAAATTTGCATTTTAAGGCGCTGTTTAGTAGGATAGCTGTACGCTATGCAGGACTTTTTACACACCACCATCCGCGCGGCCGGGGCGATCGCCCGCGATTATTTCGTCCGCGGCGTTACGCACTCCGAGAAAACCAGCGTGGCCGATCTTTTGACCGAGGCCGACGTGGCCGTGAGCGACTATTTGATCGCCCAAATCCAGGCCAACTACCCCGACCACCAGATCCACTCCGAAGAGCGCGCCGCGGATATCAACCCGGGCGCCCGGTACGAGTGGGTCATTGACCCGATCGACGGCACGCGTAATTTCGCTCTGGGCATTCCGTTTTGGGCGCCGCTGGTCGCCGTGATCAAGGACGGCAAGCCGTTTTTGGCCGCTATTTTCAATCCCATGAGCGACCAGCTGTTTTCGGCTGCCCAAGGTGGAGGAGCCTATCTCAACGGCCAGCGAATTCAGGTAAACGGCGTCGACACTCTTGAGCATGGCTTTGGGGTAATTTACCGCCGGTCGGGGTTTCCCCGGGTAGAGAGGTATATCCGCGCCATGGACGAGCTCAACCGCGCCTCCACGACTTGGCTTCATAATTACGGGAGCATGGTGGCGGCCGCCCATCTTGCCTCGGGCGGAATTGACTTCTATTTGTCGAACTCCGGTTTTGACCATGACTTACTGGCTCCGGCTCTTATCTGTTCCGAGGCCGGCGCCGTTGTTACCGACGCGGATGGCAATCCCTGGACGCGCGAGCACCACGATATCGTCATTGCCAATCCGAGGCTGCATCCCAAAGTACTAGCTTTGCTCAAATAAGTTTTCTTTCGGGTATGGAGAAATACAATCCGCAAGCGATAGAAAAGAAGTGGCAGGAGTACTGGGACCGTTGCCAGACTTTTGCCGTTTCCGAAGATCAGGCCAAGGAAAAATTTTACGGTCTGATTGAGTTTCCCTACCCCAGCGGCGCCGGGTTGCACGTCGGCCACCCGCGTTCCTACACCGCCATGGACGTGATTTGCCGCCAAAAGCGGATGCAAGGGAAAAACGTGCTTTACCCGATCGGCTTCGATTCTTTTGGCCTGCCGACGGAAAATTTCGCGATCAAGACCGGCCGGCCGCCGGCCGAGATCACGGCCGAAAACATCGCCACTTTCACGCGTCAGCTTAAGAGTCTCGGTTTCAGTTTCGATTGGTCGCGCGCGGTAACCACGAGCGAACCGGAATATTACCGGTGGACGCAATGGATTTTTTTGCAGCTCTACAAGCACGGCCTGGCCTACAAAACCAACCAGCCGATCAATTGGTGTCCGAAGGACAAGATCGGTCTGGCCAACGAAGAGGTCGTGGACGGCAAGTGCGAGCGCTGCGGCGCCGTGGTGGAAAAGCGCAACAAAGAACAGTGGATGCTCGCCATCACCAAGTACGCGGACCAACTTCTGGAGGGGCTAAAAGAAGTCGACTACATTGAACGGGCCAAAATTCAGCAGGAGAACTGGATCGGACGAAGCGAGGGCGCGCTTATTACCTTTACGATTCCCTGTTTTTGCTGCCCGGACCGGCCGCGAACGCCGGGCGCGGTCGGCTGCGCCGAAGATCGCACGCTCACGGTGTTTTCCACCCGGCCGGATACCCTGTTTGGCGCGACCTACGCGGTCGTGTCGCCGGAGCATCCCGTCATCGCGCCACTACAGGCGAAAATTGAAAATTGGGACGAGGTAAAAGCCTACATCGAAGCCGCCAAGCGCAAGACCGATATCGAACGGACCGAGCTGCAGAAAGAAAAAACTGGCCTGGAACTGAAAGGCATTAAGGCTATCAATCCGGCGAACGGCGAGGCGATCCCGGTCTGGGTCGCGGACTACGTGCTCGGCCATTACGGCACTGGCGCCATTATGGCCGTGCCCGCGCACGACGAGCGCGACTTTGAGTTCGCGAGGAAGTTCGGTTTGCCCGTTAAATACGTGGTCGCCCCTTTCTTTTTGACCGCCGAGGGCCGCGACGCTGTTCGCAGCGACAAGCCGACGGTACGCCGGACAACGGTATATGCTTTCGTAAAACACTGGAGCGAAGACAAGTACCTGTGCCTGGACTGGACGAAATTTGGCTGGCACTCCGGGATAATCGGCGGGATCGAGGACGGCGAGGATCCGGAAACGGCGGCCCGGCGCGAGATTCGCGAGGAAACCGGCTACCAAAACGTCCGCCTGGTACGCCGGGTCGACGAGGAAGTCCATAACCATTATTTTGCCGCCCACAAAGACGAAAATCGCTATGCTGTCGGCCGCGGTCTGCTCTTTGTTTTAGAGAACGATGAGCGTGAACCGACCAAGGCGGACGAGACACAGAATCACGAAGCGGTGTGGGTGGAGGGGCGGGAGATGGAAAAATTCCTCAATTTGAATGTCTACGAGTATTTGTGGAAAAGGCTCCAGGCGCCTCCGTCGGCCTTTGCCGGCGAGGGGATCGCCACCAACTCCGATTTTCTTGACGGTTTGTCCACGGCCGCGGCCAAAGAAAAAATCACGCGCTGGCTTGAAGAGAGGGGAGTCGGGCAGCGCCAGGTCAACTACAAGCTCCGCGACTGGGTCTTTTCGCGCCAGCGCTACTGGGGCGAGCCGATTCCGCTCGTACATTGCGCCAATTGCGGCGGCTGGGTGCCGCTTCCGGAGGACCAGCTGCCCCTCACTCTTCCCACGGTCGAAAAGTATCAGCCGACCGATACCGGGGAATCGCCGCTCGCCGCGATGACCGACTGGGTGAACACCACCTGTCCAAAGTGCGGTGGCGCGGCGCGGCGCGAGACCGACACGATGCCGAACTGGGCCGGCTCGAGCTGGTACTTTTTGCGCTACTGCGATCCCAATAACGGCCGCTCTCTTGCCGACCCGGATAAGCTAAGATACTGGCTGCCGGTAGACTGGTACAACGGCGGCATGGAACACACCGTGCTCCATCTGCTCTACTCGCGCTTTTGGCACCAGTTTTTGTACGACATCGGCGTCGTGCCGACGCGCGAGCCGTACGCCAAGCGCACCAGCCACGGCATGATTCTCGCCAAAGGCGGCGAGAAGATGAGCAAATCCAGGGGCAATGTGGTCAACCCGGACGAAATGGTGGCCGAGTTCGGCGCGGACGCGCTCAGAACTTACATCATGTTCATGGGTCCGTTCGACCAGGCGGTGGAGTGGGACACGAACGGCCTCGTTGGCGTGCGGCGTTTTCTCGACAAAGTCTGGGGTTTGCAGTACCGGGTCGCTGACGACGCTCCGGATGATCGCGCCGACGAACGGCTGACGCATGTTACGGTTCGCCAGATCACGAACGATATCGATCAGATGCGTTTCAACACGTGCGTGTCCCAGCTCATGATTTTTACCAACCAGCTCGCTTCCGGCGAGCGGACCATAAAGCGTGAGTACTTTGAAAAGTTGGTTTTATTGGTCTCGACTTTTGCGCCGCATCTGGGCGAAGAGTTGTGGTCGCGGCTGGGCCACACGAGCTCGGTGGCGCTCGCGCCCTGGCCGACATACGATGAGGCGCTCGCGGCGGCCGACGAGGTGACGATCGTGGTGCAGGTCAACGGCAAGGTGCGCGACGAATTTACGGTACCCGCGGAAACGCCCGAGGCCGAGGTGAAAGAGCGCGCGCTTACGAGTGAGCGGGTAGAGAAGTGGCTGGCCGGGAAAGAGCCCAAGAAGGTGATTTACGTGAAAGGGAAGTTGGTGTCGATCGTGCTGTAGGTGAGTAAGTTTTGTCTATCTATTTCCGTAAAGCCAAACGACGTGGTGGTTATCGCACCCAAAGTTGAGTATGCCTATGAGGGGAGGATGAAACTTTTCGAGGCGAATTATCCGGCGACCGATGACGATGATGAAGCAGAGATAAAGTAATATTTGTTATGAAAAATTTTTTCGGCAATAAAATTCAGTGGGTGTGGACAATGCGTAAGTTAAATACGCCACTCTCCGTCTCGTCATACCTGCCTGGCGTCAAGATGGGACAAAAATATTTCGGATACCCGACGCATTTGAGCGCGACATGGTACGACCATGGTGACATTTATTTTGATAAAGAAGAAATCAAGGCCATCGCAGAATTTCTCAGATACAAAACGCGTGGCGACTCCGATTATCCAGACAAAATCGCAAAACATATTTTTTCTTTCGCCAAAGAAATTGATCGCCAAACGCCTCCAAACACAAAAGGTAAGTCTTTACCGCAGCTTATCACGCTTTTCAAGAAAGAGCAGAAACTATTTTTGCAAATGATCGGTTTCATGAGCTACCGCGGTTCAGTGCAAATGGGCGATATTTTGCGGGAGCAGCTTGAAACTATTTTGACGTACCGCCTCGGAGAAAAGCACAAACTAAACCAATTTGGGCAATATATCGAAACGCTCTCATATCCGTACCACGAAAGCATTATTGCCGAAGAGAAAAAAAATATTCTGCGCCTGGCAAGCGGTTTCAAGAATTTGACGAAAGTAAAACAGGAACAAGCGGTTCATGTCTACTGGAAGAAATATGAATGGTTGGCTTACCATTGGTTTGTGGGGGCGCCACCGAACGAAAAACAGCTGAAAGACCGGATTGAAAAACTTGCGCCAACTGCCAAAAAAGAACTGGTCGCTCTGGCGGAGCTCCAAAAAGAGAACGAAGAAAAGGTTAGAACCGCCGTTCACGACCTCGATCTGAATGACAAGGAGAAAAAAGTTGTGAGGCAATACCGCGCGTGGTTATTTCTAAGAACATTCGTAAAAGACAATATTAATAAGGCGAGCTATAAACTTTTGCCTATCCTGAACGCGATGGGGGAATCTTTCGGCATAGAATCCAAACTAATGCCCTATTTATCGCTAGACGAAATTCACGCGCTCGCCCAATTATCGCGCCAAGAAGTAAAAAAACTCATTACTGAACGGCGCGGAGGGTTTAGCGCGGGTATTGTGGACAACAAATTTGCTTTTCAGGGATTTGACAAAAAAGTTTCCTCGGAGCGGAAAGGCGACGAACAACACGTCAAAGGTTCAATCGCATTTCGGGGCAAAATTTCCGGCGTCGCCAAAGTTTTGCTTTCGCCACAAGAACAACATGATTTGAAAAAGGGAGAAATTCTAGTGACCCCAATGACCACGCCCGACTTACTGCCGGCAATGGAACGAGCCGCGGCGTTCGTAACCGACGAGGGCGGCATTACTTGCCACGCGGCTATTGTCGCGCGTGAGATGAAAAAGCCCTGCATTATCGGAACAAGAACGGCCACCAAACAAATCCATAGCGGAGACACAATAGAGGTTGACGCGGAAAATGGGGTAGTCAATATTCTCGATAGAGCCAATTTTTAACATGACGGTACTATGGCAGAATTACCAGATGAAAACTCAAAGCGGTTCATCGCCGTCCTTAATAAAAAAGTTGAGCCGGGTCGTGCCATGAACGCGCTTGGCCACATGGCAGCCGGTCTCGCGGGTGGCTCTGGAAAAGCGGATGAAATGTGCTTCCTGCAATACGAAGACAAAAATGGCGGCGTTCATCCAAACATCTCGCACTATCCGTTCATTGTCCTAAAAGCGGGCAATTCAAATAAAATTCGTATAGTTAGAAGTGAGTGCCTAACCCGCGGTATTCCATTTTCAGATTTTACAAGCACAATGACAATTGGTACGTCTCAAGAACAGCAGAACGCTACCCTCTCGACCCCGGAAGAAGAACTTGAATACTGTGGTATCGTCATGTTCGGCTCGACGCAAGAATTAAGAGAATTTACCGGCAAGTTTTCGTTGTATTAATATGGAACATTTAGCTCTTATTGGTACAGTCACAGTCATTCATTTATTGGCCGTCATCAGTCCGGGGCCCGATTTTATTATGGCGTGCAGGAATTCGTTGACCTATTCACGCAAAACTGGTATCTGGACAGCAATCGGTTTTGGCCTCGGAATTGCAACTCACATTTTTTATTCCCTGGCCGGCCTCGCTTTGATTATTTCCAGGTCTATTCTGCTGTTCAGCGTCATCAAATTTTTAGGGGCCGGATATTTGATTTACATCGGTCTTAAATCTGTTTTATCGAAATCCTCAAAAATTGAACTCGGCGAAGAGCGAAAGAAGGAAGATATTACTCGCTTTGCGGCAGTCAGGATTGGATTTTTAACAAATATGCTTAACCCAAAAGTGACTTTATTTTTTTTAAGTCTATTTACGTTCGTCATATCTCCAAAGACGCCGCTGCTGATCATGGGAATAGTAAGCGCAATTATGATAATCGACACAATGCTCTGGTTTTCGCTTGTCGCTGTATTTCTTACCCAGAAAAGAACCCGCTCAATTTTTGAAAGATTTCAGGGTGTCTTCAATAAAACATTAGGCGGACTGCTCATTGCTTTGGGCGTCAGGGTTGCCTTGCCTGAAAAATAAAATTGCGAATATTTTTAAAGCCGATCAAAACACCGCCTCACGTGGTATTCGTCATTTAATAAAATGACAGAATGGAGAGCCTCGTATTAATCAGCACAATTCTGGCCGTACACGTCTTTGCTTGGTTTACTCCCGGTCCACTTTTTGTATTAATCATCAGAAATTCGTTGGTGTATTCGCGCCAGTCTGGAATCTGGACAGCGGTCGGAATAGCAATCGGCAACTTTATCCATATTACATACTCTGTGGCTGGAATGGCGTTTATCATTTCCGCGTCGCCAGTTACTTTCAGTGTCATCAAGTTTTTGGGCGTCGGTTATCTGGCGTACCTCGGAATCAAAACTTTCCTAATTAAAGCGGAAACACAAAAGGGGGCACCATGTTCTGGCGCACACAAAGATTTTTCTCCTTTCCAGACGGCAAAAATTGGCTTCTTAGCAAACATTCTTAGTCCTAAAGCATCGCTTTTTTTTGCAAGCATATTCGCGACAGTAATAGCGTCCGGCTCTCCGTTTTGGGTTGTTATATTTTTGTGGATCGCAATGCCACTCAATTCCTTTATCATGGCTTCCATACTTTCCATTTTTTTCACACAAAATAAAGTCAGAAGTTTTTACGCCAACTATCAACACATGGTGAACCAACTACTCGGCGTGCTATTGCTTGCGCTGGCAATAATGATCGCGATCCACAAATAGAAAATTAGGGTTTAAGCGGTGGAAAAACCCGCAATGGAAGGAAGTGGCAACGTATTAACTATTCCTCCCATGAATGAAAACAAAAAACACTTTTGGTAAAGTGTTGTGCCGCCCCTCACCGTGAACCACGTTGGTCCAGATGAGGGGCGATGCGGGACCGTTGGCGCCGGCGTGGTCGCGCTAGTCGATGATGGCGTGTATGACCCCGACGCCGTACTGCAGCAGAGCCTCGAGGCCGATCCGCAGGTGGTCGGGGTCGCTCATCACAACCTCGTGGAACTCGCGCGCGAGTTCGTGGTCCTGCATGATGCCCTCGACCGCGCTGCCGGATAAGACGCCGTTGGACGACTGCTGCTCGGCACGTGCGAGGATCCCCACAGCCAGATTTCCCAGCCGATCCTTGTTGTCCTCCACGAACTTCCTGACGTTCGCCAGTGCGTACATAGCACACCTCCTTAGGTCGGGTTTCTGTCATCCTTTTATCACATCAATCGATGGCCGTCAAGGGGCGGAACTTCTGCTATACGCGAAGATTAAGCGAAATTTTAAAATCCCATCTCATAAATATGAATTATGAATGCGGGCTTTTCATTTCCCTTCCTCCCGGCTCTGACCCGGAGGGAGTTTTTTATTTGCCGGAAATGTTATGAAAATTTTATCTCCGGCCTGCTAGACTAGTTTGGGGCCGGGGCGAGCAGCGGGCGGCTGGCCAGATAAATCGGGCTTTGACCGCGGCATATGAAAGATCGTCTTCTCCGGATAGCCAACTCGAAAAGCCGCGTTTTTTTCGCTCTCTGTTTATGCTTTCTGGCCGGGGTTTTCGCGGCCTCGCTTGGCAGCGGCAACGCCGCCCTTCGGGGGCCCTGTCTCACCCTATTGTTCTGTCTCGCCGCCCTGCTTTTTGTCGGTTGGCGTTACGTTCTGCCCCGTTTGGCCATCATCGGCGTCATCGCCTTCATCGCCGGCAGTCTGCGCTACGCGCAGGCTTACCCGGACGAGCACGCCTACGGAGTACGCAATTTAGCCGGCCAAACCGTCACGCTCGCGGGCTTTGTAGCCGCGGAGCCCGACATCCGCCTAAGCGATCAGCGGCTTATCGTGAACGTATCGGATCCGCCCGGACGGGTTTACCTGAAAATTCCTCTCTATCCCCGCTATGCTTACGGGGACAGAGTAAAGATAACCTGCCGGCTAAGACGCCCCGAAGCGATGGCCACTGATAACGGCCGGGTTTTTCGCTACGATATGTACCTGGCCCGCCTGGGCGTGTTTGCCCTCTGTGAAAATCCGGTAATAGCCAAAATCGGCGGCGGGGAGGGCAGCCGGGCGCGGGCCGAGATTCTGCGCGCCAAGGCGCTAGTCGCGGGGAAAGTCGAACTTTTGTGGAGCGAGCCGCACGCGAGCTTTATGGCCGGGCTTTTGTACGGCTATCGCGGCGGTCTGGGCAGCCTGCAGGAGCAGTTTAACCTAACCGGCGTTACGCACATCGTGGCCGTATCTGGCTACAACATTACCATCATAGCGACGATTCTCATTTCCCTGTGCACTTATCTCTATATTCCGCGGCAGAGGGCTTTCTGGTTCGTAGTCGCCGGTATTGTCCTGTTTGTCGCTTTCACCGGCGCCTCGGCCTCGGTGGTCCGGGCGGGAATAATGGGGATAATCGCGCTGCTCGGCAGGCAACTGGGCCGGCCGTCGCGCAGCGGCAATGTGCTTGTTCTGGCGGCCGCCGTTATGGTCGCGCACAACCCGTTCGTTTTGCTCTCTGATGCCGGGTTCCAACTGTCTTTTCTTTCGACGCTGGGTCTGGTTTACATCAATCCGCTGATTAAAAACCGGTTTCTGGCGGTACCGGGGATGTCGGGCCTGAATGAAACTCTCACGAGTACCTTGTCGGCTATTATCGCTACCTGCCCCCTCATTCTCTACCAGTTTGGCCGTCTGTCATTGGTGGCTCCGGTGGTAAATATACTTATTCTTTGGCTTATACCCTGGCTCATGCTTCTCGGAGCGGCGGCCGTGGCGGTAAGTTTTTTTTCCGGTTTTTTGGGCCAGATCGCGGCCGGCATCGCCTGGGTCGGACTCGAGTACATTATTGTCGTGGTGCGCTGGTTTGCCGCCTGGCCGTGGGCGTCCATATCCGTCGGGTTGCCCTGGTGGGGGATGGCGGCAATGTATTGTGGTATGCTATACCTAGCCGGTAAATATTTCGGTAAGGGACGATAACACTTTTTGATAAAGGCTTATGCCAAAAAGACACCGCTCACATAATTCCGCCTCTGGCTATGATCTGGCCAGCAGCGTATACGATAAGAAAGAGGGTTATCTAAACAGTTTCGAGCAGGGAAAGGCGATACCGCTCCTGGGCCACGTTGCCGGCCGAGAAATTCTGGATGTCGGCGCCGGCACCGGGCGGCTCGCGCTGCCGCTCGCCTTGTCCGGGGCTCGGGTAACGGCGCTCGATATATCCGCGGGCATGCTCTCGGTGCTCGCGCGCAAAGACCGCGGTAAGCATGTGCGGACAGTGCTCGGCGAGGCGGAGGCGCTGCCGTTTGCCGGCGAGACGTTTGACGCCGTTACCGCGGCCTTTGTCATCGTGCATCTCAAGGATCCGCGCCGTTTTTTCGACGAAGCGTACCGCGTGCTCAAAAACGGCGGATTGTTTTTAATTACCAATATTAACCAAAAAGATCCGCCGGAGATAAACACTCCCGAAGGAAATATAGTTATCGAATCTTATTACCATCGTCCGGAACGGGTCCGGGAGGTTCTGGCCAAATTGGCGTTTTCAATCGAGCGGGAGGAGACGATACGCGAAAATGGCGTGTGGATAAACCAGATCATACTGGCTAGAAAATAGGTTAAAAGTTGCTTTGGCCGCGCGGCTTAGCCGTCGAAACAATGCCCGGCGGGGGAGAATATGAAAAAACTTTTGTTCGGTTTTGTTTTCCTGATATTCATCGTCCTGTTCCTGTGGCTCGTCAGCGAGCACGTTGCCCTCTACCTCAGGGCGCGTGTCGCCAAAGACCCGGCAGTGGCCGCGGCTTTCCTCGACGTCGGCCAGGGGGACGCCACTTTTATTGAGTTTCCGGATAAGCGGCAGATGCTCGTGGACTGCGGCCGCGACGCCCGGGTGCTTGAAGCTCTCGGACGAGTGATGCGGTTTTACGACCGCACGATAGACTACCTGGTAGTTACGCATCCGGACAGTGATCATTACGCCGGCTGCATTGATGTCCTGCGCCGTTTCAATATCCGGACCATAGTGTACAACGGCGCGCCTAAAAGTTATGACGAATTATGGAATGTTTTCCGCGAGAGTCTAGACCAGGAAGTGAAGGCCGGCGCTTTATACGAAGAAATCACCTCTGCCCGGACGGTCGAGATAGGCGGGGCGACTATCCGGTATTTGTATCCGGACCATCCTCTGTCCGCGGACCCGGCCATTCCGGGGACTAACGAGCGCGCCGACAACAATGGCTCGATCGTGTTCCGGCTTACCTACGGCGTCGGGAATATTCTTATGACCGGGGATATGGAAGAGCCGTTGGAAAATTATTTGGTCAGGTTATCCGGAGAGTCGCTTGACTCCGAGGTCCTTAAGGCCGGCCACCACGGCAGCGGTTCTTCTTCCAGTGAAGTTTTGGTGTCGGCAGTTGCTCCCCGGATGGCGGTCGTTTCCGCCGGCAAAGACAATCCGTACGGACATCCGTCGCCGCGCGTGGTGAAGCGCCTTGAACGCGCCGGGGCCCGTGTTTTGAGGACGGACCGCGATCATGATATACTACTCGCGTTAACACGCGATTCAGTCTATGTCATCCGGCCCAAATCACCGCCAGCCGGCGCTAAGGCATTTAGCCGTTTTTTTAGTTTTCCTGGTCTCGGTATTTGGCGGGCCATCGGCCGCCTGGACCGCCTTTAACTTTGTCGCCAACCAGGGCATTTGGCTCTCCGACGCCAAAGCCTTTGCCGGCGACAAGGTTAAATTGTACACCGTGGTCGTTAACAACGACTTCGCGGCGCTTTCGGCCAGTGTAAATTTTTATAATAATGACCAACTCATCGGCAGCGCCCAGGCCAATGATATCCAGTTCGAGCAGGCCCGCCAAGTCTGGGTAGAGTACCAGCTGCCGGCCGGCACGAGCCGGATTACCGCCAGCCTAAGCGACATAATCGTCAAAAAAAATAATGGGGAGCGCTCGCAAATCCCCAACGAAGAGGCAGCTGGTTCTTTGGCGGTTAAGGAGTTTCAGATAGACCTCGACACCGACGGCGACGAGGTCGGCAATATTCAAGACAGCGACGACGACAACGACGGCCTGGAGGATGTCCGCGAACAGGAACTCGGCACGGATCCTCTCAAGATAGACACCGACGCCGACGGTCTGGCCGACGGCGACGAAGTTAGGCTGGCGTTGGATCCCAGGAAATCCGACACCGACGGCGACGGACGCACCGACAAAGAGGACTTGTTTCCGGCGGACAAAGACGAGTGGGCCGATGCCGACCAAGACGCTCAGGGCGACAATGCCGACCCGGACGACGATAACGATAAGCTGCCGGACGCGGACGAAGCCGCGCTGGGCAGCGATCCCCATCAGGCAGATACCGACGGCGACGGTCTGGCCGACGGCGAGGAAAAAGAGAAGGGGAGCGACCCCACTAAATCAGACTCGGACGGCGACGGTATTAGTGACCCCGATGAAATCAAGGCCGGCACCAAGCCGGATCAGGCAGATACCGACGGCGACGGTCTCACGGATTTGGAGGAGAAGGAAGGCCGCACCAATCCCAATCAGCCCGATACCGACCTTGACGGCGTGTCCGACGGCGACGAGGTCAAGCGCGGAACCGATCCTACCAACACTGACACCGACGGCGACGGAGTCGACGACCTTTCTGATCAGTTTCCGCTCGATCAACGCGAGGCGCGCGATACCGATCGGGACGGCAGCGGAGACAACGCCGATCCGGACGATGACAACGACAAGGTGAGTGACCAGGATGAAGAGTCGAGCGGCAGCGACCCGGCCAAAATTGACACCGACGGCGACCAGTACCTTTATGTCGGCGCCAGTTTGTCTTTTTTGGCGTTTTTGGCCGTTGCCGCCCTGTATGCCAAGGGGCGCGGCCGGCAATAGATGTATAAAGGATCGGCGATGTGGTATACTTTACGTTATTCGAAGTGAACTCCATTTCGGCACACCCCGGCCTTCGTTTGCGGCCGGTCGCATGACGATTTAAGTTATGGGTATTTTCGGCCACAAGATAGAGTCCTACATTGGCGTCGATATCGGAGCCCACGGCGTCAAGCTGGTGGAGTTGAGAAAAAACAAAGGCCGGCCGCAGCTGTGGACCTATGGTTTGGTGGACAAGAATTTGGATATACACCTTTCCGCCGTCGGCGAGAGAGGCATACCGGAATTACGCGCCGAGCAGACTGGGGGCGGGCGGTCAACTCCGGCCGAAGTTTTGCCGTCCACCCTCGAGACCGATGAGAGACGGATAGCCGAGTACGCTGAACTGCTCAAGGTAATAGTCAAAAAAGCCCGCGTAGAGGGCCGCCGGGCAGTCTCCAGCATTCCTGTATCTTCGGTTTTTCACACCGTAATCAACCTGCCGAAAGTGGAGCCCAAGGAGGTCGACGCCCTGGTGCGGGCCGAAGTGGCCAAGGTGTTGCCGCGGCCTCTCGAAGAGATGCAAGTGGTCCACCAGCCGGTACCGCTCGACAAAGAGGCCGAAAAAAAATATTTGCGGCTGCTCGTAACGGCAGCGCCAAAGAATTTCGTCGCTTTTTACACCTCTGTGTTCCGTCGCGCCGGCCTGGAACTTAGCGAACTCGAGACCGAAGCTTTCGCCCTCGCCCGGTCGCTAGTCGGCCGCGACCAGTCGGTTTCCATGCTTATTGACATCGGTGCCGAGAGGACCAATTTTTCCATTATCGACCAGGGACTGCCCATGACCCAGCGCAGTCTCCAGATCGGCGGCAACAACATTGACGCTGTTTTGGCCGAGATACTGGGGTTGCCGATCGAGCCGGTGGGCAAGCTGGTGCACGACCTGTCCTATCTCCCTCCAGAGACTTTGCGCGCCGAACCGTTTGTGCGGCTCTTGGAGCCTATCGTCAAAGAGATACAGTATCATTTCGATCTCTACCTTCACCAAAGCGGCAATGAGGGCAAACGGCCCGAAAAAATTATTTTGACCGGCGGCGTGGCGCTTTTCCCGCCGGTTATGAGCTATATTAAACGATTTTTTCCCTTGCGCGTTTTCATCGGCGATCCTTGGGCCCGGGTGATTTACCAAGATAAACTAAAGACCATTATCGGCGAGCTCGGACCCAGAATGGCAGTGAGTATCGGGTTGGCGTTGCGTAATTTTTGAGGGTCCGGGCGCGGCGGCATCTTGGCGGCCGACCGATCGTGGGCAAAGCGGGGTATTGAGTCTATCCACATCCAGAGTTAACATCCAGGAGGAATTTGAGTATACTAGAGGAAATTGTTTTTTATTCTATGGCTGATAGCAAACAAGTCCACGTGATGCTGGTTGAGGACGACATTTTTTTGGCTAACATATACAAGACTAAGTTCGAGATGGAAGGTTTCAAAGTAAGCACCGCGGACAACGGCGAGACAGGATTGGAAGAGGTCAAGAAAAAACGCCCGGACGTAGTGCTTTTAGACATCCTTTTGCCCAAAATGGACGGTTTCGCGGTCTTGAGCGCTCTTAAATCCGACCCGGAGTTAAAGGGCATCCCGGTTATCCTGCTTACGAATCTGGGACAGAAGGATGACGTCGACAAGGGCATCGAGCTCGGCGCGGTAGACTATCTGATCAAGGCCCATTTCAAACCCTCGGAAACCGTAGAAAAAGTTAAACAGGCGCTTAAGCGGTAACTCTGGGTTTTCCCAAGCACACAGCCGGAATAATCCTTACCCTGAAGGGAGGTGATAAGATGAACAAGAAAGGTTTTACATTGATCGAGCTTTTGGTGGTCATTGCCATTATCGCCCTGTTATCCACGCTGGCGGTGGTAGCGTTGGGTTCGGCGCGTAAAAAGGCTAATGATGCGAAACGGTTGTCGGACGTAAAACAAATGCAGACCGCTCTCGAGTTGTTTTATACGGACAAGAATACCTACCCGACGACGACCGCTTCGGGAATTACACTTGGTGCGGGTAGCGCTGCTTGTCTCAACGGCGGCGGTTTTGCAGCCACAGGTTGTGCCAACGCCTATATGGGACAGGTGCCGGAAGATCCGGGGAGCACCGATTACACCTATACCTCCACTGACGGTACTAGTTACACGATTACCGCGACCCTCGAGTCCGGTGCCGGCAATTTGAGTGCCGGAGGCGTCGAAGCGAGCCCGTCGGGCATCAAGAACCAGTAACGCGATTCTAAAAAATGTCCCGATCGGGGCATTTTTTAGTGGCGCCAATTGTGCTATACTTAGAACCTGCTTGAACTCGCAGCGAGCCCCCTTCGCCTCAAACAGAGACTGGTTTTCACGGCCCCAAAACTCGCTCTTACAGGCTCAGACATTGGTGCCGCGAAAATCAGTCTATGTTTCGGCTCGACTTAGGAGAGAATTGCTAATAACTTAGTATCAGTTCCTTCCAAAAAAGAGACGGAAGTCATTTTTTAAAAGCAGGTTCTGGTTAGATTTGGGAATTTATCGCCAAATATCCGCCAAATTGCCCTGGAATTTTTTTGGCAGACGTTCTAAATATATATGGCAGTTATGCCGGTTATAATTTTTTTTCTTGGCCTGGCTTTTGGCAGTTTTTTGAACGCGCTCGAGTGGCGGCTGGCGCATGGCTGGTCCGTTTTTCAGGGCCGTTCGCAATGCACCCGGTGCGCCCGGCGGCTCGCCTGGTGGGAGAACATGCCGGTGGTGAGTTTTTTGCTGCTTCGGGGCAGGTGCCGGAGTTGCCGGCAGCCCATTTCCCTCCAGTATCCTCTGGTGGAATTGATTGTGGCCGCTCTCTGGGTGTTTTCATGGTATCGGGCCGGAGAGCCGGCCGTGGCCTCTTTGGAGTTTGTCGGGGCGGCGCGGGCGGCAGTAATCGTCTGGCTGTCCGTATTTCTCTTTGTTTACGATTTAAAACACCAGGAGGTGCCTGACGGTCCGGTATTAGGCGGGGCGCTGGTCATTTTTTTGCTGGCCCTGGTTACCGGCGAGCCTTCTTGGGGGGTCATGCTGATTGGCGCCGCTGCCGGCGCCGGCTTTTTTCTTTGGCAATATCTGCTGTCCCGAGGCCGCTGGATTGGCGGCGGCGATGTCCGTATCGGACTTTTTATCGGTCTGGCCGTCGGCTGGCCCATGGTAGTCTTTGCCCTCATGGCCGCCTATATTATCGGCGCGGTCGTCAGTGTGGTCCTCGTCTCCTGGCGTCTCCAGTCGTTCTCCGGCCGCACTCCTTTCGGTACTTACTTGTCATTAGCCTTGCTTTTGGCCCTTTGGTTTGGCCCCGGCATTGTCGGCTGGTACCTCTCCCTTTTTTAGGGGCCGGCATCGGGCGGCTATTTGGCCACCCGGTTTTGTGCACATCAATTATTAAAAATCCTTGACGCTCAAGACAAAATCCGGTATTATACTGGCGTTTTATATCTTTCTTTACAGCCTCGTATGCCGCTCCTCACCAGCCCGAAAGACCGACGTTTTGCGCTTTTGGGGCTGCGCATAACCGGGGATTTCGGCGCCACGATCGCTGTACCGATAGTTGGTTTCGTTCTGGCCGGACAGTGGCTCGACAAGCGGTACGCGGCCGGACCGTGGTTCACGATTGCTGCTTTTCTGCTTTCGGCACTTCTTTCCGGTCGGATGATTTACCGCAAGGCGAAAGCTTACGGCCGGGAATACCAGGCGCTTCTTAACGAGAAGGACGATCAAAAACCGCTGCGTTGAACGAAGGTATCATTGAAACAGATAAATTATGGCCGAGATTCACATTCCGACTCTGGCTCCCGAAGTGCTGGCGCATGTGGGGCCAGTGGCTATCACCAACACCATGGTCAATACCTGGCTGGCGTTGGTGATATTCGCGGTGCTCGGCGTCATAATTACGCGGCAGGCCAGCTTGCGGCCCGGCAAGCTTCAAAACGGGGCGGAATACATTTTGGAACAGCTCCTGGGTTATTTTGACCAGGTAACCGGCGACCCGGCCAAGACGCGGCGGTTTCTTCCCCTCGTCGGTTCGATTTTCTTTTTTATCCTGCTCTCAAATTGGCTGGGACTCTTGCCGGGAACCGGCAGCCTTTCGTACGGACACAGTTTTGTCCTGCGGCCGGCCAATACCGATCTTAATTTGACGCTGGCCATGGCCTTGACTTCGGTGGCCGCTTCGCATCTGTTCGGCTTTATCACCGTCGGATTTTTTAGCCACGCCGGTAAATTTTTTCAAATCAAAGGCATCTTCCGGAGTTTGACCAAAGGGCCGGTCGCTATCTTTACCGCTGTCATTGAGTTTATGGTCGGACTGATCGAAATTGTGAGCGAAGCCGCCAAAGTCTTGTCGCTGTCCCTGCGGTTGTTCGGCAACATTTTTGCCGGCGAGGTGCTTATTTCCGTCATCAGCGCCTTGGTAACGGCTTTGGTTCCGACGCCGTTTATGCTTTTGGAACTGCTGGTTGGCCTGATTCAGGCTTCGGTTTTCGCCATGTTGACACTGGTGTATCTGACTGTCGCGAGCGAGGCGCCGCACGGGTCGGAGGAGCATTAGACCGAGTTCTACTTAACGGTTCAGGGACAACAGCCGGCCAAGCCCGGACGCTGTCCCTGAACGGTTGGGCAGAATAAATTATTAATTGATACCGCCGCGAGGCTAAACACCCCGCCCCCTCGTCCGGTCCGGTATCATAAGCTGTTATCCTATGGAAGGATTAACCCACGAATCAGTGGTGGTGATGGCCAAGGCCTTCGCTATCGCGGTCGGCGGCATCGCGCCGGCCATTGCCATCGGCAAGCTGGTGGCCAAAGCCATGGAAGCCATCGGCCGCAATCCGGAAGCGTCCGGACGCGTTTTCGTCCCGATGCTTTTGGGCGCCGCCTTCGCGGAAGCCATCGCCATTTACGCGCTCGTTGTCGTTTTCACCTTGAAGTAAACCGACTCTGTCCCGTAGCCGTGCTAGGGGACAGGTCTCGGATAATTTCACTTTTTGCCTTTTACTAACATTCTATGAGTGCCGTTACTGAAATCGCCGTGACCGAATCGGCTCCGGTGGCCGAGCTATCCGAAACCACCGCGGCCGAGGGCGGAGTGGCCGCTTCGCTCGGGCTTAACGCCCAGCTGTTTGGCTGGCAATTATTGAATTTTGCCGTGGTCGCGCTAATCGTGTGGTTCCTCATCCTCAAGCCGCTGGCCAAAAAAATGGAAGAGCGCCGGAAGATAATCGACGACAGTCTGGATCAGGCGCGCGAGATCGAAACCCGGCACGCCCTAAGTCGGGAGCAGTACCAGACAGCGGTGGCCGAGGCCAAGGCCGAGGCCAACCGGATAGTCGCCTCGGCGCACGACGAAGCGGCGGCGCTTGCCGGCCAGATGAAAGGCGAGACTAAGAAAGAGATCGACGTTCTGGTATCCCAGGCCAAGAAAAATATCGAGCTTGACCGCCAGAATATGCAGCAGGAAGTAAAAAAAGAGATAGTGGACGTGGTGATCGCGGCCGTGGAAAAAATTCTCGAAGAGAAGCTCGACGAGAAAGAAGACCGTAAACTCGTCGAAGGGGCCCTTAAAAGCATCAAATAACCATTGCTATGCGCAAATTATTGCCGCGCCATTTCGGGAAAATGCTCTACCAGCTTACGCGGGATCTTCCGGAAAAAGAACTGGACCAGGCGGTGGCAGAGTTCGTGAAATTTATGGCGCGGCACCGGGCTTTTCGCCGCCTGGATCGCATTATCGCGGCTTACGAGGTCTACGCTCGGGAGCAGGACGGTGCCGAGGATATTACCCTCGTGAGCGCCCGCCCCTTACCCGAGGCGCTGGCCGCGAAAGTAGTCAGCCATTTTGGCCGCGGGGGCAAGATTGAAACGATTGTGGACGAAACCCTTATCGGCGGACTGATAGTCAAAACCCGCCGCCGCGTTCTCGACGCCAGCGTCAAAACGCAGTTGCGCGGTCTTAAAAACGACATGTTGGCGGATTGACCCGCTGTTTTACAGAACTCACAGCGAGCCCCCTTCGCCGAAACATAGACTGATTTTCGCGGCGCCAAAACTCGCTCTTGTGGGCTCAGACATTGGTGCCGCGAAAATCAGTCTATGTTTCGGCTCAACTTAGAGAAGAGAATTGCTAATAACTCACTATCAGTTTACACTTAATTCAGGCAAGTTTGTTCACCGCGTATGTCTTACACTGATCAGGTTATCACTTCTCTCAAAAAAAACGTGGCTTCGTTCGAGAAGCGCGTGGATGTCTCCGAGGTTGGCACCGTTATTGAAGTCGGCGACGGCATCGCCCGCATGGACGGCCTGGATAAATGCCAGGCGCTCGAGATGCTTGAATTCCCCGGCGGAATTTTCGGTATTGCCCTCAACCTGGAAGAGGAAACCGTCGGCGCGATTATTTTGGGCGACTTCAAAAAAATTAAAGAAGGCGACAGCGTTAAGCGCACCGGCCGCATTATGTCCATCCCGGTAGGCGAGGCGATGATCGGACGCGTGGTCAATTCTCTCGGCGAAGCGGTTGACGGCCGGGGAAAAATCAAGACAGAAACTCTCTATCCGCTTGAACGCGTGGCGCCGGGCGTGATTACCCGCGAGCCGGTGAACCGGCCGCTGCAGACCGGCATCAAGGCCATAGACGCCCTCATACCCATCGGCCGCGGCCAGCGCGAGCTTATTATCGGCGACCGCCAGACCGGGAAAACCGCCGTGGCCATAGACGCTATTATCAACCAAAAAGGCCAAAACGTGATCTGCGTCTATGTGGCTGTCGGGCAGAAAGAATCAAAGGTGGCCCGCGTGGTGGCCAAGCTCAAAGAGGCCGGCGCCATGGAGTACACGACGGTCTTTATCGCCGGCGCCTCCGAACCGGCCCCGATGTCTTATCTGGCCCCGTACGCCGGTGTCTCTCTCGCCGAGTACTTTGCCGACAAGGGCAAGGACGTACTCATAATTTACGATGATTTGACCAAGCAGGCCTGGGCCTACCGCGAGATGTCCCTTTTGCTCCGCCGGCCGCCGGGACGCGAGGCTTATCCGGGCGATGTTTTCTATCTCCACTCCCGTCTTTTGGAGCGCGCCTGCAATCTGAACAAAGAGCATGGTGGCGGCTCCATCACCGCGCTGCCCATTATCGAGACGCAGGCCGGAGATATCAGCGCCTATATTCCGACCAACGTTATCTCGATCACCGACGGCCAGATTTTTCTGGAAACTGAATTGTTTTACCGCGGCATCCGCCCGGCCTTGAACGTCGGTTTGTCCGTCTCGCGCGTCGGCGGTTCTGCCCAAATTAAACCCATGAAAAAAGTGGCCGGTAGCATGAAGCTCGCGCTGGCCCAATTCCGCGAACTGGAAGCGTTCGCGCAATTTTCTAGTGATCTTGATCCAGAAACCAAAAAGCAAATTGAGCGTGGTCGTCGTATTACCGAACTCCTCAAACAGCCGCAATATTCACCCATGCCGGTGGCGTCGCAGGTAATGATTATTTACGCCGTGAACAATGGTTTCTTTGATAGTACCGAAATCAGCGCTATTACCGAAAAGCAAAACGCGTTTGTGGAATTTATGAGTTCGGCGAAGAGCGCGCTATTAGATAAAATTAGTGCCGGTGAATGGAATGAAGAAACGGAAAAAACGATCGCATCATCTTGCGAAGAATTTTTTACTAAATAATTAAATTATATGGGAGAATTTGAAAGAACTCCACGCTCCCTAGAACAAGTATTAAGTGAACGAGGTTTGACCATTGACCCTATCGCGGCAGTTCCTGACCATATAACTATCAGACCCCTTGCTAAGGAACTACAAGTGAAAGCTAAAATTGATGTCCTCGGAATTGCTACTGTTGTTTTCTTTGAAAATCCAGAAGAGGCGGGAAAATTTATGGCAGTCTGGTGCTTCAATGGAGAAGAAACAACGAGAAAATATGGCAATAGGATTGACGTAGAAGCAGAAGTGGCGGAGTCAATTGAACTTAATTTGCGCAGTGAAAAAGAAAAAAACGAAGCTGTTGTCGAATTATATTCATTAGTTAATAGATACGGCGGCTCTATAAAGGAAATTCGTGAATTCCCCGCAGATTTAGATGGCACGGGTTCATTTTATATGAAACCTTCAGATTTTGGTCCCGAAGGCCGTACTGTTTTAAGGATGGATTTTCCACACGGGATAACGATTTTGTCCTTGCCAGTTTCTGGTCGCGAATTGTATGTCGGTCTTTTTAAGAACGGAAAGTATCAGGGCGGAAATGGAGATTTTTCGGTTCACGAAATAGAGTCTAATATCAGAATTCTAAACGAAGGATAAATGGTTATATGGCCGTCAATTCCAAAGCAATTAAACAACGCATCAAGTCGGTTAAGAACACCAAAAAAATGACCAAGGCCATGGAAATGGTCTCGGCCGCGAAGATGCGCAAAGCCGTCCAGGGTACGCTCGCCACCAGAAGCTACGCGGTCATGGCGCGCGAGCTCATGGAGGCGCTTTCGGCCGGCATCGAGGTCCAGTCTCCGCTTCTCGAGTACCGCCCGGTGGCGCGGCTTTTGGTGGTGCTTATCAGCTCCAATCGCGGACTTTGCGGCAGCTTTAACGCGAATATCTTCAAAAAGGCCAGGCAAATTTTACGGGAGAAACAAAGCCTCGGCCGCCACCGCACGGCCCGCGGCGAAACGATCGAGCCGGCGGCCGAGATCGCCATTGACATTCTTGGCGTCGGCAAGAAGAGCGCCTGGTTCGCGCGCCAGTCCGGCTATCCGCTCGTGGCCGCGTTTGACGAGCTTTCCGAGCGGCCCACATTCGAAGAAATCATTCCGATCACGCGCTTCGTGATGGACGCTTTCAGCCAGAAAACTTATGACAAGGTCGCCGTTTTGTTCACCGATTACAAGTCGAGTTTGGCCCAGGAAGTGAAGGTCAGACAGCTATTGCCCATTTCGGCTCACGACCTGGAAAAAATGCTTCGAGACTCGGTTGGGGATGCCGGCGATCCGCGCGGCATCGACTCCGAACATTACGTATTTGAGCCTAGCCCGTCGTTGATCGTACAGACCGTTTTACCGCGGCTGGCGGAGGTACAGCTGTATCAGGGAATTTTGGAATCAGCGGCCAGCGAGCACAGCGCCCGCATGGTGGCGATGAAGAGCGCCACCGAAGCGGCGGGCGAGATGATTGATATGCTGACATTAGAATTCAATAAGGCGCGGCAGGCTTCCATTACTCAAGAAATCGCCGAGATTGCCGGGGGCGCGGCCGCTCTGTAATAATACACTTAGACACTAGAATAAAACTGTATGGCCACAGCAACTAACCTGGGGAAGATAGCGCAGATTATCGGCGTCGTGGTCGACGTCCATTTTCCGGAGAAACTCCCGGAGATTTACCACGCGCTCGAGGTTGAACGGGACAAGGGAGAAAAACTCGTACTCGAGGTACAGCAGCATTTGGGGTCGAACACCGTGCGCACCATCTCGATGGGGCCCACCGACGGCCTGGCCCGCGGCACTGTCGTGGCCGACACCGGCGCTCCGATTTCCGTGCCGGTCGGTTCGCTTACGCTTGGGCGCATGTTCAACGTCGTCGGCGCGGCGATTGACGGCCAATCGGATCCGAAAACTGACAAAACGTATCCCATTCACCGTCCGGCTCCGGATTTTAAAAGCCAGTCGCAGAAGACCGAGATTCTCGAAACCGGCATTAAAGTTATCGACCTTTTGTGTCCGTTTTTGAAAGGCGGCAAAGTCGGTCTTTTCGGCGGCGCCGGCGTGGGCAAGACGGTAATTATCCAGGAGCTTATTCGTAATATCGCGCAAGAGCACGGCGGTTATTCGATGTTTGCCGGCGTCGGCGAGCGAACCCGCGAGGGCAACGATCTTTACCGGGAAATGCAGGAATCCGGCGTTCTCGCGAAGACCGCGCTGGTCTTCGGCCAGATGAATGAACCGCCGGGAGCGCGCGCCCGCGTGGCCCTCACCGCGCTTGCCATGGCCGAGTACTTCCGTGATGAAGAAAACCGCGACCTGCTGCTTTTTATCGATAATATCTTCCGTTTTACCCAGGCCGGTTCCGAAGTGTCCGCGCTTTTGGGCCGTATGCCTTCGGCTGTCGGCTACCAGCCGACCTTGGCGACGGAAATGGGAGCGCTGCAAGAGCGCATTACCTCGACGGACAAAGGTTCCATTACCTCGGTTCAGGCCGTGTACGTGCCGGCCGACGATCTTACCGACCCGGCCCCGGCCACCACCTTCGCTCATCTGGATTCGACAGTCGTCTTGAACCGCGCTTTGTCCGAATTGGGTATTTATCCGGCGGTTGATCCGCTCGACTCCACCTCGACGATGCTTGATCCGCAGGTAGTCGGCGAGGAACATTATCGCGTGGCCCGCGACGTTCAAAAGGTATTGCAGCGCTACCGCGACCTGCAGGATATTATCGCTATCCTCGGCATGGAAGAGCTTTCCGACGAGGACAAGCTGACTGTCTCTCGCGCGCGCAAGATACAGCGTTTTCTTTCCCAGCCGTTTTTCGTGGCCGAGCAGTTTACGGGCATGGAGGGCAAGTACGTGCCGGTGGCGGAGACCGTGCGGGGCTTTCGGGAAATTCTCGACGGCAAGCATGACGACAAACCCGAAGGCGCCTTTTATATGAAGGGCGCGGTTGACGAGGTCAAGGCGGCGCAGTAATCTTTCCTATGAGTAGAGACCGAGAATCGAGGCCAATAAGCCTGATGAGAGAAATGTTGCGTCAGGATTACGCCCAGGGGGTTCGTATTCTGGCGCGCGACGTCCTGGCGGTGCAGAAAGAACCGGATTGGTCCGGCTATGTCGCCGAGGTGATTGAACATGCCCGGACTGGCGAAACACGCAATCCGGAAGTAGACGCCATTTTGGCGCGGATACTCATGAAAAAACATTATTTAACTCTCGAAGAGATAGTAGCGATATCCGATGACGTCGCCCGAGAGTGCCTTGTTCTCCTCGGGGGAGATATAGCCGATCATTATGCAGAGTCCGGACAAGCTACAATTTAAGCTCGTTACTCCCGATGGCATCGTCTACGACGACGCCATCGACCAGGTCAGCATCCCGACAGCCGCGGGCGAGATTACGGTTTTGCCGCGTCATATTCCGCTCGTTTCGATTATCAGCGCGGGAGAACTAAGGCTAAAAAAGGATGGCGCCGAGATACCGCTCGTAGTCTCCGGCGGTGTTCTGGAGATTCGTCCGGGCAGCCAACTTTACGTTCTGGCCGATACCGCGGAGAGAGCCGAGCATATCGACATGGAACGCGCGGAAGCGGCCCGGGCGCGCGCCGAAGAGCTTATGAAACAGAAGGAACAGATGGCCGATGTCGACTTTGCCCGCTTGCAGGCCAAAATGGAAAAAGAACTGGCCCGCCTGCGCGTCGGCAGAAAGTACCGGAAAATTTAGCCGGCGGCAGCCAGGATTCTCTCTCCCCGACGCGCCCGGCTTGGTGCCGCCTTTGGCTCGGGCGCGGATGTCCTCCAGACCGGACTCTCTGCCCCCTTGACATCAGACCGGGTTTCGGATATATTGTTTTGTACGTTTATCCTTATTCATCTATCTATCCTAATCGTATATGAAGTGCTCACAGTGCGCGACCATGATCGAGGGGGACATGCAGTGCCCTGATTGCGGGGTGTGCGAGCTGTGCTGCAATTGCAGCACCATGTCGTACGACAGCTCGGCCGAGGAATAGCTCTCGGTTTGGCATTTTATTGAATCCCGCAGAGAGCTGCGGGTTTTTATTTTGGGGCGCGGGGTAGAAAAAATTATCCCGTTTATCTATACTAGCAATAGCGCCGACCGGCTTATGAATTACCACACGGGTTTAACGCTTAGGATTTACCTGCGGCACATCCTCCAGTACAAGTGGAGTTTTTTTGGGCTGCTCTTGTTTGTAGTGGTTGGCTCTGCCGTGGGCGTCATCATTCCTCTTTACTATAAACAATTTTTTGATACCCTTTCCGACCCGAGCATCGCCGCCGTCCGCGAGCGTCTGGTAACTGTTCTCTTTGCCATCGCGGCTCTGCACACAGCCGAAGTAATATTGTGGCGCGGCGCCGGTTTTGTCAACAATTATTTTGAGCCGTACGTTACCGCCGCCATAGGCAATTACTGCTTCGGCTACCTGCACCGGCATTCTTTCAGTTTTTTCAGCGGTCATTTTGTCGGCGCGCTGGTCCGGCGCGTCAACAAGTTTACGGGTTCGTTCGAACGGATTTTGGACCGATGCGTTTGGAACATCCTCCAACTGGTCGTAAACGTGGCCGTGATTTTATTCGTGCTTTCCTCACGCGACCGGCGCCTCATGGTTATTGTCCTTGTTTGGACCATTTTATTTTCTCTTATCAACTGGTTTATCACCGGGTACAAGATGAAATACGACGTGCGCCGCAGCGAGGCCGAGACCCGGGCCAACGGCATTCTGGCGGACACGATTACCAACAATGTCAACGTCAAGCTGTTCAACGGATACGCGCGCGAGCGCTCCCTCTACGCGCAAGCCCTCTTTGTGGTCCGGCGCTTGCGCAAGTTCACCTGGGACCTGGACGTGATGTTTGAAACGGTCCAGGCGACGCTCATGGTGGCGCTCGAGATCGGCATTTTTTACTTCGCCATTGGCTTGTGGGAGAACGGAACCCTCACGGTCGGCGATTTTGTGCTTATCCAGTCGTATCTTCTGACCATCTTCCTGCGGGTCTGGGATTTTGGCAAGATTATCCGCGACATTTTCACCGATCTGGCCGATGCCGAAGATATGGCCGTTGTTTTGGATACGCCGCACGAAATCCAGGACATACCGCATGCCCGGCCGCTCGCGGTTAAAGGCGGCAACATCCTCTTCAAGGACGTCAGCTTTTACTACCACAGCACGCGGCCGATTATCACCCATTTTAATCTGCATATCCGGCCGCACGAGCGGCTGGCGCTGGTGGGGCCCTCCGGCGCGGGCAAGTCAACACTCGTTAAACTCCTCATGCGCATGCACGATATCACGGACGGCAAAGTTTTCATTGACGAACAGGAAATCCGCAAGGTAACGCAGGAAAGCCTCTGGCAGGGTATTAGCTTTGTTCCGCAAGAGCCGATTCTGTTTCACCGGACGCTGATGGAAAACATCCGCTACGGCGCTCCGGAGGCGACCGACGACCAGGTAATGGCAGCCGCCCAAAAAGCCCACTGCCACGAGTTCATCAGGGATTTTCCCGAGGGCTACCAGACTTTTGTCGGCGAACGCGGCGTCAAACTCTCGGGCGGCGAGCGCCAACGGGTGGCGATCGCGCGCGCCATCCTGCGCAACGCCCCGATTTTGATCCTCGACGAGGCCACGTCGAGCCTCGATTCCGAGTCCGAACGCCTGATACAGGCTGCGCTCGACATGCTCATGAAGAAAAAGACGGTCATTGTCATCGCGCACCGCCTGTCGACCATCATGAAGATGGACCGCATCGTGGTCATAGACCGGGGGCAGATAACGGAAGAGGGGACCCACGCGGAGCTTATTCGCAAGCGCAGCGGCCTTTACCACAAGCTCTGGAGCTTGCAGGCCGGCGGGTTTTTGCAGTAAACTAGGCTTATATAACGGATAATTTTTATGCGCATCACCAAGTTTGGTCATTCTTGTCTGCTCGTCGAAGAAGACGAGGCCCGCATACTTATTGACCCGGGGAGCTGGACTAGCGCCCAGAATGGGCTCAAGAATCTTGACGTTATTCTGATTACCCATGAACATAATGACCATTGCGATCTGGCTTCTATCCAGGCTTTGCTCGCGGGCAATCCCGGCGTAGTTATACTTACCAATAGCGGCGTCAAGAAAAAACTCGCGGCCGCCGGAATCGCGGGCCAGATTCTCGAAGACGGTGCCAGCACCCAAGTGAAAGGCGTCAAGATTCTAGCCTGCGGCCGGGATCATGCCGTGATCTACGAAACTATTCCGCCGGTCGCGAATACTGGTTATCTTATTGCCGAGCGTTTTTTCGCGCCCGGAGATACGGTAACCGCAATCCCGCCGCAACCGGTGGAAATTTTGGCGCTTCCTGTCGTGGCTCCCTGGACCAAGCTGGCGGAATGTCTCGATTACGCCCGGAAAATCAAGCCCCAGGTTTGTTTTCCGGTTCACGACGGTATGGCCAAAGAGGGCGCGTTCGACAAACATCCCCAGAACATCCTGCCCGGCTTTGGCATCGAGGTAGTCATACCGCAGCCGGGAGTGCCTATGGACTTTCAGCCATTTTAGGATTATGCTTTGTCTAGCTAATTTTCATTTTTGGCCTTAACTCAAATCCTATGGTTCAAGGTGAAACTCGACCCCAAGATATAACCAGGGAGACAGTCGAAACAGGAGAGAGGTTGCACCCGGTCGTGGCGGATGTATTCGCCGACCTGGAAGGAGAAAACGGAAGAAATTATGAAGGCGATAATTTGGAGACGATTAGACGCCGAACTCGGGAAACAAACGGGCGTAAGCCCTTTGACGAAGAAAAAGTATTGGTCCAAGAATTAACCAGCCAGTTATGGCCCGTGGATAAGCTAGATCCCCATGTGGTCAAGCGGGCCAGAACGATCCTCAGCGAAAAAGCCAACAATCATCTTGACGATCGGGTGGGCCGGGCAGAGTTTAAAATTGAACGAGATATCTCGGATGAAGAAGCTATCGAAATGGCCCGCGCGATGCAGATGCGGTTTTTTGCCGAGCGGGCCGTGAAGGGCGCTACCTACCCGGGTTATGCTGCCAGGGCGCTGGAGCCGCTTGCCGGCTGCAGGGTGACGGAGATGGATGGCGATCGAAAAATGATCGATACCCGCAAACCTGATGAACCTACCCCCCACCGGATCGTCGCCGGGCCGGAGCAATTTCGAGTCGCCGACGAACAAGTGGTCGACGCCTACAATACTTTTAGGGCTTTTTTGGATCTCAAAGGAACTAAATTAACCCTGGACCAGGCGGACGCGGCTGAATTCAAAAGGCGTTTTCCGAATTTGAGGCTAAACAGCGAAGGCCTGGCTTATCTTGCCGGCGGCAACGATCAGCAACGCCGCGATAATCTGCAAACGGCCGAGCGGGATTACCTGATGGTAAGAGAAAAACTGGCTGAACGCCTGCAGAGTGAACTTGGCGGCAGCGAGCCCTTGACGGAAAATCAGCTGCGCAGACGCCTCAAAGAGGTGGAAGCTGAAAACAGGCAGCTGCATGGAGATTTAGAGTTAGAACAGGACAACAGGCGGTCGGCCGAACAGCGCGCCGAAGCAGCCGAGCGTAATGTCGGAATTGCTGAAGTGGAAGAAAAAGGATTGCGGCTCGCGGCCACGGAGGCCAAGAAGAAGGGCGAGGCTAATGTTGAGGCCTTGAAAAGGGATGTAAACGCCAAGCTGGCGGAGATACAAGCGCTCCTAGCCGGGGCCAGGTTCGGCAATAAGGGTGAGGTGATAGAAGGAGCCCAGGGGGCCATAACTGAATTGTTAAAGTCCCTTAAGTAAAAGAGATTTTCGTGTCTGCCTTTGGCCATATATTTTTTTCGGGGCATGAGATAGCTGCCGCGAAGTATGTCTCCTGTTTTGGGGATATGACGTATAATTGACAGTCGGTGAACTGCTGAGTATTATATAGCCAACGGGATTATATTTTTGCCGCCGCCGGCGCGGATATATGCTTAAGCTGTACGCCAAGATATTCGCCACTCCCCAGACAGCGATCGGCCTGCCGGAACTCAAGGACGGGGAGGTCGAAATCGTTGGAAAAAAAATCGCGGCCAAAGTGGCCAAGCTGTTTCGCGGCTCGCTCGCTATCCGCGAGGTGGACGCCGGCTCGACCAACGCCTGCGAGCAGGAGCTGACCGCGCTCGGGAATTCTTATTACGACGTCGAGAGATTCGGCATTCATTTCGTCGCCTCGCCCCGGCACGCCGACATGCTTATGGTTACCGGACCCGTGTCGAGAAACATGAAAGAGGCGCTCATCCGGACGTATGAGGCCACGCCAGACCCGAAAATCGTGGTGGCGGTCGGCGACGACGCCATAGACGGCGGGATTTTTAAGGGCTCCTATGCCGTCCTCGACGGGGTCCACAACGTCATTCCGGTTGATTTCCGGATTCCCGGCGATCCGCCGTCGCCCAAAACGATTTTGATCCATTTGCTTAAAATTCTCGAGATCATCGATTCCCGCTAAGCTGTCCGGCCGGCAGCCTTCATTTATGTTTACCGCGGTCAGCGCCCAATCAAGTTTTTTCCTCGCCCTCCTGTTTTTGGGGCTGGGATCGCTGGGTTCTGCTTGCCTGTGGAAAAAAGACGCGGCCGCCAATTGGTGGGGCAACCTCTGCGCGATAACGGCGTCTGTGTTTGGGCTGCTGTCGGCCATCCGCGTTCTTCTTGGCGGGGCCGCGTTTTCTTTGGCGGCCGATTCCCCGCTGGGGGCGCTGTCATTTTCCTTTACGGTTGATAAACTGTCCGCTTTTTTCATTTTTGTTATCTCGCTCATCGCCCTGCCGGCCTCCATTTATGGCCTGGGTTACGTGAAGCATTACTACGGCAGATATTCTCCCGGCGTCCTCGGTTTTTTCTACAATCTTTTTCTGGCCGGCCTGTTTTTGGTCGTGAGCGCCGATAATGCCCTTTTTTTCCTGACAGTTTGGGAAATCATGTCCCTGGCTTCGTACTTTTTGGTCATTTTCGAACACCGCGAGCCGGATAATATCAGCGCCGGCACGCGTTACTTTATCATGACCCACGCCGGGACCGCTTGTATCATACTGGCGTTTCTTGTCTTGTATCGTTTTACGGGATCGTTTGAGTTTGACGTCATCAGGGAAAATTTCGCCGCTGTTCCGGCCTACGCAAAGAATATTGTTTTTTTGCTCACGCTCGCCGGTTTTGGCACCAAGGCCGGCATTATACCGCTGCACATTTGGCTGCCAAGCGCGCACCCGGCGGCGCCGACGCACGTGTCCGCGCTCATGTCCGGGGTCATGATAAAAACCGGCATTTACATGTTTATCCGGATTTTGATTGATTTCTCGCCTGGCGCGCCGTTGTGGTGGGGGATAGCGGTTCTCCTGATTGGAGCGGCGTCATCGCTTTTCGGCGTTTTGTACGCCCTCACGGAGCATGACATTAAGAAACTGTTGGCTTATCACAGTATCGAGAATATCGGCATCATTCTTTTGGGCCTGGGCAGCGCGCTTGTTTTTTGGGCTGCCGGAGCGGAATCACTCGCCATGCTCGGTCTCATCGCGGCCTTGTTCCACACCCTCAATCACGCCGTTTTCAAGGCGCTGCTGTTTTTGGGCGCCGGCTCGGTTATCTCCCAGACGCGCACCCGCAACATGGAGGAGTACGGCGGCCTGATACGGACTATGCCTTATACCGCGGCTTTGTTTCTGACCGGTTCTCTGGCCATATCGGCTTTGCCGCCTTTCAATGGTTTTGCGAGCGAATGGCTGACTTTTCAGTCGCTTTTTAGCGGGTTCGGGTCATTCGGCCGTTCGGTGGCCGGGGTATTCGCGCTCTCGGCCGGAGCGCTGGCCTTTACTGGCGGCCTGGCCGCGGCCTGTTTTGTCAAAGCATTCGGCGCGACCTTCTTGGCGCGGCCGCGCAGTGTCGAAGCCGCGCGCTCCAGAGAGTCGGCGCCCTCCATGGTGCTGGGCATGGGCGTGCTTGCCCTGCTAACGCTCGTCATTGGAATTTTTTCCGGAGTCGTTTCCCGCGTGCTCTCGGTCGTGGTCGCCGACCGGCCGGGATTCTCTACGGTGCCGGTTCCTGTTTCCGTCCCGGCCGCGAGCCTGAGCCTGGGCAGCGGTTTCGCCGCGATGTCTTTGCCGCTCGTCTTTGTGTCCCTGGCCGCCGTGAGCGCGCTGGTGGCTTTTTTGACGTATCTCGCGACGGCCGGCCGGCGCGTAAAAATTGGCCGCACCTGGGATTGCGGTACCGACCTCACCCCCCGCATGGAGATAACCGCGACCGGGTTTTCCCGTTCTCTCATTTCGATATTTCGGGGAATATTAAAGCCGAGCAAACAGACTACCATCGAGTATCGCGACGCGGATAGCCGGTTTTTCCCCCAGACCAGATCGGTTAAACTGGAGATTAAAGATGTTTACAGCGCTTATTTTTACCGTCCGGTCGAGCGCCTGACAATGGCTCTGGCGGCGCAGATAAAAAAAATCCAGTGCGGCAATGTAAACGCCTATATCGTTTACTTGTTTGCCGCCCTGATAGCGCTTTTAGTCTGGGCTGTGATCTAATTTTATGTCATTGTTCGGTTTGTGGTTTTTGCAACTCCTCCTTGTGCCGGCCTTGTCGCCGCTGTTTATCGGCATTGTCCGCCGGGTTAAGGCCAGGCTGCAGAATCGGGTGGGCGCGAGGGTAACCCAGCCGTACCGCGATATTCTGAAACTTTTTCGCAAGGACGAGGTCGTAAGCGCCGATGCTTCCTGGATCTTTAGCAGCGCGCCGTATCTTATTTTTGCCGTCTCCATTCTTTTGGGAGCCAGTATCCCGCTTCTATCCGCGCACCTCACGGCTACCGTGCTCGGCGATCTTCTGACGGTCGTCTACGTTATTGCCCTCAGCACGTTCTTTTTGGCTTTAGCCGGCATGGATACCGGCAACGCTTTCGGCGGATTCGGATCAAGTCGCGAAATGACCGTGGCCGCTTTGACCGAGGGCGGGCTTATTTTTTCGCTCCTGGCCCTGGCGTTCACGGCCCATTCGAGCAATCTGTTTGTCATCGCCGGGGCTATTTCCAGCTTGTCGCTTCTCGCTTTTACCCCGATTATTTTGGCTTTTGTGGCGTTTGTTATCGCGCTTCTCGCCGAAACCGGCCGGTTTCCCTTTGACAATCCGGCCACCCATCTCGAGCTGACCATGATCCACGAAGCCATGATCCTCGAATATTCCGGCAAGAAACTGGCGCTCATGGAGTGGGCGGCGGCCAACAAGTTCATGCTGTTTCTCGCGCTCGGAGCGAACCTGTTTTTTCCGTGGGGGCTCGCCGCTTCGGCTTCGCCCCCGGCGCTTATTTTGGCCCTGGGAGCCTTAGTTTTCAAGCTGTTAGTCTTTTGCGTTTTGGTCGCCCTCCTGGAGTCGAGCCTGGCCAAATTTCGGTTTTTCCGCCTGCCTGATCTTTTGTTCATGTCGTTCATATTAAGCCTGATCGCGCTTTCGCTCATCGTGTAGGACTATGGATTTTTTTAGCGCCCAATTTCTCTTTTTCGTCCAGACGCTGCTGTTTGCCTCGGTTATTTTCATGCACCTGTCCAAAAAAAGCGCCTCCGTTATTTTTCTTTATCAGGTTCAATCGCTTATAGTCGCCTGCCTGCTTCTCGGTTCGGCCTTAGCCGAGTCAGCGATTTTTCCGCTTTTCGTGGCCGTCGTGGTGTGCGCGGTAAAAGTAGTCATCGCGCCGCATTTCTTTCGGCGGCTCACCCGGGAGCTGCAGCTCAAATTTTCCGCCAGCACCTATTTGAGCGGTCCCTTGACGCTTATCATTCTCGCGGCCTTGACGGCGTTTACCTACTCGCACTTTTTTGCCCCTCTTTCCACTCTCAACGCGTCAAACGCCCGCGCTCTTCTTCTCGCCGCGGCGATGATGCTGGCCGCCTTGTTTTTGATCGTCAACCGCAAGGGCGCCCTCTCCCAAATGATCGGCATTTTGTCCTTGGAAAACGCCATTGTCGCTTTTGCTTTTCTTTCCGGGCTCGAACAATCGCCGGCTCTGGAGCTCGGCGTCCTGTTCGACATTTTAATGTGGATAATCATCGCCACGGTGTTCGCGTCCATGGTTTACCGGCAATTCGGTTCTCTCGACGTGACGGCGATGAACTCTCTCAAAGAAGAATAAATCTATGCTGCTCATCATTCTTCTCTGCGTTCCGTTCGCCGCTTCCGTCCTGTCTTGGCTGGTCAAAAAAAGGACTCTCGTTTTGGAATCTTTGGCGGCGGGCGCCTCGACAATCGAACTGGCCGCGGCGCTCTCTTTGGCGGGTTCGGTGGCGAAAAGCGGGCCGTATTCCCTGACCGATAGTTTTTCGGTTGACCCGCTGGGAGCGGTCGTCATCTTGATTTTGGCCATTATTGGCGTGGTGGCGGCGTGGTATTCGGCCGGCTACCTGCGGGCCGAAGTGGAGAAGAGCATCATCGGTTTTCACCGGGTGCGGCAATATTTTGTTCTGCTGCATCTTTTTATTTTTGCCATGTTCTTTGCCGTCGCCACGACCAGCCCCACCCTCATGTGGATCGCCATCGAAGCCACGACGCTCTCCACCGCCTTTCTTATCAGTTTTTACAATAATGCCTCGGCCACGGAAGCGGCCTGGAAATATTTGCTTGTCAACTCGGTCGGATTACTTCTCGGATTTTTTGGCACGCTTTTGTTTTTGTCCCCGGCCGAATCAGCCGGACTCACTGATTGGAATTCGCTCTTTGCCGCCGCGGCGGGCTTTGATCCGTTTATCGCGAAGATAGCCTTCGTTTTTGTATTCATCGGATACGGCACCAAGGTCGGATGGGTGCCTATGCACACCTGGCGGCCGGACGCCTACAGCAAGGCGCCGATTCCGGTGGTGGCGCTGTTTTCGGGCTCGCTCCTGAGCGTGGCTTTTTTGGCCGTGCTCCGTTTCAAGCTGATCGCGGACGCCAGCCTGGGCGGAGATTTTTCCGCCAACATGCTCATTGGCTTCGGACTCTCTTCCATCGTCGTGGCCGCTTTCAGTATGCTCGGACAAAAAAATTATAAGCGGTTGCTCGCCTATTCGAGCATCAAGCACGCGGGTATAATCGCCCTGGGATTTGGTTTCGGGGGCGCCGCGGCCGGAGCCGCTCTCCTGCATCTTATCTATCACGCCCTGGCCAAGTCAGCTCTGTTTTTGTCGGCGGGAAATATTTTTTTGAAATACAGTTCGACCAAGGTGGAGAACGTGCGCGGGGTGTTGTCGGCTCTGCCGGTTACCGGCGTCCTGTTTCTCGCCGGATTTGTGGCCATAATCGGCCTGCCGCCGTTCGGTTTGTTTTTTACCGAATTATCCATTCTAGCGGCCGGAATTCAGTATCATCCGGCGGTATCCGTGATTGTCCTCTTGGCGCTCGCCTTGGGGTTCATCGGCTTTCTGCGCCATGCGGTTGCCATGATGTTTGGCGAACGCGAAAAAAGGATAGCGCCGGGCGAAGCCGGAGTTTGGACCATCGTTCCCATTATTATTCTTTTGGCCATTCTAGCGGCCGCGAGTTGGTATCTGCCGGTGTCGTTTCGGTCGTTATTGGAATCTGCCGTCTTAGCCTATTAAGTCTATGCTTTCCAGCTCCTCTTTTGCCGCCTATATTCCTCCTGGGTTTAAGCCCAAATTCGAAGGTAACCTGGCCACCGGCGCGGTTTCTGTTTCCGAGATCGCCGGGGTGTGCCACGACCTGTACTTTACGCGTGGGCTCGAATTAAAAACTATCACGGCTACCGACGAGCGGAACAGGGGCGGAGGTTTTAGAATTTTCTACGTATTCGGCGTGCCCAAACAAAATTTGTTTATCATCCCGTACATCGTTCTGGCCGACACCGCGGAATTTCCTTCTCTGACCAAAGATATCCACGAAGCTTCGAGCTACGAACGGCGGATTATGACGTTTTTCGGCCTCAGCCCGGCCGGCCACCCGCATCCGCGGCCGCTTATCCTCCATGAAAATTGGCCGGCGGACGTTTTTCCGCTGCGCCAGGATTTTAATTGGCAAGAGCGTCCGGCCGCCGCGCGCGGCAATTACGAATTTTACCGGGTGGAAGGGGAGGGGATTTACGAAATTCCGGTGGGTCCGGTGCACGCGGGCATTATCGAGCCTGGCCACTTTCGTTTTAGCGTCGCCGGAGAGGAAATTATGCTGCTTGAGGCCAAACTTGGTTACAAACACAAGGGAATTGAAAAACTTTTCGAGAACCTACCGCTCGCGAGCACATTGCGTCTGGCCGAGAGGATTTCCGGGGACACGTCGTTTACCCACGCTCTGGCTTTTTGTCAGGCGATTGAACAGCTGACTGAATTGCCGGTTCCCAGGCGCGCCGCCTACCTCCGCGTCATTTTTTCCGAGCTGGAACGGCTTGCCAACCATGCCAACGACATCGGTTTTATCATGCTCGATACGGGTTATAGTTTTGGCGGCAGCCAAGGGGCGCGGCTGCGTGAAGTTATCATGCGGTGGAACGAACGCCTAACCGGCAGCCGCTTCCTTCGCGGCGTTAATGTTTTCGGCGGCGTGGCCAAGGATATTACTCCGGAAGCGGGTAACGAACTCGAGGCCGCGCTCCAGGCGTGGCAGCGCGACTTTGACCAGGTGATCGCCATTGCCGAGGATAGCCACTCTTTGCTCAATCGTCTCGAGGACACCGGCAAACTGGATTATCAGCTAGCCGTTGATCACGGCATTGTAGGCGTGGCCGGGCGCGCCGTTGGACTCAAGAAGGACGCGCGGCTCGATTATCCCTACGCGGCTTACGCTGAGCTTCCCCTAGAGATCGCGGTCGAGAAAGACGGCGACGTCCGGTCGAGATTTTATGTCCGCGTCAAAGAAGCGCGCTCTTCGGTCGCGCTCATTTTGGCGGCCTTGAAGAACCTGCCTAGGGGTGAGTGTTCGGTCGGGGAACAACGCGTTAAATTAGCCAGGAACCGCTGCGCTGTCGGCCTGGCCGAAGGCTGGCGAGGCGAGATTGTCTATTTTGTTATGACCGGGGATACAGGCGATCTCGCGAGAGTTGACGTTCGCGATCCGTCATTCGTCAACTGGGCCGTGCTCGGCCATGCCGGCAGAGGCAATGTCGTGCCGGATTTTCCCCTGATCAACAAGAGTTTCAATTTGTCCTACTCGGGTAACGACTTGTAGCACTGGTTGTCTGTCCGACCCGGCAATCCAGGCCCGAAGCCTTGACTAAACTCAAAAATTCCTTTATACTAGCCGAGTTCTCAAACTCGGTTTTAAGATCACAAGTTCGTCTTTCCTGTCCGGTTGAAGCTCCGGCGGGCTAGCCGCCCAGATTATATGGAAATTAGAAATATAGCCATTATCGCCCACGTTGACCACGGCAAGACCACCTTGACCGATGCTTTGATGCGCCAAACCGGCATGGTTACGCAGGAGGGCGTCAGCATGGATTCGAATGCTCTCGAGAGGGAGCGGGGCATTACGATTTACTCCAAAAACGCTTCGCTTTTCTACAAAGACACCAAGATCAATATCGTCGACACCCCGGGCCACGCCGATTTCGGCTCCGAGGTGGAGCGCGTGCTGCGTTCTATAGACTCGGTGCTCCTCATAGTTGACGCCCAGGAAGGACCGATGCCGCAGACCAAGTTTGTCCTGAAAAAGTCGCTGGAGCTGGGCCTCAAGCCGATTGTGGTGCTCAATAAAATCGACAAACCCGGAGCCAATCCGCAGCTTGCGCATGACCAGGTGCTCGAACTCTTTATGGACCTGGGCGCGAGCGACGACCAGCTGGATTTTACCACCGTCTACGCCATCGGGCGCCAGGGGGTGGCCAAACTGCGCCTGGAGGAAGAGGCAGCGGATTTGACGCCGCTTTTGGACACCATCCTCAAGCTGGTTCCGCCGGCTCCGCATGACATCGAGGCCATGTTCCGCATGCAGCCGTTCAACCTTGGTTATGACAATTACGTCGGCCGCCTGGCTATCGGCCGCATCTACGAAGGCAAGATCAGAGTGGGAGACAAGGTAGTCGTGAAAAAACCGACCGGCGAAACGCGGCCGGGCGTGATTACGAAACTTTTTGCCTTCAAGGGCATGGAACGCATTGAAGCCCCGGAGGTGTTCGCCGGCGACATTGCCATGATCGCCGGGGTGCCAGATATCGACATCGGAGAAACAATCTGTGTCGACGGCTCCCAGGAGCCGCTGCCGGCGATCAAAGTAGACGAGCCGACGATTTCTCTTAACTTCATGGTCAACAATTCTCCCTTTGCCGGGCGCGAAGGCAAGTTCGTGACCAACCGCCAGCTGAAGGAGCGCCTCGATCGCGAGCTGGAGGTAAACGTAGGCTTGAAAATAGACTTCTCCGCGTCAGACCACTACAAGGTCTTCGGCCGCGGCGAGCTGCACGTGGCCATTCTCCTTGAGAATATGCGCCGCGAGGGGTATGAGGTCCAGGTTTCTCAGCCCCAGGTGATCATCAAAGAGGAAAACGGCGGAAAGCTGGAGCCTTTTGAAGAAGTTATTGTAGATTTGCCGGAGAATCTGGCCGGTACTGTCATCGAAAAACTGGGGAAACGCAAAGGTCTCATGATGGACATGAAACAAAAAGACGGGCAAAGCCGGCTGATATTTGAAATACCAACCCGAGGACTCCTCGGTTACCGCGGCCAGTTTATCATGGACACCAGGGGCGAGGGGATTATGACCAGCCGTGTTATCGGTTTTCGCGCCTACGTGGGGGAAATTGAGAAGCGGGATGTCGGTTCCATGGTTTCCATGGAGGCCGGCAAGGCCCTAGGCTATTCCCTTTTCAACCTTCAGGATCGAGGGACCCTCTATATCGGCCCCACGACTGAAGTTTACGAGGGTATGGTTATCGGCAACGTCTCCAAGGGGCAGGACATGACCGTTAATCCCATTAAAGGCAAGAAATTGACCAATATGCGCGCCTCCGGTTCGGACGACGCCATTCTTCTGACGCCTCCCATGGAGATCACTCTCGAGCGCGGTCTCGAGGTGATGGCCGAGGACGAGTATTTGGAGATTACCCCCAAGAGCATCCGCTTGCGAAAGCAATTTCTGAACGAGTCGGACCGGGTACGGGCGGCGCGAAAAGCCGCGCAATAACCAAGGGGAGCTTGGCAGACTGGCGCCTACTTGGCTTAGATAAAAGCATTTGTTACAATACGAATGCTTTTTTTGTCAGCCGCGTCCTCGATATATGAATAATAGGCCTGGCCCGGGCGAAAAGATTATTGAGATTGGCGAGCCCAGCGCCGAGACCAAGCTTTCTTTGCGTTACTGGCCGCTCATGGCCGCCGCTATTAGAGCCTACTACCACGGTCTAAAACCGCGTCCGCCGGCCTCGCAGATATATGAGCGGCTCGACAGCCTGCTCGAACGTTTGCGCCGGGGAGAAAAATACGATGCCGTTTTTTTGAGCGAAATTCTGGCGCAAAAGGATTTGGGGCGCGATGTCCGTTTTCTTTATACCGAGTATGCCGGCGTGCTGCACCAGATTGACGCGTCCGAACGGGAACGGCAACGCGAACGCGCAGACCATGCCGACGAGGCGCACGGTATCGTGCCGTTCCCGCCGGAGGGGGCTAAACGGCGTTAAATTATGACGTCCAAAAACCTCAACCAATCACAGCGCGCGGCCGTCGAGTACGTCGACGGTCCGCTTTTGATCGTGGCCGGCGCCGGCACCGGCAAGACGACCGTCATCACCGAAAAAATAGTCAGGCTTATAAGCAGCGGGCGCTCGGCGCCGGAAAATATTCTGGCTTTGACTTTCACGGACAAGGCCGCGGCCGAGATGCAAGAGCGCGTAGACAGCCGCCTGGATACCGGTTACGTGGATTTATCGATCTCGACGTTTCATGCTTTTTGCGAACGCCTGCTCGAGAGCTACGGCCTGGCCGTGGGTCTTCCGACGCGGTTTAAAATTTTGAGCGCTACCGAGGCCTGGATCCTTGTCCATGATCATTTGTACGACTTTAACCTCGACTACTATCGGCCCCTCGGCAATCCGACTAAACATATCCACGAGCTTATCAGGCATTTTTCCAAATGCAAAGACGAACTGGTCAATCCCGAGGATTATCTGCGCCATGCCGAGGCGGCCGCGCATGACTCGGGAGACGCCAATGTCGAGGAAGGGACCCGCCTGAAAGAAATCGCTAACGCCTACCATACTTATAACCGCCTGCTTTTGGAATCCGGCGCGCTCGATTTCGGCGACCTCATTTACTATGCCGTCAGGTTGCTCTCTACGCGGCCCCAAATTAAAGCCGAACTGCAGCGGCGCTACCGGTACATACTTGTCGACGAATTCCAGGACGTCAACTGGGCCCAGTACGAGCTGGTACGGCTGCTCTCCGAGGCCGGCCAGCTGACGGTCGTGGGCGATGACGACCAATCTATTTATGCTTTTCGCGGGGCGAGCGTGGCCAATATCCTGCGTTTTAAAGACGACTACCCACAGGCGCGCGAGGTAGTATTGAACGAAAATTACCGGTCGGGGCAGGAAATACTCGACGTGGCCTACGCGTCCATTCAGCACAATAATCCGGACCGGTTGGAGGTGAAACTTGGGGTAGACAAAAAGCTCCAGTCAACGACCGGCGGCGGGAAAGCCAAGGTCGTCCACGCTCATAAAAGTTCGCTTGACGACGAAGTGGCTTTCGTCGTGAACGAAATAGTCAAATTGAAAGCGGCGGATGGGGGCGCCTCTTGGAATGACTTCGCTATTTTGGCTCGAGCCAACAATCATCTCGAACCGTTCATCCAGGCGCTCGAGCGCGCGCACATACCCTATGAATGGCTCTCGGCCTCCGGGCTTTTCCGTCAGCCGATCGTGCTCGACGTTTTCAATTTTTTCAAAGCAGTCGACCACTACCACGAATCGGCCGCGGTCTACCGTCTCCTCGGCCTGCCATGCCTGGATTTGAGCGAAAATGACCGGCAGAAGTTTACCGCCGCGGCTAAGAAAAAGAGCGTCAGCTATTATGAGGGTCTGAAATTGGCCGCGGAGTGGGGATTGTCGGCGCCGGGTACGGCCGCAGTGGGCAAAATACTCGAGCTCATACACGCGGGCATGCGGGCGGCCAGAACCGAGAAACCATCGGTGATACTTTATCGCTTTCTCGAAGGCAGCGGCTATCTGGGCTACTTGTCGCGGCAGGAAGGAGAGGGGAACAGCAGCGTTATTCGGCAAATTTACCAATTGAAACAATTTTTTGAATTTTTGAGCCGCTACGAGGATTCGGTGCCGGACCACTCTATCGGCCACTTTGTCGCTTACCTTTCGACAGTCATCGAATCCGGAGACGAAGGCCGGCTCTACCAGCCGGCAGACACGCCAGATTCCGTGAACCTTATGAGCGTGCACGGCGCCAAAGGTCTCGAGTTCCGTTACGTTTTTATCGTCAATCTGGTCGAAGACCGTTTTCCCGCGCGCAATCGCGGCGAAGGAATCGAGCTGCCGCTCGCGCTGATAAACGAACGCCTGCCAGAAGGGGATTACCTGGTGGCCGAGGAACGCCGCCTGTTTTACGTGGCGCTTACGCGCGCCCGGGAACGCGCCTATCTTACCGGCGCGGATTCGTACGGCGGCGTGCGTAAAAAGAAAATCTCGCGGTTTGTCGCCGAACTTGGCGGCATCCTAGGAAATACGGACGAGACGCCCGGCGCCGACGCCGGGCTAGGGAGAGCGGCGGCGATATTGCCTCGCGGCCGCGAGGCGGACGAAGCGCAGAAGACGGCGCCCCAATACCGGCTGCCGGACGCTTTTTCTTTTTCTCAGATCAAGGCTTATGAAACCTGTCCGTACCAGTACAAATTAGCGCATATTCTAAAAATTCCGACCAAGGGCAGCGCTAGTTTTAGCTTCGGCCAAACTATGCACGCGGCGCTGCAGCGCTTCTACGAGCGGGTGCGCGAGCTCAATTCGGCGACGCAGGGTTCGTTGTTTGCGGCTCCGGCCGCGGCGTCTTTGTCCGGCGCGGTCAAGGCGCCGTCTTTGGCGGAACTTTTGCAATATTATGAGGAAGCGTGGATCCCAGATTGGTACCGCAGCCAGCGCCAGCGCGAGGAATACTACGCGCAGGGCAAAGACATTTTGAAGAGGTTCTACGCGGCCGAAGACGGGAACTGGACGGTGCCGGTAGCCCTGGAGAGTTGGTTTAAAATCAAGGTCGGGAACTACCTTGTGCACGGACGCATTGACCGGGTGGACCAATTAGCGGACGGGACGCTGCAAATTATCGACTACAAGACCGGTAAAAGCAAGGAGAAACTCGCGGCCGACGACAAGGCGCAGCTCCTTGTTTACCAGATGGCGGCCGAAACTTTGTCCGAGTACCGGCATATGGGGGCTACGAGCAAGCTGACTTTTTATTATCTCAATGATATCATTCAGACGTCGTTCGTCGGCCGGAGCGAGGAGCTTGAGCGCGTCCGGAACAAGATCACGGCCGCCATTGACCAGATATCCGCCGGCCAGTTTGGCGCCACGCCCGGTCCGCACGTCTGCCAGCATTGCGATTTTCGCGATATTTGCGAGTTTAGGGTTTTGTAATTATGCCCGATTTTTTTCTGCCCGGCGTTCTGACTCTCGTGGTTTTGGGTCTTTTGGCTTTTTTCGGGTATATGGTTTACGCCGCTGTTTCGGGGGCCCCTTTTTGGCCGCTCGCGCCCGACGCTGTCGGCAAACTGATAGCCAGCGCGGGCCTTGACCCCCGCGATACGCTGGTGGATTTAGGATCGGGAGACGGCCGCATTCTTGAGGCGGCCGCACCCTATGTGCGCTCTGCCGTCGGTTTTGAGATCAACCCTTTTTTGTGCTGGTGGAGCCGATTCCGGCTGCGGCATTATCCCCACGTGCGGGTGTTGCGCCGTAGTTTTTGGGGCGAAAATTTGTCCGGGGCAACGGTGGTAACATTATTTTTCATCCCCGGCAAAATGGATAAGCTCGCCCATAAATTGCTGGCGGAACTGGCCCCGGGCACAAGGATCGTTTCGGCCGGCTTTCAATTTCCCGGGTGGCACTACGAAAAAAAAGATGGTACAGTATACCTATATCTCGTACCTCCGGCGCCGGAGGCGGCTCCCCCAAATTAAGGCCCTTAAAAGCGTCAATCAAGAATGAAGTGCCTATTCTATGTCTTTCACCCCGCTCGGCGATGCTCTGCGCCACAAAATGAACCAAAGCTCGTCTCTCGGCAAACAAGTCGAATCGGCCGAGGTAGTCGCGGCGGCCGAATCTGTTTTAACCGAAGTTTTTGGCAGCGATGTCGGGCAGACGGCCAAGCCTTTGTTTATTAAAAACCGGACTTTGACCGTCAGCTGCGGCAGCTCGGCCGTGGCCCAGGAAATTAGGCTAAATCAAGCCAAAATTGTAGAAAAAATAAACGATAAATTAGGCAAAAGCGAAGTGGACAGGATCCGTTATCTGGCCTAGACGCGTTCGCTTGCCAGCAGCCGGCAAAAGCAGTACAATAAGGCCGTACCGCTCTCGCCTCCTCGACGGGCGCCGAGCTTTCGAGTGTCTACCCCGATATGACCCTGCGCCAGTACCTCGCGACCATGATTTTTGCCACCCTGCTGTGTTATACAGCATGGTTTTTTGTAATTGATAACGTGGATCCCTTTGCCGCCTCGGCGGCCGGACTGGGTTTTTTTTATCTCAGTTTTTTCCTGTCGCTTCTCGGCACCTGTTCCTTGATTTTTTTCTGCCTGTATCGCTTTTTTGGCACCTCTGATCTGCCTTTGTTCCGCTACGTGCAGAAGAGCTTCCGCGAATCGCTGGCTATTTCGGCTTATCTCGCGCTTATGCTCCTGCTCCAGGGGGCGTCTTACCTTACTTTTTGGATCGGATCCCTGGTTACCGGATTGTTCATTTTAGTCATTTCCTTTATGGTTTCGCTGCGTTCCCATCCGGCCGAACCAGAATCCATCTAGCCGTCTATGCGCCAGTCCCAACTTTTTACCAGAACCAGCAAAGAAATGCCCAAAGACGAGGTGAGCGTCAACGCTTCGCTGCTTATGCGCGCCGGTTTTGTGGACAAATTATTTGCCGGAGTCTACACTTTGCTGCCGTTGGGACTCAGGGTCATGACAAAAATAGAAAACATAGTCCGCGCGCAAATGAACGCGGCTCTCGGCCAGGAGGTGCTTATGCCGGCGCTTCACCCGCGCGACAATTGGGACGCGACCGCGCGCTGGGACGCCATGGATGTTCTGTTCAAGCTTAAAGACAGCGCGGACAAGGAATACGCGCTCGGCGCTACGCACGAAGAAATAATCACGCCGCTGGCGCAGAAATTTTTGATTTCCTACCAGGATTTGCCGCGTTCGATTTATCAGATCCAGACTAAATTTCGCAATGAGCCGCGGGCTAAGTCCGGACTATTGCGCGGGCGCGAGTTTCGCATGAAGGACTTGTACTCGTTTCATGCCGACGAAGCCGACCTAGACCAGTACTACGAAACCATGAAAGGAGTTTATTTTCAGGTGTTTAAACAAGTTGGTTTGGGCGGTATTACCCACATTACTTTCGCTTCGGGCGGCGCCTTCTCCAAATATTCCCACGAGTTTCAGACCATTACGTCCGCCGGTGAGGACACGATTTATGTCTGCGCCGCCTGCCAAGTGGCGGTGAACCGGGAAATCATCTCGGAATTAAAGTCTGTGTGTCCGGAGTGCGGCGGCACCGAGCTTCTCGAACACCGCGCCATTGAAGTAGGCAATATCTTTAAACTCGGCACCCGGTTTAGCGGCGCTTTTGATTTTCGCTATACGGATGAACGCGGGGCGCTCCGGCCGGTGGTTATGGGCTGCTACGGCATCGGCATCACCCGGCTTTTGGGCGCCATTGTCGAGGTGCATCATGACGGGCGGGGGATTGTTTGGCCGGCGGCGGTGGCGCCTATGTCCGTTCATCTAGTTTCGCTCGCGCGCGAGGCGGCCGATGTTCGGCAGGCGGACGAGATCTACGGGGCGCTCGCCCGCGCCGGAATAGAGGTGTTGTACGACGACCGCCAAGCCGTCCGGGCCGGAGAGAAATTCGCCGACAGCGACCTTTTTGGCCTGCCGCTTAGAGTGGTCGTGAGCGCCAAGACTTTGGAAAGCCAAAGCGTCGAGCTTAAGCGGCGCGGCCGCGAGGAGGCGATTTTGGCGCCCATTGGTAATTTACTTACCGCCGTAACCCAGGAACTGGCCGGTTAATCTCTCAGGCGCGGAACCATTGAAAAGCGATCTGAAAATTATTTTTGAGATAGGTTCATGTTAAATTTTCTTTCCAAAAAATTGAGCCAGGATATAGGCATAGATTTAGGTACGGCCAACACGCTTGTTTACACCAAAGACAGGGGAATAGTCATTGACGAACCGTCGGTCGTGGCCGTTAATCTAAAGACCGAACAGATTTTGGCCGTGGGCAACGAAGCCAAACAGATGCTCGGCAAGACGCCGTCGCATATCGTCGTGACGCGGCCGTTGACGAGCGGCATTATTTCCGATTACGAGGTAACGGAAAAGATGCTGCGGTATTTTATTGACAAGGTTTATGAAGGCCGTTTCTCCCTTATGTCCCGGCCCCGGGTGATCATCGGCGTGCCGTTGGATGTTACCGAGGTAGAGGTTAAAGCGGTGGAAGACGCCGCGCTCTCCGCCGGAGCGCGCGAGGTTTCTATCGTGCAGGAACCCATGCTGGCGGCCATCGGTTCGCGTCTGCCGATTGAGGATCCGGTCGGCAATATGATAGTAGATATTGGGGGCGGCAAAACCGAAGTAGCGGTCATCTCTCTTTCCGGCGTGGTAACGTGGAAGTCTACCCCGATAGCCGGCGATGAGTTCAATCGCAATATCGTGCAATACGCGCGTGAGGTGTTCAATCTGATGATCGGCGAGGCTCACGCCGAACAGATCAAGATCAAGGCCGGCTCCGTTATCGACGCCGGCGAACGTTTGGAGTTTCCCATGCGCGGGCGGGACGTGGTCAGCGGCTTGCCCAAAGAAATTATCGTCAACGACACGCATATCCGCGAAGCCCTGGAACGATCCACGCGGACCGTGGTTGACTATATCAAGATGACTCTCGAAGTAACTCCGCCGGAGTTGACTGCCGATATTCATGAACGGGGCATGCTCCTTTCCGGCGGCGGCGCCTATTTGCGCGGACTTGACCGTATTATAGCCGAGGCGACCGCGATTCCGGTGCGCATCGTAGACGATCCTCTCACAGCGGTGGTGCGCGGTACCGGAGTGCTTCTGGAACAGGAAGAGCTGCTGCAACAGGTAAAATTGCCTTCGGCCCGTAATCTGGCCAAATAAGACCGCTATGCGAGCGCAGCGCACGGTGCTAGTCCGGATTGCCATTGTTATTTTGGCTGTCATCGGCCTGCACGCGGTCGGTTGGCTTCGTCCCGTGGAAAGCGGTTTGCGTTCAGTGCTCAATCTCGGACTGGCCGGCGCCTACCGCGCCGCCAGTTTTGTCGCCGGCGGCCGGGAAACAGCGACCGGCCCTTCAAACGAGGAAAACGGCCAGAACCGCGAGGCCGAGCGAGTGGAGCTCGATCTGCTGCGCGCAGAAAATGTTGAACTGCGGGCCCTGCTTTCTTTTTCTTCTTCAACGCATTACGCGCTGATCGGCGCCGACGTCATTGGCCGGGGTGTTGACCCCTTGGGAACCACGATAATCATCAACCAGGGCCGGCGCTCCGGCCTAAGACTCAACAATCCGGTAGTGGCCGGGCAGGGCCGGCTGATAGGCACTGTCGCGCGGGTTGAAGAAACGGCAGCCGTTGTCCGTCTCATAAATGACAGCCGCAGTGGTAACCTCCGGCCTTGAGGGCACGATACCCCGCGGTCTCTTGATAGGCACAGTCGAGGTGGTAGAAAAAAAACCGCAAGAGCCGTTTCAGGAGGCCGTTTTGAAGACTGCCTTTGATTTACATAACCTGTCGGTGGTGTCTGTTTTATTGTACGAGCCTTGACCTTTATGCGCCGCCTCCTGGCATTTTCCGGATGCGTCCTGGCCGCCTTTGCCGCGGTGGCGCTGCAGATCGGCGCGGTGCCGGTTTTGCCTTTTCCCTGGTCAGCGGCTAATTTGGTGCTCCTGTTTTTGATCTTGCTCATTATGATTACCGACTCCGGGGCAGCGGTGTGGTGGGCGTTTTTCATGCACTTCGCGCTCGAGCTTTACGCCACCACGCCTTTTGGCGTGCTGCTCTTTAGCGGCACCATGACGGCCGCGTTGCTGTACGTGTTATACCGGACGTTAGTTACGAACCGCACTGCCCTGTCAGCTCTGGCTCTGGCCGCTTGCGGACTGATATTTTACCGCTGCGTCTATATTATCCTGGTGGCGGTATTCGGTGAAACTTTGGTCTGGCCGGGAGAGCGTCTCGGCTGGCTGATTTCGGCCTATTTTATTGAGCTTGCCATCACTGCCGCTCTGACAATAGTTTCGTTCGCGTTTCTTAAGCTAATTTTGTCCCGATTCAGCCTCACGACTGTTTCGGCCAAACATTATGAACGACGTTGACCCGGTAGAAATTTTTCCGCTGGGCGCCAACCGCAAGAAATCCTGGCGGAAAATTACCGGCGCGTACAAGACGCGCTGGGTCGAGGGTACTCTGCCGGCCGGTCAATCGGCGCCGGCCGACCGGCTTATCGCCCGGGGCACGTCGCACATCGGGACGAGTTTTTCGTCCCGGCGGGCCCGACTGATGTTCGCCGTAATGCTCGGCGGTTGTTTGATACTTTTGGGCCGTCTGCTCGCGGTGCAGCTGGTTTTTGGCCAAAAGTACCGCGAACTGGCCGAAAACAACAGCGAGCGGATCGTGCCGGTGCCGGCGGAGCGCGGGCTTATTTATGACCGCCGCGGCCGTCTGCTCACCAAAAATGTTCCGAATTTTTCCGTTCTTATCACGCCCCGCGATTTGCCCCGCGGTCTGGACGAACGCGCCTTGGTGCTGCGGCGCTTGGCCGAGCTGGCAGAAGAAACGCCGGAGAGAATCGACAAGCTTTTGCGCGAATATTCCCGCTACAAAAGCGCCTCGGTAATCGTTCGCGAAGATATAGACTACGAAACTGCCCTGCGCATTTATATCGCGAGCGCCGACTTGCCAGGGGTGCAGATAGAACGCGGGAGTAAGCGTCTTTATGTCCGCTACCGCCCGGATCCGTCTTCGCCCTATCAGCTTTTGGCGGATGAGACGTCGAGCTCGAGCCCCCATGCCCTGGCCGCCGTTTTGGGTTACTTGGGCAAGCTAGATCCGGACGAATTGGAAACGCTTTACGGCTCCGGCTATCTGCCCTCCGATTCTATCGGTAAAACAGGGATAGAAAAAACCTACGAATTTGCTTTGCGCGGCGTCTACGGCCGGCGGCGGATCGAGGTTAATGCCCTGGGCCGGGAACAGACCGTGCTCGCCGAGTACGCGCCCCAGCCCGGGGCGCATTTGGAGCTTTCGCTTGACGTTCTCATGCAGGCATCTCTTGAACAAATCATGCGGCGCGTAATGAAAAGCTCCGGCACAGAGCGCGGCGCCGGCGTCGTGCTCGAGCCCAAAACAGGACGTATCTTGGCTTTGGTGAGTATTCCGGCTTACGACAATAATGACTTCTCCGGCGGCATTGGCCAGGAAGCGTACGGGGCTTATCTCGCCGATCCCGACCGGCCGCTTTTTAACCGGGCGGTCTCCGGCGTATATCCGTCCGGTTCTACGATCAAGCCGGTTATAGCCGCGGCGGCGCTGGCGGAAAAAATTATTACGCCGCAAACGACGGTGGCGAGCACCGGGGGCATCCGGGTCGGACAGTGGTTTTTTCCCGACTGGCAGCCTTCCGGACACGGCCAGACTAACGTCGCTCGCTCCATTGCCTGGTCCGTAAATACGTTCTATTACTATATTGGGGGCGGCTACGCGGGTTTCCGCGGCTTAGGCGTAGAAAAAATTGCCGACTACCTCAGGATTTTCGGTTTTGGAACCAAACTGGGCGTGGATCTTACCGGCGAAGAGCCGGGGTTTGTTCCTTCCAAGGAATGGAAAGAACAGACCAAGGGCGAGCCATGGTATATCGGAGACACGTATAATCTATCCATTGGCCAAGGGGATTTGCTGGTTACACCTTTGCAGATTGCCGCTGCCACCGCCGCCATCGCCAACGGTGGCACTCTGTACCAGCCGCAAGTCGGCAATGCTACCTCCACTCCGGACGGCTCCGTGCGGACAGAATTGCCGCCGCGCGTAATAAAAGATCAGGTGGCGCCGCGCGAGTATGTAACTGTGGTACGCCAAGGCATGCGCGATTGCGTGGTTTACGGTTCCTGCCGCCAGCTTAGCTCGCTGCCGCTAGCCGCGGCTGGCAAAACCGGCACTGCCCAGTGGAATGCCGATCGCCCTAACCACGCCTGGTTTACTTCCTTTGCCCCTTATGATAACCCCGAAATCGCTGTTACGGTCATTATTGAAGAAGGCGTGGAAGGCAGCCGGGTGGCCGTCCCGGTAGTCCACGAGTTCCTACGCTGGTGGGCCGGGTATCGAAAATAGGGCTTGACCGGCGGCAACTATTTGCTATACTAGCTCTATCCGTGGCGTATCGCCCGGATATCTTTTTTAAAGCTCAGAGTTCGCGGTCTGCCATTTGCCTGCGCTCAGTACTCTGGGTATAATCGGCCTATTTATGAGCGACAGCACCCAATATCTCAGTCAGGACAAATACCAAGCGCTGCGATCCGAACTCCGGGAGTTACGCTCTGTCCAGATTCCTTCTATCGCCAAGCGTATTGACGAGGCCAGGCAAATGGGCGACTTGTCGGAGAACGCCGAGTACCACGCGGCCCGCGAGGAAATGAGCTGGGCGCAGTCGCGAGCCAAGGAAATCGAGCATATTCTCGACAATGCCGAAATGATTGCCCATGACGGCAACCAGCAGACGGTCGGCATCGGCTCATCCGTCGTTGTCAAAGCCGGCAAAACCGACCGTGAGTTCACGATCGTCGGCGCTCAAGAGGCCGATCCCATCGCCGGCAAAATCTCCAATGAGTCCCCCCTGGGCCAGGCTTTTTTGGGCAAGAAAAAAGGCGATCGGGTGGAGGTGCGCGTGCCGGCCGGCACGCAGGTTTACGAAATTTTGGAAATCAAATAATTTTGGTTTATGCCCGCCGTCACCGCCGTAAATATCAATGACGAGTTTGCCATCCGCATCCGCAAATTGGCCGAGCTGCGCCAGGAGGGGATAGAGCCTTATCCGGCCCGCGCCGCCCGCCGGCAGATGATCGGCGAAGCCCTTAATTTGGCGCCGGGCGAATCGGTAGCCGTCGCCGGCCGCGTGCTCACCAAGCGGGAAATGGGCAAGCTCACTTTTTGCCACCTGCAGGACGAGAGCGGGCGGATGCAGATTGTCCTGAAGAAAGACGAAATGGATGCCGAATCTTATAATCGTTTCGTCAAAAAAATCGATCCGGCCGATATTGTTGACGTCGCCGGCGTCCGTTTTGTTACCCAGAAGGGGGAGGAGTCCATACTCGTCAAAGACTGGGGGCTACTCACCAAGGCGCTTCTGCCGTTGCCGGAGAAATGGCATGGCCTGACTGATGTCGAGGCCCGCTACCGTAAGCGTTATCTCGATCTTTTGGCCAATCCGGGGTCTATGCGGATCGCGATCCTGCGCAGCAATCTTGTCCGGGCTCTCCGCCACTACTTTGATGTCCGCGGATTCTACGAAGTGGAGACTCCGGTTTTACAGACGCTTTACGGCGGCGCGCTCGCCAAACCGTTCGTTACTCATCACAACGCGCTCGACATCCCGCTTTATCTGCGCATTGCCCCGGAATTATACCTTAAGCGGCTGATCGTCGGCGGCTTTGAAAAAGTGTACGAAGTGGCCAAATGTTTTCGCAATGAAGGCATAGACAATAATCATAATCCGGAATTCACGCAAATAGAGTTCTATTGGGCCTATGCCGATTATCGCCAGCTCATGGACCTAATGGAAGATCTTTTGCCGCACCTTATTTCCGCCGTCGGCCTGCCTCTCCGGTTCACGACCAACGGCCAGGAGGTGGATTTTACGCCGCCGTATCCGCGCGTCGCGATGCGCGATTTGATCAAAGAGTACGCCGGGCTCGACATTGAGGATTTTCCGGATCAGGCGTCCTTGTACCGCAAAGCCAAAGAGCTCAAAGTGGAGGATATCGACCCGGCCGCCGGCCGGGGCAAACTGATCGACGAGATATACAAAAAATACGCCCGGCCGCGCATCGTCAATCCGCTTTTCATGATTGACCACCCAGTGGAGCTTTCGCCGCTCGCCAAGCGCCGGCCGGATAACCCCAATTACGTGGAGCGGTTTCAGCTCTTGTGCGTGGGCGGCAATGAATTGTGCAATGCTTTCTCCGAGCTCAATGACCCGCTCGACCAGGAGGCGCGTTTCGAGGAGCAGGCGGAATTGAAAGAAGGCGGAGACGAAGAGAGCATGCCTTACGACGAGGATTTCGTTACGGCTTTGAAACACGGCATGCCGCCCACGGCCGGACTGGGCATGGGCATTGACCGCTTGGTCAAACTGCTCGTAGACGCCTCGAACCTCAAAGAGGTAATCTTGTTTCCCACCCTGAGACCGGAACAGGATCCTGGCGGACGCGAGACGCGGGCCAGCTAAGCGCTAGAATATGAAAAGTGTCATGATTTTCGGGACCTTTGACATCCTTCATCCCGGACACATCGCGCTTTTCAAACAAGCTAGGGGCTATGGCGACCATCTCACAGTCGTTCTCGCCCGCGACGTTACGGTCCGAAAAGTAAAAGGCAGTTTGCCGTTGCATGATGAAAAACAGCGCCGCGAAATCCTCGCTCATATTGATCTGATCGACCGCGTCGTGATGGGGGACACGGATAATGCTTACCGCATTATCAAGCGCGTCCGGCCCCGTGTAATCGCCCTGGGCTATGACCAGACAGCCTTTGTCGACCGGCTCGAAGAGCAGCTCAAAGAGTTCAAACTGCCGGCCAAAATCGTCCGGCTCAAACCGCATCGCGAGAATAAGCATAAGACTCATAAAATTAAACGTCTCCTCGCGCAGCAACTATGAAACGCAAGTTCCTGATCGCCACCTCTAACCCGGGAAAATTCAGCGAAATGCAGGCTTTTTTGGCCAGCCTACCCTTTGATTTCGTGGGTCTGCCAGATTTGCCGGCAGCTCCGCCCCCTCCCGAGGAAATCGGGCCGACGCTTGAGGACAATGCCCTGGTTAAGGCGCGCTATTATGCCCAAAAAACCGGATTAACGGCGATCGCGGATGACGCCGGTCTGTTCGTTGAGGCTCTTGGCGGCTGGCCCGGAGTTAAAAGCGCGCGTTTTGCGCCGACCAACGAGGAGCGCCTGGAGATTATGAGGCAGAAAGCTGCCGCCCTAATAGAAAGCGAACGTTCCGCATTATTCCGCGCGGCCGTCGCTGTGGTAGACCCGGCAACGGGTACGTCGTTCGTGGCGTCCGGGGAAACTCAGGGCACGATTATTCCCGAAGGGCGGGGAACGCCCCGGTTCGGTTACGAATCGGTTTTTGAAGTGGCGGCGCTCCGCAAAACTTACGCCGAACTTTCGCTGGCGGAGAAAAACGGTGTCAGCCACCGCGGCCGGGCCTTGATCAAGATTAAATATCATCTTTCAAATACCTACGGCTCAAAACATATTGTCGTGCCGTACGCCCTTATAGTAAAGGACGGCCAGGTGCTGATGAATCGCCGGAATGAGCCGCACCGCCAGGAGTTTCACGGCAAGTGGGAGTTTCCCGGCGGTAAGGTGGAGTTTGGAGAGACCATGCACGGCAATTTGAAGCGCGAAGTATTCGAGGAAGTCGGCTACCAGGTGGAGATCGTAAAGGCGCTCCAGCACATTGCCGTCGAAAGCCAAGCCTATCCTACTTTCAGTTATCAAGTTTTTCTCGTGCCGTATGTCTGCCGCGTGGTCGGGGGAGAGGTCAAGCTAAGCGACAGCGAGGTGCTCGAGACCGGCTGGTTTGATCCGGATCGGGCGCTCGACTACGAGATGATCGGCAAAAATGACAGTATGTACCGGCAGATACTGCCCGAATTTAAGGAAATTATCGCCGCCTATAATCTTTAGGAACGTGTATGCTCGACATAAAATATATCCGCGGCCACGCCGCCGAGATCAAGGAAAATTGCGCCCGGCGTCGCGTCCAGGCGGACATTGACCGTCTTCTCGAGCTTGATGAAAAGCGGCGCGGCGAACTTCAGGATATCGAAAAGCTGCGCGCCGAGCGCAATCAGGGCTCCAAGGGCAAGCCGGACCCGGACGAAATCTCCCGCCTGCGCGAAATCGGAGAACAGATCAAGGACCTCGAAGCCGGCTTGGTTCCGGTTGAAGCGGAGTTTACGGAATTGATGGCCCAGATTCCGAATTTGACCCACCCCGAATCGCCCGTGGGCGGCGAGGATGATTACCGCGTTGTGGCCACTGCCGGCGAGCCGCCCCAGTTCGGTTTCGCGCCCCAGGACCACGAAACTCTCCTGACCGCGCTTGACCTGGTGGATTTCGAGCGCGGAGCCAAAGTGGCCGCGGCAAAGTTTTATTTTTACAAAAATGACATGGTCCGCCTCAACCAGGCGCTCCTGAACTACGGCATAGATATAGTTACGGCTCACGGCTTTACCCTCATGGAGACTCCGGACGTCGCCAAGAACCAGGTACTCTCGGGGATCGGCTTCAACCCGCGCGGGCAGGAAACACAGGTATACTCCATCGAAAATACCGACTTGAGTCTCATCGGCACGGCCGAGATTACCGTCGGCGGCTATCATGCCGACGAAATTCTGGATTTAAGCGCCGGGCCGAAGAAATACGTCGCCCTATCACACTGCTTCCGCACCGAGGCCGGCGCCTACGGCCGCGAGAGCAAGGGTTTGTACCGTGTCCATCAGTTTACCAAACTCGAGATGTTTATCTATTGCCGACCGGAGGAGAGCGAGGCGCGGCATCAGGAATTATTGGCGATTGAGCGGGAGATCTGCGATCGCCTGGAGCTGCCGTACCGCGTGATTGACATCGCCGCCGGCGATCTCGGCGGCCCGGCCTACCGCAAGTTCGACATTGAGGCCTGGATGACCATGAAAAACGATTACGGCGAGATTACGAGCGCCAGCAACTGCACCGACTACCAGGCGCGGCGGCTGAATATCCGCTATCGCACCGCTGCCGGAGAAACTGAATTCGTGCATACCCTGAACGGCACCGCCGTGGTGCTGAGCCGTTTCCCGATCGCCATTGTCGAAAATTACCAGCAGGCCGACGGCACGATCCGGGTGCCGGAGGTGCTGGTCAAATACCTGGGTAAAAAAGTGATCGGAGTTTAATATGATGGTCGATTGGCTAGGGTACTTTGCCGGTTCCTTGGTCGTTCTCTCTTTAATTCCGCAGATTGTCAAAAGCTGGAAAACAAAATCGGCCGGCGATTTGTCATTGCCACGCTACGTTATGTACATGATTGGCGTGGCTTTATGGGTCACCTATGGGTTTTTGGTAGACAATGGTCCGATCGCGTACATGAACGGAGTCGCCTTTGTTTTGGCGCTTTGCGTGGTCTACCTAAAGATCAAGTATGGGCTATCAGCCAGTAGGTCTGTTCCCCCTAATAGGGAAGAGCGGCGCTGATTTCTTTCAGGAAATGCTATTTTTTTAAAGCGTGGCGGTTTTTTAGGACTCGACGACTATGCTTACCAGGCCGACCTTAATTATCCTCCCCGGCTGGGGCGGTACCAAAGAAAGCTGGCAGAAGTTCATTGATCTTGCCCGGAGCAACTACGAGGTGGTTTGTCTGGAGCTGCCGTGTTTTGGCGGCGAGCCCTGCCCGCCGCAAGTCTGGGGGGTAGAGGAGTACGCCAACTTTGTTAAAAACAAACTTTCTGGATTTTCGCCGCCAAATACCGTCATTCTCGGTCATTCCTTCGGGGGACAGGTGGCGGCCTGCCTGATTGGCGCGAACCCGCATCTTTGTGCTAAACTAATACTGTCGGGTGCCGCTGTTTACCGTCGCCAAATAAGCCTTAAACAGCTTATTTTTTGGCCCTTGGCCAAGGTCGGCGGGCGGCTGTTTTGCCTGCCGGGCCTCAGACGACTGTCTTCCGCGGCCCGCCGGGTATTGTATCTGGCGGCCGACTCCCCGGATTACAGCAAAACCAGCGGCATAGAGCGGGAAATTTTTAAACGTATTACGAAGCAAGATGTGTCCGGTTATCTTCCGGGGATCACGGTTCCGACCCTTGTGGTTTGGGGACAGAAGGACGCTTACGTTCCTCTGTCGGCCGGCAGGCGGATCGCGCGTTGCATTCCCGGAGCCAGGCTGGAAGTAGTCCCTGGTGGCCGGCACGGCCTGCATATCCAAAAGCCCCAGGAATTACTTGAAATAATCAAAAGTTTCACCCCTTAATAACTGCCTTTACCCGGGTGCCATGTTCACCGCCTTAAATTTAGCCATCGTTTCTCTGTGGTTTTTGAGCGCTGCCGTGGACTACGCCGAGTTTTGTTATCTCTGGCAACTCAAAGAATACCGCCTCGACCGTCTGCGGGATTTTTTTTCCACCAAGCAGGGGCAGCGATACTGGCTGCGATACCAGTTGTTGTGGCGCTCGCTGGCCGTGCTGGTGATCTTTTTTTGGCCTTTCAACCAGGTGATCACCCTCAAGTATATCTTGCTTTTGGGTTTTTTGGCCGAATTAATCTATAACGCCTGGCGTTTATACCGCGGACGCATCCGTTACCCCCGGCCGACCGCGAAGGCGTTCGGCATCGTGGCCGCCGCTTTGCTGCTTGAGGCTCTACTCGCGGTGAACGATCGCGACTGGGCGCAGACGCTGGTTTTGGTGATCGTTCGGTTTCCGTTGCTGTCGTTTACAGTCATTGTGTTCAACAAAGTTACCGGCCGGGTAAAAGACTGGTACATCGCCCGCGCCGCCAAAAAAATTCGTTCCTACCCGCACCTTATTGTCATCGGCGTAACCGGCAGTTACGGCAAGTCCACGGTTAAGGAGTTTTTGAGCCAGATCCTGGCCCAGAAATACAGCCTCGTAAAAACGCCGCGCAACACCAACACCGACATTGGCATTGCCCAGTTTATCCTGCGCACTTCGTTTTCCGGAGTACAGGTATTCGTGGTTGAGATGGGGGCTTACCGCGTCGGAGAAATCAAAAAAATTTGCGACATGGTCCGTCCGAAAGTCGGTATTTTAACGGCGATAATCGAACAGCACCTGTCGCTGTTTGGCTCGATACAAAATATCCAGACAGCCAAGTACGAGCTTTTGCGCTCGCTGCCCGCGGACGGCCTGGCGGTCGTGTACGCCGATAACCCTTTTTGCACTGAATTTTTAGGCGATCTCACCTGCCGGCGCGTCGAGACTTACGGACTCGATCCGGATAACAAGCCGAGCTTATTGATCACAAATATAAAGTCGGGTTTGGACGGTTTGCGCTGCTCGGGCGTTTATCTGGGTTTTGAAGGAGAGATGCAGGCGCCGGTCTTGGGGGCGCACCAGGCGCTAAATATCGCGCCGGCCACCATGGTGGCGGTTTACTTAGGCCTGACGCGCGAGCAGGTTTACGCCGGTTACCGCACGCTCAAAGCCGGAGAGAACAGCCTGAAGATTTATCGCTACGGCAGCGCCGACGTCATTGACGATTCTTACAATTCAAACCCGGTCGGCTTTAAGGCCGCGCTCGACATTATGGCCAAATTTCCTTCGGAGCGCGAGCGGGTGGTCGTCACTCGCGGCATGCTTGAGTTGGGAGAAAAGACCGAAGAATACCACGAAGTCATGGCGGAAGAAATCGCCTTTACCGCCGATAAACTGGTGCTCATCACGCCGGATTTCACCGCCGCCATCCGGCGGGGCATCGAGAAGATAAACGGCAAGTACCGTCTGGAAATAATCGAAAAGTACGATTCGCGGGAACTCTGCGATTACCTCAAGCAATATAAAAACAAACCGGCGGTGATACTGCTCGAAAATCGGGTTCCCAAATTGGCGCGGTCGGAATTAAAGAGCGGACTCTAGTATGCGCCAGGTGATTTTTACCGGCTTTTCCCCCAATTTGACCTGGCGCGACGTAAAAACCGCCGGTGTTTTTTTGCTCCACCCGCTGCGCTGGAAAAATTTGAATCGCGGGGTCGCCGTGGAAGCGGCCGAGAACAAACTTAGCGCTTATTTCGGATTTCCGGTGGTTACTTTTGACAGCGGCCGCTCTGCCCTGTACTTCGCCTTGCGGGCGCTGGGGGTGGGGGATGGAGACGAGGTGCTGGTCCAGGCCTACACGTGCGTGGTGGTAATAAACGCTATTCGGTTTGCCGGCGCGCGTCCGGTGTACGTGGACATTAAAGACGATTTCACCATGGACCCGGATGACGCTCGGCGCAAGCTTACCGGCCGCGCCCGGGCGCTAATTATCCAGCATACGTTCGGACAGGGCGCCGATCTGACCGCTCTGCTGGCACTCGCCCGCGCACAGGGACTGGGCGTGGTGGAGGATGCGGCCCACTCGTTTGGGGCGCGCTACCAGGGAAAGCTCGCCGGGACCTGGGGGGACATTGGCATGCTTAGCTTTGGATCAGACAAGGTGTTGTCGTCGGTTAGGGGCGGGGCGCTGGTAGTAGTAAATGCCAAACTGCTTGACCGGGTGCGCGGCTGGCAAGAAAAATTGCCGGCTATGCCGATAGCTGTAGTTCTGCAGCATCTGCTGCATTTGCCGTTTTTTTGGTGGGGCAAAAGGTGGTATGGGTACGGTATCGGGAAGTGGTTTTTGTATGCCGCCAAAAAGCTCAATCTAACCAATAAAATAATTTATCCGGCGGAGAAACGGGGAGAAGCCGTATCTTTTTTCCCCTCACGGCTGCCCAATGCGCTGGCCTGTCTGCTTTTGCCCCAGATCAATGATGCGGCCGCGGTCAATGAACACCGGCGGGGGATAGCGGCCATCTATCGTCGGCAGATAACTAATCCGCTCGCGATTCACCCGCCCGAAGATGAGTCTTCGGTGTATTTGCGCTATACGATACGCTTGCCTGCCGGCGCCGACCCTCTGGTCCGGTTCGCCAAAGAGCGGGGGATACTCCTTGGCGACTGGTACACGGCTGTCATCGCCCCCGCCGACAGCGACCAGGCAGCGGCTGGTTACGCCGAGGGCAGCTGTCCGGCAGCGGAGCGATTGGCGCCACAGTCAGTCAACCTGCCGACCGACCGGCTTATCACCGAGTCGGCGGCGAGCTTTATTTCGGCTATTGTCAACTCTTATGGAGCTTGAAGTCAGAGAGATAAAAGACCGCTCTGTTTGGGAGGCATTCGTTCGCCAGCGGGCGCACACATTATTTGTTCAATCATGGAGTTACGGCGAATTTTACCGTTCCCTGGGGGAGAACTTTTGGGTTTACGGCGTTTATAGCGGCGAAGACCTGCTCGGCGGTTCCCTGGTCGTAAGCGTCCATGCGCGGCGCGGCAGCTTTCTCTATCTGCCCTACGGACCCCTCCTGGCCGGGGATGCTGGCAACCCCGAGAGCGCGGCAATCTTTCGGGCGCTGTTCGACTATCTGGCAGACTGGGCGCGCTTTCATTCATACAGCTTTATCCGGGTGAGTCCTTTTTTTGATGATACCCCGGCCCTGCGGTCGGTTTTTGGAAAACTGGGATTCCACAACGCGCCCATGCACATTCTGGCCGAGCACACTTGGCTCCTAAATTTGGAACCTGCCGAGGAAGACCTCCTGGCCCGGATGGATAAAACGCACCGCCAGCTTATACGCCGCTGTGAGAACGAAGGGGTGAGAGCGGTTATGGAAACCGGCGCGGGGGCTGTTGGTGATTTTAACCGTCTCCATGACCAAACTGCCCGGCGGCACAATTTTCACCGCTTCTCTGACGGTTATGTGCTGAAGGAATTTGGCGCTTTCGCTCCGCAGAACGAGGCGCTTGTCATCCACGGTTATTTGCCCGACGGATCGCTCGACGCTTCCGGAGTATTCATGTATTACGGCTCGATGGCTGCCTACCGTCACGGGGCTTCTCTCATGGCCAACAAACGGCTGCCGAGCTCATATCTGGTGCAATGGGAGGCCATCCGCGAGGCTAAACGGCGCGGGTTTAAATGGTACAATTTTTGGGGCGTTGCCCCTGACGCCGCGCCGAAGAGCCATCCGTTCAAAGGCATAACACACTTTAAAAAGGGCTTCGGCGGCAGCGGCAAAGATCTGCTGCCCTGCCAGGATTTACCGGTGTCCTGGCGTTATTGGATAAACTGGACAGTCGAGAAAGTCCGCCGCGTGAAGCGGGGATTCGCCTGACCTGCCGCGGCCGGCCGTGGGTCTCTCAGGGCCAAGCGCAGGGGTTTCGTTTTCACTCCGTATGGGTCCGATCAATCGCTACCGAATGAAGCGTGCCTGGGGGCGCCGGTTCGAACGCGCGACGCATAACGTCCGCTCCTTTTCATTTACCGGGAGCCGCCGCGCGGTGCGCGGCCGTGATTTTTCCTGGCAAGGCAGGCGGCCGAATCCTTATGCGCGGCGCTCCACTGACTGGAAATTTCGCCTGAAAATTTCGCTCTTGTCCGCGTTGCTTTTTAGCTTCGCGGCTCTGGTGATTTACCATCCGCGGTTTCAGGTTTCGACTGTCGAGCTTAGCGGCCTTAAGCGCGCCAAGGAAGAAGAAATGCGCCCGATCGTAACGGGCATTATCCGCCATAAAGCGTGGTTTATTTTTCCCGGCGAAAGTTATCTCTTTGTCGATTTGGCGGAAATTGAAGACATTTTGACGGATCGTTTCCCTGTGCGATCAGTTTCCGTTACCAAGCATTTTCCGGATAAAATCTCGATTGCCGTCGAGGAAAAATTGCCCGCGATGATTTTTGATAACGGACAACACTATAGCTACTTGGATGCCGAGGGTAAACTCATAGAGACAGTCCGCGCCGTGGCCGACTATGAGTGGAAAATCACCACCAGAACGGTTACCAGCACCGCCAGCGACGGCCGGGAGACGAGCCAGGAAGAAGTGGTCGAGCGTTCGCACCGCCCCGACGCCAAGCTGATAGCGTCCGAGCTGGGATCCTGGCCGCTGGTTTACGACGCGCAGGGAAAGGACCTGGCCGTTAACGGTCCGGTCCTTGATCCTCAACTTGTGAGTTATATTGCCGATTGGCAGGCGTTTTTGACGCGTTCAACCGACATTTTGCCGTCTTATTTCATTATGGATTCGGAGTTCTCGGATATTATCATCAAAACCGTGGAGGGCTGGGAAATCAAGGCTAGGCGCCGCCCGGAGGGCAGAGGTGAATTCAACGAACTTTTAACTGCGCTGCGGGATACAATTGACCGTCGGAATCTGAGCTACATTGACGTGCGCTACCAGGGGAGAGTGTACTGGCAATAACGCCGCTGGTATCGGTAATTCTTTGGCGACAAAAGTAACTCTGTGCCGGCCTCTCTTTTTGTAAAAGCACTTCTGCCCTCGGGCAGATTTTGTTTATTCCCGGAAGGGGGGAGGGCGTTTTTGGATGTTGGGAGGGGCGTGGGGCGCTGTTAATTGTGAGTCGCACAATGTATCTTATACGACATTAACGCAAGGTGAAAAGAAGACAAACTGCCGGCCTTGGCTACGGTTTGTTAGCTTTTAGCCGCGAGCTAAATACGGCGGACCCGCGTAAACTATTCGTATTAGGTTTATCTTCCTTACTAGACGCCAATCTTACCGCTCCGGTGTTTTACTGTACTCATCGGGACGCTACCCTCGCCTCGTTGGCCACGCCCGTAGCTCCGGATATTTTGCGACACTACAAAAAAGCCGGGCGCGCAAGCTGGTGTTACTTAATGTCGTTTTTCCTTCGGTTTTTTAGTCCGGGATATGTTTTTTGTTATTCTTTAGCCCCGGCGCTTATGCCTTCTGGCGCGGGTTGCGCCTTGAGGGCAAAATTTAGCCTGGCAGGCGCGCCTGCCAAGGTTTTTTTAACTCCAGGCGGCCCTACCCCCCCCTCGCAGGCTGTTCTTCCCCGGACTTTAACCGGCGGTTTTATTCATTTTGCGACGCAATATCTAGCTGGATGGCGTATTCTACCGGTTTGTTCTCCCACTCGTCCAGCAGATATTTTACCGAATGCGCGCCGATGGCAAAACGGCCCTGGCCTGGCTCCCAGACGGAGTACGACAGGAGCGCTTGATATTTACTCGCTTGTTCTCTGGCGGATAGAAAAGACGGCGCGGCCGGTTTCTCCTTGTCGGTATAGAAACGTTTATCGGTAATACCGGATAAATGGCGCAAGGCTTCGCCCAGGGCCAAGTGGTCTGGATTAAGGTGCTGGCTCTCCCCTTTTCTCGACCCAAGCGTGATGTAAGTGCCGTCGCCGAACAGTCGGTAAAATCGCCCGATTATCTCGGCGCTCAATTCGGCCGTGAGCCGACCGTCACGGTAGCGCGGATAATCGCTGCCCGCGGCGCCGCCCGGATTGGCAAAGTGAATATTCTGCGGAAGCACGCCGAGTTTGAGCATGGAATCTTTGAATTCCCGGTTTCTGGCGGCGCTAAATTCGCGCCCGTCCAAAGGGGCGTACCCTTCGCGTTCCGGCGAATGAAAGCGTCCGTGATAGAGACAGAAGGCGGGTTGGCCGCGTTCATCCCGGCCGTTTAACATCGCCCGCACACTCGAGGCGCCGCCGTCGCTTGCCATCACCGCGTGGACCACCCGTCCTTCTTGTATAAATCGGCTGATGCTGCCGGCCAAGAACATTTCATCGTCCTGGTGGGGCAGGAAAAAGATCACGGGCGTCTCCGGAGGCATTTTTTTGAGCGCCGGCGCGGTTTCATCCCCCGGCAGTTTTGGCCAGCCAAAAAACACTGCCAGAAGGGCGCACCCGGCCGCCGCGGCGAGGAGGATAAGAAAGAGTAAGCTACGTTTCAGACAAGTATTCTATATTAGAACCCACTCTCAAAAAAAATTGCGAGGCAATTTTGAGCTGTTTCGAGCGAAAATCTTTTGGCTTGAGCACACTAGCGGTGCTATGGCGACGCCAGCCGGACAATTGGCAGCGGTACAGGCACAAAATTGAGCCGTAAGTTTTTTTGGGCGGGGGTTTTTAGGAATAACGGTAAACCAAGGTGTCAATAATGGCTTTTAGCTTTCGTTCAAAGGGATTGGGATACCGGGTGAAGGCTCGCAAAAGCACGTAGCGGTCAAAGACGTCCCACGGCATTTCGCGGTTGGCGCCGTAGCCTTCCCAAAAAGCGTCGTAGCACAGAGAGTATTTGCGCTGTTCGGTACTGTCCGGATCGAGATACCGGCCGTACGGCAGCTCCAGGGCCACGACTGCCAGGTCATAGAGCGGATCCCCAAAAAATATCTGCGATGCTTTGTCAAAGATTAGTACCTCGTTATTTTTTATCAGCGCATTATTGGGGTGCAGATCGCCGTGGATGAGCGCGTATGCGCGCGGGCGGTAGTCTTGCGTCAAAAACTCCAGGACGCGACAGATAGAGTCGCGCTCCGCGCGGCAGATATCCGAGCGCCGTTCTGTTACCCGCATGATTCCGTAGGCGATTTCTGACTGGATAAAATCCGGCCAGGATTCATTTTCCCACTCTCCGTCCGGAGCCAGGCGTCTGGCCCCGCTGTCTTCGATGGCGTGCATGCGCCTGGCTGTCCGGCCCCAATGCCGGTAGGCGTCTGGGGACAGGTGTTTGCCCACGGTTGGCGAATCGGGAATATAAGGAAACATGAGCTCGTTGGCGGCGAGCAGCGGGTGGTCAATAAAAGGCAGCGTCGGCACGCCATGCTCGCGCATGATCTCTACGAAGCGGCGCTCGTTTAGGATATCGTGCACAGAGGCGGTTTTGCGCACGTAATAGGCGCCGCCGACCTCTACCACATCGACCACCGAAGAGTGGGCGCCGTCAAGGTGCCGAATGAGCCGCATAAATCGGAATTATTTTTGGGATGGGTTCTATTTGCCGATCCTGTCGAGGCGTTCGTAAAAACGGCGATACACCTCCCGCAGGAGTCGGGCATCGTCCAGGGCATTATGCTCGCGGTAACTGGTTTTATCAAGCTCAAGCTCCTGAAAAAAACTGTGTTTGCCCAGACTGTTGGGCGAATACCCGCAGCCAAACAGGATAGAGGCAAAATCAATCGGAATCCAGTAGGCCGGATGTTCCTGGGCCGAGCCGAAGAGCTCGTACCAGTAGATCGCGTCGAACTGGTTAACATAAGAAACCAGGTACGGCTTTTCATCGCCGATAAATTCCCGGATTAGTCGCCGCGCCTCTGTCCGGGTTGTTTTTTCGCCGGTCAGATGCGGCAGGACTTTTTGTTGCACCCATGGATGCGCCGGACCCGTGTGCTCGAGTTCCAGGTATAATTCTTCGCCAGTGTTTTTTACCAGGCCGACCGAAAGCAACTCCCCCACCCTGGGGTTGAGGTCGGTAAACTCCGTATCATAAAAAATAATATTTTTGGAGTAAGGTGAGATTTCCATAGAATTCAGGCTTGGCTTGATGGTAGCAGCCGCTGCCGGTAGCTGTCAACCTTGACTCGGGTGCCAGCCGGTTTTGTCGGTCCTTACACCAGGGAGGCGATGTTATCCACATCGTTGACGAGTTTTCGAGAGTGTCGTTATGATAAATATGGAACGAGGCGGCATGGGTGCTGTCAAAACCTGCTATTATCCTCCACGTGTGTTATCTCCTTCCTTTTTCGCAATGTTACGGGCAAATACCGGCGCTGCGATCCCTTGCCGCGCCAGTTTTTGTCCCCTGCCCGTCGCCGCCTCGTTCCACCTTCCTATCGCTGTCTCTAGGAATCCATTTCAGACTTTTTTTATATAAATGCCGTTCGCATGGCCTAAAAAGGCGGTTCGCCGGTCCGTTTTACCGGTCCGGGCGCTCCGGGCCGCGGCGGCAGGTTTTGTCCTGCCAGCCGGGCTTTTTGGATCTCATCCGCGCTCGCCACGCTTTCGATTACGCCTATCCCCATCATGGCCAACGCCCGCCCCACAGCGCTGGTTTCGGCATTTTCTAAAGCGGCGGTGCGGTTGATGTAGCCCTCGCCAATAAGGGCCTGGCTGTAGCCGGTGAAGGCCCGTTCAGGGCGAGTGGCGTCTGGTATTACCGTCGCCTTGACAATTATCCGTTCCTCTTTGGGGTCGGAAATAAGCTCGGTCCGGATGGAGCCGTTCGGAAAATTTTCGTTGAAGTAAATTACGCGGTCCGCCACCAGCACATACTTTTTGCCTTGGATGCGCACTGCCTTTTTCTCCAGGTCTTTCTCCATAAATTTGAGAAATAAAAAACCGCCTCTATAATATAGAGACGGCTGGTTTGCCGGCAGCTTACCGGCCCGGACCAGAGCTTCGACAAATGTGTTTACCCGGGCTTACCGGCCTTTGTTGAGCATAAAGAGCTTTTAAGTATGATTTCAGCGTAGAGTGTTTCTGTCCGTGAGGCAATCCCCCGCCAATATTAGTTCAGAGTCAGCAGGCCAAGGCGGGTGTGGCCCGATTTGAGCCGGCTTAATTCCCTAGTCCCGGTTCGCGCCGGCAGGCTTGACCCGAGATGCACTGTCGGACGGCCGAATTTGGCGGTGAGCGCGTCTATGGCCCGGTAAATGGTTTTGTAACGGCATAGCCGGAGGGGTAGCTCAAACAGGGAGCCCTGGATATGGTCCGCCTCGTGGAGCCCGGCCAGTACGACCCCGGTCGTTCTGTAATCCACTCCGGGCAAGTAGAGCCGCTCGAATAGTGGTTTTATTACCCTGATAATGTCTTCCGGATATCCGGACGCGCGGTTAAGCTCAGCTTCGAGCGCCGTGATTTTGAAGGCCTGGGTTTTTATAAATATGGTTACCCGTCTGGCCGCCAGGTTGTACGCTCTGGCCTTGCGGCAGGCGTTTTCGATATTTTTTACGAGTTCGGCGTAGATCGTTTCCCGCTCGTTTGTCGGGGTAAACGTGCCCGTTTTGGAGATGGAGGCGTACTCGGTTTTCGCCTCGGCAATAACCGGATAGACACTGGCGCCGTTGAGTTCCCGCCAGATCTCTTGGTGTGGTTTGGCAAAATGTTCCTGGACAAAGGCGGCCGAACGCACCGCCAAATCATAGGCGGTAAATATTGAGAGCCCCCGCATATATTCGGCGGTATTGTGCCCTATACCCCAGACAGCTTCCACCGGAAAGTCGCGCAAATACTCCGGCAGGTCCTGGCGGCTGATCCAAGAGAGCCCGTCGGGCTTATTCCAGCTCGAAGCCAGTTTGGCCAGTACTTTGGTGGGCGCGAGTCCGACGGAAACCGTAATGTTGAGTTCGCGTTCGACAGTGTGTTTTATGGTTTCGGCAATCTTTTCGTATTTCATGCCCCCAGGGCCGGTCGCGCCGGTGATATCCATAAAGCCTTCGTCTATGCTGTATTCTTCCACCTCGGAGCTAAAACGGCGCATGATGGCGAATATCCGTTTGGAAAATAGAGAGTAGGACTCATAGTCTCCGGGCAAGATAATCGTTTCTGGGGCTACGCGCTTAATTTCTCCGATTGTCATCCCCCGCTTTACGCCGCGCCGTTTAGCCGGGTAGGAGAATGAAGTGGCGATGCCGCGATCGGCGCCGACGACCACTGGTTTGCCTTTATACTCCGGGTGTAAGGCCTGTTCACAGCTGGCGAAAAAAGCGTCGGCGTCGAGATGGAGAATTGCCCGCGGGAAAAGTGTGGCTGAAGACATATAGATCGCTTTTCCCTCCTTGTGAGTAGGTGTTAGTATTTCCGGATGACGCTTGTAACCACGCCGGCCACTTTGAGTTCGGTTTGCGGATGGATATCCGGGTAGCGCTTGTTGGCCGGCCGGAGCAGTATCCTCCCTCCGCGTTCGATGTAATATTTCATCGTCCAGTCGCCGTCCACTTCGGCCACTACGATGTCGCCGGTGCGCGGTTTTTTGGAGCGGTCAACTATGACCATGTCTCCCTCCACTATACCGGCGTCCGTCATCGAGTCGCCGGATACCGAGAGCAGGTAGCTGGCCTCCGGATTTTGGATTAGCCATTGGTCCAGGCTTTTGGCATCGCCTGTCTCTTCTTCGGCGGCGGTCGGAAATCCGGCCTGAACCGTGCCGAGTACCCGGACGCCAAAAAGTTTTTCGGTTGCCACCAGCTTGCCGGTAGCTCCCCTTTCGATAAGCCCGTCGGCGATAAATTTTTGGACGTAGCGGTAAAGCGAACCTTTGGATTTAACCGCGAAAATCTCTGCCAGTTCGTCGTAACTCGGGAGCTGTTTGAACTTTTGGAAGTAGTGCGCCAGCTTGCGTTTGCGCGTCTCGTAGAGGGAGATTTCCATGGGATGGGGGTTAAAAATTACTGAGTGTAGTATAGAGAACATTTGTTCTCTATACAAGGCATAGTTATCCACATTTGCCGCGGAATAGCACTGGGAATGTAGGCTACAAAAAAACCGGGATAAGCCGGTTTTATTCTTTGGACAGTGAAGGCAGTGAGGCGTTTTTGGTGTCGTCGGGAGAAACGCCTCGAAACCCTTTACTTGCGGCCCAAGTGACCACCTCCTTTCGTCTTGTCGGAGCGTCGTGTACTAGTGGCGCCAGCGCGGGAGGAAGACGAGCGACTCCCGTCGCGTGCGCCTGTGGGCGGGGCAGAGGTTAGCCGGATCGAACTCGTCCTTCCTGGGGTCGTATGGAGACCCCGCAAAGGTATGGAACAATCCGTCCTCCCTGACGACACTGCAGACCCGGACACAGTACCTAGACATGCACACCTCCGAATACACTACTAAAAGTATAATTTGTTTTTTTGAATTAAAGAAATTTTTTGGGGATAAGTCGCCAAGACCGGTAATGATTGTGGATTAGGACGGCGTTTGCCAGTTAAAATAAAAAACCGCCGGCGGGTACGGGGTTGCTTATGACCCAGGCTCTGATCAATCTTTCCACCGGGCGCTCCGTTCTAAATCGAGTAGATCGATGTCGAGAAGGCCCAAGTCCACACCGCTCGCGCTCATTCCTACCCGGTACCCCTTATTTTGAAACACGATAAAATCCTCTCCCACCTTATACAGAACTTTACCCCCAAGAATAGCGTATTGTCTTTCTATAAAACCAGTTTTTTCCACGTCGGCTATCTCTTCTGGCGTAAGCGAAGTAAATGTTAGCGTCACTTCCCCGCCGGGAATACTGAACTTTGCCACATTATCAGCGGTAATGCTTTCCCGCTTCCAGGTCTGTGGTAGGGTAAATTCCAGATGGCCGACGGTGAAATTGTTTGTCGGACTAACCGGGTTAGAAACGCGGATAAGTTTTTGGTTTGTCAGGGCTCCAGATCCAAAGCCGATACCCAGAGCCAGCACCACTGAAAGAGCCCAGATTATTTTTAGTTTGTTCGTCAGCATAAAATCTATTAAGGAAGGTAATTCAACGGGTTCACCGGAATGCCGTTTTTGCGCACCTCAAAATGCAGGTGCGGACCGGTGGTAAACGGGCCGGCGCCCACAGTGCCTGGCGTGGCGCCGGAGTAGCCAATAATATCGCCGCGGGTAACAAATTGGTCTTCGTCCGCGCTGATGCGGCTTAGGTGCCCGTAGACGGTGGATATGCCGCCGGAGTGCACGATCATGACATAGCTGTAGCAGGCGGCAGTGGTGCACCGCTTGGCGCGCGCGATGTATCCGGAGGCAGCCGCTTTGACCGCTGTGCCGTGAGCGGCGGCGATGTCGATGGCGTTGTGTTCAAATATTTGCCGGTAAGGGTAGCTGGTATCGCGAAAGTAGGCCGTAATCCGGTGGCTTTGCGTGGGCCAGGAAAGGGCGCTGGAGTTTTCATCAAACTGTTCCGGTTTTTTCTTTTGCTCCTCCTCGAGTTTTCGCCGCACTTCGCGCTCGATGCCGGAAATTTCGTTTTCAATCTGCTGGTACTGCGTTTTTAGGCTCGAAACCAGAGTCTTGTATTTAAGTTCCGATGATTGGGTGTCGGCCAGGAGCTTCTGCTTAAAATTTATCTGCCCCTGCAGTTCGGTTTTTTTTTGGTTCAGTTCCCGGTTAAGATTTTCGTAGGCCGTTCTCTGCGCCTCGACCTCGGATTTTTTAGTTTCCAAATCCGCCCTGGCCAGCCGGACCGTTTTGGCGCTTGAGCCGAGATCGGTTTCAATTTTTTGCAGGTATTGGACTCGGCTGTAAAAATCGGAAAAATTGTCGTAGGCAGCCAGGATCTCGATCTGTTTTTTATTATTTTCTTGGTAAAGATGGCGTATAAGTTCGGCCAGGATCACTTTTTGGCGTTCGACGACCCGGGTTTTGTCTTCAATCCCGAGCGTCAGGCGTTCAATTTCCAGTTTGGCCGCGGCCAGCTTTTCGAGAGTGGCGGCCACGTCGAGCTCCACTTGGGCGATGCGGTTATCCAGTATGGCCATCTGGTTACCCAGAGAAACAGACTCCAGGCGGGCCTGTTCGATCTTTTTCTTATAATCGGCGATCGCCTGTTCGATTTCCTGGATTTTTTTCTTTTTAGCTTCAATTTGTTTGTTGAGTTCGTCTATCTCCTGTTTGTTGCCGCCGGTAGGTTCGCCCCAGGCAACAAACGGCTCCGTGGAGAAGCCGATAATAATAATGAGGCACAATAGGAGTACTTTACGCATGACATGATTATATCACAGCCGCGCGTTTAGTTAAAAAAGCTCCGGGAAGGAGCTTTTAAGCCAATTTTTTTCGGGCTGTGGATAGCCGCTCCAGAGTTTTTTTCTTCCCCAACACCGCCGCGATCTCAAACGGTCCGGGAGAGTTTTTTTGTCCGGACAGGGCTACCCGCATCGGCCAGAGGACATCGCCCACACCGTATCCGTTTTTTTTGATCCAGCCCTGGACGGCGGCGTCGAGCTTCTCGGCCGTCCACTCGAATTCGGCGAGAGTCAAAAGAAATTCGGATAGGGCCTCAAGTTTGGTCTCGGTTTCTTTTTTGGTACTTTTTTTCCAGACCAAAAGTTCCGGCTCATACGCCAGCTCGTCGGCAAACATAAAACCGGTGGCTTCGGCCAGTTCCGCCAGGGTAGCCGAGCGCTGGCGTTCGAGCGCCACGACATTTTTTAGCGACGCCAATTCGGCCGGCTCGTCTGTGCCTGTTTTGTGGAGCACGCCGGCGTGTTTGAAGAACGGCACCGCCCGGCGGGTGAGCTCGTTAAGATCGAGACTCATCATGTATTGCCGGTTGTACCAGTTGAGTTTTTCCCGGTTGAAGACAGCGGCGGCCTTCGAGACTTTCTCGAGAGAAAATTCCCGCTCCAGTTCGCCCAGGGTAAAGAGCTCGCGCTCGTCTCCCGGATTCCAGCCAAGGAAAGCAATAAAATTGACCAGGGCCTCGGCGAGGTAGCCTTTTGCCTGGAAATCCTCCACCGAGACGTCTCCGTGGCGCTTGCTTAATTTTTGCTTCTGTTCGTTTATGAGCAGTGAAAGGTGCGCGAAAGCGGGTTCTTTCCAGTCCAGCATCCGGTAGAGAGCAATGTGCTTGGGCGTGGAAGGCAGCCACTCCTCTCCCCGGATGACGTGCGTTACCTCCATGAGATGATCATCCACGACCGCGGCCAGATGGTAGGTGGGAAAGCCATCTGATTTGACAATCACCTGGTCGTCAATCAAAGAATTCTGGAAGGCCACCTCGCCGCGGATAAGGTCGGTAAACGTCGTCTCTCCGGAGGCGGGCATTTTCAGGCGCACCACCGCGCTCTCGCCGGCGGCCCGGCGCTCGCTAGCCTCCGCGGCCGGAATTTCGCGGCAGCGGCTGTCGTAGCCCGTTGGGAGCTTGTTCAGCTCTTGGAACTTTCTGAGTTCTTCCAGGCGCTCTTTGGCGCAGAAACAGTAATAGGCTTGGCCTTGGGCCAAAAGTTGGTTGGCGTATTTTTGGTAAATCGGGAGGCGTTCGGATTGGATGTATGGCCCGAGACTGCCTTTTTGAATGACTTTACCGTCGGTCGAGAGATCCACGCCCTCGTCTATGGAAATACCGGCCCAGCGGAGCGAACGGATGAAGTTTTCCATGCCGCCTTCGACAAGTCGTTCTTGGTCAGTGTCCTCGATGCGCAACATAAATGCGCCGCCTTGTCGCCGGGCGAACAGATAGGAAAAAAGAGCCGTTCGGAGGCCGCCGACATGAAGAAATCCGGTGGGACTGGGGGCGAAACGGGTTTTGACCATAAGGGATCGGGCTAAAGGCGGCTCATAACGATCGCCGCGGCTACTGCCACATTGAGCGATTCGGCTTTTCCTTTACCCGGAATAGTATACTTCCGGGCCAAGGAAGAAGCAAGTTCCGGACTCACTCCGTGCGACTCGCTGCCAAACGTAAAAACCGTCTTTTGTCCTGTTTCTTGAACCAGATTTTTATCCGGCAGCGGCCGGCCGGCCATATCCAGCCCGACTGCCTGATAGCCGTAGCGCTCTTTGAGCGTTAGCAGGGTATGAACAAGATTTGTACTCTCGAATATCTTGACTCGGAATATAGAGCCCATAGTGCTCCGAACCGCTTTGGGGTTGTACGGGTCCACGGCTTCCTCGCCGAGGAGGATATTACGCACTCCGAACCAGTCGGCAGTCCGGATAATGGTGCCCAGGTTGCCTGGATCCTTAAGAGCGTCGAGCGCAATAATCGGCGTTCCGTCCGCGATCTGGTCCAGGCCGCAGTCCCCCCGGGCGACGACGGCCAGCACGCCGGGAAAGGTATCCGTGGTTTTGATCTCGCCGATATCTTTGCGGCCGCAGAATTCTACCGGCACGGATTTTTTTTGGCCGGCCGCCGCCACGATTTGCATGTCGGCTTGGTCGCGCAGGCTGCCGTCCATAATGACCAGGAGGACTTCGGCGTCCGAGCGGAGGGCTTCGCCCACACCCTTTGCTCCCTCGACAATAAATTCCCCAAATTCGGCACGGTATTTTTTTTGTTGGAGCTGATTGAGGTGGCGGAGGGTAGCTTTTGTGAGCATAATTGCCTAATTTTAGATGAAAATTATCACGATTGACAGTTTTGGTATTGACAACATCAGCCGTTGCTGAGGTGGATTATTATTTTCTTGATTTAAGAATTAAGTACATAAACTGTCCGGTCGCCTTCCAGATGCGCCTCGTCCGGCGTGGCTCGCGGGCAAGACGCCACAGCCACTCTAGCCCTAGCGCCCTCACCGACTGCGGGGCGCGCCGGACTTTGCCGGCAAGATAGTCCAGCGCTCCGCCAACGCCCATGGCGATCTTTACACTAGGCAGCTCTTTGGCGTATTGCTCTATCCAGTTTTCCTGCTTCCTGTGTCCAAAGGCGACGAAAAGCACATCCGGAGATTTTTCGATAATGTCTCCGATAACTTCATCGTTATCTTCCCGTCGTATTTGCAGCGACCGCCGGCCGTTTAGACCCACAAAGTCTATCCGCGGTCCGGGATGATAACCCGCTATCCGCAGATTCGGGAAATCATGTTTGAGTTTTTCCGCTGCTCCGGAGACGGCTGTCCGATCGCCCGTGCCAAGCAGGTAAACGCTTCTCCCCTGCTCTTGTGCCACCTGGCAGATGTCGAGCAGGAAATCCGTGCCGGGAATGCGGACGAGGCGGCCGCGGCTCGCCAGCGCTAGTCCGGTGCCGTCGCAGAGGTTAAGGTCGCCGCGGTTTAGAACCTGCCGAAAATTCTCGTCCCGGTAGGCATCAACCAGCATCTCCGGATTCGGGGTAAAAATGCGGCGTTGCCCGCCGCCGGCTAAAAAACGTCTCACCGTCTCAATGGCCGCCAAACGGGTAATCTGGTCGATTCGAACTCCAAGGATGTTCATACCGTTGGCGCTGTCAGCGGATACGAGCCGAGGACGGTGTACTTCGGTCCCCCCTCCCCGAGCTCGCTTTTGATAAACTCTAACCGGTCGATATTCCAGACCACGGGCTCAATTTTAAGAGTCGTAAGGCCGCCAATCGCGCCGTGGTCTTTGTTTCGGCCGAGGGTAATATGCGGCTTCCAGGCGCGCTCTTCCAATACCAAGCCCATCCGTTTGAGCTCGCAGGTAAGACTGTGCTCCAGGTCGCGGCCGGCGTGATGTTCCTCGGCGGCGCGGGCGACAATCACATTCGGGTGGGCTTTGTTTGGGAAGCCGTCGAGGCCGTTGAGCCAATAACGGAAAGAACGGTGAGCCGAGGCTACCCGGCCGATGGCGGCGCCGACTGCCGGGCCAAGAGACTCGTTGACCTCGCCCAAAAAGCGGATAGTAACGTGCATGGCTTCGGGTTTTACCCAGGTAATGTGGGCGCGCGGATTCAGAGCTTTGAGCTCGGTTTGGGCCAGCGAAATGGCCCTTTTTACCTCGGCCTCGACCGGAAAAGCAATGAATACTCTTTGCGTCATATACTATAGAGGCCACCCGAGGATTAATATCGAGGCAAAACTATGCTATAATAAGATAAAGTTTAGCATAAGTTGACAGTTTTTTCTACGGGTGTTATATTAGCACTCTCTATACTAGAGTGATAAGTCTATTATGGTTCCCCAAAATTTCACTCACAAATCCCAGGAAGCCATCCAGTACGCCCAACAGATAGCCAACGACAACGGCCAGCCCCAGGTGGAGCCCCCGCATTTGTTTATGGCGCTCATGGAGCAAGACGAAGGCGTCGTGGTGTCGGTCCTCAAAAAACTAAATGTCAATATTTTGGAGCTCACTTCCGAAGTCCAGGAGCTAATTGATGTTATCCCCAAGCAGGGGCCCACTCAGATGAACCGGGCTATCGGCCAGGTACTTTTGGGGCAGGCCATGATCTATATCCTCCAGGCCGCCGACCAGGAGGCCAAAAAGATGCACGACGAGTACATCAGCGTGGAGCACCTGCTGTTGGCTTTTCTTACAACCAAAAATCCGATCAGCGATTCGCTCTCCCGCCAAGGCGTCCAGCACGAAGACGTGCTCAAAATTTTGGCGACTATCCGCGGCACGCAGCGCGTCGATTCGCCGGAGCCGGAGAGCAAGTACCAGGCGCTCGAAAAATACGGGATTAATCTGACAGAGATGGCGCGCAAGGAAAAGCTTGATCCGGTGATCGGCCGCGACGATGAGATCCGGCGCGTGATGCAGGTGCTCACCCGCCGCACCAAGAATAACCCGGTTCTCATCGGCGAACCGGGGGTGGGCAAAACCGCCATTGTCGAGGGGTTGGCGCAGCGCATCGTCAACGGCGACGTACCAGAAAACCTCAAGGACAAAGAAATCATTTCGCTCGATATCGGGTCGCTCATCGCCGGCACCAAATTTCGCGGCGAGTTCGAGGAACGCTTCAAAGCCGTCATCAAGGAAATAGTCGAATCGCACGGCAAGATTGTCCTGTTTATAGATGAACTGCACACCATCGTGGGCGCCGGCTCATCCGAGGGCGCGGTGGATGCTTCCAACATGCTCAAACCAGGTTTGGCGCGCGGAGAGCTTCATATCATTGGCGCCACCACGCTCAAAGAATACCAAAAGCACATTGAAAAAGACGCCGCTTTCGAGCGCCGCTTCCAGCCGGTGTCGGTCATCGAACCCAACGAAGAAGACGCGATCGCTATTCTGCGCGGCGTCAAGGAAAAATACGAAGTGCACCACGGCGTGCGCATTACCGACCCTTCGGTCGTGGGCGCGGTGCAGCTGTCGCGTCGCTATATCAGCGACCGCTTCCTACCGGACAAGGCCATCGATCTTATCGACGAGGCCGCTTCGGCTTTGAAAATGCAAATAGACTCAATGCCGGACGAACTCGACAAGATGAAGCGCCAGATCATGAAGATCGAAATTGAACTCCGGGCGCTGAAAAAAGAAAGCGACGCCGAGTCCAAGGAGCGGCAGGTGAAGCTCAAAGAAGAACTCGCGAATCTCAAAGAACGCACCCAGGCGCTCGAGATGCAGTGGCAGCACGAAAAAGAGATCATCACCAAGATCCGCGAGTATAAAAAAGACATTGAAAAACTCAAACAGCAGGCTGAGATCGAAGAGCGCAAAGGAGATTTGCAGAAAGTGGCTGAAATCCGCTACGGCAAGATCCCCATGACCGAGGAAGCGATCCAAAAGCTGCAGACCAGGCTGGCCGACATTCAGCAGAAACGCGGCATCCTCCAAGAGGAAGTAACCGAGAAAGACATCGCGACCGTGGTTTCGCGCTGGACCGGGATACCGGTGGTAAAAATGCTCGAGGATGAAACCCGGAAACTGGCCCGCATGGAAGACGTGCTTTCCGGCCGCGTTATTGGGCAGGCCGAGGCCATCAAGGCTGTCGCCAACGCGATCCGGCGCAGCCGCGCCGGCATTTCCGAAGAAAAGCGGCCGATCGGTTCGTTCATCTTTATGGGTCCGACCGGCGTGGGCAAGACCGAGCTGGGCAAGAGCCTGGCCGAGTTTCTGTTCAACGACGAGAACGCTCTGGTGCGCGTGGACATGAGCGAGTACATGGAAAAGCACGCGGTCAGTCGCATGCTTGGCTCTCCGCCGGGCTATGTTGGTTTTGAGGAGGGCGGACAATTGACCGAAGTCATCCGGCGCAAACCCTATTCGGTTATCCTGTTTGACGAGATCGAAAAAGCGCACCCGGATATTTTCAACGTCATGCTCCAGATTTTGGAAGACGGCCAGCTTACCGACGCCAAAGGGCGCAAGGTAAATTTCAAGAATACCGTCATCATCATGACGAGCAACGTGGCGAGCGAAATGATCATGAATATGGGCCGGCGGGGCGAGTTCGGTTTCGGCGAGAAAAAACGCGGCCACGCGGGTCTGAAACAGCAGGAGGAAAAAATGCGCGAGAAAGTGATGGACGCGCTCAAAGAGCACTTTAAACCGGAATTTTTAAACCGCATCGACGACATCATCATCTTCCATCCCCTCTCGCGCGAGCAGGTGCGTTCGATTGTCGATCTGCAGATGCAACTGGTGGCCGAGCGTCTGGACACGCAAAAAATTACCCTGGTTATTTCCGACGACGCCAAAGAATGGCTGGCTAAAAAAGGTTATGATGCCAATCTGGGCGCCCGGCCGCTCAAACGCGTCATCCAGCACGAACTTCTCGATAAACTGGCGATGCAAATAATCGAGGGGAAATTTGTTGAGGGAGACACAGTGAACGTGGCGGTGGATAAAGATGTCCTTGCCCTGACGAAATAACGGATAATAGCTAAAAGGTCCTGGCTTCTAAGCCAGGACCTTTTAGCTATTCCGTCTTTGCCGGTCAGCAGCCCGGTGCCGCTTTCAGGTTCAGGCGTTGTCTTTGGGCAGCCAGGAAACGTCGGCGTAGTAGCGCTTGGGATTGCTCGGATCGACGTACACGTCGAGTTCGGTTCGGCCGTTAAGATAAGCTTCGGGATTGAACCAGAGATGTTCGCTTTTGCCGGTGCGCGGCCCATCCAACGCTTCGTCGTGCCACTGGATAGAGATCACGTAGGGCGAACGGCCGTTGATCTTATAATTCGTTTCCTGGACTACTCCGTTGATGCGCGCTGCAACCCGATGACCGGTTTGCAACAGTTCCTGCCGCCTTTTGGCCGAGAGGCGCTGCCGGACAAAATATTGGAGTCCAACGGCCAGGAACACGCACCCCATGCCGCCAAGAATCAATGTTGGCAGCCACGATTCCATGAAGGTGTCAATCCTCGCCTGGCTTGGAGCGGACGAGTTGTAGCGGACGGTAACCGCCTCCCCCGTTGTATATTTCCCCGGCCGGTAGCGTAGGCCTGACTTGGCGGTTACCTCCTCTCCCTTGTCGGTAGTGAAGGTAAATACCGGCTTTACCTTATTGCCATCCGAATCAATAACGATGAGCACGTCGGTAACGATGCCTGCGGCCGTTTTTGAGTGGCTGATAAATTTTACCGCCGCCGCCGCGGTCAGTCCGGCTCCGCCGAGAAAAAGAGCCCCGACCACCCCCATAATCGCCATAACAGTCTTTATTTGCCGCATATGTTTAAGTCTCAGGAAATAATTGCTGGCCGTCTTCATCGTAAAGGCGGATAGCTAATACCGGGCACGATTGCGCGGCCAGCATGATCGTGTCCTCGTCCGTGCTATCCGGGTCGACCACGTAGGCGAGGTTTTCCTCGTCGAGCTGGAAAACGCCCGGTGCCACGACCACGCAGGAGCGCGCGCCGATGCAGCCCTGGCGGTCGACTACAATTCGCCGGATCCGGCCGCCGGCGCGGATTTTTTGCGCGCTGTCCTCGGGAAGGTTGTCGGGGAGTTTGGGTTCGAGGGTCATAGAAAAAAATAAGGCTGGTTTTATGGTAGCGGAAAATTCTCTTTTTTTCAAATTCCCAGCATTGTTCGGAGTTCTTCGGACGGCTGCCAGGGAGGGTTGAAAGTAACTTCGAGGGCAATCGTGGTAAAGCCCAGGTCTTGGAGCGCGGCATGTACTTGCTCCTTGAGCGCCGATCCGAACGGACACAGTGGGGTTGTGTAAGTCATGATGACCCTGATCATTTCCTCGCTCAGGATGTCGACTTCATAAATTAACCCCATTGTCCAAACGTCAAGGTTAATCTCCGGGTCCTTCACTGTTTTGATTTTTTCGACGACAGCGTCCTTGGTGATCATAGGTCTTGGTATCCCAGGGTTTCAATTTCCCGGGCCAGTTCCGGGCCGCCGCTTCTGACCAGGACGCCCCGACTCATGGCGTGTACTACATCGGGGAGGACAAACTCGAGGATCCGGTTGTAGTGGGTAATAAGGAGTATGCCGCGCTCCGGGCTGCGGTAGCGGTTAATACCCTCGGCCACGATACGCAGGGCGTCCACGTCTAATCCGGAGTCGGTTTCGTCGAGGATGGCGTATTTAGGGTTCAGGACCAGGAGCTGGAGTATCTCCGCCCGTTTTTTTTCGCCGCCGGAAAAGCCGACATTGATCGAGCGCCGGGCGAATTCGGGATCAATGCCGAGCGTCCGCATTTTCGCCTGCAGTTCCTGATGAAATTCAAGCGGCTGGCGGTTAGCGCCCGTGAGGGAGTTGGCGCTCAGGCGCAGAAAGTGCTCGGTCGAGACGCCGGCGATTTCCGGCGGGTATTGCTCCGAGAGAAACAAGCCCCCCCGCGCCCGCGCCTCTGGCTTGGCAGCGGTAATATCCGCGCCGTCAAGTTCTATTTCACCCGCGGTAATTCGGTACTTCGGGTGCCCCATGATGGCATTGGCCAGGGTGGACTTGCCCGAACCGTTCGGCCCCATGATGGCGTGGACTTCGCCCGGCTTGATGGTGAGCGTTACGCCCTTGACTATGGGCTTGTCGCCGACAGAAATATGCAGGTTTTTGATTTTGAGACTCATAGATGAATGTTTTTAAGTCAGCGCGTCTTGAATTGTCGACAGGCAAAGCAGCGCGCATTTAATGCGCGTGTAACTTACAGGTATGCCGAGCATGTTTATCATATCAGTGTTCGTGATGGAGAGAATTTCGGTCGCGGTTTTGCCCTTGACGTAATCGGTAATGAGCGACGCCGCCGCCTGCGAAATGGCGCATCCCTGGCCCTGATGGCCAATGTCGGACAGCTTCCCCTCTTCCCAAGCGATCATTACCTCTATTTCGTCTCCGCAGCTCGGATTTAGTCCGCGGCGCTTGACGTCATAGCGTTTCGGGATTTTTTTGTTAAGCGGATGGCGAAACAATTCCAGAATCATTTCTTTGTAGACAGCCTCAATCTCGCTGTGCGGTAGCTCTAGGCGCATAGGACTTTCTTGGCATATCGCACCCCCTCTACCAGTCGGTCGATGTCCTCGGCGGTGGAATAGACGCCGAGCGAAGCGCGCGTCGCGCCGGTTAGCCCCAGGTAGCGCATAAGCGGCATAGTGCAGTGGTGGCCGGCGCGCACCACCACGCCGTGCTTGTCGAGGATGTCGGCTATGTCGTGCGGATGCGCGCCCTTGATCACAAAGGAGACGACTCCGGTGCGGCGGGAGATATCCGCGGGGCCGATTATTTTGACCTCTTTCCCCACTTTCTCAAGCGCGTATTCGGTCAGCCGCGTTTCGTGGGCGCGGATGGCCGCCAAGTCTAACCCGGTAATGAATTCGGCGGCTGCTCCGAGCCCGATCGCCTCGGCTATGGCAGGCGTCCCGGCTTCGAATCTCTCCGGAATGCCGGCCCATTCGGCCGTCTCGTAGGTTACGTGGCTTACCATCTCGCCGCCGTAGAAAAGAGGTTCCAGCCGGCGCAGGTGTTCACGGCGGCCGAAAAGCACTCCGCTGCCGGTGGGTCCGTACATTTTGTGGCCGGAGAAGGCCACAAAATCCGCTTCGAGATCGCGGACGTCGAGCGGCAAATGGGCAGCCGCCTGGGCCGCGTCGACGATGGTAAGCGCGCCGCGTTCGTGCGCGAGCGCGATCAGTTCACGCGCCGGAGAAATCGTGCCGAGCGTATTGGAGACCAGGGCAAAGCCTACGACTTTGGTATTTTCGTCTATGAGCGTCCGGGCCGACGCCAGGTCAATCTCGTAGCCGGGCGTGAGTTCGACAAAACGCAGCGAAAACCCGCGCTCTTTGGCTGCCTGCTGCCAGGGAACCAGGTTGGCGTGGTGCTCCAGGCGCGTTAGGACGACATTATCCCTGCTTGTAAATTTTTGTGTCAGCCTCAGAGCCAGCCAATTCAGCCCGGCCGTCGTTCCGGAAGTGAAAATTATTTCGTCCGCGCTGGCATTGATAAACCGGGCCAGCGCGCCGCGGGCGTTTTCGTAGCGCCCGGTCGCCAGAGCCGACAGCTCGTACACTCCGCGGTGGATGTTGGCCCGGTAGCCAGTGTAGTAGCTAGCCATGGCGCCGACCACGGCCTGCGGGGTTTGCGTGGAGGCGGCGTTATCCAGATACGCCAGGTGGGGATGGCGGGCAAAAAGCGCAAAATGTTGTTTGGCGGCGGTGCCGGTCATAAGGTTCAATGGCTTCTCGAAAGAAAAAATTCAGAAACACTCCGGCGCAGCCCGGGGCGGGGTAAAGCGTCTAGAATCGCGAAGATGTGCCCCCGGACCAGGAGTTCGCGGGCGGCACTGGCATCCAGGCCCCGTGATTGTAGATAAAAAAGCCGCTCCGGGTCAAGGCGGGTAGCCGTGACGGCGTGCGAACAGGCGACGTCGTGATGGCGTATCTCCAACTCCGGCAGGGATTCAATCCTGGCCTGCGGCGACAAAAGCAGCGTGTCCTCCCTTTCCTGCCCGCGGCAGCCCGGCGCGTCGGGTGCGATCCGGATGAGACTCCGGTAGTCCGCTCGGGACCGCCCGCCGAGAACCCCCCTGGTTAGCAGATTTGATTCGGTGCGGGACGCGAGATGTTCCACCCGGTGATTCAGATGGCGGACTTCATCGCCAGACCCGGAAAAAATTCCGTAGATGGCGCCGCGGGCACGCTCTCCGGTGAGATAGGTAGTAATTTCGCTGGCGGTCAAACTGCCCTGCAGCGCCAGGTCAAACCAGGTCATTTCAGCTCCCGCGGCGACGTTCGCTTGCCGGAGTGCCCAGCTGCCTGCTTCCGGAGCGGCAGTCTGTGAGGCTGCATAGGTAATACGGCATTGGCTTTCCAATCTAAGGTTGACAATAACGGCCGCCCAGCCGGCGGCCGTTATTTTTTCCCAAATATTGGCTGTCGAGCCTGTTTCGGCCGTTATTTCGAGATAGATCAGGCCGCCAGCTTTCACTTGCCTGATGTCGAGATCAATGGCCGGCAAAGTCTCTCTGGTAATTCGCAGGGCGTAAGCGGCAATCGGCGGCGCTAACCGTTGGGAAAACATGGGCTGGGCTTCGAGTCCGGCCATGCCCGGGCGCGCGGCAGCCGCGGCGACGGTAGAAACTTCTGGCAGCGGTTTCAGTTCGCAGTTGGTTGAAGAAACTGAAAATAAATCGGCCACAAGCGGGGGCGCGCTCCGTTTGGCTCCGGGCAGCCCCGCATTCGCGCCGTCGGCGCGAAGAGTATTTTTTTTTGGTTTCATTTGGTTCATGCGCTTGAAATATGGACCCTTACCCCACTGACCCGTCCATCTCCAATTCGATAAGTCTGTTCAGTTCGAGCGCGTACTCGAGCGGGAGCGCTTTGACGATCGGCTCGATAAACCCTGCCACGGCGAGTTGTATTGCCTGCTCTTCGGACAAGCCCCGGGACTGCAGGTAAAACAACTCCTCTTCTCCGATTTTACCCACCCTGGCTTCGTGCGCGACGTCCACTTCGTTGGCGGCTATTTTCATACAGGGGTGCGTGGTGGAAACCGAAGCGTCGTCGATCAGAAGAGCGTCGCAGGACACGGAAACCGCCGAGTTCCGCGCGTGGGACCCCACCCGGACCAATCCGCGGTAGCTGCACACTCCCCCGCCGGTCGAAATGGATTTGGCTCTGATCGTTGATTTGGTGTCCGGCGCCGCGTGGATCGCCTTGGCGCCGGTATCCTGGTGCTGTCCCGGCCCGGCGAAGGCGACGCCGAGCGAGTCCGAACGCGCGCCGCGGCCGCGCAAAATCGAGGCCGGGTAAAGCATGGTAACGCCTGATCCCATATTCCCGCTGACCCATTCGATAATCCCCGCTTCGTCTACCAGGGCGCGTTTGGTGTTTAGATTGTAAGTGTTTTTCGACCAGTTTTCGATCGAGTAATAGCGCACGCGCGCGCCGCGGTGGACAAAAATTTCCACGCACCCGGCATGCAGCGAACTGACGTCGTAACGCGGGGCCGAACAGCCCTCGATGTATTGTACTTCGGCGCCCTCGTAGGCGATGATAAGCGTGTGCTCGAACTGCCCTCCCTGGCGCGCGTTCAGGCGGAAGTAGGCCTGGAGCGGGAGCTCGACCCTGACGTCCTTGGGGACGTAGATGAAAGTCCCGCCTGACCAGACCGCGGCGTGAAGCATGGCGAATTTGTGGTCGTTAACCGGCACGCACTGGGTCATGAAGTATTTTTTTACTATCTCCGCGTGTTCGCGCACCGCGGTGTCGAAGTTGCAAAAAATAACGCCCCGACGTGCCAGGTCGGCCTGAATATTGTGGTAGACGACTTCGCTGTCGTACTGCGCGCCGACGCCGGCCAGAACCTTTTTTTCAGCCTCCGGGATGCCTAGCCGGTCAAATGTCCGCCTGATGTCGGCCGGCACCTCGGCCCAGCTTTTGGACTCGGCCGCCTCCGGCTGCACAAAGTAAACAATCTCGTCGAGATTGAGTTTTGACAGATCCGGTCCCCAATTCGGGAGAGGCGTTTTCACAAATAGTTCCAGAGCCCGCAACCGTTTATTCAACATCCAATCCGGCTCGTTTTTTTGCGCGGAAATTCGGCGCACGACCGACGCGGACAAGCCGGGCGCGGCACAAAAACGCGGGCGGCCATCGTCTGGCTCGTCATACAGGACGCGGGAGGGGGTGGTTATGGGAGTAGCTGGTTTCATTAATCAGGTTGATTTTTTCTGCATTTATGTTACTATACGCGCGGTCTCTTAGGCATGGAGGTGCTCATGATTTCTGAAGGAATCCATCTGCTCCGCCTCGCGGAGCTGTTGGACCCGGTGATCCGGGTGTTCACGGTATTCGTGACGCCGGCGCTTGTAGTGCTGGTCGTTGTCTCGGCTCTCACCCACTACTGGGCCGGGGATACTGTCCCCCTGAGTAGCTGAACTCCACCCAAGCCCGCCCCCCTCTCCCTGCCTAGCCCCCCGAACTACCCGACACTGCCCCTCAGCCGAATCAATCGGCTAAGCGGCGGGAGGCGGGTGGTTTTTGGTTTATTTCACGGCCACGGTTTCTCTAAGCGTTTCCACGATGCCGGGCAGGTACTTGAGGACATAATCTATATCTGTTTTTGTCGTACCGCGTCCCAGCGTAAACCGCACGCTGGCGCGAGCCGTCTGCTCGCTCAGCCCGCAGGCTAAGAGGACAGGCGACGAGCTGCCCTTGTCCGCGGCGCAGGCCGAGCCGGTCGCGGCCATAATGCCGTAGGCGTCGAGGTAGAGCACCAGCGCCTCGGCTTCAAGGCCGCGGAAACAGACGTTCAAATTATTGGGCAGCCGGCCGGCAGATCCGGTCGCGCCTACTTCCGGTCCGTTCAGCGATATGTCCGGTATGAGACTTAGCAAGCGACCCCAAAAATAGCCGGTGAGGGCACAGAGGCGCTTGGCCTGCCGCGGGCCGTCCTGCCGCGCCAGGCCAAGCGCGGCGGCCAGGCCGACAATGCCGGCTATGTTCTCGGTGCCGCTGCGGTAGCCCCGCTCTTGCCCCCCGCCCAGCAAATGCGGCGTGAGCGGCACTCCGCGCCGGCAGTACAAAGCGCCGACGCCTTTGGGCCCGTAAAGTTTGCTGCCGTTAAGGGACATGAGGTCAACGTGCAGGCGCTCCACTGACAAGTCGAGCCAGGCGGCAGCCTGGCAGGCGTCGGTATGGAAAAACGGAAAAAGAGTTTTATTTTTTTGGCGGGAGCGGAGTATCTGCCGCCCGATTTCCCCGATGGGGTTGACCGTTCCGATTTCATTGTTGGCGTACATCAGCGATACCAGCATGGTTGTCGGTTTGATCGCTTGCCAGAGCTGTTTGAGATCCACCCTGCCCTCGCGGTCGACGGGCAGGTAAGTTACTTCCCAGCCCATAGCCGCCAGTTTCTCCGCCGGGTAGATGACTGAACGGTGTTCCACGGCCGAGGTAATCAAATGCGGCTTTTTTCGTCTGGAGCGGATTGCGGCTTCCTGCGTGAGCCCGAACAAGGCCAGGTTGTTGGCTTCGGTCCCGCCGCCGGTAAAGATGATTGTGTCCGGTTGCGTGGCGAGCTCCAGCGCAACCGCGCGACGCGCTGACTCCAGCGCCTGGCGGGCTGCCTGGCCCTGCGAGTAAACCGCCGACGGATTGCCGAACAGAGTGCTGTGGTAGGGCCGCATAGCCGAAAGCACTCGCGGGTCGGCCGGAGTGGCGGCGGCGTGATCCAGATAGACCGGGCGTTTGGTTTTGGGATGTCTCGGCAGTTGTTTCATACCTCCAATTATTTGCGGGTGCCTGACGTCTAGGTGTCGGCCATGGTCGTAGTTTCAAGAATGGTATTTATCCGCTTGTGCAGGGCGTGCCAGGCCGGCTGCGCCGGGCAGCCGGCGTTCGGGCATCCCGGCCCGGTCTTATCGAGACAGTTCAGAGGGTAATAGGGTCCTTCCATGGCTTCAAGGACGCGTTTGAGCGTGATTTGCGCTGCCGGCACGGCTAAGCCGTACCCGCCGCCGGGTCCCTTGGCGGCCTTGATAAGTCCGGCTTGACGCAATTTGCGCGCGATTTTTTGCATAAAGAGGGGTGATATGGTACTCTCCTTGGAGTATGCCGGCAGGCTTATCAGAGAGTTGGGCGTCCGCAGCAGGCGTCCCAGGAATTGCCAGGCGTAGTCAACCTGACGGGAGATGTGGATCATACGGGCGTGTCATTAGAACCCATCCCAAAAATAATTCCGAGACAATTTTGTGCCTGTTTCGAGCGAAAATTGTCCGGGTTGAGGAGGCATAGTGGTACTATGGCGACGAGAGCCGGACAATTTGCAGCCGGAACAGGTGCAAAATTGAGCCGGAAGATTAACACGGCGCGAATCATATCCAAGCGTTTGATCGCCGCTGACATACTTGAGCTTCGTCTGTCCAAGCCGGAGGGTTTTTCTTTCGTCGCCGGCCAGTTTACGCAGTTTTTGATCCCGCGGGAAACAGGCCCTGTTTGGCGTTCCTATTCTATCGCCTCTACCCCGGCGGACCCGTACCTGGAATTTTGCGTCAAGATCCTGCCCGAGGGATTAGGCTCGGACTACCTATCCCGGATAGAGGCCGGCGGGCAGATACAATGCAAAGGCGCGGCCGGACGTTTTGTGTCCCCGCCACCGTCCGAGCTTTTTTTTGTCGCGACCGGCGTCGGACTCGCCCCGATAATGAGCCTGATCACCGACGAGATCCGGAATAAAAAAACGGATCGGGAGATCCGGCTTTTGTTCGGCGTCAGGCACCGGGCCGATATTTTTTGGCGGGAGCGGCTGGACCAGATGGCCGCCGACAGCCCCAATTTTTCCTATGTTATCACCTTGTCCCAGCCGGAAGCGGGCTGGGACGGATCTACCGGACGGGTAACGGAGCAGCTGCCGGATTTGGCCGCCGGGCGGAGCTACTATCTGTGCGGCAGCCAAGAGATGGTGCGCGAGGTCAAAACCATTCTCGCCGGGCGCGGTGTTTCGGATCAGGATATTCACTTCGAAATATTCTAACCCCCGCGGCCAATTCAGGCCTCTAGAGCGGCAGCGTCAGATTGATAGAGCCGCCGTTAGTGTCTCCCCCTCGACCCGCCGCCGGTGCCGGATCAAAGTTGATCGCCAGAGGCACGATTTCTCCGGTGATAGTCGGGTAGTACAGCATTTTGTTTTTTCGGCCGTACTCGTAGACTTCTTTGGTTACCCGGACATCCTGTTCGCAATAGCTTTTGATGAGGTCTATCTTGCCTTCTTTGTACCATTGCATGGCCTGGAGTCCATCGGCGCTTTTTTCAATCTGCAGCGTCGCTTTGGCGATGTCGTTAAGTTTGTAACGCATGCCCGAAGCCTCTTTTATCGCCTTGAGCATGTCCAAGTGGGCGATTCTGGTCAGGTCGCCGGCATAATACCGGTTGAGAATCGGCACGTCGAAGTGCTCGCTGTTGTAGCCGATAAGCCGTCCGGCTTTTTCGAGAATCGGCCACAAATTCGCGAGCTCCGGCTCGGTAAACGAGGTGTAGCGGTCATGCTCGTACTCGTAAATAGATACCACTGTCACCTTCATCGTGCTGAGATCCCGGATATCCCCGATGGTTTCGATGTCGAAGACTACTTCTTGGGACATAAGTCGAAATGGCGGCGCCCAGGCCCTACTTCATTTTTTTAAATTTCACGCTAAACACCGGTTCGTACTCATTTTCGTACTGATCCGTCACCGACACGTTCTCCCCTTTTACCAGTTGAGTGAGCGCCAGATCGCTCATCAGCTCTCGATCCGATTCGATGTCTACCGACAGATCCTCAAGTTCGGTCAGCTCTTTGGCGAAACTTTCTTTTATCGCTTGTTCGACCTGTTTTTTCCTCTCCCGCAGGCTTTTCACCTTTTCTCCGATTTCCTGGTATTCAGGCGTGGCGTCGAGCGCGTCGCGGTAGAGGCGTTTTATTTCTTTTTGCCGCGTTTGGGATTTTTCGAGCCGCGAAAAAACTTCTTGGATGTTTTGCATAGGCATAAATAATAAGCCGCGCTAGTATAGCATACCTTTGTCAAAGAGAAAAGCAGCTCGGTCGGGATTTGAAAAGTATTCAATTCACTGCCTAATTAAAACCATTCCCCTCGGGAATGGTTTTAATTAGGCAGTGAATTGAAGGAGTACCAATCTTAGTCCCGAGATTTTTCTACCGGCGGCTTGAAGAAATCGGGATCGATTGTTCTTTCAAAACATGATCGGCCGGCGGTGTAATCCCAGTTGGGAGCGTCCTTGCCAAACGGACTGTAATAAGGAAACTCGGGGCTGTACGGATCTGGCGCATAAGCGTCCGGCCGGCGATTTGAGTCCCGGTTCGAGGAATTGAAGTCCGCACAGAGCGAAAAAGACAGGTCTGCTTGCTTTTTGAATTCATAGGGCGTCCCGGTTTGGGGGTCCGATGGAATCCTAACGCCCCGGAGGTCGCTGTCCAAGGCCTCTAGTTTTTCAGGCAGCGATCCCTTGGCCTGCCAGTAGTTCAAAATTTCCTGCTGGATGAATTTTAGGTCTTCTACTCGCCTGTCGTCGAACCGTTCGCTGCGCGCTCGCCCGGGCGATCCAACCAGCCACAGTCCGGCTATGGCACCCAGAGAAACGATGGCGATCACGCTAGAGGTAAAGTACTTCATAGGCGCGGTTATTCAATTTGATGTTTACGCACGTCCCATAAGTAATAGCCGAATATAGAGCCGGTAACAAACAGCAGAGTAAGCAATTTGAGCGCAAAACGCAGAGTCAGCTCCCCGTTCATAAACCGATTCAGCAGGCTTACCAGACTAAACAAAATGATAAGCGCGGCCGCAAAAAGGGTCAAATATATAAGCCAGCGACGGATTTTGAGTCCTCGTTTGGCCTCGTTACGGGTGTATACCTTTTGCAGGTAAAGCGTGATGCCAATGTAAACCGGGAACATGACAATGAGCATGGACAGGGCGTGGCGCAGAATTGAGCGCGCGCCGGTTTCGGAGAAATACCCGTTTTGCTCTAGGGGGTCAGGAATGGAGAGATTGATGAGCTGGTAAATGACCGCGGTGAAGCTGGCCGCGCTGGCGTATAACAATACCATTGCCAGAAGGTGCAGGAAGAAGTCACGCGGAGAAGCCTTGACCGCGACCGGCTTTTGTTCTGTCATATGTGGCTGAGTAAAATTAGTGAACTGATAGTAAGTTATCAGCAATTATCTTCTAAGTCGAGCCGAAACATACAGACTGATTTTCGCGGCACCAATGTCTGAGCCTGTAAGAGCGAGTTTTGGTGCCGTAAAAATCAGTCTGTATGTTTCGGCGAAAAAAAAGGGGAAACTCGCTGTGAGTTCAGTTATGTAGTTAGTATAGCTTGTTTCGGGATCAAAGCCAATGCCCTGGCCAGCGACTGTCCGCCGCAGCTTGAACCGGCGAGCGGAAAAAATTGCAAACGGCCGCCGGACTATTTTGTTGGCCGCGAACAGACGAATAAAAACGACCCCGAGAGGCCGTTTTTATTCGTCTGGTTTACGTTCCCTGGGTTCCGGTCTCCCGCCGGCGTTCGGCGGCCCGCCGGCCGCCTTTTTGGCCGGCCCGTCTGGCCTCCTCCGAGGTAAATTCATGGGCTGTGCCCCGGGCATGCGCCGCCCGGCCGCCCAGGCTGGCGATACGCCTCTGCATGGATGGATCCATGCTGGCAAACCCACGCCGGCTGCGCCGTTTGCGCCGGTCTTCCTCCCCCGGACGCTCGGTTGAACCCCGGGCTTCACGTGGCGTCTGTTCCATATAGTTTAGAGAATACATAAGTGAATGCTTGAGGCCGCTTGGCGTGTCAGCCTCTATTTTCGTGTTTTTTGCCCCAAGCTCGCTGGCAGCGATGAATAAAGATCAATGCTGTTGACCAAGCATTCGCCCGCAGTCCGGGTGTTGACATATATGACGAGCCGATGTTGGGCATCTTACCGTCCGGTTTGTCCGTTACCGGACCGGATGAGAGAATAGCTGCAGGTTATCGAGCTGCTGTGTCCGTCCGAATAGCCTTTTAATCTCTGTTTCCCGGTTTTCGTAAGACCAATAAGGCCGAGAGCGGATGATAAGATGGCCGTCTTCGGCCGTTAATCCGGCGAGCGATTCCAGCCGACGCGGCTCATGCCAGATACCGGCCCAGCCGCGGGGATTGTAGCGGGGATCGTTGATATTGTAGAGGACTACGCGTTCGCGGCCAAAATAATAGGCTGCTATGACGTACTCAAACGGGTCGAGAACATATACCGGCCCGTTATCCGCCGACAAAGTTGATTTGAGAATCCGATAGCCGTCCGGCACCTCTGGCTTTACTGTTAGCGCGAGCACGGCCGCGTAGGCGCAGAGAAACGCGCCCGCGATCCACCACCGCGTCTCGGCGAGCCAGATACCAAAAATTACGCTGAGCGCCGCGCCACTCCCGATAAGATAGCGGGCAACGAAATAATTTTCCCCGTAAAGCGACAAAGCGTACGCGGCTCCAATTGTGCCCGCGGTATGGACAAAAAGTATATTTTGCGGCAGGGAGCGTCGGCTCAGGCGCAGAAAAGCACCCATGACCGCGCCGAAAATCAGGGCCGCGGCCGCGGCCACGCTTAGCGGATCGGCCGCGGCCACGCGATTGGCCGGCGGCATGCCGAGCGAGAGTTCGCCCGGCGGCAGGCCGATGGCGAAAATAGCCAGAGTTTTGCAGAGATCAAAAAAAGTCGCCGGCGCGATCCAGCCAATGCGCGCTTCGCGGTCCAAAAATTGGATAATGAACCAGGGTAACCACGGCGCCAAGATAAGTCCCGCCGTGAGTACGCCGGGCAAAAACGTGGATAGCGGCCGCAGCCGGCGATAACAAACCGCGCCCGCGAGGGCGTACGCCGCCAAGGAGATGAAAGAGGCATAATGAGTGAGGAGAGAGAGGCCGGCGGCTACGCCCCAGGTGATAATGTCTCCAGCGCGCCGAGTCATGGCAGCCCGTATAAAACTGGCCAATGTAAGCAGATGGAGCAGACCCAAAAGGGCGTACATGCGGGCTTCTTGCGCGTAAACAATCAAAAAAGGCGAAATCGCGGCGAGCGAACCCGCGTACCAGGCCGCCCGGCGCCCGGCCGCAATTTTGGCCACGTACATGACAAGCGCCACGATTAGTGTCCCGGCCAGGGCGGAAAGCAGCCGCAAAGACACGGGAGAATAACCCAGAAACCAGCCAAAGGGTTTGGCTACTAGGTAGTAAAGAGGCGGATGCGTGTCTTCAATAATGAGACGCATCATTTCTCCGGGCGCAGTTCCAAGAATGAGTCCGCTGACAGCCTCGTCATACCAGAAATCTCTTTTTCCCAAATTATAAAAACGTCCGGCGGCGGCTCCAGCCAGGATTAAGGCGTACACAGCGGCAGATGGATTCAGTTTGAAACGGGAAAAAAATGGCGTAGTAGATAGTTCAGGGCCAGGCGAAAATCAATCTTGCGCCGGGCCGTAATTTAGCCTGTGGTTTTTTGTTTGTCCCGCTGTTTGAGGCAATATTCAGGTACTCTAGCTGGTGGTTTCGTTTCGGCGCAATGGTGTGGACAAGTTAGAAGTTTTAGTTTCGATGGCATAATCACTAACTGACGAGCTGCCCGGTAGCGCGAACATCGGGCGCGGGGTCGAAACATCGGGCAAAGACAGCCGCTATTTATCGGCCGCAAAGTTTTCGGGTTATCCACCGGCAAACCCTTGACGCGTTAATCTAGAGATACCTATAGTGCCTATAGAGCTTACAGTCGTGTGTCTGGGTGAAAGTTTTTGAATTTTATTTTAATTTATTATTCCTGTGTTCACCGCTTTCGTACCCGCGGCGGCGCCAAGACTCGCAGAGAGCCTGGCCCCGGCTGCCTGTTTCTAGGTACTTCTGGCCACAGCCGGACTATCATGCCGGCGGCACAGGTTCCTTCTCCCTGCCGCCAAATAGGCGGACCGCACCTAGTCTAAGCTCCACAGCGTGGTGTATTTTTGTGTACCCGGGCGATGTGTTACCGCCCGGTCCTGTAAACGAACCTTTATGAGACAACAACATGTCGCCGTTATTCTTCCGACTTACAATGAAAGGGAAAACATCTCGAGCTTGATTCCCGCTATAGTGAAAAATTTATCAACTTTGGACAATATCCGGCTGTCGATCGTAGTGGTGGACGATCAATCGCCGGACGGCACCGATCAGGCGGTCATAGAGTACATGCGGCAGTATTCGGGTCTATATTTAATCCGCGGACGCAAACAGGGCCTTGGCGTCGCCTACCGCCGGGGCTTTACCTACGCTCTCGAGACTCTCCGGGCCGATTTGCTGGTGGAAATGGATGCCGACTGGTCGCATAATCCGGCCGACCTGCCGCGGATCATCAGCGCCGCCGATGGCGCGCGGACTTTCGTAATCGGGTCTCGCTATGTGCCTGGCGGCGCCACGGCGCGGGATTGGCCGCGCTATCGGCTGCTCAACAGCCTGGCCGCCAATTGGTGCGCCCGTTATATCGCCGGGTTGTCCCCTGTCAGGGATTGCACCAGCGGTTTTCGGGCTGTCTCGGCGGGAGTGCTGAAGCAAATCAGCTGGCCGCGAATTTCAGCCCGCGGGTATTCGTTTCAGATTCAACTTTTGGCCGAGGCCCGTCGCCAGGCGGCGAATATCAAAGAAGTCCCGATCCAATTCGCGGAACGACAGCAGGGAACCTCCAAATTAGGTTGGCGCGACATTCTGGAATTCGGCCTCAACTCGGTAAAAATCAGATTCACCACGGCTGCCAGCCGGCAGCCGCTGTACATAACCGCCGGAGTTTTACTGCTGGCTTTGGCGGCCGCGGCCTTAACCGCCGACTTTTTTACTTTGGGAACCGCCGGTTTTACGCTCTTTTTCCTGGCGACGTTCCTCATCACGGCCCAGAGTCTGTTGACTCTTTTCGGGATGATTTACGCTTGGGAAGACCCGGCGCGAGTGGAGCGCAATAATTCGCCGCGCGTTTTTCGGCCGCCGCACTATTCGTTCACCGCGATTCTGCCGGCTTACCATGAAGAAACGGTGATCGCCGACACCATCCGGGCCTTGGCGGCCGTTGAATACCCGGCGGACAAAAAAGAGGTCCTGATCGTATGCCGTTACGACGATGCCGGCACTATCGCGGCGGTCAAGTCTACTTTGCGGGAGATCGGGGCGCCGTGGATCCGGCTCCTGGTTCCGGCTTATCTGCCCAAAAATAAGCCGGACAAACTCAATTACGCCTTGGGCCAGGCGGAACACGATGTAGTCTGTATTTTTGATGCCGAGGATAACCCGCATCCGGATATATTTAACATCGTCAATACCGTCATGTGCCGCGATGGCGCCGATATCGTGCAATCAGGAGTCCAGCTGGTTAATTTCCGCTCCAACTGGTTCTCGACCCTTAATGTTTTGGAGTATTTTTTTTGGTTCAAGTCAGTGCTTCACTTTTTTGCCAGCCAACAAGTAATACCTCTCGGCGGCAACCAAAGTAACTTCGCCTATAAGCCCAGAGTACAGAGGCAGCTTTATCCTTGCGCTTTCCTCGGTGAAAACGCCTACATAACCGCCTTTAATCTTTAAAAAGCGCGAATGGCAAAAGCTGCCGACCCTGACGCAGCGCTGGCTGGTGGCCTACATACTGCTCTGGCCGATTGCGCAGACGAGCATGTTTCTCTATGTCTCCTTTTCGCTTGTCATGATGCTCTTCATTAAATTGCCCGTGATCCTGGCGATGACGTCTATTCTGCCCTTGTACGTGCTGGTTTTGCATTTGGTGATAATGAATGTGGGATTGTATGAGTTTACCAGGAAATACGGCGTTCGCTACCCTTTTTGGATGCCTTTTAAAGTGGTAATCACGTTTATACCGTTTCAGATAATGCTCGGCCTGAGCGCGCTGCGGGCCGTATACCGTGAGTTCACGGCCGAACGCGGTTGGGAGAAAACCGAGCATACCAACGTACACCGCCCGCCTCTCAAAACGGCCACGCTTAAATTGCGCCGGCCGGTGAGCTGACTGCGGGCGGCGAGTAATATATTTTACCAATGAGAGTATGTTAACGCGCATTATCTCCAATCTAAAATCACGGCGCCATCTGGCTCTTATTATCGGTCTGTGCGCGCTGTCACTCGGCGTCAACAGCATCAATCTGTTCGGTTTTCCGTCGTACAGAGAGGACGAGGGGACCTACGTGGCGCAAGCTTGGTCCGTCGTAAACCTGGGGCAGCTGGCGCCGTATACGTACTGGTACGATCACGCGCCGGCCGGCTGGCTGATACTGGCTCTGTGGCATGTTTTGACCGGCGGGTTTTTTATCGCCGGCCTGGCTGTCAACTCGGGCAGGATATTTATGGTCGTGCTCCAGGTCATAGCCACGCTGTTGGTGTACGTCATCGCTTGGCGCACCACCGGGCGGCGGGCCGCCGCCTTTATTTCGGCCGTCCTTTTCTCCCTTACGCCTCTGGCCATCATCTCGCATCGCCGGGTGCTTTTGGATAATATCATGGTAGTCTGGTTTCTGGCTTCGGTGTATTTCTTGACGAAGACGCCCAAGATAAGAAATTTCATTTTTTCGGCCGTAGCGTTCGCCATCGCGGTTTTGACCAAGGAACCGGCCCTGTTCTTCTTGCCGCCCTTGGTTTACCTCGCCTGGCGCGCCTGCGATAAGACGTCGCGGCATTTTGTTTTTGTGATTTGGCTGTCGATTATTTTTTTAGCCGTCTCGATCTACCCTCTGTTGGCCATGCTCAAGGGTGAATTTTTCCCCAGCGGTACCTGGCTCGGCGGCCAGGAACCGCACGTCAGTCTGATAGAGGCCGTGGCCTTCCAGGCCAGCCGCGAGGGCGGATTCCTGCTTTCTTCCGACAGCACTTTCCAGTTCGCACTCAAGAACACCTGGATCGTGTACGGCGGTATCCCCCTCAGCTTGGCAGTGGTCGCTGTTTTTATCTCCCTCATTCGGCCGGCCAACTACTGGCAGCGGGGGTTTTCGCTGCTTTCGTTGTCTTACGTCTTGTTTATCCTGAAAGGCGAGATCCTGGACTGGTACATTATTCCGCTTATCGCCACCTCGGCCCTCAATCTCTCGGGCCTGTATTTAACTGTTCTTAACTGGGGCCGGCGGCTTAAAATCAGGGAACGCTGGACCGAGTTCGGTTTCGTGACTTCGTTTGTCGCCATCATCATTTATTCGTTGGCGGGCCAGGCCCATATTTTTACTGTTGACCAGACCAGCAACCAGCGGCAAGCTGTCGAGTGGATACGCCAGCATCTCGGCCGGGAATCGGTGGCGCTGATTGATAACTATCCTTTTGTGGATTTAAATCCCAGTTTGGGCAAGGATATTACCGAGGCCAATATCCACTATTACTGGAAAGCCGACACCGACCCGCAAATTACCCATGGAGTGCTTAATGATGACTGGCAGACGATTGATTACCTGCTCATCACGCCGGCGATTAAGCGTACCCTCGACATTACAGATCTGGATTTGGTGGAGACGGCTTATGATAATTCTTTTGTGGTCAAGCGTTTCGCCAATACCGATCTCAGCCTGCTCGATTATCCGGTCGACATCCGCGAGGTTAATAACCGCGACGGAACGCTGAGCACCAGCTGGCGCTATTACCGGGACCGGTTTATCCTGCCGGAGGGTCGGGTGGTAGATCCGACTGCCGGCAGCGAAACCACCTCCGAAGGCCAATCATACGCTTTGTTGCGTTCGGTCTGGGAGAACGACCGGGCTACCTTTGACCAGGTACTCGCCTGGACTGAGTCTGCTCTCTCCAATCCCGAAACCGGCCTGTTCGCCTGGCGCTACGGACAGTCCGCGCCAGGCGGCTGGGGCGTGCTCGATCCGGCCAGCGCCAGCGATGCCGACGAGGATGTCGCCCTGGCCCTGCTATTTGCCTCCAGGCGGTGGGGCGACGACAGTTACGCCAAACGGGCACAGCAGCTGCTCGCCGATATTTGGGACCAGGAGGTCGTGGAGATTGACGGCCGCCTGCACCTGCTCGCCGGCACCCAAGCCAGGCGGGGCGATGGATACCTGGTGAATCCGTCTTATTTCGCGCCGGCCCACTACCGGATTTTCGCCGAAGCCGATACTCAACATAATTGGTACCGCCTGGCGGCCGACAGCTATCGGATAATACGAGAATTGGAGAATCTGCCCACAGGGGGGCAGATGACCAATCTTTTGCCCAACTGGGTGGTGGTCGATAAAAACGGCGCTTACCGGCCGCTCAGCCCCGGCCGTTCGTCCCCTTCGGACCAGTACGGCTATGATTCCTTTCGCCTGATGTGGCGCCTGGCTCTCGACTATGTCTGGTTTGACGCCGAGGAGGCCAAGAATTATCTCGGCGAAGTCTTTCCTTTTTTCCGCGACGAATGGAATCGTCACGGAAAAATTTATGCCGTCTATTCGACCGCGGGCGTCAACCAGGTGCCTTATGACGATATCAGTACCTACGCCGGAGCCATGTCCATTTTCTCGGTTATCGATCCGGATCTGGCCATAGAGCTCTACGCTAAAAGTTTTTGGTCCGAGTATCAGCGGGGCTATTGGGGCGACGGCGACAATTATTACAACCAGAATTGGGGTTGGTTCGCGACAGCTCTTTATGCCCGCGATTTACCCAATTTGTGGCAGAACCCGGACGGCAAGGGATCGCTGGCGCGCACCGAGGGCCGGCGGGATGATTTAGCGGGTAAAAAGACAGCCCCGGGCGGGCCGGGGCTGTCTTTCAAATTAGAATCTGACTCTCATTAGGGCTTAGGGAGTGAAGACAAAGGTGGTAACGCTTTCTGCCGGCAGAGTGGCAGCCAGCGCCTGAGAACTCGGCACGCTCATTGTGCCGACAGGCACTGGTTTGGCCGCCGAGGCGCTTAGGCGGTAGAGAGCGGCCTGCTTAAGGGGTTGCGCGTGCGACAGGCTGAAACCCACGGTCCGGGCGCTCGCGGCTTTGTTTATCGCCACCACCACTAGGCGGCCGTTGGCGGCATCGGTGCTCGCGTAAACCGAAGTTTCATCCGGGCGGGAGGTCAGAGCGGACACGCTTACGGCACCGAAACTGCCGCCCTGGCCGTCGAAGTTGCGGAACATGTCAAAGGCGCCGTAGATGAAGCGATCGTCGGTCGCGCCGATACGCCACCAGTTGGCGGCAAAGACGCCTTCACGGCCGAAGATACCGAGCACGTCAGCTTGCGCCAAGCCGCCAGATATGTGCGCTCCGCCGCCGTAGTTATATTCGGTGACAGCCAGTTTGGTCCCCGGATAATGGGCGGCAATTTTGTTCTTCATGAGCGGTATCAAGGCTATGGGCGCTCCGGTGGCAGCGGTAATCCAGCTGTTTTCTTTGTAAGTTGGATCCCACAGTGAGCGCGGGGCCTGGACACGCGCCGCGGCTATTTCCGGATCGCCGTCATCGGCGGTGATGCGCCTCCCGCCGCCCTGCGCCTCCGGGTACCAGTGGATGTCGAGGACGTCGAGAAGGCGCTGTCCCGACTGCGTTTCTGCCTGGCGCATCGCGTCGAGGTAGGTATTGATGAAGTCGCGTCCGTTCGCGTCCGGAGCGTTTTGCAGGCTGGCAAAACCGTTCCAGCCGTAGTTGGAAGCGCCGAACACCAGTCCTTGGGGCGCGACGCGCTTGATGCCGCGGGCAAAGGCTACAGTCTGGTTGATAAGACCCTGGTAAGTTACCGGATTGGGCTGGATACGCGCGTGCGTGTGCGACCAAAGATCCGGTTCGTTGTCGAGCGAGTAAAATATTTTTTTTGTCGGATCAGTTTTGGCGTACGGGAACTTGTTTTCCAGCCACGCCACAAACTCATCCTGGTAAACCGCGTTGTCAAAGAGGTCGGGAGAGGCGCTTAGGGGACCGGCTTTCTCGGCGTAGCTGCGGCGGAAACGGGTGGAAAGATAATTCGGGGTTTTGTTAACATCGCCGTCGCCGGCTTTGTCAGCCGCCACGTAGCCCTGCACAGGCACTGTAATCAGGGTGGCAGCATTGCCTTTGTGGGCAAGGTCTACCCGCATCCGGACGGCCTCCCCGGGAGTGTCGCCGCCTCCGAGATAACTGTCATTCTGGTAAAGCCAATCGCTGCCGGCGTGCGAAGCGTTGTTTTCCCAGTTGTAGGCCGTGAGACGGTTGCCGCCGAAACGGGCGAAGGTCAGGTTGTGCGCCAGGCCGTCCCAACTGTTGGGGCTTTCCCCAAAATTGGTTCCGTATATGTACGGCGATATCGGCGCGCGCTTCTGCCCGGAATTGATGTTGAATATAACCTGCGCGTTGGCCGGCGGAACCGGCGTTGGCGTTGGCGACGGAGTCGGCGTCGGCAGCGGCGCGGGCACCGGAGCCGGCTCGGGCGTTACTCCCCCGATCGGTGCCGGCGAGCCGGTTTGACCGGAACTGCCGCCAGTCGGAGGCGTCGGAGCTTGAATGTTTTCAGCAGTGTGATAATTGTTTTGAACATAAATGGGTATTTGTTTGGTGGCGATGACTGTCCCCGCGGCATTGCGCGCGCTAAAGGTAAGTACATACGGTCCTTGGCCGCGCCAATTCCAGCCGCCAAGGTTTATTGTTACCTCTTTATGCGGATAGTCGGCGGTGTTTGTGGGCATTAGATTTTGCTGCCCGCCGTCTACCTGCCAGTACATGGTATAGTCCGATACGTTAAGCCCCTCGACCAGAGCCTTTAGCGGCTGGGTGCCGGAGAGAGACGCGTTGGCGGTCGGCCACCACACGCTTATGCTCCGGGCGGCAGGGATTGCCGGAACCGGGTTCGCGACGGTTATTTTTCCGGTATCGTCGCCCCAATAAAGTATTCCGGACCAGTTTTGTCTGAAGATGCCTACCTTTATCGTATAGGATCCGGCGGCGGTTGGTTTCCAGCCGGCAGTAAAGGTGCGGGTCGCGCCTGAGGCAATGTTTTGTCCGCTAAAGTATTGCTGGTATGCTTTTTGGCCGTTGGCCGAGTAAACCTCGATGTCGATGATGCCCCCGGCGAGCTCTGGGCCGGAGTTAGTCACCCGGCTCGCGATGGCCACTGTTTGTCCGACAACCGGATTGACGCTGCTCGCCGTACTCAGAACAGCGTAGTCGGCGGCATAGGCTGTCGAAGCGGAAAGGAACGGGGAAATAATTAACGCGGGAGTAATAAAACCTATAAGCAGGCGACGTAGAGTATGCATGGGATAAATGGGTTACCTGTCTTTTGACTGGCGATGTAAAAATTAGTTTGAGTAAACGCGAACCCCGACCTCATGAATTCGCGAGCAGACAGTATAACACAGGGCTTCTTTTTGACGAGCTCAGCCTTGGACAAATTTAACCGCAGAGTTTGGAACGGCTGGCCAAAGCAAAAATCCGGCTCTCTGGCCGGACGGAAGAAAAAAACTTATCCACAGCCTTGACGCCTTTCAAATCTGGCGGGCCTCGAAAAACAAGAAAAGCGGGATTTCTTTGCGGGCCGTCTCGAGAGCCAAGAAAGTTTTTCCTTTAGGCCCGCGGCGATGCGATATCCACTCTTCCAGCCTGGTAACCGCCAGGCCTGATTTATGCAGGGCCTTAAAATAGCTTTGCAGAGGACGGTGGAAAGAAATGGTGTAAGGACTGTTATTTTCGCCCGGGTGCGCGATAATTTTTATTTTCGCATCCGACAGGTAGCGGTCCACGCGGCGGGACTGGATTTTTTTATCGTCGGTCCATTCCCAGCCGCTGGCCCGCGGGATACGGAAGGCGGGGTGATTCAAGACGACCGCGAGCCGGCCGTCCGGTTTGAGCACACGGGCCGCTTCCGCGACTGTTCCGCCGAGATCTTCAATATTCTGCAGGGCGAGTATTATGGTTACGGTATCGAAGGTTCCGGCGGCGAACATGGTCAGCTTATCTGCCGAGGCCAGGCGGTAGTCAGCGTTTTTGTCTCCGCGGGTCCGCGCCTGGGCAATCATCTCCCGGCTGGCGTCGATGCCGGTAATGAGCGCGCCGGAATTGGCCATGGCGCGGGTGAAAAAACCGGTACCGCAGCCGATGTCCAGCCAGCGTTCGCCCCGCTTCGGGGGCAAAAGGCGTAATAGATGCGGCAAAATAACCTGGCTGTGGTAAGTGTCTGCCGTTTCCTCCACCAGCTCTCCGTACCACCCGGCGACTTCTTCCCACGAGGTGTCTTTTTTCATACACAGAAAAATTTATTTGTAGACGCTTATGAAGTCCGCCTCGCCCGGCTCCGGACTTTCCGCCGGCTGTGCGTTTTCTGGCAGCGCAAAATTGCTGTAAGTATATGGGTTTATTTGTTGTTGGTAAAGGCCGGTCCCGTTATCAGGGTTATAAGCTGGGCCGGGTTTTGGCCGGTCGGGCGCGAGTACGGAAAACAATTTGCCGCTTTTTACTTTCACGTCCCGCGGTCCCGGGCGCCGGGTCGTCTTTGAAAAAAGTTATTCACACTCAGCTATTAGGCGAGTTGTCCGCACTGTCCGGCAAAAAAAGCCCGCCAGAAGCAAAGTTATTTGTTTGTCGGTTTGAGGCGCGGGGAAACAGGCATTTTTTTGGGCCCGAAATGGTTGACAGTCCCCTATCCTCAGGTATAGTAGGAGCTTCGAATTCTGTCTGTCGAGTTCTCTAACCCATCATTATTTCTATGCCGATATACCCCGTAAGGAAGATCGTCCGCGCGCTTAACACTGCCAAGCGCTCAGCCGAATTTATCTTTAGGCGCAGCCAGGTCTCTCAGCTTTTTCCCCGACAGCGGGAACGATTGGGTAGAACACTTATTTTCTTAGCGGCCATAGCAGCCGGCGGTCTCATCGGGATCTGGCCGGACAATGCGGGCCGCGTTTCCAAGCTTTCTGCCGAGTCGCTGTCACATTTAGTCGCGTTTCCGGCCAGTGCCGGCGCAGAGGTGGACGCCCAGGCGCTTGATCAGCTGGCTAATCCGGACTTTTACTCCGGTTTGCCTGTGGGCAAGGTGGAACGGCAAGCGAGTGCCGACGCGTGGGGTACGGTCATTTTTCTGCCGCAGTACCATCGCCACCCTGGCAGCCAGGTGGAAGATCCGCGCAACGACAAGGGTGAAAGTACCCAGAGGGAGACCTACAAAATTCTGGAAAAAATACTGGCCAGCAAGGTGGTTGAGTTAGTCATGGTGGAAGGCGAACTGGCCGGGCCGGTACCCGAAGAAAAACGTGTTCCGGTCTCCGATCTGATGGAGAGGCGGCGTCAATTCGCGTCTGCCTACGAGAGGTTTGCCGCCGCCATCGGCCAGTATCCGGCAGATTCCGGTTTGCCGGATAAAATTATGCGCGCCGGAAAGGATAACATCGCCCGTCTCGACCGCGAACTGATGCTCCTGGGCGCGCCGTATGTGCTTTGGGCCGAAAATAAGCCTATTAAGCTCGTGGGCGGCGAGGTGGAGGCTACGCGCGAAGCCAGTAAGGAGATCGTGCGCGAACGCCTGTACCTAGAGGACCGGATGGCGTCATTGGCCCGTCCGGTAAGGAAAGTCAGTCTCAGCCGGCGGTTGCCGGTGGAAGGCCTGTTAAATATGAAAGTCCTAGAGCGCCTGATTGCCAAAAGAGCGCCAGTCCGGACGGCGAAAGTTTCGCCCGCGGACGACCTGGCGCGGCTGGGCGCCGAGGCCCGGAAGCGTAATCTGCCCGCGGTAGCCAGAGCAGCCGAGGATTTGGCCGCGGCCTGGAAAGGTCCGGACAAGAAGTCTGGCGCCGCCTCGTTGCCCTCGCGTGCGAACAATCCCTATCGCGGTATCTCGAACGTTTCCGCGCTTCGGGCGAAGCTCAAGGAGAATGACCGAAAAATAACCGCTACTATTATTGAACGCCGCAATCGCGAAACGGCTGACAATCTAGTCGCGGCTATGAAAGAGAACGGACAGAATGTCGCCGGGCTGCAGTTCGGCGCCGGCCACGAGGCCGGGTTGGAGACAGAGCTCTTGTCGCGGGGGTTGAATGTGATTACAGTGACGCCGGAAACAGTGTCCAAAGGCAAACTCCGCGGGGAGCTTGACTGACCGTCGGGTAAACGGCGCGACGGCAAAAAAGCAATCACCAAAAACGGCGCCACTGGCGCCGTTTTGAGCTGTCCCGCGCAGGGCCTTTATTGCCGGTTGTCAAAGACTTCCTGCAGGATGATCAAATCTTTCAGATCCGTGTCGTCGCCGTCATTAAACAACTCCGAGAGCACGATTAGGTCCCCCAGATTGGAGTCGCCTAATATGTTGCCCGTGCCTACGCCTCCGCCGTCAGCGGGCAGTCTCAGCCGCTGTCCCGGGAAGATAACGTCCGGATCCTCTATGTCATTGAGTTCCGCTATCTCGTCGAAACGGCTCGCGTCGCCCAGGAATTCCTCGGCAATGCCGCTTAACGTGTCGCCGGACTCAACCACCACTGTGCGCCGTCCCCCGATGACTCCGCTCGTCAGTCCGTCATTGAAGAGCGCCTCGAGGATGATGAGATCTCCGATGTCAGTGCCGTCTCCCCCGTCGCCCAGATTTAAGCCGCTGCCGTCCTCCCCGTCATTGAAGAGCGCCTCGAGGATGATGAGATCTCCCAGGTTCGACTGGCCGCCTCCGCTGCCGCCGAGTACGCCGCCGTCATCTCCCATTAGCGCCTCGAGGACTACCAAGTCTTCCAGGTTTATGTCGCCACCCAGATCCAGTCCGTTGTCGCCGTTGAACACGCCGTCTTCGTCGTCAAACAGCGCCGAGATAACGAAGAGATCGCTCAAGTTGCTACTGCCACCCAGCAAGCCGCTCATGTCAGTCTCCTCCCGGGCCGCGCCCGCGTTCGGGACAGAGACGACAAAAGTCATCACAGCCGCGGTGGTGAGGCCGAGCAAAGCGGCACTGACTTTTTTAAAGGTTTCGCGTAGCATATATTTGCGGTTAGAGTGTTTGAAAACTAGAACCCATCTCAAAAATAATTCCGAGACAATTTTGGCCTGCTTCGAGCGAAAATTGTCCGGGTTGAGGAGGCATAGTGGTACTATGGCGACGAGAGCCGGACAATTTGCAGCCGGAACAGGTGCAAAATTGAGCCGGAAGGGTGTCCAGTTCATAGCTCAAAGCCGACTTAGCCCGGCGTAAGAGCGTTTTGACCGTGTTGAGCGGCAGACCGAGTTTGCCCGCTATCTCATCGTAAGTCAGACCCTGCCAGTAATAAAGCCTCAGTACGATGCGATACTTCGAAGGCAAATGGTTGAGCCCGTTATGCAGGTCTATGCGGCGTTCGATTTCCGGACCGTTCAGGTTTTCGCCGTCATGACCCGCGGACAGGGCCGCGTTTTTTCTGGCCTGCTTTCCGGCCTGCTCGCGCTGCTGTCGGCGCAGCCAATCGTAGACCGTCCGCTTCACAATAGTAAAAAGCCAGGTAGAAAATCTTTTTTGGTCATCATAGCTGGACAGGGCCTGGTAAAGTTTGATAAAAGATTCCTGCGCCAAATCAGCGGCATCAGACTCATTGCCGACGAAACGGAATATATAATGGCGCACGGCTCTGTCGTAGGCCCCCATTATCTGGCCAAAGGCTTCCAGGTCTCCCTCGCGCGCGCGGCGAATAAGGGCGTCTGGTACGCTAACGTGTAACGGCATAGTGTAGGCGGTTGCACGATTTTTGACGGCGCTGCCATGAATGACTTACGCCAGGCATCAGTCTTCCCGTCAGTTTTTTCGCGCGCCTCTGGCGGCGCGGCGTAAACAAACAAGCGGAGGACGCGCCTCCGCCTTTTTACTCCGCGTCTCCGGCCGGGATTAGCGCCGAAAGCGGTGCTTGAGTATCACCGCTACCGCGGCAATTCCGTCATGAAAACGGATTTTTTTACCCTCCGCGAATGTCCGGGGATGATAACTGATCGGGATTTCACGAATAACGCTCCCCTGCCGGAGCAGCTTGGCCGTTACTTCCTCGCAAAAAGAAAACCTGTCGGATTCAACCTGCAAACACCGCAGAGCCGCGGCGTTAAACAGTTTGTAGCAAGTGTTGACGTCTGTCAGCCGGCTGCCGAAGAGCAGATTCATCAGCGCTGTGATTAGTCGCCCGCCGTAATAGTAGCGCCGGCTGGAGCGCGAGTTGGGCTGCAGGTTGCGCGAACCGTAAACAGCGTCGGCCCGGCTCTCCTGGAGCGCGCGCAGCAGCCGGCCGTAATCGGCCGGATCATATTCGAGATCCGCGTCTTGGACGATGATCCAGCGGCCGGTGGCCCGCTCCAGGCCGCTCCGGACAGCCGCGCCCTTACCCCGGTTTTTTTCGTGCAGTACCACGGTGTGCCGGCCGGAAAGCTGGCGCAGGTACTCGCGCGAGCCGTCGGTGGAACCGTCGTCAACGAGGATGATCTCTTTGACGACGGGAATTTTCGCCTCCTCCACGCGCCGAATTATCTCGGCGATCGTCGCCAGTTCGTTATAAACCGGAATGATGACGGACAGTTTTTCCATAGTGTGCCTCTCGACCTACCCCCGAAATAATTATGAGCCGTTTGGAGGCGGAAGTTATTTTTGGGAGCAGCCGCTAGAGTTCCCGGATGTCAAAACGGCTCCGGGGAATTTCGTATTCGCCGATCAGTGCCGCCTGGCCGGGAGTGCGGCGGGCAAAAATAATGAAAGAGTCGTCAACAAATACCGGCGCCCAAGCCGGATCGTCTAACCGGCGGACAATAAAGGGAATTGCCGGGCCGGTCTTTTTTTTGAATGAAAGCAAAATGGTTTGAAAGTCGTAGTCTTTCAGCGCTGTCTCCCAGACGGCCTCATCCTGGCGGATTGGGCGGTAAGTGTTTCGCAGAAAATCTTCGGGGTAGGCTTCGGGCCGGTTGTCCACAAAAGGGCGCCATTGGGGGAAGAGATAATAAATGACGTATCCGCCGCTGTCAAAGTCGTGGAATAGCGGACCGGCAGCGTTTGATTGCGCCAGGAACAACGCCGCCTCCCGGTGGCCGTCGTTGTTGAGACCCACACCCCAGGCTTGTCCGGCAGCCGGCAGCCGGCCCCAGTTCAGGGCTGCCGTGAGAACCACCACCGCCAGGCCGCCGGCCGCAAACTCCCGCCGCCGCAGCGGCCGGGCCAGACGCCGGGCGAGACTCCCCGCCGTATCCCGCAGGGCCCAGGCCAAGAGGGGCAGCATGATGAGGCCGTACATGGTGAGGTTGCGTATCATTTGCCAGCCGGTCGCGCTAAAAAAAGCGGCGATGAGGAAAAATACCAACGGCCAGCCGCGCGCGGCAAAAATTTTATTGAGCGCGTAAAGCAGCCAAAAAACAACCAGGCTAATGACAAAAGTTTTCAGCCGCGCCGAGTCGAGCCCGGCTGCGGCCGCTTCGTGTAGCGGCAGCATTTCATTAACAGGCAGTCCAAAGTGGCTCATTATTTGCAGCGGATAGAGATACATTCTCGCTCCAAACGGATTGATCAGACCTCCAGCCAAGGCCCCGGCCAAATACAGCGAGACGGCCCGGATTTTTTCTCGCGACCGTTCGGTTATCGCCGCCGCCAGGAACAGCCCGATCAGGGCAAACCCGTAAATATAATAGATATGCAGGTTGACCCACAGACCGAAAAGGGGCGCCGCTGTCCATAGGGTCCAGGCTTTTGCCCTGGCTTGGTGCCAGGCAAGCAGGACGGAAAAGACAATACCGAGGAACAAATAGCTAAACAGTTCTGGCCTCACTTCCCGTCGGTCAGCTATGAGCGGCATGAGAAAAAAAGCGGCGGCGGCGCTGGGCCAAAAGCCTGCTTGGCGCCCGCCGGCCAGGAAAAAAAACAGAAAAGCGGCTGAACTAAGAAGCGCGCCCGCTATGGTGAGCGCGTTAAATCCGCCCGCGAGCCAGACCAGATAAAAAAATAACCCGCTGGCCCAATGATGATTGACGAAAGGGGCGTCGGGGAAGGTGTAGGAATAATAATTGCTGTCCAAAAGACTCCGGAACGACTCCCCTGCCCGCACCGAGGCGAGGATTATCTCTCCGTTTTTGAGGTGCCGGCCCAGATCTCCGTGCGTGAGATCAACCGGGCGCACCAGCAAAAAACCGTACCAGGCGAACAGAAAAACAAAGGCGGCTAGTTTGTACGGCTGAAGTTTGGCGGGGAAAGAAAAAAACATATCCGCGGGTGTCCCGGCGATCGATTCTTGACGGATAGTATGCCCGCCGTCTTTGGCGTTGTCAATCGCGGTTCCGGCCGGCTGCCGGCGCCAGTTGCCGGCAGGCAGGGAGTGCGTTATGAGCTTGTTTGCGTGGCTAAACGGCCATAAACTAAAATCGTTACTGTTTCCCATTGACAAAACAGGCTGAATACCCTAGAATTGACAGATTATAGAATTGATAGTGAGTTATCAGCAATTCTATTCTCTAAGTCGAGCCGAAACATAGACTGATTTTCACGGCACCAATGTCTGAGCCTATTAAGAGCGAGTTTTGGTGCCGTGAAAATCAGTCTATGTTTGAGGCGAAAAGGGGGAAACTCGCTGTGAGTTCATAAACATTCGCGAACCCAGATATCTCTCCATGCGTATACTTTCCAACATCTTTTCCACTAACATGCCGGATGCGGAAGAATTTTCCCAGGGAGGACCGGCTAATTTTGCCCAGCTGTTTACCCGTTACCTTGTTTCCGAAACAAAGCACAATCTGATCGGCCTGCTGTTTGAGAGCGCAGTTTTGGGACCGGTGAAATGCCGAAAAATTTATTCCTTCCAGCAATGCGATTACTACCGCCTGCGGGTTTTAAAACCCGCGCTCAAGGCTATTGCCGCGGCAAAAAATAAGCTCCAGCCGGAAACAGTATTTAAAAAACCCATTGATCAGATCGTAAAGCTGATAGAGGCGGAAAAACCGGACGTTATTTTTTTGAACGGATTCGGCATCTATAATTGGATGCTCCTAAAAGCCGGCGAAATTACGCAAACGCCGGTGATCATCCAGCACGCCGGCATATGGACAAAAGAGCTTTCTGTCCACAAAAAGTTTTACTCGGCGGAAGGCAGGAGAATAATGGAAAAGATGGAGCGGGATTCCACCAGAATAGCGGCGCGCGAAATATTTCTCAACGAATGGAGCCGGGAAGAATACCGCCAATTGATCGCCAAGGTGGATCTCAAAAAAACCAGCGTGGTCCCGCTGCCTTTTGATTTTGCTTCATTCAAAAAATTAAGCGCCGAAAATAAAACCCAGCTGTTTAACTTTGATAAGAAATTGTTCCATATCGGAATTATCGCCCGGTGGGACGAAATTAAAAATCACCGGGCGGTTTTGTCTCTGGCAAAAGAGGCCAAAAAGAAAAACCTGCCCTGGCTTTTTCACGCGGTAACCAATATTCCCGAAACTGGCGGCTACGAAAAAGAAAGAGAGAAATATTGCCGGCATGTAGACGTCATTCCCCCTCTCGAAAGAGGAACCATATCGCAGTTTTGCCGAGCGGTTGACCTGCTGATATTGCCGTCAATCTTCGATGTTTCCCCGACCGTTGTTTTGGAGGCTATCGCCCTGAATACCCCTATTGTCATCTCCCCCCAGGTTGGTTTTGCCCGTGAATTCAGGATTCATGGCGCGAAAAAATGGATAATTGATTTCCATGATACTGCCGCCGCGGTGAACCGCGTCGAAAATCTTCTGGGTCAAAAAATGCCAAAATTATTGGCCAGAGAAATCAAACTCAATCACGGGCACAAAAAGGTTTTCGCCGAGTATATAAAAATATTCAAAAAAACGGTCGCGAAATCGGCGTAAGAAACGTCCGCGGCCAGTCTCGTTTTTGTATTCCGGGAACATTTGGTAAAAAAATAATGGCTCAATGGAGCCATTATTTTTGCCCGGCCGGGCCGGAAACGCCGCTATCTTAAGTTATATTAGCGCCGCCCGCGTGCTTCTAGTTTCGTTGTCGTTATGGGCGGCAAGCGTGAAAATACCCCGGGCAGTTGACAATCTTGAGCAAATAATGTATAATTAAGCCTACAAAATATCCTTAGAAAATTAGTCGGCCTTCTTCAGTGATATTTTTTGTCTCTTATCCATTAGATACAGTTCCATATGAAAGGTACAGTCAAAACCTTGGTGGTTGATAAGCACTTTGGCTTTATCACCCCCGAAGACGGATCGAAAGACGTTTTCTTCCACGAAGGCGGACTCGTCGGAGTCCAGTTCGGCGATTTGAAGATCGGCGACGTGGTAAGCTTTGACGTTGAGCAGTCCGAAAAAGGACCTCGCGCGGTCAACGTCGTCTTGGCCTAATAGCCTCGATCTGCTTGCACCCCGTACCACCTCGGTACGGGGTGTTTTGTTAAACAGTTCAATCGGCAGCTTCAAAATTTATCTCTATTTGAACGCCGCTACGATGCGCGGCTTCGGCTAGGATTCCCGCCAATGTCAACGCCAAGTTAGCTTGGGTGGAACCTTTTTCTCCAAATATATCGGCCGTGTAAACAGAATACAGGTCCTGGCCGTTTTTTGTGGAGACGGTTAGAGTACCTTTTCGTTCTTCCGCCACAATGCTTTTTAAGACTCTCTTTTCGTTGGCGGACAAGGGCAGCGAATCTACCAAGCGGTAATAATTTTGCGCTGTTTTTTCATACCCGCTCAACCCGGCTATTAACTCTTGAATATAGTCTAGCGGCAGGCCTTCCCGTTTGGTCAGATCATCGATCATCTGTGTTAGCGCGAGCACTTCCTGGCGTGGATTGGGAAGACTGCCCAATTCTTCGGCCAGGTACTTTTTGTCGGGGTCTAGGGACGAATAATAAGCGTGCGTAAGCTCTTCACTGGTGATTTTGTTTTCCCCGCAGTAATCAATAATTTGACCTAAAAGCTTCTCGCTTGCTCCTTCGCGCTCTGGTGAGTATGGCTGGTTTGTTTCTCCCATATATAAAAAGTAATCTTATAATACGCCATGAGTTTTTTCCTGCAAATTAGAAAAGCTCTGACATTTTTGAAGCCTTTAATAGTTTATCTATGTCTGTATAGCGGGGTCCTTGCATAGCTCCCTGGACTAAATCAAATTTAATATCTTTCTCAAGTTTTCTAGCCTTGTCCGCAAAAATCAACTTATATTTTCCTTCTTCTCCACAACCGAAACTCGATAAGGCTTGGTACCGACAACAACGGCCGAATATGCGCTGATCCCCTCTTTGAATTTTGTTACTTTCCCTTTCTCGTACAAGTCAACCGCCTTCTCAAAAGTCGGCGCGTCAGTCGTGTATTTAATTTTATCCAAATTATATTTCGGTGGGATAATTTACCTAACACACTTTTTTCGTAAAGACAAGTTACTACTTCCGTTCACCGCCCTGATAAGAGCGCATACTTTTTTTTCTAGGTTTGAAGCGACTTTGGTAGCTGACCGAAAGTCGGGGTGGCGCCCCGCCTTCTCCAGAGGGTGTTAGAGTGTAAATAACGCTGTTGACCGTATCAGGGCTGGCAACGAAATGTAAGTTTGGCATACTGGCCGACGCCTGCTGCGCCAGCTTGCCCTCTTTTCCTGTCAAGCAAGAATTTAATGCGATGTAAGCTCCGGTTTCAAAAAAACGTTTTGAGGCAGTCCTAAATTCATCGGTGAGAACATCTTCGGTGGTTATAACAGCGGAACGATCCATGCCTATCTCCAGCACTTCCTCATTCCCGTGCCCGCTAATTATGCCAAATTTTATTTTTTGTCCGCTTGACCGATGATACTTTCTGTCCAGAAAAAGAAGTTTTTTGAGCAGGTCAACTTTGCCGTTTGTTTCGATGACCCTGATATTTAATCCCAGTTTTTTGGCTTGGTCCGACAAAGAACGCAGCGAGTTAACCGATTGCCCGGCATAGGAGATGCCATTGTGGTCGCCGATACTTGTTATCACCACGCCATGCGGTGTCTCGGTGTCCTCCATCTGGTCTATTTGGTCATCAAGCATGCCTTTCGGATATCGGGAAAAACAATGCACGCCAAAATCATTTACCAGCATTTTCGGAGCGCCCGGACGATGCCGTTCGAGCCGCCGCATCTCAAGGCAGTTTTCCAGCGCAGTCTGTACCGGGTGCCAGCCCCCATCTTTCGTACCCAGTCTAAAATTAATACTTTGGTGGCTGGCAAACCAGGCTCGGAAAAGGCTCTCCGCGTCCAAACCAAATTGGTTGCAATACTCTCGAAGCACGGCTTCATTTTTTTCTGATAAGCTTGTATGTTTGGGGGCGTACTTTGAATCACTCCATGGCCACCTGTCAACCAAATTATCCAAGACACCATCGGCCGGGCTAATATTTGTTTCCGGATCGGCAATTTTAATAGTACGTCCAAGAATGTGCGAGAGTCTTCTTGCGTTTTCTTCTGAAGCGGTCTGCTTAAGACACTTATAGGCCGTCTTCGACAGTCTATTCCATAATTTAAACTTTTTTGGGTCAGTAAAAATGTGATCCAAGCTAGGGTCGGCGTCCAGGATAGACAAAATCGTAGTGCAAAGTTCATCAATTTCTTCTTCCCGCAAGGTATCATTCTCAAGGTACGCTGGGCCATCGAGTCTGTCAAAAAGCCGGTCAATTGTTTGATACTCCGTTCCCAACTTGGTCTCCAAGCCTCCTTTTTCTTGAGGCGGGATGGCTAATCCAATTCCTTCACGATGCATATTTTGCTTAAGGGGCCCAATTTAATTACCTGACCATAAAATTGATAAATACATTTTACCGCATAATATGGATAAGTTCTAGTATCTTTCCGTAGCGGTAAAATAAAACTAAAAAACCGCTCTGAAGAGCGGTTTTTTAGGGTCTGAAAACCTTTGCTCGCCCTGCTCAACGATTTTCGAACTTTTGACTGGGCGGAGGAGTACAAATATCCTACCGTGGTTTTGGATCAGATGAAAGGATTGCTGGCCAAGTACGAGAACCTGTAACCCCTGATT
>Ga0076004_101_pt1 | contig 107741 bp, 94 predicted proteins | sample RifGroA2_FD_68067 | JGI IMG/M metagenome (GOLD analysis project Ga0076004, IMG submission 68067) | Parcubacteria (Magasanikbacteria) bacterium GW2011_GWA2_56_11
AAGCGGTACCTTGCCCTGGGTAAAGTTGACTTCTATGCGCAGCGGCACCAGTGTTTCTGTTTTTTCTTCTCCTTCCCAGGGCCGGCCCGACGTTGGCAGACCCAGTGATTCGGACAATTCAATAGAGGACACCCGGCATTGTTCAAGCATGCTGACAGCCAAGGACGAACGGTAGGCCAAATCGGGCCGGGCTGCGCCCGGATTTGGGTCGGGTGCGTTCGCGCCGGCTGTTGTACTTGCTTGCCCCGACTGTGTTTTTGCCGGATTTTCATCCGGCAGGCGCAGATCAGTGTTGGTCTGACAGCCAAAGCCGGCCAAAACCAGGGCCGCGATGATCAGGGCAAGCGGGCTTGCTTTGCTGTATGCCGGCATAAAATTTTGGTCCAGGTGAACCGGGTAAGTTATGCGAGCTCGCGCAGCCGCCGGATCCTGTCTTCGATCGGCGGGTGCGTAGAGAATAAATTTGTCACGCTTTTTCGTTTGAACGGATTGGAGATAAACAGGTGGGCGGTGGCCGAGCTGGCAGTGGCGAGCGGCGCGGAGGAACGGGAAATTTTTTCCAAAGCGCGGGCCAGGCCTTCGGGGTAGCGGGTGAGGAGAGCGCCGGAGGCGTCGGCCAGATACTCGCGCCGGCGCGATACAGCCAGTTTGATAAGTTCGGCGATTATGGGGGAAAGCACGATTAGGATTAATCCTGCTATCATAAGCACCCCGCCGGCTTTGCCGTCGCTCCGGCGTCCCCGGCCGTGGAAGTGAAAGCGGAAGAGCCAGTCCGAGAGAAGGGCGATAGCGCCCACCAGAACGATGACGAGTGTCATGACCCGGATGTCGTAATTTTTGATGTGGGAGAGTTCGTGGCCCAGCACCCCTTCGAGTTCCTCGTTTTCCAGCGCTTCGACAATACCCGTCGTTACGGCGATCGAGGCGTGTTCGGGGTCGCGGCCCGTGGCAAAAGCGTTCAAGGCCGGGCTGTCTATAATGTATACCTTCGGCAGCGGCACGCCGGCGGTAATGGCCAAATTTTCCACCATCCGGTACACATAGGCATTGTCTTCCTTGCTGATCGGGCGAGCGCCGGTGGTACGCAGGGCGATAGCGTCCCCTTTGTAATAACCTACCAGCGACATGACGGCCGAGATGACAAGGGCGATCGCCACCGACTGGTAGCCGTAGCCGAAATAGTAATTCAAAAACCAGCCGATGCCGGTAACGACGGCGGTAAAAATAATAATCAGCAGGTAGGTTTTGCGTTTGTTGGCGTCAATTTGGGAATACATAAGGATCTCTCCAAAGGCTGGAGCCTGTAATTACCGCCAGCCGGAAATAGCTCCAGCTCCTGGCGCGGATTGCGTCCAGGAATCTTGCTTACAGCTGTACCTGGACATTCTCTCTCTCGGCCTTGTCCTCGACTTCAAAAAATTCGTATTTGGTGAATTTGAGAGAGTTGGCCACCAGGTTGTTGGGGAAGACCTCAATCCGGGTGTTGAAGTCGCGCACCTGCGAATTGTAGAAGCGTCGCGCCGCCATGATTTTATTTTCCGTGTCCGAGAGCTCGTCCATGAGCTGCGTTACAGTCGTGTTGGCCTTTAGATCCGGGTAGGCCTCGACTGCGACGCGCAGATTGCCCAGCAAGTTGCCCAAAAGGCCCTCGGTTTGCGCCAGCTTGGCCGTGTCTCCTGCCTGCTGCGCCGAAATGGCCTGCGAGCGGTACTCGGTGATTTTTTCCAGGAGTTCTCGTTCGTGCTTAAGGTATCCTTTGACGCTGTTGACCAAATTCGGAATCAGGTCGTGCCGGCGCTTGAGCTGGACGTCGATGTCGCTCCAGGCTTCTTGGACCCGATTTCGCAGCCGGATAAGGCCGTTATAGACCAAGACAAGCCAGACGACCGCCACCCCGACGGCGACGAGAATAATCAGAGACGGAGACATAGAAAGAATTAAAAGTAATTAGAACCTACTCCCAAAAATAACTTCCGGCTCAATTTTGGCCTGTTTCGGCTGCAAATTGTCCGGTTCTCGTCGCCATAGTACCACTATGCCTCCTCAACCCGGACAATTTTGAAAAAAAACCCTGATCGTGCGATAATTCTATCATCCCTATTCTAATTCCTGGCTTGGATATTGTCAATTATTATGCTGACCGTCTTGCTTTTTCTTCTTATCCTGAGCGTCTTGGTGGTAGTCCACGAGTTCGGTCATTTTATTTGCGCCCGCCGGTCGGGTATGCGCGTGTTCGAGTTCGGCTGGGGCTTCCCGCCCCGGGCTTTTGGCGTTTACCGCGATCCCCGGACCAAGCGGGTGGTGTGGGTCTGGGGCAGAGGACGCGGCAGTCTGTCCCAAACCGGCGGCGGAGAAGAGCGCTCGGAAGAGTATCCGGCCACGCTTTACTCGGTTAACTGGCTCCCCCTGGGCGGATTTGTAAAAATCAAGGGAGAAAACGGCGAAGAGGCGGCTGAGCCGGACAGTTTCGGGTATCAAAAAACGTGGAAGAAAATTATTACCTTGGTCGCCGGCGTGGTGATGAATTTTTTGTTAGCGGCCGGGCTATTTGGCTTCGGCCTCATGATCGGCCTGCCGGCAGACGTTAGCGTCCTTGAAGATAAATGGGCCCGGGTGGTGGAGGAGCCGCGGGTGCTCATCCAACAGGTGGAAAAGGACTCTCCGGCCGATCAGGCCGGACTGGTTTTCGGCGACACTATCGTGAGCCTGGACGGTGAAAGGGTAGGCCGATCGAGCGAGGTAATAGAGCGGGTGCGATCCTCGGCGGACAAGACGCTCACGGTAGGCATACTGCGCGCCGGGCAGGAAAAAACCCTGGAAATCAAACCGTCCCCCCTCAAAGGGGGCGAGGCACCGCGGCTCGGAGTAATGCTCGCGGATGCCGGGATTATCCGTTATCCTTGGTATATTGCCTGGTACAAAGGACTAGTCGCCGCCTGGTTCGGGCTTTTGAATATCTTTGTCAGTTTTTACACCCTCATTAGGCAGCTTATCTTGGGCGGGGGGTTGGCTTTCTCGGTTTCCGGACCGGTAGGTATCGCAGTCGTCATCGGGCAGAGCGCCCGTCTGGGACTGAGCTATTTAATAAATATCACGGCGATGATCTCTCTCTCGCTCGCCGCCATCAATATCTTGCCGATCCCGGCCCTCGACGGCGGACGGGTACTGTTTATCGCCATCGAGCGTTTGACCCGGCGGAAAGTTCCGCTCAAATACGAACAGCTGGCCCACACCGTCGGTTTCCTGCTTTTAATGGCCCTGATTATCGTTGTTACCTGGCGCGATGTCCGGCAATTATTTTGATGTGTCCGGTATTAAAGCGGTTTCAATATGAGCGGAATTTCAGGGCAAACTGACGACGACAAGCGGTTTTCCGATTTTCTGGATGATCTCAAACTGGAGCTCTACGGCGAAGATGTTGGCGTAGAGGTGCCCACGGTAATAGACAGGCTCCACCAATGCTTTTTAAGCGGGGCCGGTGATTATCGGGAGCGGACGCAAACAGCCCTGGCAGAAGTTTTGGACGAACTCCAGCGGATTCACGGCGTTGACTCAGAGAAAAGGCAGAAGTTGGAGCTGGCCTTCTTAGATGTTCGCGGTGACTTGCACACCGAGAGAGGAGAACTCAAAAATTTTCCCGGCTGGTTTAAAAAGGGGTACGGCGAACCGCCTCACGGACCAGCCATGAGAGGGCCTGGGGCGGGTGTGGAATTAACGGACCCTAGATTAAAAAAATAATGGCTATGCGTGACGATCTATACCGGATTAAACAGGAACTAGCCGACCGGCTTAAGACAGCAAACGACTTGCCGGGCTGGGAGGCCCTCGAGGCGGAGTATTTTTCCCGTACGGCCGGAAAATTTACCAATTTGATTAAAAAACTCAAACAGCTGCCCGAAGAAGAACGCAAAATCATGGGTCGCCTGGGTAACGAGGTAAAGGATGAAATGCTCTCCGCTCTGTCTGCCAGGCGCTCCTTTTTGGAGGGCGCCCGTTTCGCGCGTCTCGCGGAGACGGAGGCGATAGACGTAACCGCGCCGTTTTTACCGCCTCTGCCCATGGGGCATCTTCATCCCACGACGCATGTGCAGAGCGATCTCGAGGACTTGTTTACGAGCATGGGTTTTACGATACTCGACGGTCCGGAGCTGGAGAGCGAGTATTACAATTTTGAAAGCGTTAATATCCCCGCCGACCATCCGGCCCGCGACATGCAGGACACTTTTTATATCAAAGGCCATCCGCATTGGGTCATGCGCACCCACACCTCGCCGGTTCAGGTGCGCGCCCTGGAGCGTTACGGCGTGCCGATTCGGGCTATAGTTCCCGGCCGGTGCTTCCGCAACGAAGCGACTGACCCGCGGCATGAGCATACCCTGTACCAGCTGGAGGGTTTGGTGGTAGACCGGCAGATCACCTTTAGCCACCTAAAAGGCATTTTGGAAACTGTGGCGCGCTACTTATACGGCGAAGCGACGCAGGTGCGGCTCCGGCCCAAGTTTTATCCTTTTGTCGAGCCCGGGGTAAACGGAGAGGTTACCTGCTTTTTGTGCGCCGGCGCTGGTTGCCGAGTGTGCAAAGAAACCGGCTGGCTGGAAATTTTCGGTGCCGGCATGGTTCACCCGAATGTGCTTACCGCCGGGGGTGTTGATCCTAGAGAGTACCAGGGCTTTGCGTTTGGGCTGGGTCTGTCGCGTCTGGTCATGCTCAAGTACAAAATAGAAGACGTCCGGCATCTGCAGACAGGAGACTTACGGTTTTTGTCACAGTTTTAATATGCTTATCAGCAAAAATTGGCTTAAAGATTTCGTTTTTTTGCCCGACGCGTTTAATCCCGATGAATTGGCGCTCCAGCTTAGCTTGAGCACGGTGGAAGTGGAGAAAGTCATCCGCCAAGGAGCCGGACTTGAGGGAATAGTGGTGGGGGTGATCCGAAACATTGAAAAGCATCCCCAGGCAGATAAGCTCTGGTTGTGCCAGGTAGACGCCGGGGACGGTTTGCTGCCCATAGTTTGCGGGGGCAGCAATTTGTCTTCCGGCATGAAGGTAGCCCTGGGCCAGATCGGCGCCCGCGTGCGCTGGCACGGAGAAGGCGATTTGATCGAGATAAAGCCGGCGGTTATTCGCGGCATCGAATCGCAGGGCATGATATGCGCCGCCGACGAGATTGGACTCGGTCAGTTATTTCCCTCAAGCAATGAACGGGAAGTGATCAATCTGTCGCACCTAAAAGCCAAACCGGGGACGCCGCTCTCGACAGCCCTGGGCCTTGATGACGTGGTGTTTGATATCGACAACAAATCTTTGACCCACCGTTCGGATTTGTGGGGCCACTACGGCATTGCCCGCGAAGTAGCGGCGCTGCAGAGAAAAAAATTCAAGGCGTTGAACCCGCCGCCGATCAAGGGCGGCAAAGAGGTGAGCGTAACGGTCAGCGTGGCCGACACCAAGCTGTGTCCGCGATACATGGCAGTGGCGTTCTGCGGAATAAAAGTCGCGCCGTCGCCGGAGTGGCTGCAGCGCCGGCTCATAGCCGTGGGCTTGCGGCCGATAAACAATATTGTCGATATAACCAACTACGTCATGCTGGAGCTCGGCCAGCCGCTTCATGCCTTCGACAAGGCCAGTCTGGCTTCTCCGGACGGCAGCGTTAGTATTTTTGTGCGCCGGGCGCAGGGCGGAGAAAAATTCGTTACCCTGGATAACAAAGAATACGAACTGAACGAAGATGCCATGGTGATAGCCTCCCAAGAGAGGGCGCTCGGCTTGGCCGGAATTAAAGGAGGGGCAGGCAGCGGCGTAACGGATTCGACCACCGAAATTGTGTTTGAGGCGGCCACGTTCGAGGCCGCCAATATCCGCCGCACTTCCCTGGCTCTTTCTCTTCGGACCGATTCGTCGGCCCGGTTCGAAAAAGGTCTTGACCCGGCATTGCCGGAGCTGGCGTTGCGCCGGGCCGCCGCCCTTCTCTGCGAGTTGTGTCCGGGCGCCCGCGCGATAAGCGCCGTGGCCGAGGAAAGGCATTACACTCTGCGCACCGAACCGATTGTCGTGCCAGCCGGCTTTATTGAAAAGAAATTAGGCGTTCACATAGAAAAGAAACGCGTCTGGGATATTCTTGAACGTTTGGGTTTTACCGTAGAGGAAAAAAAGGGGGCTCTGGCGGTGTCCTCTCCCAGCTGGAGGGCAGTGAAAGACGTCCGTATTCCCGAGGACGTTGTGGAAGAAGTAGCCCGCATTTACGGCTATGCGGAGATTCCCGGTTCTTTGCCGGAATTCACTATCGCGCCGCCGCCGGCTAACCGCCTGCGCGCCTTGGAGCGCCGCGTCCGCGATATCCTGGCCTACGAGTCGGGACTGACCGAGGTGTACAATTATTCCTTTACGGCGCCGGAGTGGGCGGAAAAAATCGGTTTGCCCGGGGTCCATTTGGAACTCGACAACCCGGTGGCCAAGGACAGGCCGTTGCTTCGGCGCAGCCTTTTGCCCGGGCTGTTGGAAAACGTCGAGGCCAACTGCCACCGGTTTTCCCGGGTTGGCTTGTTCGAGATCGGCCGGACATACATTGCCGAAGCGGCCGGCGAACGCGCCGCGCCCGATAGCGATGAACTCTTGCCCGAACAGCACAGCCATGCGGGCATAATTTACGCCGAAAAAAATCTTTCCGTGCCGTTTTACCGCGTAGCCGAAGCTATTCGCCGCCTGGGGCAGCGGCTCGGCGCGGACATCAGCTGCCAAGCCTACCCCTCGATGCCGCCGGGTTATTTGCATCCCGGCCGCGCGGCGCAGCTGGTGGCCGGAGGCGACATCGTCGGCTGGGTAGGCGAAATACATCCGCTCACGGCTAAGCGTCTCGGTCTTGAAACGAGAACAGCGGCCGCCGAAATAGACCTGGCCGCCTACTTGGCTTATTTGCCCGAACGGGACACGGCGCGTTACGAGCCTCTGGGTGTATTCCCGGCCGTCTACCGCGATGTCGCTTTTGTCGTCGACAGACGCCATACCCACCGGGCCCTTTGCGCGGCGATACGCGGCTTTGATCCGTTGGTTTCAAGCGTGGAGTTGTTTGACATCTACGCCGGAGAGGGTGTCCGTTCCGGAGCCAAAAGTTTGGGCTACCATATTGCTTACGCCTCTCCGGAGCGTACGTTGACCGCGCCGGAGGTGGACAAGGTGCACGCTGAATTGCAAAAAATGCTTATGGCCGTTTTCGACGCGCAGTTGCGGACATGACATATGGCTGAAAGCGCCAAAGACAGCCGCCGAGCGCGGTTGTTTTTTTATTTTACCCACAGAATTTTTGAGCGAGGGCCGATGGTGTGCTATAATTACCAATATTATTTACCACCAATTAACCATTCATAAGTTCATGCCTGTGCTTATGAATAAGGGAGGCAGTTTATGACGCCCGGTTCCAGCCAAGATCTTTTATACATAGTGCTCTCGTTGTGCATTGTCTGGTTTACGGTTTTTCTCTGCTGGCTTTTGTACCAAGCCGCGCGCGTGCTTCGCAACGCCAACCGCATCATTGAAAACGTTACGGAAAAACTGGAGCTCATAACGGACGCCGTGGATTTCATCAAAAGAAAAGTTGACGGCCTCTCCGTGAGCATGGGCGCGGTAAGCGGCATGGTGAGCGGGCTGGTGGAAAAGTTTATTGTCAATAAATTATCCCGCAAGTTCGGCGAACAGGTGGAAAAGAGAGACCGGAGAGAAACCGGCCGCAAGCGCAAGAACACGGAGCGCAAAGACCTTTAAAGAGACAATAAAACAACACCGCCCTTTCGGGCGGTGTTGTTTTATTGGCGGGAAAATTATTTTACCACCACTGTTCCGCGCATGTCGCTGTGTCCGGAGCCGCAGGAAACGTCGCACACAAACGGGAAGCTGCCGGTTTTGTCGGCGTTGAATTCCACTGTCGCCGTTTCGCCGGCTTTGAGCGTGGCTTTCACGCCGAAGGCCGGCAGTGAAAGGCCGTGATCGACGTCTAGGCTTTTTACCGTGAGCCTCACTTTGTCTCCCTTGTTTACGGTGATGGTGGCCGGTTCAAAGGCCCACTGTTTGGCGGTCATGGTAAAAGCTTTCACTTCTGGCGCTGACGGTTCGGCCGCCGCCGGCGCCGTTTCGTCGGCTTTTACCGCCTCGGTTTCTGTCGGAGTCGCTGCGGCCTCAAAGGAACCCACGACGCCGGTGCCCTGGTAGCTAAGCGGGATGTCGGCTCCGGGAAATTCGAAGATGCCTGGGGCGCCTTGGTCAATATGGAGCATGGCGTGCAAGACAGGCGTGGCTTTCGTCGCGTCAATGGTTACCTTGGTATCGGTGTACGAACCGGCGCTCAAGGCGGTCTGGCCGATAATTGCCCCGGGGATGCCGCCGTTGTCGGCGTGAACAGCCACCCAGCCTTCGACCGGCAAAACTACGGTCGGTATGCTGACTGCCCCGTCCACGATCGTCTGGTTGGCTACAGTGAGACTGGCCGGCTGGTCTGCCGGCGCTTCGGTCCGGGCCGTGGTATCTGCCGGGGCGTCGGTCCGGCTAACTTTCTTGCCGCCGCATCCGGCGCCGGAGAGGAGCAGGGCGATGGCCAGAAGCGGCACGCCGAGGAGCTGTCGTGTCTGCATACGTACTAAAGATAAAAAATAATGCCGGTAGTATAGCCGCCGCGGCCGGACCAGGTCAACGTCTGGGTAGGGTATCGTGTGGATTATTGTACTCTGGACAGGGCAGAGTAATCGGGATAGTATAGTTCACATATGTCTTTCGTCCATTTGCATGTCCATTCCCACTATTCGCTTTTGAACGGGCTTCCCAAAGTGAAGCCGCTGATAAAGGCCGCCAAACAGCGGGGATTCAAGGCGCTGGCGCTGACAGATTATGGCTCGCTGTACGGCGCGATAGAATTTTATCAGGCGTGCCTGGCCGCGGAGATAAAGCCGATTATCGGCTTTGAGGCCTTTGTCGCGCCGCGGTCGCGGCGCGACAAAGAGCCGGGCATAGACAGCGTGCCTTTTAACCTGGTGCTTTTGGCCGAGAACTACGCCGGGTATAAAAATTTGCTGGCGCTCTCGTCGCGCGGCCACCTGGAAGGTTTTTTTAACGGCAAACCGCGCCTCGACCGGGAATTGTTGCGCGAGCACCATGGCGGAATTATCGCCCTGTCCGGGCCAATATCCGGCGAGATACCGGCCCTTCTCAAAGCCGGGGATACGGCCGCGGCTCTCGGCGTGGCGCGCGAATATGCCGCTATATTCGGGCCGGATAATTTTTATCTTGAGCTTGAAGACCACCCTGGCATACCGGGTCAAATTGACGTGAACACCAAATTGGTTCAACTGTCCAAAGACACCGGGCTGCCCCTGGTGGCAACCCGCGACGTGCATTACCTGAATCCCGACGACGCCGAAGCCCAGGATATTTTGCGCTGCATCGCCGAAGGGTGGAGGGTGAACGACGAGCACCGGGAAGATTACCGCCAGGTAGACCGGTCGCTGGCCACGGCCGAGGAGATCGGCTCGCGTTTCCGCCACGTGCCGCAAGCGATCGAGAACGCCGGGCGGATTGCCGAGAGGATAAATGTCGAGATCCCGCTCAATGTCTGGCATTTCGCCGCGGTCGAACTGCCCGCGGGCAAAAGCGCGGACGATGTTTTACAGGCGGCGGCTCTGGACCGCGCGCCGCGTTATTATCCTGAAATCACCCCGGAGATAACCGAACGCCTGGAGTACGAGCTGGGTATCATCAAGACCAAGGGATATTCGCCGTATTTTTTGTGCGTAGCCGATTACGTGCATTACGCCAAGAGCCACGGCATTGTCGAGACCACCCGCGGCTCGGCCGCCGGTTCATTGGTTTCCTACGTGCTCGGCATCACGACTGTGGATCCGCTCCGTTTTAAGCTGCCGTTCGAGCGGGTTTTGAATTCTTTTCGTCCCAGCCCGCCGGATGTTGACACCGACTTCGCCGACGACCGCCGCGATGAGATGATCGCCTACGTTACCCAAAAGTACGGCGCGGACAAGGTGGCGCAGATTATCACTTTCGGAACCATGGCGGCGCGCGCGAGCGTGCGCGATGTGGGCCGGGCGCTCGGACTGTCGTACTCGTTTTGCGACCAGGTGGCCAAACTCATTCCGCCGGGCGCCCAGGGGTTCCCCATGACCATTGAACGGGCCCTCAAAGAGGAACCGGATCTGCGCAAACTCTACGAAACTAATCCGGAGGTTGGTCGTCTTTTGGATTTGGCCCAAAAGGTGGAGGGCTGCGCCCGCCACACCTCGATCCACGCGGCCGGCGTCGTCATCTCGCCCACTCCGCTCACGGATTTTACTCCTGTCCAGCGCGAGGTCGGCGGCGAAAAGATCACCACTCAATACGAGATGAAAGCGGTCGAAACCGCCGGCGTTCTCAAGATGGATTTTTTAGGCATCCGCAATCTCTCTATTTTGGGAAAAGCGGTGGAGATTGTCGAGAAGACCACGGGAGACAAGATCGACATTTATACTTTGCCGCTCGACGACGAGGCGACGTTCGCCATGCTTACTCGCGGCGAGACAATGGGTACTTTCCAGCTGGGGGGTTCGGGCATGACCCGCTGGCTCAAGGAATTGAAGCCGACTACCATTGACGATATTATGGCCATGGTGGCGCTTTATCGCCCGGGCCCCATGGATTCGATTCCGGATTACATTCGGCGCAAACACAACCCGGCGGTGGTCGAGTATCTTGACCCCAGGATGGAGAAATACCTTGGCGCTTCTTTCGGGCTTCTGGTGTACCAGGACGACGTGCTCTTGACGGCGATCGAACTCGCGGGTTACGACTGGATGGAGGCGGACAAGTTTCGCAAGGCTATCGGTAAAAAAATTCCGGAGGAAATGGAGAAACAAAAAATTAAGTTCTTTCAGGGATGCCGCGAGCACGGCCAGCTGCCGGAGGCCAAGATCGCCGAGCTGTGGCGGCAGATAGAGCCGTTTGCCGCCTACGGATTCAACAAAGCGCACGCGGCGAGCTACGGCATTGTGGCCTATCAGACATCTTTTTTAAAGGCCCACTATCCGGTGCAATACATGACCGCTGTGCTTCAGGCCGAAGCGAGCGACACGGACAAAGTGGCGGCCATCGTCCACGAGTGCCGGCGCATGAATATCGAGGTTTTGCCGCCGGACGTGAACGAGAGTTTCAAAAATTTCGCCATGGTATCCAAGCCGGGCGAACCCGGCCGTATCCGCTTCGGGCTGACGGCCGTCAAAAACGTCGGCGAACATATCGGCGACGTAATTTATCGCGAACGCAAAGAGCAGGGCCAGTTTGCCAGTTTGGAGCAATTTCTGGATCGTATTCCGGACAAGGATTTGAACAAAAAATCGCTCGAAAGCCTGATACAGGCCGGCGCCCTGGACTGCTTCGGCCACGACCGCGGACGGCTGCTTTCTAACATTGATAATATTCTGGGCTATGTGCGGCAGACGCGCGAGCGCGATCTCTCCGGGCAGAACTCTCTGTTTGCCGGCACGGCCATAGCGCTAGACAGCCAGGTAGTGCTCAAACCGGCGCCCGCGGCTACGATAGAGGAAAAATTGGTTTGGGAAAAAAATTTGCTCGGCCTGTACGTTTCGGCCCACCCGTTGGACCCCTTTTTGGCGTCCATGAAGGACGTGGCCACGCCCCTTTCCGAGGTAGAGACGCTGCCGCGCGACGGCTGGGTAGTGGCAATAGGCGTGGTCGAGGCGGCCAAGAAAAAGATTACCAAGAAAGGGGAGGTGATGATGTTCGTAACCATCCAGGATACTTCCGGCGGCATGGAGCTTCTGGTGTTTCCCAAGACCTACGAGCGCACCAAACATCTTTGGACGGAGCGCACGCCGGTCGCCATTGTCGGCAAAACGCCGCGCGAAGACGGGGATAACAAAATTTTTGTCGAGAACGCCTATCCGCTTACGATCGAAACGGCCCCTAACCTGGCCCGTCAGCTGTCGCTGGGGCGGTCCAAGCCAGACGCGGCCCAAGCCGGTCCGGAAAAATATATTCGGCTTTCGGTTTCGCCGGCGGAATTAAAGAAAAACGCCGCCGCCTTCAAACAGCTGTTTAGCGATTATCCCGGCGAGTTTGCCGTTTACCTCGATGTCGGCGCCAACACGATTAAAACGGGCGGCAAAATTCTCTGGAACGAAGAGGTCGAAGCCAAATTGTCCGCCCTGGTGGCGCCGGGCGGGATTCAGGTGCGCGGCTAGCCGTATACTTCCCAATTAGGATTAACCACGATCTCGCTCCACGCCGTGAATTCTTTGCGTATGGCCCGGTAATAGCCGGCCGCGGCGATCATGGCGCCGTTGTCGGCCGTGTAGCGCAGGTGGGGTATTAGGACCGGGGTTTGCGCTGTCGTCGCGCCTATTGCGCGCGCGAGAGTCTCCCGCAGTTTTTTATTGGCGCTCACCCCGCCGCCGAGCACGACGGTTCGGGGCCGGAATTTTTCGGCGGCCCGCAGCGTTTTGACTGTCAAAACTTCGACGATAGCCGCCTCGAAACTGGCGCAGAAATCGGCTACGGTTGGCGGCTCAGATCCCTGGCCCAAGTATCCGGCCGGAAATGACAGCGGATTCACGTGCGCCGCCGCCAGGCCATGATCGCGCAGCCAGTACAGCGCGGCGGTTTTGAGCCCGGCAAAGCTGAAGGCAAAAGTATTGTCGTTTAGCATGGGGCGGGGAAAGGGGATGGCGCCGGGGTTGCCCTGGGCCGCGCATTGCGAGATGCGCGGCCCGCCCGGGTAGTCAAAGCCAATGAGTTTGGCCACTTTATCAAAACACTCGCCGGCGGCATCGTCGCGTGTTTTGCCGGCCAGCTCGTATCGGCCTTGTGCGGGCAGGTAGATAAGTTCGGTGTGGCCGCCGGAGACGACGAGCGCGAGCGCCGGGTAGGCGATCTCGCGCCGCGGCTCCGACGCGTCCGCCTTAATTTCGGCCGAGTGGATATGGCCGGCAATATGGTTGACGGCGATAAGCGGCACGTCCCAGAGGTACGACAGCGCCTTGGCCGCCTCGGCGCCGACCATGAGGCCGGTAATCAGTCCCGGGCCGGTCGTAACGGCCACGGCGTCCGGCTTCTCTTGCCCTGCCATGACCGCCTCGACCACTGGAAAAATATTTTCCGCGTGCGCCCGCCCGGCCACCTCGGGCACGACGCCGCCGTATTTTTGGTGGATCGGTATCTGGCTGGCGGTTTTTTCGGACAGGACGACAAGTCCGCCTTCGTCCGCTTGGAGCAGGGCAACGGAAGTGTCGTCGCAGGATGATTCGATGCCGAGGAGGCGCATAGCTGCCGGGTAAATGGATAAACGTATCCGTGGCCGGGAGGAGCGATGTTACCGTTTGTGGTTCATATATTATACATACATTTAAAGAATAGAAAAGCGGCGGGCAATTTGACCGGCGTCCTTAAATCTGCTTAGATATTGCCAGTTTCGTTCTTTAAATTATCCTGCAATCCTTGTGGAGCATAAGGCGCTGAATTTACTTCGGCGGCTAATGCCCCGCAAGGATACGACCATAGGGCGGGGGGAAAGCAGGTTACTCTTGGCCGCTTCAATCGCAGCCGCGCAAGACCTCGTCCGGCTCTTTGCCGGGTGGGGTCTGGCGTACCTCGATAGCCTCATCCGGATCGACTCGTCGAGCGACGAGCGCTCCGGCACGGTTCCGAGCACGCCCGGGCAGCTGGCCCTTCTGGACTTCCTTCGCGAGGTCCTGGGGGGCTTCGGCTACCAGTGCGAGACCGACGCCTCCGGGGCGCTGCTCGCGCACGTCGGCGCCAACCTTCCGGCGGGCTCTACGTGCCCACCGGTGGCCTTCATCACGCACATCGACAACTCTCTCGGCACCGTCTGTCCGGAGCGCCTCACGCGCGTCGAGCGGTGGGACGGGAGCCGCCTTGCCTACCCTGGCAACCAGCGGCTCAACGTCTCGGTTGCCGCCTACCCGGCGCTCCAGGCGTTTGTGGGCCATGACGTCCTCCACGGCCCGGGCACCGGTCCGGTCGGACTGGACGACAAGCTCGGTGTGGCCGAGGTCCTGACGCTGGCCCGCTACCTGGCGGAACACCCCGAGATCCGGCACGGGACGATCGTCCTGTGCTTCCGGCCGGACGAGGAGATCGGCCGCGATGAGGCGGTCCAGTCGTTGGCCCGGCGGCTCGCTGAACTCGGCGTGACCCGGGCCTACACCGTGGACGGCCACACGGCGTTCGAGGTGAGCACCGTTTGCTTCAACGCCAGCGAGATGGCGATCCGCGTTCCGGCTCCGCCTCTCCACCTCACCGACAGCGTCGGGGAGCCCCAGTTCCGGTGCGCTCGCACCATGCGGCTCCGGATCCAGGGCGTTCGTACGCACGGGGCCACGGCCAAGGCCGAAGGGTACCGCAACGCGGTCCGTATCTTCACGGCCGTGATGAGCCGGATGTCTTCGTGGCAGCACGTCGTGCCGGTCGAATTCACGACCGATCCGGCGGACGAGACGGCGGCCGATGTCACGATGCTCATCCGTGGCCGCGATGAGTCCGAGCTCGACCGCTGGCAGAGCATCTTCGTCACTCAACTTGGTCAGGAAGTTGCGCCCCATGCGGAGAGAGGCGCTGGCCAGGAGGTGATGGGTACGGCCGCCGTCGCGCCGACGGACGGCCAGGGGTTCTCGGACGGCCTTAGGAAGATCATCACGATCATCGTTCTGTTCCAAAACACGCCTTCAGCTCGCCCTCTGTTCTCCGAGGACAGCGAGGGGTGGGAGGGGTACTCCAACCCCTTCACCATCACTCGTGATGGTGATCACTGGATCGTCCGCTTCCGTCTGCGGGATTTCGATCCCCGTGACCTGGCGAGGCGGGAGGACCACGTCCAGCGTGTGGCTCATTTCTCGGGCCTGCCCGAGGAGGCTGTCCACCATCGGCCGCAATACCGGGACATCAGCCCGCGGCTCGAGAGCTACCCGGAGCTCGTCGCCTGGGCCGAGGCGGCGGCCGAGCGCATCAGCGCCTCGATCCAGCGCCATCCGATCCGCGGCGGCACTGGCGTCGGCCCGTTCCTGGATGCCGGCATCGGGGTCGCCAACCTCGGCACCGGCTACCACGGGCTCGAGAGCCCTACCGAGCTCACGAGCCTGGAGATGATCGGGCGCCACGCCGAGTGGCTCGTCGCTCTCGTCGAGGTGGTCGCCGCGGTCCGCACCGGGTCGTAGCGATCGCGCCGAGGGCGTCGCGGAGGTGTTCCTGCCTGCCTCCGCTCACTGACTATCCTTTTTAGGTTTAGAAGGGATTGAAGTCGAAAAAAGAACCGCTGGGTTCTTTTTTTGTTCGTTTCTCTGACTGCTTTCAAAATGTATGCGAGATAATTATCTTGGATCCAAGTTTCTAACGCAACAGCGTTATGAATTAATTAGCCGGTCGAAAACCTCATAGGGCGTCTGGAAATTAAGTGTCTTTCTCGGTCGTCCGTTCAAGAGGTGCTGGGCTCTTTTCACTTCGTATCTGGATACTTTAGTAAAGTCGGTTCCTTTGCAAGCACACGCCCGCCTGCCCCTAGTTCCTTTTTAAGGAGGGACGCTGATTCGTTCCCCGTCGAATCAGCAACAAACAAAAAACACCACGCCAGTGGTGTTTTTTGTTTGTTGGTCGGTTAATAAGGACGTCTCGAGAGAGACGGGATATTGACCAGAATACGTATTTATGGTATGAAACAGTGGCCCTACTTACCAGGAGACTTCTGATGAAAATGGTTTTTTTGATGTTGGCCCTCATGTTCCTCCTGCTCTTGCCGGTTTTGATCCGCGGCATCTGGCGGCGGCGCTTGGTGCGGCGGAAGCTGGTATGGCGTGTGCTGGACGCCGAGACGGTCCAGCGCGAGCGGCGACGCTTGCGGGAGATCAAGCAGGATCTGCCGCCGGGAGACACCTACTGGCGCCCGGCCAACAACGACTACCGGCACCTCCTGGCTGTCGAATTCGGAGCCGATGTGCTGGTAATGAAGATATCGGACGAGGGCGAGGACCTCTGGGAGGTGTTCCACCTGTGTGCGCGTCGCCATCTGCGCACGGTCAAGAGGTAGAGAGCGCCTGACACATCCTGTACCGGGGTGGGAAGCAACAGCCGCCCGACAACCTGCTTAGATTCTAAAGCATTGGAATTTGGGCAGGGAGAATCGGGCGGTTTTTGTTTGGATTAGATTTGCCTCGGGGTTCAGGCAAAAAATCGCTGTTTAGACGGTCTTTTATCTGAAAATGGATTGGGGCACTTCGGTTTATCGGAGAACAGGTAACTGCTACCTAATAATATAAGGGAAAAGTACATATTTTGGCTAAATTTATATAAATATTTGGACAAAACTCTTGACAGAGGGCTCTTTTTGTGGTAGACTGATGTGTCTAATTAAAGAGGGTAGACGTGCTCCTTACAAGAGAAGATGAATAAATAGGCTGGGTTGGTCCCTGGCGAGTATTCGTACTCTCTACAGAGCAACCCAGCCGGTAGCCAACCCGGCATTGATGACAAGGAGATCGACCGATGATCAGCGCCCAGAACCTCATGGCCTCCGTTCGCCCCCTCCTCGCCTCGATGATCACGATGCCGATGGGTCGCCTCAACGAGCTCATCGCTGACGTCGAGCGGTCCTTCCAGACCCCACAGGTGGGCCCGTACCACTGCGAGGGCCCCTTCATGGGCAGCCACCTCGTCGGCGTCGCGAATACCGTCGACGACGTGGGACGCGGTGAGTTCCACCCCAACGTCCCCTACGAGGTGCGGCCCTTCATGGTGGCCGCTGCGCGGACCCGTGCCGTCATCGCCGGCGCTCACGTGCTCCTGCACGACGTGGACAAGCTCACGACCATGACGTTCGTCTACGCGGACGGCCGCAAGGTGCCGGTCAGCTACGACGAGTGGGTCGCGCTGCTCGAGACGGACTCCGACGGCCCCGCGATCCGCGAGGGCGACGGCCCGGCGCTCGAGCGCTTCTGCGCGCGGCACGGCGTCACCCAGATCTCCTACTACCAGGAGGCCGAGGGTGGGAAGATCAGCCACGGCAAGAAGGCGGCCGACCGGCTGCGCGACTACGCCGAGCTGCTCCTGGTCAACGGCATCGAGACCCACGAGGTCGCCTTCCTGTTCGGGGACCGCGGCGGCATCAACTTGCCGCTCTTCCACGAGCACTTCGGCGACTGGAGCGAGGGCGACGTGGCCTACGCCTTGGTCGTCAACTACGCCGACCAGATGGGCTCGCTCAAGGCCGACGGGCAGCCTGACATCTCGGACTTCCGGTGGTTCGCCAGGACCTGGCGGGCCTACGTCGCCTTCCAGGTCGTCAAGGCGAACCTCGCCGGCCTGCGGCTCGACACGCACAAGGCGTCCCGCCTGATGGACGTCCTCTGGAAGAGTGCCGACGCCTTCCAACAGGAGACCGCCGATGACGTGCTGGCCCGCATCCGGGCCGAGTGCGAGCTCCGCTCGTTCTCCGAGGAGCGTATCCGCGCCGCGCTCATGCCGGTCGTCTGGCTCTCGTCCGAGCTCGCCGACGCCATCGTCGCCGACATGGTCCGCGACGGGAAGCTCTCGAGCGAGACGGGCAAGAAGCTCGGCGCGCACAACAAGCCGGTCCGCGCCGCGCTCGCCGGCCTCGCCTAGAGACTACCTACCAAACCATCTTCTCACCCCCCCCGGCCGCTCGCAGCACGCACTCGCGCGTGGCGGCCGGACTCCAACTAGTATCCTTAGGTTATAGGGGTACTTGAGGAGGAAGCTCTTTCCAAATTACGACATGTCCCAATTGTGGGTACGTAGCTTTGTGTGGGCCATCTTTCCATGGCACATAAAGAGCTACGTACCCCCGGCTTGAAGTGGGGGTGAGATCGAAGTTCGTCCGATACGAGTACGAGACGAGGAGAACTCATGAACACGTCCCTGACCACCGCCTGCGGCACCGGGATCAACCTGAACGCACAGACCCTGCAGCACCTCGAGGCGCACCCCGACGCGGCCGCCCTCCTGGAGGAGGCCATCGGCAAGATCACCATCGGCGAGCGGGAGTTCGTCCTCGAGGAGGTCGACATGGGGCGGATCGTCGCCCGGTCGTCCCTCGTCGACGCTCCGGCCATCGCGTCCGACCAGCCCACCGCGTTCGCGTGCCGCAAGGGTCGCGACATCGCCTCCCGGGTCCTCGTCGGCGCCGTGAAGCCGGACACCAACCTGTTCACCGTCATCGCCGGCAAGCAGGACGACGGGAGCTGGTTGCTCTACTCCGGCTTCCCGGGCCCCTTGGCCCCGCGCGAGCCGCACGACCCCAACCTCAAGGGCAACGCCACCGAGCTGGCCTTCTGGTGCGAGCACGCGCTCGTCTGGGAGGACGGCTGGGAGCAGCCGTTCGAGTCCACCTGGATCGAGGTGATCGCGGCGGCCGCGGCCAAGCGCGCGGCGGCGTAGGTGACCCGAAGGTCGCCGGGGACATGTCGAACACTACCTTGATCGGCGCAAGCTGAGCGGGGTGTGTGAACGACGAGGCGGCGCCATGTGCGTCGCCTCGGTCCTCTAGCAGTAATACTGCTACTGATGAGTCCAGAGATTGGTACGAAGGACGAAAGGATCTAAAACACTCTTTATACGGGTGTTTTATTGTTCTCCTGTCTGCTTAAGTTGCTTAATCTGGTCATTTATAACGATCAATGTATCTATATTGATTTCGTGTTTCGAAGGCGCATTAAATTCGCTAAACACTATTTTAGTAGGCTTATCTAAACCCTGAAGCGGTCGGCCGTCTTATCCGGGCGCCGCCGCGCGCTTTGAGACAATTTTCTGCAGTCATCGCACTGTAACGCCCCCTGATATTTGTCTTTCTTGGCAGTATTGCGAGATTGGCAAAAGGACATAACCTGATCTTTTGACCATGATTTATATCACAATTAAAAAAGCGCATTTCTGCTCTAGAGTTTAACAAAAAAGGACACTTTTACGTACCGGGGGGGGGTACCTTATGCCGGATATAAAAGCTGCCATCGAGGCGATTTTTATATTGTCTCAACAACTGAACTGCTATATACTGAAGTCGATTAGATAACCATTACTATTTATGAGTACGGATATATACCCTACTTACCGACCGCCTGAACCCGCCGTAAAGATTGAAGGGTCTTATTCTTTAGGACAATTCTTAACAGAAATTTCCCCGGAGGGCCGTAACATTTCTGCAGACCAGGAAGAGGGGTTACTTGGAGATTTAAGGAAACGTGAGGCGGCGGTAGCCAACAAGGAATTATTGGAAGCATTAGAGGAATACGGTATTGACCCGCACTTGATTGAAGTTCGTCCCGATGGACGTATTCGTATTGAAGTACGCAACCATTTTAGCAAAAAACATTTACCTGATGGGTACGCCTATAAAGGCGGGGCGGCCCGTGCTCTTCTTCTGCGCAGCCTGGGCAGTGTTTTGCAAGTTGAACCTCGCGATATTGATGTGGTCCGCCTAGCCCCCGAAGAACCGTATAAGGGCGCCGATACGGAGCTTGCCAAAGAGTTTATGCCTGATGATTTCTCCGAAGGCTGGGGCGTAGAAATAATTAATTCAGAGGATCAATACTTTTCTACCCGTGATGTAACCGTCAACGAAGTTTTGGCCACCGATCATGAAGTAATCGCTACCGAGCAATGCGTTATTGACGCCGTCCGTCATATTATTCGTTTAACCGAATTCGAACGTGGTTCAGACAAAGACATATATACTACTCCAGGTCCGAAAATGCTAGCGAAAATATTAAGGCTCTACTCTGAGTCTATCCATTATTTTGGTGAGGCGGAGATTGCTAATGTCGAAGGTTGGGAGTTTGAACAAGCCTTTATTTCCCCATTTTGGCTGGCGTTGCAGCTTGATCATGCGTTTGAAAGGAGCCGTGAGATCGCCGCGCTCTATGTGGAGGAGCTCAAAAAACATGGCCAGGTACCACCCCATATTGCTGGACCCGAGGAGGCAGCGATTTACCTGTCAAATTTGATCCGAGGCGAATTTTATTATCGGCACGCGCCCGTGGAACAGTTTGAATTGGAAGATGAGTGGATGGAAAATTGAAGATAATTTGTTACTCGTAGACGACAAGGTTTTTGGCTGGAACACCCAGGAACCAGTTGTTCGACGGTGGATCGGGGCGTTTGTGTTTTTTGGGCTGGCGGTATCGATCGATAGGTTTTTCGGATGAAACAACGCTCCGGTCATAACGGTTACTTTTTTAATCATCCCCTATATAGTGTTGTTTTTCCCAGGCGTCTCGTGTCATTACGCTAATGTTTTTGACCCCGCCTGCATCTAACATCTCGACGGCCATTTGCCTGTCCGACTCGCTACCGATCAAAACGGCAACACAATTTCCATCGAGAGGCGCGTCTGATATAGTCGGATACTGTAGCGTGGCGTCATAGCTGCCAAGCTCCATCATTTTTGGCCCCATGACAAGGACGACTCCTTTGCCAGACGCACCTACCCCATGTGGGGTTAAACCCTTGTTAATAAGATCGCCATTTTTATCAAAAATATCCCTCGTCATCATTACATCATCACTTGCTGACCACGCTGGCGGGTTAGCATCAGGGTTTCTTTTTTTAATTTCTGATCGCGATAAAAGTCCGCCGGCTTCAATGATTCTTTTAAAATTTTCAAAACTCGTTTGGTGATAATGAAATACTCTTTCGGGAGAATCAATGCGCCCCTTTGCGAATGAGCGTATTTCTGCCAAGATAACGCTTGGCTCTACCCCTTTCTCTTTTGCTTTGTGGCGAATCATCCGGTCTTTGCCCCGATAACTTTCCATTTGGAGCCTGGCGAGGAATTGTTGTCTTTCGGCGGGGGTTAGGGCCGGTTTTTCTTTTTCAGGAACCAAAGCTACTGTTGAATCATAATTCGTATTACCATCCCACGTGGCGGCTTTCGATACGTCAAACGTACCATCTGCCCGCTGTGCCGCGCCAACAATATACTTTGGTTTTTCGGTGCATGCCCCGGTGGCATGATCCCTTCCACAAACTTTGCATCTTGATTCCATACAGGAATTGGGTTTAGCAAGTCTAAGTAAGTTTCCTCGATTTTTTCCAGTGTTTCAGGTTGAATGAGGGCCTTTTACACATTTAAGTACAGTAATTTCAACTACCATTACTATAGCTGTTTTTTGCAATAATGCAATTGGCAAGAGATCGCACGAAGCGTCTTAAGGAATTTAATTAAAACGAAGCGGAGAACAAGGAGCCACTAGCCAACTGCCTCTGTACTTTGAAACGATGCCGGGCTACTGAAAAGAAATGGAATACGCAGAAAAAATTAAATTCCAGAATTCGATTTTTTCTTAAAACCGCGTACCAATATCCGGAATTTGAACCCCCGAAATTTTCTCTTATCTTCCAACAAAAAAGAGAGCTTGCATGTGCAAACCCCCAGTTGTAGCGCCAAGGGGAATTGAACCCCTGTTCCCAGGATGAAAACCTGGTGTCCTAACCACTAGACGATGGCGCCTCTTGGCCGCCCGGCTTTTGTGTCAGCGGCTCTGTCTATTGCCTAAAACGGGCTTAGTATACCTAAAGTGTTACCAGCCGTCAACACGGCAGAGCGTCTCCAGCCCGTCTGTTGACAGCCAGAAGTCGCTGTGGTACACTCTCCTCGTCATTAGATAACCGCAGACAGTAGCTCCCGTAACGGGTTAAATACGCTACCGAGGGGATCTACCTGCTTCTTCCCGGTTTAGCCGGGAAAGGTAAAGGTCGAAGAATCCTGGAGTCTGTGGTCTATACCACAGTTTTTGTTTATCTATGGCCAAAACCAAACAAGTTAAAGCCGACGCGCTCACTGACCTCGCGGCTCACATCAAAGAGTCCAAGTCGGTCGTGTTCGCCAACTTCCAGGGCCTCAAGGTCAAGGAGTCGGAAGATCTGCGCGGCAAGTGCCGGGAAGAAAACGTTTATTACGTGGCGACCAAAAAAACCCTGCTTAACAAAGCCCTGCGGGATGCCGGTTTGGAGATCGACATCAAAGGTTTCCAGGGTGGAATAGCCGCCATCTTCGGTCTGCAGGACGAAGTCGCCCCGGCCCAAATCACGGCCCGGTTTGCCAAGACTCACGAGGTAGTAGGCATTTTCGGCGGCGTGCTCGAGGGACGCTTCATAGACGCGGCGAAAGTTAAGGCGCTCGCCGAGCTGCCGAGCAAGCAACAGTTGCTTGGCCAGTTGGTAGGTACCTTGAACGCCCCCATCTCCGGCTTCGTCAACGTACTGGCCGGAAACATCCGCGGGCTGGTTACCGCCCTAAATGCTATCAAAGAGCAGAAAGCCTAACTCAAACCCTAATTTAATTATTTCGCATATGTCAGAAGAGAAAACCGTAGTCGTGCCGGAGAAGTTTCAGGCGCTCGTCTCTGAGATCGAAAAGATGTCGGTCTTGGATCTCTCCGAGCTCGTCAAAGTGCTCGAGGACAAGTTCGGCGTGTCCGCCGCCGCCCCGGCCATGATGATGGCCGCCCCGGCCGCTGCCGCCGCCCCGGCCGCTGAGGAAAAGAGCGAGTTCAACGTCGAGCTCATTGATGCCGGCGCCAACAAGATTGCCGTCATCAAAGTTATAAAGGAAGTAACTGGTTTGGGTTTGGCGGATGCCAAGGCCCTCGTGGACGGCGCCCCGAAGATGGTAAAGGAAGGCGTCAAGAAAGAAGATGCCGAGGCCATGAAGAAGAAAATCGAAGAGGCCGGCGGCAAGGTGGAGTTGAAATAGTTTCGTCTCCGTCAACTAAAATCCCGCGCCATATGGCGCGGGATTTTAGTTGAGGTTAATTCTTACAGAGACAGCCGGTAAATTTTGTTTGCATCCAGCACGTAGACGGTTTTTCCGCCGTCCTCAACCGCGATGCCAGAGGGGGATTGCCACTCCTCGGCGGTGTACTGGGTCTCAAAAGCGCCGGTTTTGTTCAGGACAACCAGGCGCCGGTTGGAGCTTTCGAGTATGAATATCTCCTTGAGATCGGCGTTAGTAACGATTTGCGTCGGCTGCGCCAGAGACGGCTCAACGCCGTTCACGGTAAAAGGCTGCTCTTCGCCGGTAAAATACTTTTTAATTTCGCCGTTGTTTTTGAGAATGAAGATTTCGCCGTCAATGGCGAGCGACCGGGCGTCTGCCAGGCTCTCGCTGGTTTGCTTTAGCCAGGCCGTGCCTTTGTCATAACCGGTCTGAGTCGGGCTGTGCTTGTAGATTTGCTTTTGGGCCGACACGGCTAAGTACAGTTTTCGGTTGTAAATCCCGGCCGCGTCTACCTGGGTGCCTTCGGCCGGCAAGCCGATAGTTTTGGCCAGGAAAACACCGGTTTTCGGATCGTATTCGGCGGCCTTGTAACCGCGCGACAAAAATACTACCTTGTCCTCTTCGGCCGGCACGAGGGCAAAGGCGAGTTCGGGGGCAACATCATTGTTTTTGACCTTGATCTCCTTGGCGGCGAGACCGACGGCATAAAATTTGCTGTCCGCCGGACCGTAAGCGATAATTTCCCCGCCGATTTTGACGAGTTTTTCGGTGCGGGCTTCGGGGTAGGCCGCCCCAATGTCGGCGATAAGTTCGGCCGGCACGGTTTTCAGATTGCGCAATTTTTCAGCGACCTGGGCGAGTGATGTCTTCAATTCCGCCGCCGTTTGCTGTTGGCCGGTTTTTTCTTGCGGGAGTCCGGCCGCCAATGCTTGCGCCTCGCGGATGAGCTCGCTGGCTTTTGTTTTGTCGGCGTAAATCAGACTGGCTTCGGCCGCGTCCTTTTTGTCGCGGATAGCCGCGATTAAATTCAGGTATTTTTGTTCGCTGGCGGTCCGTTTTTCCTGGACTTGGATATACCCTAGGCTGCCGACAAACGCCAGAGCCAGGACCAGCGTGCAAGAAAGAATTATTTTGCTGACCAGTGGCAGGCTCGTGAGCCACTGGCGCTTATCCGCGGCCGCCAGGCGCCAGTCGCGGATTATCCGGGCCCGGCCCCGGCGCCAATTGGTGGAGAGAACAAATACAATTTGACCGGCACGGATAAGGCCGACGAACAGCCGGCGAACTATCTCTATGAGGCCGTGCACCAGGTAGATTACCGCCCGGCCGAGCATGACCAGAGATTGTCCGAGCACGCCCTCGCGTTCAGCCGGGCCATCTCCGTACCGATGGTTGGTTTCCACTGTCCGGACGCGTGCCGCGGGGTGGAGATTTTCGGCCGCAACCGTCGTGTCGGCCGCCCTTTTTTTGAGCAGGGACTTGAGATTTTTACCCACGTCCCCGAGCAGGGGCGGCGAGAGGGTTTCGGCCGTGGACCTGGCAGAAGCCATGAGCTTGTTGAGCGACTCGGCCGAACCGTTGTCCATAATCTTGGGCTGCGCTCCGGTGCGCGGGGTGTCCGTGTGGTCGGTAAGGTGGAAGAGAATGCCGCCGAACGAGTAATCGCTGCCGAGGTCGGAAAGTACCTTTTGGATATGGGCCATGCTTTGGCGCGTGGTCCGCGATTCGGCCAGTTTGCGCACCCGGTCGGGCGTAAAGTGATCGCCGACGTGCGGAGTGGCGACATAAATATAGTCTCCCGGTCCCATGCTTCCCTCGACGATTTCCGAGAATAGCGCCGTGCCGCTGTCCGTCGGCTCGGGGGAGATGATCTCGGTCGCTTCCAGGTGCTCGCCGCCGCTGTAGATAAGGGCGGCAATCGGCGCGCCGTGGTAGGCCAGGGCCACCGCTTGTCCGCGGATAGTGCCGACAATGCAGTGTATGGCGCTTCCCGGATAGTCCAGGAGAATGCCGCCTTTTTTGTTGATGTTTTGCAGCACCCGCTCCAACAGGTACTCGCGTCTTTCTTCCTTGGCGTAGAATGCAGTTTCCACCTCGTCGATGAGTTCTTGGAATTTTTGGATTTGTTCGGGCGAGCCCTGGGCAATTTCCACCAAGGCAAACAAATAGCCCCGTTCTTTTTCGTGGGGCGCTGTGGGTTCGGCAATATGGAGCAGGACATGCGCTTTACCGGGGTCGCGGCCTTCAACAAAAAATTCCTGGACTTCGAGGACACTGGGCATAAAGCGGACTGGTTCTTTGACTTTGTACTATAGGGGAATTATACTATATTCCATACCGGAATCCAATACCGGCCAGTAGGCGGGTAAAAGACAGCTGGTTTATCCGCCAGCGGCGTCCGCTATTTTGTACCGGTTTTTTTATACCCATTATGCTTGAACACCTCTTTGGTTCAAAGACCCGCGTCAAGCTTCTTAGGATCTTGTTTCGTTTTCCGGACAGATCATTTTTTGTGCGCGAGATGGCTCGGACGCTGGAGGTGCAGATAAATGCCGTGCGCCGGGAAATCGAGATTCTGATGTCCGTGGGGCTCTTGCGCGAAGTGGAAGAGAAAAAAGGCCCGGACGAAGAGATACAGGCGGGGGCAATGCTCCGGAAGTATTACCGCCTAGACAAGGAGGCCACGCTTTATCCGGAATTGCATGCCCTGCTGGTCAAAGAACAGCTTTTGGGAGAGGAACAGTTCGTGAAGGATCTACAGTCGAAAATAGGCACGCCGGAATTGTTGCTTTTGACCGGCCGTTTTACCCACGACGACCGGGCGCCGTCGGACATACTTATTGTCGGCAGCGATATTAAGGACAAAATCGTGGCCCGGCTGGTGGCCGATTACGAAAAGGACTTTGGCTTTCCGATCCGGTACACGATTATGGACCACCAGGAGTTTACCGACCGGCGGTACGTAATGGACAAGTTTCTGTTTTCGCTTTTCGAGGCAAACCATGTGAAAGCGGTTAATGTTTTCGATTTGTAAGCTGTCCTGGTATTATGAAGCGGTGCACGCGCGAGATGATCTACCGGCTGCGCCGGGAGGGGCCGGGCGAGCCGGGCGGACCGGGGCGCAGATAACTGGGTTATGTTTCTTCTCATCAACACGGCCGAAAAAGGCCAGGTAGAGCTGGCGCTGTTCGACGCCGAACGGCTTGAACAAAAAAAATATCCGGCCGAAAACCGGGATGTTTTGACCAGCGTGGATGATTTTTTATCTTCCCTGGGAACGAGTAAAGATAATATTCAGGGCGTAATGGTCGTCGTCGGCGCCGGCGGGTTTACGAGCACTCGCATCGCGACGACGATCGCGAATGGTTTCGCCTACGCGCGGGCGATACCCGTCATGGGGATCAGCATTGACCAGGTGCCGGAGGCGCAAAAGCTTATTCCCGCTCTTCTTTTCCGGCCGCGGGGGCAGTATGTGTCGGCGACGTATAGCGGCGAGCCGAATATTGGGAAAATTGAAAAGTAAATTATGGGTCAGGAACAGTGGACATCGTCTGTTGCCGCCGAGTGGGGGATATTCCTGCCGCCGGCGCGGCCGTCGTTATCCGAACTGGTTGTAATCGAGACGCGGCTTTTCGAAAGAAAAAAGAATAATCCCGGCCTGCGGGTGGGTATTCTCGGCTCCACTCCGGAGTACCGTGATTTGTGCCAGACTTACGCGATTGATTACCGGTGCGTTGATTACCGCCAGGATAATTTCGACACTCTCGGCCGCCATCTTCTTCACCCGGACGGCGCGGAGCGACTGATCGTATCGGACTGGAGGAAAATGGAATTTCCTGGCCAGATTGACGTTTGGCTCGGCGACTTGGCCACGACCGTGACGCCGGTTTCCGATCACCGCGTGATGTTCGAGAATATCCGCGCGCATTCCCGGCCGGGAGCGGAAGTGATTTTGAAGGTGCCGCTCCGGGCAGATAATACTGTCCTGACGCACGAGCAGATATTCGCCTTGTACCGCGCGGAACGCGCGCACCTTAATCCATTTGCCGCGGTTTGGATAGAAGTACTCCTGGCCGACTATGATTTCGCCGCTGACACCATGTATTGTCCGACCAGCCGGGCGAGGCTGGAGGAATCGTGTCGGCAGGGGATTGTCTCCGAATTTGAATTTGGCGAATTTACCAAACGGTGGGACGTTTTGGGCGACTTTAAAATGAATATTCCGCTCCGGTCCGAGTTTGTGGCGCGCTTGAGAGAATTCTTTCCCGTTATCAAATTTACTTCGGGACAGGACTGGTACCGGGAGCAGGTGCCAATAATTATTGGCCGCTACTGATTATTTTTGGCTAATTATAGGTCAAAAGATCCCTAAACGCCTTGACAAGAGGCGTTTTTTAGTGTATATTCGGTTATTCCTCGGCCAGACTCGGCGCGGGGTGCATGCGTTCCCGGCTGGCGTCGGGAAAGGAGGGGTTACAAACCATGGTACGACAAAGCGTCGGGCAGTGGCTGGAAGCCACCTGCCCGAATTATGACACTGCTCTGTCCCCGGTGAGCCGGGAGGCCGAGCGCGAGCTGGCCGCCAGCTTCGACGTCAATGTCCCGGACATCCCGTACGCGCGGTACGGGAACACGATCTCGCTGGCCGTAGCCAAGAACTACGCCGACCGAGTCGGCGCGACGGGGCTCGGCTTCGAGGCTCGCCTCACCAACTGCGGCATGGCCGCGATCCGGGCGGTGTTCGAGACCGGCATCCGGTGCTACGCTGACCATCTCGCCGCCGGGAAGGTCCTGTACGGGCTCACCGACGAGCTCTTCAGGACGGCGCCGGATCTCTTCCGGACCACGAAGCCACACCGCTTCAACGCCGTCCGCGGCCTCGGACCGGACGTGTTCCCCACCGGGATGCGGTTCATGGTGTTCGTCGAGACGATCGGCAATGGGATCCCCATGCCGGTCTTCGTTCTCGAGAAGTTCCTGCGCGAGCACTGGAACAACCAGGAGGTCCTCGTCGTAGACGGGACTTTCACCACCTGCGCGCTCCTGAACCCGTTCGGGGTCTACGACCGGGTCAGGAGGGATTTCGGTCCGGGCACCATCAAGCTGGTGTACGTGGAGTCGCTCTCCAAGTACTACCGGACCGGGGACATCGACCACGGCACGGCCGGGATCATCGTCGCGCCCCAGGTGTTCATCGCCGAGTGCGACAAGGTCCTGGCCCACGGCTTCGGGATCCAGTACCCGCAGCTCGCGGACTTCCCGGTTGACCTCTTCGGGGCCTGCGCCGAGGTCATGCCGCGACTGTCGTTCAACGCCAAGGCCGCGGCCGAGTTCCTGCGCGGGCATCCGCGCGTGAGGAACGTGTGGTACCCGGGCTGGGACTCGGAGCTGGCGCGGGGCGCCGGCGGCGTCCTCTACCTCGAGGTCGAGACCGATGAGCGCGGCGCGGGCGAGCGGCTCTTCGAGCCGGTCATCCCGTTCCGGGCCTCGTTCGGACACGCCCAGTCGACGCACGTCGACTTCGGGCAGTTCAACCAGAGCCTGCCGCCTGGCACCATCCGCCTCGCGGTCGGCACCCGGGAGACCCCGAGCCAGGTCGTCGCGAAGCTCCAGACGGCCCTCGGGCCGCGCCTCTAGTCCTCCCACCATGGTTCTCTACGGCGCCCACCGGCGCCGCCCGCCCAGTCATCCGACTGGGCTTCTACATTTATATAGGTTGCAAAAAAGCTCTCACTGTGGCTAAAATACTCCTGTTGAGCTTGAATGGCTATGGAAAATACAAACTGGCGGACAGATTTCGCCGAACGCTGGGTGAAGTATTGGACCCCGCCCGCTCGCCCGACGCCGGGTTCGCTGGCTTTTATTCAGGAGAAGCTGGCTGCCTATCCGAAAAAAGGTCCCCGTGTCCTAGTTCTTGGATCAACGAGCGAGTTCCGGGATATGTTGTTTGACCGGGGAATCCGGCCGGCCGTCGTCGATTTTAGCCGCGACAACTACCGCATCCTTTCGCAAGCGATGCGGCACAAAGACGAGTACGAAGACAATGAGCGGTATGTCGAGGCCGACTGGTGCGCGATGGATTTGGGAGAAGAGTTCGACATTATTCTTGGTGATGCGGTTTTTAATATTGTTCCGAAAGAGTCCAACGGGCGGCTGCTCGGAAACATTAAGCGGCACTTGGCTCCGGAAGGAATATATATCGAGCGGGTGCATGTCTTCCCGGAAAAATATCGCGGGTTTGATATCGCGGCCGAAACCAAGAAGCGCCGCGAGGACATCGCGCGGCATTCTTTTTACTACGTATTTGGCACGCCTTCATACCTGGCGGCGATGGAAAAAGACAACGAACCGATACCGTTAAAGAAAGTATCGAGTCTCGTCGACGGCATATATGCCGAAGGACTTATCACGCCCGGCCAGTACGAAGAGTGGCGGCGGCTCGGCAAGCACCTGACCGATTTTGTTTTCTTTCTTCCGACCGAACAGTTCGCCCGCGACCGGCTGGCGGAATACTTTGCGATCGCGGAGGTGCATGTTGATTACGATTTTCCGTTTTACCCCGAGTTCTACCCCAATTTTGTGTTAAAAAAATTCTGATCTATGGCCCCGAGCACCGCGGTTCCGGAAACCTATGGCACGCCCTGGAAAAAGATCGCGGCTAATTGGGCGAAACTTGGCGATGGTAACCATCCATCGCCTCACGATTTGGCTATTTATAAAAAGTACATGGATCAGGCGATCGCAAATGTGGCCGAGCCGCGCGTCGTGGTGTTTGGAGCGACGCCGGAGCTTCGGGATATGCTCGCGCGCGAGAGAGGGATTGCGGTGACGGTTCTCGATCTTAATTTAGAGATGATCCGGGCCATGACCGAGCTTATGACCGAGGCGCCGGACCGGGAGACCTGGATCGAGGGGAACTGGCTGGAAGCCCGGCTACCCAGCAACACTTATCAGGTGGTGTTTGGCGATCAAATTCGGGGCAATGTCCCGTTTGCCCGGCAAGAGGATCTTTACCGCACGATCCACCGAATTCTCGCCCCGGGCGGCGCGCATGTTACCCGCGATACCAGTCATTTGCCGGAGACCCGTATCCATGATCCGGAAGAGCTAATTGCCAAGTTCGCGGCCGTCCCCTCGACGAAAGAGACGCTGACCGAGTTCATGAATACACTTCTCTTTTTGACTCATCGAAATCCAGAGTCAACGACCGATCGGATGTTCTCTCTCCTTGAAAGACATCTGGACCAGCCTTTTATCCGCTCGTACTACGAACAGATTACGGAAATTCTACCGCGCGGCCAGTCGTGGAATATCGGCCGAAGCTGGGACGAGGTTAGCCGGTCGCTGCTGCGGTATTTTGAAATTGCCGACAAGGAACAGGACGATACCGTTTTTGCCGATACCACTTACGTCTATAACTTAAAACCGCGCGCGATAAGTAACTTATCTTGATTTATGGCCATCGCCAACTGGCAACCGACCAAAGCAGAATTTTGGAAAAATCTTCCCGCCCCGGCGCGGCCGTGGCCGAGCGAAGTCGCATGGTTTGAAAAGTATATTCTCGAGAAGAAGGCCAACGGGCCGGTGGACGTCCTTATTTTAGGTTCGACTGTCGAATTTCGCTCTTTGTGCCACCAGCACGGCGCGCGCGTGCACATAGTGGATTTTTCCGATAAGTTCTATCGGATACTGTCCGAACAGCCGATGGAATATCGGGGAGAAGAGGCTTTTTACGAACAGGATTGGCGGACAATGGAGCTTGGTCGGCAGTTTGATCTAATTTTCGGAGACTGGGTGCCGGGGGTGCTCCACACCGTCGATTACGATGTATTTTTCAAACGCATCGTCGCGCATCTCAAAGACGACGGATTATTTATCGCCCGCGAGTGCCTTCGCCCCGATCGCACGGTCGTCGATTTGGCCGCCGTGGTCAAGAAACACAACGCCGAATACGCCGACAAGTACTCTTTTTACGAAAGCTCAATGCAGTATGTTTACGGGTACCGCCCCGACCCGGTCACGGCGATGTGGGATATTCCCGCGGCCCAGTCGGCGCTCGATAAAGTCCACGCGGACGGTCTTCTCAAAGACAGCGACTATGATTTTTTTACCCGGGCGCTCGCGGTCGAGAAAAGTCCGGCTTCGATCATGGTGGCGGAGGATTTTGACCGGGAGGTACAAGGGTACTTTGTTATCCAGGCAAAGCATTTCGGCAACGAGCCGTCGCATAATTGGTACCCTGTTTATGTGTTGAAGAAAAAATGAATATGCCGACCGCACTTTCGAGCACTAAAACCAATTGGAATTACGCCGAAATTTGGGACCAATTCCCGGTGCCGGCTAGGCCGACTCCGTCGGAGATTAAACTTTTGGAGAGCGAATTAAAACGTCGCCTGGCCAAAAACAGCCGTCTAAAGCTGCTGATCTTGGGATCAACGATTGAGTACCGTTCGTTAGCCCGGCATTTGGGCGTTAAACCATACGTGGCGGATTTTTCCCGCGCCAATTACGAGGCCCTGACCGCCTTTTCGCGGGAAAAATTTCCCGGGGAGCATTTCATCGAAATCAACTGGCTGGATATTGCCGCCGACGGCACGTATGACGTCATAGTCGGACACCGGGTCATGAACGTTGTTAAACATACGGATCTGGTCCGCATGTTTGCTGTTATGCACCGGGCGCTCAAGCCTGAAGGCGTCTATTTTTGCCGAGGCAATGTCTGGCTGCCCAAAGACAAAGATCGGCTGGCCGAATTGGTGAAAGCCTACGCTTTTAAGAAACGCCGGCCGCACCCGCTGTTCACGTATTTGGAAGTCGCGTTGTATTTCCATTCGGCCGATCGCCGTGGGTATGTTAATTATCCGCTGGCTCGCCGCCTGGCGAAAGAGTGGCTGAAAGACGGTCGGATATCCCGCGCTGATTACGAACGGACGACCCCGCTCATTTCCATGCCCAAGGGCACCAAGTTTCGCGGGTTAATTCGTCGCGAGGAGATAGTCGCTGCCTATACGGCCGCGGGTTTCAAGCAAGTTTCCTGGCTGTTCACCAGGGAAGATTATTGCCGGAATATGCCGATTATCAAGTTAAGCAAATAAATTATGCCCGCAAAGGAAACGTTTGCCACGCCTTGGAAAGACCTCGCGAACCGTTGGGAAGCGTATTACACGCCGCCGGGCCGGCCGTCGCCTGAAGATTGCCAGCTCTACGCTAAATACGTCCGTCGGGCCCTGGGAAAAAAGAAGTCTGGCCGGGCGCTCGTATTAGGCGCCACACCCGAGATCCGTAATTTGCTCCATAAACTGCCGGTCGAAGTAACGTCGCTCGACATCAATTTGGAAATGATACTCGCCATGAATCGCTTTGTCCCGCAGTGCGAGAAGGATATTTTGGTCCGCGGCAGCTGGGTGGATAATCCGCTCAAGAGTGGCTATTTTGACGCGGTTATCGGGGATTATTCGTGGTCGAATGTTCCCCGACGCCAGTGGACTCAGTTTAATGAGACGGTCGCGAGGCTTCTTACGCCAGCCGGGCTTTACGTCCATCGCGTTCATTTGGTGCCGGACGGCTGGCAACGCGAATCGGCGTTGCCGATAGTTCAAGATTATGCCAGTCGGCCATACAGCCGGCAGCTGGCATTTGAATTGTTTTTTAAACTGCTCACTAATACTTACAACAAACGCGATCGCAGCGTATCGATGCGGCGAATTTGGGATGATCTGGCTTCATTTTGGCGCGCCGGGAAATTTGTGAGGGGGGCGTCAATTCCAGGCGCCGGCCGGCTGTTGGCTGACCTGCATAAATTTTGGGGTACGACTGACAAAACGTGGCAGATTGGATATAAGAGCGATCTCCTGGCTGACATCGGTCCCTATTTTCAACTCGGCGAAAGCGTCAAGGCAAACGATTATGACGATGCCGGCTGCGTCGAGATGTGGATATGCCGGAAAAGGCCGTAAACTTTGCTTATGGCTGGTTACATTGACCAAAAAAAAGACGAATGGAGCGGACAAGTCGCAGCCGCCCGGACAAAGGACCGGTCGCAGTACCCGGGCGGGCCGTCCGCGAGTCCGGCGATTTTGGCGACCTACGCGCGCCTGATCAACTCGGCTATCGCCGGCAAACAGGCATTCACGGCCTGCGTCCTCGGGGCAACGCCGGAACTCAGGGACATGGTTCTCGAACGCGGCGGCAATTTGACGACGCTCGACATCAGCGACGAGATGATAGCCAAATGCGCGCCGCTCATGCGCCACCAAGAAAATACTCGCGAAACCGTGCGGATCGCGAGCTGGCTTGATGCTTCGCTTCCGGCCGCCGCGTTCGATTTGGTCCTCGGCGACGGTGCGTCGAACAATATTCCGCCGGACAAACAAACCGAGTTTTTTGCCAACCTTCGCCGGCTGCTTCGTCCGGGCGGGACTTTGGTTCTGCGCGAGGGCGTTATTCATCCGGACCGCCCGGTCCGGACAGTGGCCGAGATCAGCCGGGAATTTGACGAAGGCGGCGCGCACTGGTTCGATACCTTTTACGACCTTTATTTGTACAGCGAACTTACCCCTCGCTACCGCGACCCGGAGACGAGCCGGACCAATCTGGGCGCCTTTTGGGAAGAAATCCGGCAAGCCCGTGAATCCGGCGGTCTTGGCCAGGCCGCTTTCGAGGCCATGTGGTGGTTCCGCGGTAAAATTATCCATACCATTTATCTGAAACCGGAGTTGGAGAAGTTGATGGCCGGTCATTTTTTCCTTTCTCCGGTGGCTCCCGATCCCGATCATCTGCGGATGACAAAGGATAGCTGGTTATTTTTCGCGGGCCGGCCGCGTAATCCATAATGTCAACCGCTATGAGTCAACCGCAAAGCTGGACGCCGATCGCGGACAATCGGGCGCGTCCCGGGAATCGTGTGCCGCCGTTCGCGCCTTCGAGCGCCGAGCTTGGCGTATATGCTAAGTACGTCGGAAGAGTCCGGGAAAACCCCAGTCTGCCGCCGCGGGCGCTCATCTTGGGGTCGACTCCGGAGCTGCGTGATCTCACGATAAGCGCCGGGCTCGAAGCGCACGCCCTGGATATCAGCCCCGAGATGCTGGTTAAATTTTCGGCTCTCATGGAGCACGCCGGAAGCGAGCTCGATAAACGCCATCTCGGCGACTGGCGGGCGACCGAATTTCCCGCCGGTTACTTTGGTTTAGTTTTCGGCGACGGATCGCTAATGAGTCTCGCCAGCCGCGAAGACAATGAAACTGTTGTCGGAAGGTGCGCGCGAAGTCTCTCGCCTGGGGGTTATCTGGTGGCGCGCAACAGTTGCTTTGTTTCGGATTACGACGGTTATCGCGATGCGTCTGCCCTGGTCGGGGATTACCGCGCGGGCAAATTGACCTGGAATGATCTTTTTATGGAGCTAAGGTTTTTCGTTTTTAAAGATCAGGCGTACAATCCGGCAAACTTCCAGTACGACGCCGGTGTGACTTTCCGGCGCATAGACGAGCTTCAGGCCGCCGGTCTTTTGCCCGACGGGGAGTACAAGCGCATCAATGAATTCAGGAATTCCATAATCAATACCGTTTACCCGGAGGCGGAATTCGTCTCCATGGTTGGACGCCATGGTTTCCGACTCGAGGAAACTTTTCACGACGGACCGGAGTTGTTTTTCCGCCATTTTTTTATGCTGGCGTTTGCCCGGTAGGGCCGGCTTATTTCTTTGCCTATGGACAGGCAGAAAAAATTAACCGTGGCTACGACCAACTACGAAGTCTCGATTTGGCCCCTGTGCATGCTGGTCGAGATGCTTTCCTCTGATTTTCATAAGCTCGCCGGAGAAAATTACGGCGGGATGAAGATCCAGGAGTGGCAGAACCGGACGAACCGCGTTGCGGTCGATCCCACGGCGCATGAGCGGATTACCCGGCTCATGCTGAAAAAAGCCGGAGAGCGTCCGGCCTGGGCCCGAGGGATACTCAAAAGGATCCCCCGCGAGTGCCGGACGCTGCTGGCATTCACCACCGGCGTGGCCCGGTCTGATTTGACTAAAAAAAGCAACCGCGAGCTTTATGGATTGTACCGCGAGTACGAAAAACGGTTTCGGCAGATGTACCTCTATTCCTGGTTTCCGAATTCTTTGGAGGGGCCAAACAACCTTTTGACGAAAAAACTGGGGGACTATCTTGGCCGCAAATTGAAAGCTCTTGATAAGCCGGAACAGGCGAGCTCATATCTGAGCGTGCTGCTTACTCCTACGCGTTTGAGTACCAGGCAAAAAGAAGAACGCGATCTGTTACGCCTTGTCGGACGAATTCAAAGTTCGCGGGATGCCAAGCGACTGTTTATCAGGGGAACAGACACAATCGTAGCCCGTCTTGGCGTCCTTGATCCGGTCCTGCGGCGGGCGATCCGGCGTCATCACCGTGTTTATGCTTGGATGCCGTACAATTACGATGGCCCGGCGTGGGGGATTGAGTATTTCTTGGATCGTATTCGCAGTCTGATTATTCAAAAAAATTCTGTGGACAAACTCATGAGCGCTCTTGAGGCCGAACGGCGAGGACTCATGGCTCTCCAGCGTCGGATGTCCCGGGAGTTGAAACTAAACGAAGATACGGAGTATCGTTTTTGGATTGGCCTCGCGCGCCAGGCGATGTATCTAAAGGATTACCGTAAGGATGCCCTTTTTAAGTCCTATTTTCACATGGACAGGCTCATCCGTGAGATCGCCCTTAGATTGTACCTGTCGCCAATTCAAGTAAAACACATTTTGCCCGAAGAGATGGAAGAGATTTTGGAAAGCGGAGAGGTAGACGCGCATCAACTCAACGAGCGTCTGGCATATTCGGTGCTTGTGCGTGATAGCACAGGCCATCGGTTATATACCGGAGAACAGGCGCGCACGGTTATGAAACGATACGTGAAAGAAATCCCGACGCTGCATTTGTCCGAGCTTCGCGGCGAGGTTGCCTACTTTGGCAAAGCGCATGGCGAGGTCTGTATAGTGTTTACGACGGCCGATATGGCCAAGATGAAGCCCGGGGATGTACTGGTATCGGTCGCGACCAATCCCAACTTGCTTCCGGCCATGCGCCTCGCTGGCGCAATCGTTACTGACAGGGGCGGAATTACGAGCCACGCCGCTGTGATCGCGCGGGAATTGAAGATACCCTGTGTTACCGGAACGAAGACAGCCACGCAGGTCTTTAAAGACGGCGATCTCGTAGAAGTCGATGCCGAAGCCGGTATTGTCCGGCGGCTCGGTTAGTGTCCATCCGCTGTCAAAGCAGATTATTGAAGCGTATCTCTCCTCAAGACCGGACTCTTCCGGTATTCAGGATGGATTGCCGGCACAGAGTCGTGGAACTCGATGTACCGGCTTGGTCAGGGGTTGAAGACCTCGACAGCGGTTGTCGAGTCCGAGATTAGTTCGGTCGTCTGCGGATCGTGTATGAAGAGCACGGTCCCGGGCGCGAGCCAGCTCCGGTCTACCGGCTGCTCGACCCAGTCCCGGACGCCTTTCTGGATCGCGGTCCGGGAGGCGATTACGAGCAGCGCCTGCTCGCGGCTAGTTTGCCGCGAGCGCTCATTGCGTCTGCTGTCGAGCTCGCTGATGCGGTCGCCGACAACCTGGCCGGAGCTCTTGGCCGCGAGTTCACTCTGCGGGCCAAAAGTGGTTACCTCGATGCCCTGGGCGACCAGGGTGCCGGTCAAGATATCGGCCGCCAGCAGGTAGCGCGGCAGAGCGCCGTGAGCCAGGCAGACAGCGCGGACGCCGCGTTTCCGGCAGAGTTTGGCCACCAGCGCGGCAGAGCGCAGCAGACGCCGCCGCAGTCCGATACAGACAAAAAATTCCATCTGGTCTTCTTTCCGGGTCATCTTGACCCCACAACGTTGGTCCCCTTGCTCCCTGCTTGGGAACCCATAACCGCGCCCGGACACTGGGTGAGATTATGGATTTTCAAGCTATTGAAGCCGGCGGCGTATAAAGAACAGGGAGCAGAAGATTGTATCTTCTTACCTTGCTTTTGTCAAGCGGCAACGGTATACTGGCTCATATTAGAACTCATAGCGAGTCTCTCCTTTCGCCTCAAACATAGACTGGTTTTCACGGCACCAAAACTCGCTCTTACAGGCTCAGACATTGGTGCCGCGAAAACCAGTCTATGTTTCGGCTCGGCTTAGGATAGAATTGCTAATAATTCACTACCAGTTCTTACTTAATGACGCGCAAACGCCTTTTTCTTACGGTCTATGGCGACGTGCAGGGAGTCGGCTTCCGTTGGCACACGATGAAAAAAGCCGTCGAACTCCAGCTTACCGGCTGGGTGCGAAACGAACGCGACGGCAGCGTCTCGATTGCCGCCGCCGGAGACGAAGACAAGCTGCTTGAACTTCGAGCCTGGGCTCTTCGCGGTCCGCGGCCTGCGCGGGTGGAGCGGATAGAGGAGCGGTGGGAAGACGTTCCGCCTTTGGCCCCGGGAGCCGACCCGGCAGAGACCGAAGACCAGCCGGAGAGTGATTTCCGCATCAAATACTATTAGATTATAACTTGATGCTCACCGATTACCAGCGTTACCGCCTCTACGAGATTCTGCCGGGATTGTCTGTCTGGGTAACGCTATTCGCGGCCCTGGCGTTGGCTTTCGTCCGGCCGCTCTGGATGATTTATTTTATCATCCTGTTTGATATTTATTGGGTGCTAAAGGTGCTCAATTTTTCTTTTTATCTTTTGGTCGCCTGGCGCCGCTTCCACGCGGTCGGCCGCACCGACTGGAAAACGGCGCTCAAACAGGAGCTCCGCAACTGGGAGGACAAGCGCCACGTGATATTTCTCACGCTCTACAACGAAGAGTGGAGCGTAGTCCGAAGCTCTATTGAGAGCATCGCGCGCGGAGTGTACGACCGGAGCAAATTTGTGATCGTAGTGGCCGGAGAAGAGCGTACGCGCGCGCACTTTGACGAGATCTGCCGGCTGGTGCGCTCCGAGTTCGGCGCTTCGTTCGCCGATATCCTCTGTACGCTCCACCCCCTGAATCTCGAAGGTGAAATTCCGGGCAAAGGTTCGAATCTGCACTACGCCGAGCGGGAGGTCAAAAAATACATTGATGCCAAAGGTTGGGACTACGACCAGGTCGTAATCACGATTTTCGATATCGATACGGTGGTGCACGAGCAGTACTTCGGCTATCTCACGTACGCTTACTGTACCAATCCGCGCCCCACGCGCACTTCATACCAGCCGATTGCGCTGTATAACAACAACATGTGGGAATCGCCGGCCGTGCTGCGCGTGATGGCTTTCGGCACCACGTTTTGGCTTTTTACCACGCTCGCGCGCCAGGACGCGCTGGTAACTTTTTCGTCGCATTCGATGAGCTTTCGCGCGCTCGTCGACGCCGGGTTCCACGATCGCCGGATAGTCAGCGAGGACTCGCGCATATTTTACCAGTGTTATCTCGCCTACAACGGCGATTACGCCGTTGTCCCGCTCTACATCCCCGTTTCCATGGATACGGTGCGCGATGATTCCTGGTGGAAGAGCCTGCGGAACCTGTATCGCCAGCAGCGGCGCTGGGCCTGGGGCGTGGAGCACGTGCCCTATCTTCTCTGGGAATTCCGCCGGAAAGGCAAGCTCATACCCTGGTGGAAGAAGTTTAAGTGGATATTTATCGAGTGGGAAGGAAAATGGTCGTGGTGCCTGGTCGCGCTTCTTATTACCATCCTCGGCCGCCTTCCCATGTGGGTCGCGCCCGAGTCGGTGCGCCAGAGCGCGCTCTATTTCAACGCGCCCCACATCCTGGAGGTGCTCATGACGATCGCCATGCTCGGCATGATTCTGTCGGCCATGTTCAGCCTGCCGCTTTTGCCCCAGAAACCCGAAAGCCATCCGCGCCATATGTACCTTATTATGGTTACGCAATGGCTGCTCTTGCCGGTAACATTAATTTTTGTCAGCGCCATTCCGGCGATTGACGCCGTAACTCATCTGATGTTCGGGCGCTATTTGGGTTTTAACGTTTCGCAGAAAAAGCGGGGAGGAAATAAAAACCGGCCTTCGCTCCGGCCGATTACGTCTTTAACAACGAAATAAGTATGTCTCTGTTTCGCCGCCGCCTCTGGCCATACTTGCTCGCGGGCACCGGATTGGTTCTGTCCGTTTCCGCCCTGTCGGTCTACCGCGCGTTCAGGAATTTTCGCCCCGAGGCGCTTCTCGCCTCGCCGTTTGTCCAGAACGAGATCAAGCGCCGGGTCGGAGAAGACCACGCGCCTCTGTTCGCGCTCATGCCGGACCTGCTCGGATTTGGCCAGCCGCGCACTTTTTTGGTTCTTTTTCTCAATAACACCGAACTGCGTCCCGGCGGCGGATTTATCGGCGTATACGCCGTCGTGCGCGCGGACCGCGGCCGGACGAGCGTACTGAAAATTGAAGGCACCGAAAACATAGACAATGCCGCGGCCAAAGACAAGCTGCCGGAGCCTTTGCCGGTCATGAAAGATCATCTGAAGGTTGACCGGTGGTATTTCCGCGACGCCAACTGGTCCCCGGATTTTGCCGCGAGCGCGCGGCAGGCGCTCGATCTTTACCGACGCGAGGGCGGCACGGCGGCAGCGGAGATAGATACCGTGGTGGGAGTAACGGCTACCGTTTTGGAAGAGCTCATGCGCTTGACCGGCCCGGTAAGCGTCCAGGGAGTCGAGTTTGCGGCCGGGACGGTGATCGAAAAACTGGAATACGAAGTCGAGTACGGCTACCAGGAAGACGGCATTCATCTGACTAAACGCAAACAGATCATCGAGCCGCTTATGCACGCGGTGCTCGCGCGCTCGGGCGAACAGGTCATTGGGCGGAGCAAGGAGTATGTCGGCGTGCTCGACCGCTTGGCTCGCGAGCGGCATCTTATGCTCTACAGCGAAGACGAGACGTTCGCGGGCAAACTGCGGGATCTTGACCTAAGCGGTGCCGTCAAACCGGCTGCCGGAGATTATCTTTTGTGGGCGGACGCGAATTTGGCCGCTCTCAAAACTGACCACGCCATTGAACGCGGCTTGAATTATGAGCTCTTGCCGCTGCCGGGAGGCGGTTACGAGGCCCGCGCGAGCATGACTTACCGGCACACGGGCAAGTTCGACTGGCGCACGTCGCGCTACCGCACCTACGCGCGCGTTTTCGTGCCCCCAGGCGCCGAGCTTGTCGGCGCTGCCGGCGCCATGAAGTGGGACCGGACTGTCGGCGAGGGGCCGGTGGACACCGGCGAGGAGCTCAGCAAGCGCTGGTTCGGCGCGTTTATCGCCATCGAACCCGGGCAAACCAAAACTTTGACTTTCCGCTATAAATTGCCCCAGCCGACGGCCGATCAGATTGCCCAGGGTTCGTACAATTTGTCCGTGCAAAAACAGCTTGGCACGATCGCGCCCGGTTTGACTTTGGATCTCGATTTTGGCAGAATAGTAACCGGCGCCGCGCCGGCGGAAGAACCGGGCAAATGGCACGATGCGCGCTACCAAATCGCCTCTGACCTGCGCGAAGACAGAGAGTTCTCTATTCGTTTTTAGAAGTTATGCTCATAAAAAAAGTCGCCATTGACCTCGGTACCACCAATATACTGGTTTACCTTCCCAAGCGGGGTATCGTCGTCAACGAGCCGTCGGTGGTGGCGATCTCGCGCGAAGACAAAAAAGTGCTGGCGGTCGGCATGGAGGCCAAAGAAATGATCGGCCGGACCCCGGATACGATTATCGCCGAGCGGCCGCTCAAAGACGGCGTGATCGCCAGTTACAGCACCACCGAAGCCATGCTTCGTTATTTTATTAATAAGGCCCTGGGCGGCGTGCGCTTGTTCCGGCCCGAGGTCATGATCGCCGTGCCGGCCGGCATTACCTCGACCGAACGGCGCGCGGTGATCGACGCGGCCATGGCGGCGGGCGCTCGCGCGGCCTACATTATCAAAGAGCCGATCGTGGCCGCGATCGGGGCCGACATCCCGATCGGTTCGGCCTCCGGGCACATGATCATAGACATCGGCGGGGGCACGGCCGAGATAGCCGTCATCTCGCTCGGGGGCATAGTTTCGTGCGGCTCGGTGAGGATAGGGGGCAACCGTTTCGATCAATCCATTGCCGAGTACGTGCGGCGCAAATACGGTCTCGCCATTGGCGAGCGCACGGCCGAGGATGTGAAGATCAGGATCGGTTCGGCTATGTTTATGGACAAACCCCTGTCGCTCGAGGTGAAAGGCCGGGACATGATAATGGGCCTGCCGCGAACGATTACTCTCTCGTCTGACGATACTACCGAGGCGCTCCAGCACGATCTCGAAGGCCTGGTAGAGGCGGTAAAGGAAGTGCTGCACAACACGCCGCCAGAGCTTTCGGCCGATGTCATCGACAAGGGTATTATCATGTCCGGCGGGTCGAGCCAGCTGCGCAATCTGGACGCACTGGTATCCGAGGCCACGGGCGTGCCGTGCTACGTGGCCGACGAGCCTCTTTTGTGCGTGGCCAAGGGCACCGGCATAGCGCTCGAGAATCTGGAAAATTATAAGCGGAGCATTTTGGCGACGAAATAGGACCTGCTGACCAAAAATAACCTCCGGTTCATTTTTGGCCATTTAGGCGCCAGCAATGCCCGGATTTCGTCGCCATACCGCGAGTAGCCTCCTCAATCCGGAGATTGCTGGCGCCTGGCTGATCCAAAACTGACCCGGGGAATAATTTTTGGGAGTAGGCCCCAGTATTTTATCTTAGCGCGATGGACAATTATCCGATAACTAAATCAGCCGCCTCAATACTCCTGACCGACTACGGCGAGTTCACGATAGAAATATACGTAGACCGCGAAGGACGCGAGCACGTCGTTCTGAGCCGGGGGCAGTTTTCCGCCCTGGAGCCAGTTTTGGTGCGCGTTCACAGCGAATGTATCACCGGCGAAGTGTTCCATTCCCGGCATTGCGATTGCAAAAATCAGCTGGATAAGGCGCTCCAAATGATTGGCGCGGCCAGCGCCGGAGCGGTGATTTATCTGCGCCAAGAGGGCCGCGATATCGGGCTCTCGAACAAAATCAAAGCCTACGATCTACAGCGCCAAGGCCTGGATACGGTCGTGGCCAATGAACAGCTCGGATTCCTTCCGGACGCGCGCACTTACGAGGTGGCCGCGGCCATTCTTGAGTCGCTTGGCATTCGAACCGTGCGGCTGATGACGAATAATCCCGACAAAGTGGAGCAGCTCTCCGCTTTGGGGATCACAGTTGCCGAGCGCGTGCCGTTGGCTGTGCCTCCAAACGGGGTGGACGATGCGTACCTGGAGGCGAAGCGGATAAAACTGGGACACTGGCTGGAAACGATCTGATACGCTGCGTATGCCACACAACCGCATGCGGGATTACTTCATGGAATTAGCTTTGGCCGAGGCGCGCCGCGGTCTTGGTCTTACTTTGCCGAATCCTGCAGTCGGAGCGGTATTGGTTAAAGGCGGCCGGGTGGTTGCCGCCGGGTATACCCAGCCGGCCGGTCACAACCATGCCGAAGTCGAGGCGATCCGCCGGGCGGGAAAGCGGGCGGCCGGGTCAACTCTGTACGTTACTCTGGAACCTTGTTGCCATTTCGGCCAGACGCCGCCCTGCACCGATGCGATCGTGGCCGCCGGCATCGTTCGCGTGATAGCGGGCATGAAAGACCCTTACCCAAAAGTGAATGGCGGCGGAGTTAAGATTTTACGCCAGCGGGGGATAAGGGCGGAATTTATTCCGGCCCGCAGCCGGCTGGCGCGCCAGATACGGCTTATCAATCAGCCGTTTTTGAAGTGGGTGGCGACGGGCCTGCCGTACGTAGTGGTAAAAGCGGCCGTATCGCTAGACGGGAAAATAGCCACGCGCGCCGGAGATTCCAAGTGGATTACCGGCGAGGCGGCGCGGGCGGACGCCCGGCTGGAGCGCAGCCAGTGCGACGCGGTGATCGTGGGCGCCGGGACAGTGGCCGCCGACAATCCGGAACTGGCGGCACACGGTCCGTACAAGCAGAAAAATTTGCTGCGGGTGATTATCGATCCGCGGCTGTCGTCGGATCTTGAAAAAAAGGTTTTTCGCGATGAGTTCGTGTTCGTGGCCGCTACCGGCGCGGCGCCGGCCGCCCGGCAGCGGACGTGGGCTCTCTCCGGCATTAGATACCATACATTCGGCAAGAGAAAAGTTTCTATCGCGAAGTTGCTGGCTTATCTGGCCGCCATGGGCGTAAGGAGCGTTTATGTCGAAGGCGGCTCGGGGGTGAATGGCTCCTGGTACGACGCGGCGCTCAAGGACCGGCGGCTCATAGACAGAATCATTTATTACATCGCGCCCAAACTGATCGGCGGACAGGCGGCGGTTTCGGCCATCTCTGGCCGGGGAGCGGTTTCGGTAGAGGCGGGACTCGCCCTGAAAGATCCGGAATACACCATACTGCGGCCGGATATCAAGGTTGCCGGGTTCGTTAACTATTTTTGAGATGGTTTTCAGTTATGATATTGGGTATAGACGCCTCGCGCGCCAACCACGAGCACAAGACCGGAGTGGAGTGGTACAGCTTTCATATTATTGAGGCCCTCAAACGCGTGGTGCCCAAAGACGTTCATGTTAGGCTGTACGCGGATACCAAGCTTTCCGGTCCGCTCGGTGACCTGCCGGACAATTGGACAGAAAAAGTACTCAGCTGGCCGCCGCGGCGTTTGTGGACTCATCTCCGTTTGAGCACCGAAATGGTTCAGTCGCCGCCGGACGTGCTTTTTGTCCCGGCGCATGTGCCGCCGTTGATCCATCCGCCCCGGACTGTTATGACGGTCCACGACGTGGCGGCGGCGCGCTTTCCGGAAACTTATTCGGCCTTCGAGCGCCGGTACTCGCTCGCCGCGGCGCGTTACGCGGTTCGCCGGCTGTGGCGGATCGTTACGCCCTCGGAATTTACAAAAAAAGAATTACTGGATTTGTTCGCCGAGCGGCGGGCGGACAGCCTACAGCCGGACAGAGATAATATTTTTGTCGTGCCACACGGCTATGACCGCCGGTATGATATGCCGGGCGCACAGACGGAGATTCGCCGAGTATTATCAGTTTACGGTATTTATCCTCCCTACCTGCTTTCTGTCGGAAGGCTGGAACGCAAGAAAAACACGGTCGCCACGGTACGGGCCTTTACCCAGATTCAAGACAGATTGCCCGGTGAGAATTTGCATCTGGTCCTCGTGGGGTCTCCAGGATACGGCTACGAAGAAGTGGTCTCGGCTATCGCGGAGAGTCCCTATCGCGACCGCATAGCGACGCCGGGCTGGGTCGGCGCCGAGAATCTGGCCGCGCTTTACCAGGGCGCGGCCGCAGTGCTGTTTCCCAGTCTTTACGAAGGCTTTGGTTTGCCACTACTAGAAGCCATGGCCTCGGGCACGCCAGTTATCGCCGGAGCCGGCAGCAGCCTCGAGGAAGTGGGCGGCGCGGCGGCGCTGTATGTCGCCCCGGGAGATCCGGCGGCACTGTGCGCGGCCGGGGTGCGACTCCTCACGGATGCCGCGTTTAACCGCCTTTGCCGCGAGCGCGGGTTGGCGCACGCGCGCCAATTTTCCTGGGACCGGGCGGCCCGCCATACCTGGCAAGTGCTGGCCGCCTGAATTGCCTGGGCGGGCTAAAAATGGTATTCTGGTGTATATGGCAGAACTCATCGGCCACGGCAGAATAATGGCGCTTTTTGATACCCTCATCGAACGCGGCGCCATAAACCACGCCTATTGTTTTATCGGCCAGAACTCAGTGGGCAAGCGGACGGCGGCTGTGCTGGTGGCCGCGCGTTTGCTGGGGGTTATTCCGGAAAAAATACACACCTCGCCGGATTACCACTGCGTGGAGCGCGCGACTGACGAAAATACCGGGAAATTAAAGAAAGATATCAGTATCGAGCAAATCCGTTCTCTGGTTTCGTCTCTTCGGCAGAGCGCCTTTAAAAGCGGCGGCTACCGGGTGGCTATTATTGACGGGGCCGAGTATTTGAACGCCCCGGCCGGCAATGCCCTCCTTAAAATACTTGAAGAGCCGGGGGGGAAGACGGTGCTCATACTCACCGTTCGGGATGAGTCCCAGCTTTTGCCCACGGTACTTTCCCGGATGCAGCGGATATACTTTGCCCTTGTGCCTGCCGCCGAGTTGGCGGAATATGCCGAGCGCCGCGGCCTAAAAAAGGCTGAGGCCGCGCTCCTGGCCGAAGCGGCTCGTGGCAGGCCGGGATGGATGTTAGACGCCCTGGCAGTACCAGAAGGCGAGAAACAGAAACCGCTCGAGCAGGAACGTTTTTTGTCTCTTTTTGGGCGTCCATGGTACGAGAAGCTCGAAGCTGTGGACGGTCTTTTTGGGGATAAGACGGATCATATCGCGGCGCGCGAAGAACTTATCTCGGTATTGGACGAGTGGCATGTGTCGCTGGCCCGTATCGTCCGCGAGCCGCTGGCCGATAAAGCCGGTACCGCTATCGGGTCCCGGGCCAAGCTTACGCCTCACGGGATCATCGCTCTGGATTACGCGCTGAGACAGGCCAAGGAAGAATTGGCGCGTAATGTCCACCCGCGCTTACTGGTGGAACGGGTGTTGCTTGCCATACCGTAACAGCGGCGGGATTCGCGGACAGTTAGTTAAGAAATTTATTTGTTTATTAATTTCAGGCAAGATTATATGAAAATGCGGTTACCGGTTTGGTTTCTCGCCGGCATCGTGCTTGTCTTGGCCGGTCAGGGCTGCGTATCGCTCGATGGCGGCAACAAGAGCAGCACCACCGGTCCGGCGGGCATGTTTTTGTCCGCTGACAAGGGTGAAAGCTGGCAGGCGATTTCCCTGCTGCCCCTGGCCGACGGCGTGAAGAGCCTGTCCGCCGTTGACGTCTATGGCGTGGTGGAGGATCCGCAAGACCCGCAATCGCTTTACTGGCTCACCCGCACGCAGGGGTTGCTGTACAGCTATGATGGCGGCCGCAGCTGGCGGCAATCGGTTGAGCCGTTTAATAGCGGTTTTGTGTACAGCGTTGCCATTCATCCCCAGGACAAATGTACGCTTCTGGCCACCAACGGCCGCCAAATTTTCAAGACGGTGGACTGCAATCGCAGCTGGACCGAGATTTACCGCGAAGCAGACGTCTCGCGCAGTATTCGCACTGTAGCCTACGCTCCTTTTTCTCCCCATGAAATTTTCGCGGCCGAGAGCAGCGGCGATATCTTGAAGAGTGAAGACTCAGGACAGAGCTGGCGGCTGGCTTCCGAGGTGGGCAATGAGCTCTCCCGGCTGTTTTTGGACACCAATGAAGCCGGACTCATGTACGCGGCCAGCTCCAAAAACGGCTTATACCGGTCGCGCGACGGCGGCAAGACTTGGGTGCAGATCAAAAACCAGCTGAAGCAGTTTCCCAAGGCTCTGGAGTACCGCCGGATGTACTTGTATCCGACTCGTCCCGGCCAGTTATACTGGGTGTCTCAGTACGGCATTTTAGTTTCCCGCAACGCCGGCGACGACTGGGAGTCAATCAACCTCATCACCCCGCCCGGCGGAGTCAATATTTTCGGCTTTGCCGTCAACCCGAAAAATGATCAGGAGATGTACTATTCCGCGACTGTCGGCACCCGCTCGACGTTTTACCGCAGCATCGACGGCGGCAAAAACTGGGTTACGCGCAAAATGCCTTCGGGGCAAATTCCCACTTTTTTGCGCGTGCAGCCAGAAACCGGCGGAATTTATCTTGGGTTCAGCGTCCCGCCGAAGAAGTAAAAGTCGGCTGGCAGCGCCCTAAATTATTAATGAGTGAAATACAATTATGAATATAGTCCAGCAAAATAAAGCCCAGTTTGACGCCGCCATAGACCACCTAAGGCATGATATTTCAAGTCTGCGCACCGGTAGGGCTACACCGGCCCTGGTAGAGGATGTGCTGATAGAGGCTTACGGCACGAAACAACCGCTAAAGGCAGTGGCCTCGATTTCGGTGGCCGATGCCAAGACGCTCGCCATTGAGCCGTGGGACAAATCACTAACGCCGGCCATCGAAGCCGGGCTTAGAAGCTCCTCGCTGGGCATTAGCCCGGTAAATGACGGCAAGGCTATCCGTCTGCCGCTGCCGAGCCTCACGCAGGAACGGCGGGCCGAGCTTATAAAGGTGCTGCACCAGAAGTTGGAACAAGCGCGCATAGCGCTGCGTAAAATTCGCGAAGACATCCGTCGCGAGATAGACCAGGCGGAGACTGACAGTACGATTGGCGAGGACCAGAAGTTTAAGATGAACGATGAAGTGGAAAAGTTGGTGAAAGATTACAACGAGAAAATAAAAACCATCGGGGAAGAAAAAGAGGTGGAGATCACGACTATCTAGAAAGTCGGCGGCGGTGGAAAGCTAATTTGGCCTCAGTCGGCATTAGTGCTATACTTGAGCTGTTTCAATTTGGCTTATTATTATTTTTTGGATATGTCCCAACATCGACTATCCCGCGCCGCTATCATCGGGGTAGCGTCTGCGCTGGCGCTAGGGTACGCCGTTCCGGCCAGCGCTTTTTATTTGGAGGTGCCGCAGGTGCTCAAAGAGCTGGCGGCCCGCTTTCGTCCGGCGGCGACAGTAAACGCCGACGAGAATGAAACCGTGGGTCCGGGTCCAGGGCCGGAAATGCCGCCTCCGCCCGTCTCTCCAGCCGCAGGCACGCCTGCGCAGGATCAGCCCCAACCCTCTCCATATAGGGCCGAAATGCCGCCGGCCATGCCGCTCGACGAGAGCCGGACTCCCAATCAGCCGCCGCGGCGCGAGTTTATGGGTGAAGGCGAGTTTCGCGGCGAACGCGGCGAACGCAGAGAGGGACTTCCAGACGAGGGTCGCCGCGAGGAGAACGGCGAGACGCGCCGCGGCCCGGAGATGCCGCCTGAGGGGGAATTTCGCGATGATTTTCGCCGCGGGGTAAAAGAAATGGACCGACAGATGAACGAAGTTGAGTTCATGATCAGAAACGGCGAACGCAGCGGCCAGCCAGTGCCGAAAGAAATGCGCGAGCGCTATGAACGCGGAGAGCAGATGATGGACAATTTGCGCGAGGGGCGGGGACCAGAAGACATGCGGGATTTTAACATGGATGAGTTTGGCGAAACGGTGGACGAGCTCGAGCAGGATCGGCGCCGTTTGGAGGAGGAAAAACGCCGTTTGTCCCAGCTTCAGCGCGAAGTAAAGAACATTGAACGCGGGCTGGCTAATTTCGAAAAGCAGGCGGCCAGGCTCCAGAGACAAAAATTGGCGGTTCCGGCCGGACTGTCGGAGCAAATGGTAAAGATCAAAGAAGTGCTCGCGGCCGTAAAGGCGGCCAAAACATGGGAAGAGGCCGAAGCGGCCGGCGTTGAAGATATGCATGACCTGATGCAGAGTCTGGACGAGTGGCGCCAGGAGCTGGAGATGCTCGCTCGCTGGCCGCAAACTGCCAAACAGATTGACCGCGAACTCTCGAAACTGGCGCAGGCAGTAAAGAAGGCCAAAACCCTGGCTGCCCGGTTGGCCAAAAAAGAAATTGACATCTCGGCCCAGCTCGCGGCGCTCGAAGACGGTTACAACCGGCTGAAAGACGTCCGCGCCCAGGCTGGCGCCCATGTCGCGGCCGGCAATTCGCAGGCAGCGTTTGATCTTCTCGAGAGCGATTTCTTCGGGCAAACGGACGACATTTACGAGAATCAGCGCCTTATCGAGATGATGGGCAACCTGGGACGATTTAACAGCGATTTTACCCGGGGCGTGAAGAAGATCGAAAAAACGATTACCAAGCTCAAGCGCCAGAAAGTGGACACGGCCGATATGGAAAGGATGCTGTCGGACATGAAATCCTCCGGCGCGGCGCTTCTCTCCATGATAAAGAATAAAGACTTCGATCCGGACGAAGTTTTGAGCTCGCTCATGGATCTTGAAAATTTGAAGCAGGAATTGGACGAGGCCATAGGCGCGGCCACGGGCGAAGAAGAAGAACTGCCGTGGCAGAAAGGCAAGGATCAGTTTAGCGCCCCGCGCCTGTCGTCGGAGTTTCAGCGTATCGTGCCGCGCCGCGAGCGTACCGATGAGCCGCCGGCTGATTTTGGACCGCCCTCCAAACCGCTCGACGAAGCGAGCGAAGCCCAAGGGTAAGGAAAATTACAGCTCAAACACCCCGCAAACGCGGGGTGTTTTTGGTACTTGACGATCAGCAGGCTTTGCGCTACACTGGCTATATCCGGCGCTGATGAGGGAAGGCACCCTTGGAGCCGGATGACAATTCGCTAAAGTGTTCCGGCTCGGCCGGGAAACTTGGGTGGAACCGCCCCTGGCGCGTCTGGCTTCAGGGACCCCGAGACTAATCTGTGTTAGTCTTTTTTTATTCTTAAGTAGGGCGGACGGCTGGTTGTCCCTAGCGCCGTCCCGGCCCATGGTTTACTAAAAACGTTCTATGGCCTCAATGGAAGACATCATATCGCTTTGCAAGCGCCGCGGGTTTGTTTTTCCGGGTTCGGAAATTTACGGCGGCTTGGCCAACAGTTGGGATTACGGCCCGCTCGGCCATTTGCTCAAGCAAAACATCAAGGCCGCCTGGTGGAAATTTTTCGTGGCGGAGCGCGAGGATATGGTGCCGCTCGACACCGCGATTATTATGAACCCCAAAGTTTGGGAGGCTTCGGGACATATCCAGAATTTTAGCGATCCTTTGGTCGAGTGCAAGTCCTGCCACCGCCGGTTCCGGGTAGACCACCTGCTCGAGGCGCGCGGCGCTGAGCCGGATTATGACAAGGAGACGCCAATAGACATCCGGAATCTGCGCTGCCCGGAGTGCGGCGGCGAGCTGACAGACCCCAAGCAGTTTAATTTAATGTTTAAAACTTTTATCGGACCGACCGAGGACGAATCCTCGGTCGCGTACCTGCGCCCCGAGACCGCGGCCGGAATGTTCGTCAATTTTAAAAATGTTCTCAATGTTACCCGTCGCCGTCTGCCTTTCGGCATCGCCCAAATCGGCAAGAATTTCCGCAACGAAATAACGCCGGGGAATTTTATTTTTCGCACGCGCGAGTTCGAGATCGGGGAATTCGAATATTTTATCCGCCCGCAGGGCTGGGAGGAGGTATTTGAAATGTGGCTCAAAGAGATCAGTCGCTGGTGGGGAGACGTCATGCGGATTAACCTGGATAACTTGGTGTGGCACGAAATTCCCGCCGCCGACCGGGCGTTTTACAGCCGCCGGACCGTGGATATCGAGTACAAGTATCCTTTTGGCGTAAAAGAGCTGCACGGCATTGCTTACCGGACGGATTACGATTTGTCCCGGCACGAAGAGCGGAGCGGACAGGACCTGCATTACACGGATCCGGTTACCAATGAACGCTTTATCCCGCACGTGATTGAGCCGACATTCGGCCTTGACCGGATGTTGCTGGTGTCCCTTTTGGAAGCCTACCGCGAAGAAGAGGCGCCGACGGCGGTCGAGGGCGAGACCGAAAAGCGCGTCGTACTGAAATTTCCCCGGCATCTCGCGCCGATTAAGGCGGCAGTTTTGCCGCTGTCCAAGAAACCGGAGTTGAACGCGGTGGCCAGGCCCTTGGCGCAGGCCCTGCGCCGGCGCTGGATGGTAGATTATGACGAAACCCAGAGCATCGGCAAACGTTACCGCCGGCAGGATGAGATTGGCACGCCTTTCTGCATCACGGTGGATTTCGATACCCTCGAAGACAAAAAAGTAACGGTGCGCGATCGGGATACGATGGAGCAGACTCGCCTGCCCATTGACGACGTGGCCCATTATTTGTCCGAGCGTTTGGAGACCTAAAACTTTCGTTTTGTTATCTTACTTTGTCCGCCTATGTACGAGCATTACCGCTTACCCAACAAGGCCAACGTCTATCTGGTGCCGTTTGACAGCACCAATTCGGTTACGGGCCTGATTATGTTTCCGGTCGGCTCCCGCTACGAACCGGAAAAGTTGAACGGAGTCTCACACTATATCGAACACCTGATGTTCAAGGGCACGGCCAAGCGCAAGAGCACCTTGCTTTTGACCAGGGAAATCGACCGGCTTGGCGCTGAGTACAATGCCTTCACGGGCAAGGAGACGACCGGCTACTATATCAAGGCTGACGCCCGCTACTCCGAGACGCTGGTGGATATTTTGTCGGACATGCTTTTCAACTCGCTCTTTGACGCCAAAGAAATGGAGCGCGAAAAAGGCGTCGTGGTCGAGGAATTGCGCATGTACGAGGACAATCCGCTCATGAATATTGATACTATTTTGGAAAAGGCTCTCTACGAAGGCTGTCCGCTTTCCTGGGATATCGGCGGCACGCCGCGGCACGTGAAGAGCTATGAGCGCCAGGATGTTTTGGCTTTCCGCGATCGGTACTATGATCCGAGCGCCATGACGATAGTTTTTGCCGGTTCTATACGCCCGGAAATGAAGCGGCACATAGCCCAGTATTTCGGATCCCGCGCTTCCGCGCGTCGCGTTTCCGGCGTCTACAAGCCGGGCCGGTTTGGTCCGGCAGAAAAGAGCCGTCGCCTCGTGGTCCAGCACAAAAAAAACGATCAGGCGCAGATGATGCTGGGTTTTCCCGCTTTCGCGCACCGGGACAAGGTTAGCCCGGTGATGGCGGTGTTAAATACGATTTTGGGCGGCAGCATGAGTTCGCGTCTGTTTATCCAAATCCGGGAGCGCCGCGGCCTGGCGTACGTGGTCAAAAGCGGAGTCCAACCGTTTCGTGATATCGGACATTTTTACGTTCAGGCCGGCCTGGAGCCGAAAAATATCAACCGGGCCATCGTCTGCATCAAAGAGGAACTCGAAAAAATGGCGGCGCGGCCGGTAACGAAGCGCGAACTGGCGGACGCCAAGACGCATATCCGCGGCGGCCTTACTCTGAATCTTGAGGACTCGAGCAACCAGGCGGACTGGTACGCCCGTCAGGCTTTGTTTATGGACCGCATTTACACACCCGAGGAGCGCTTGGCGCAGATCGACGCGGTAACAGCCGAGGATATCGGAGCGCTGGCGAGAAAAACATTCCGTCTAAACGAAATGCGCGTGGCAATCATCGGCGACGTGCAGCGGGAGGCGGTAAAATATTGATATGAAATATTTCTTTGCCAACTGGAAAATGTATTTAACCGCGGCCGAGAGCCGGAGCGCGGCGCGTTCCCTGGCCGGTTTTTCTCTTCCGGAGGGTATTAGGGCGGCTGTTTTCCCCAACACTTTGGCGTTTTCGGCAGCGGCCGATGAGCTTGGCGGCTCGTATTGGCAACTGGGAGCGCAGAACGTGGACTCTACTCCGCAGGGAGCCTACACCGGCGCTACCTCGGCTCTGATGTTCAAAGAAGCGGGCGCGGTCTACGCCTTGGTAGGCCACTCGGAACGGCGGCACATTTTCGGCGAGACCGATGAGGCCGCGCACAACAAAACCCAGGCTTGCCTGGATGCGGGGCTCATTCCGGTAGTGTGCGTCGGCGAATCCGAGTCCGATCGGAAAGAGGACAAGCGCCAGTACCGGCTTAAAAAGCAGCTTTTCCAGGTTTTTACCGGCCTTAACTTGCCCTCCGGCGCGGCCTTGGTTGCCTATGAGCCGGTATGGGCGATAGGCAGCGGCGAACCGTGCGCGCCAGCCGACGCCGACGATGTCGCCGGCTGGATTAAGCTGGAGTTGTCCCAGTCCTTCGGCTTAACGGCGGCAGTGCTTTACGGCGGCAGCGTAACGCCCGACAATGTCGCGGGCTATCTGGAGCGCGAGGCGATCGACGGCGTACTCTCGGGCAGCGCCTCGACGCGTCCGGACTCAGTGGCCGCCATGCTGGCCGCCGTCGAAGGCAGCGGCTAGTTTTTCGCGGCCGCTTTAACGGTTAACTTTTTTTACTGAACATTTATGATGATTATTCTGCCGGCCATTTTGCTCGTTTTGTCTCTGGCAACGGCGGTGGCTGTCATCATCAGAAAATTTCCCCAATTGGTCCTGCTCGACGTAGAGAGCCTGCCGGAGGTAAAGCTGGCGCAGAAGAAAGACGAGTTTATCCGTAAGCGGGCCGAAGTGCAGGCCGCCATGCTGAACCAGAAGCTATTGGGTTTTTTGGGACCGGTGTCGGCCTGGTACCGGCAGTGGCAGGCGAAATTTCGCCGTTATGTATCCGATCTCGAACGCCGCGTGGCCGACAAAGACGGGCGCAGCCGGTCGCTTATCAAAGAGCGGGACGAGGCAGCGGATAAGGAAGAAATTGCCCTTCATCTGGAAGAAGGCCGCAAGGCTCTCGAAGGCCGCGATTTTGCGTCCGCCGAGCAGCACTATATCGCCGCGATTAAAATTGACGAAAAAAGCGTGCCGGCTTATTCCGGTTTGGGAGACGTGTACGCGGCGCAGGAGCATTTTGAAGAGGCCAAACAGACATATCGTTTCGTGCTGTATCTGAATCCGGTCGAGGAGCACGCCCTCTTGAGTCTGGCCGAAATCGCCGAAGAACAGGGGAGACTGGACACGGCCGTGCAGTATTATCAGGAGTTGATTTTGCATAATGAAAACATCTCTTCGCGGTTTGCGAAGCTATGCGATCTGTTGATGCAGCTTGGCCAGTACCCGACCGCGCTCGAGGCCATCCGCCAGGCCGTATACCTGGAGCCGCAGAACCCGAAATATCTTGACAATCTCATCGAAGCGAGTATAATGGTGGGGAATAAAACGCTGGCTGAAGAGGCTTACCGCGAGCTGCGCATGGTGAACCCCGAGAACCAAAAACTCGCGGTTTTCAAAGAGCGTCTCGACGCTCTCTAAACTAACGCGGCGGTTAAATAGCTTCGTCTCAACTCTCCGCGCAGGCTTGGCCTGCCGTAGCCGCGGGCGAAGGCAGGCCATCTTAGCTCAGCTGGTAGAGCAACGGTTTTGTAAACCGTAGGTCGCGGGTTCGAATCCCGCAGATGGCTCACAAGGGTCGGTTCCAGAGCGGTCAAATGGGGCAGACTGTAAATCTGCTGGCTCTACGCCTTCGCAGGTTCGAATCCTGCCCGGCCCACATAATTTGAAAAGCACCCAGCGGGTGCTTTTCAAATCGGCCTCTAAGTTGCCTCCGGCTGAGCTTCCTGCTATACTAAAAGCGTTTTATTTACTTCTAATTAATCCCTATGGTGAAAAGCCTGTGTGGCGTGCATAAGCTCGCCCTGGTGCTCTTGGTTGTCGGCGGTCTCAATTGGGGTCTGGTCGGCCTGTTCGATTGGAACCTGGTTACCGCCCTGTTCGGTTCCGTCCCGATGATCGAGCGCGCGGTCTACGTGCTTGTCGGCCTCTCGGCGGTGTTCATGCTTTTGAGCGGGATGTGCAAAAAATGCGGCGCCTGCTGCCAGTCGGGCGGGATGAAGGCGGCGGAGGGAGAAAAAAAGGCCTAGTATTCTGGATAAGAAATTAAATAAAGCCCCCGCGTGGGGGCTTTATTTTGGTCTAACCTGATAATGCGCTAGGGTTTCTGGGGAAATTTACAGTTTTCAGCCGATTTACCGCGCTACTATGCGCCTGATTCCGGCCTTGTGCTCGAGCGCGCCAACGCGTCCGTCGAGTTCATGGTAGTCAGTTTGCCAGGCGGTTTGCTGCAGGCTCAGTTCGATGCGTTCCTGGCCTTCTTTGAGGACTTGAATGTCGCTTTTCATTTCCCGCACGTCGCTTTTAATATCCGCTACTTCGCTCTTTAACCCTTGTACGTCGCTTTTAAGGCCTTGTACGTCGCCTTTAATACCCTGTACGTCGCTTTTAAGGCCTTGTACGTCGCCTTTAATACCCTCTACGTCGCTTTTAAGACCTTTTACTTCGCTTTTGAGCCCCTGTACGTCGTCTTTAAGACACTGCACGTCGCCTTTCATTTCCCCCACATCGTCTTTAAGTCCTTGTACATCGCCCTTAAGACACTGCACGTCGCTTTTAATCCCCAGTATCTCTCCCTTAATTCCTTGGATTTCGCCTTTGACCCCGTGTAGTTCAGTGTTGAATTTTTCTGTTATTTCAGCAAAACCGCTAGCCACCATCACGGCCAAGTCGTCCAAAGTGATTTTTTTGCCCCCCATAAAAAACACTTAAAAATAATGGCGCGCTCTCGGTTCAGTATACCAGGAAAATAAGGGGCGTCAATTTTGGTTTTATAAACAAAAAAACGCCTGGGTGCGTCTTGGGGATGGGGTGTGTCACTCTCTGTGGGGGTATAGTCTCGCCCGGTCAGTCTCCGATGAGGCCGGCGAGCGTGAGGAGCGGCTTCGCGACGCCGCCGATGCCCTCGCCGACGATCGAGCCGACGGCGATGGTGGTGAGCGTCATCTCGGACCACTTCAGTAAGCGCCCCAGGACGACCCAGAGCAGGATGCCGCCCAGGAAGAACCCCAGGTCGTAGCCGATCGGCAGGATTAGGCCGATCCCGATCCCGATCGAACCCGGCAGCCAGCGCTTGAACTTCGTCTCCTCGAGAAGCGTGTAGGCGACGCCGATGAGGGCGCCGATCAGCAGGGCCTCGAGGGCGAAGTCGGGGAGGGGCTTCTTGCCCTCGAAGATGAGGGCGCTCGTGGCCCAGATCTTGGCCACCGGGGCCGGGAGCGTCCCGGTCTCGAAGTTGAGCGATTCGGCCGTCGCGATCTGGCCGAAGACGAAGGCGGCGATGAGCGCGCAGGGGATGATGGTCGCCGTCTGCAGCCAGAACTGGACGCCCGGCCGGACCTTGAACCATCGGCCGTAGGCCAGGTCGCCTGCAAGGTTGCCGGCTTGGGCGCCGCTGCCGGCGACCATACCGGCTCCGGTCAGCGTCGCGTCCGCGGCCGGCGCTCCGCACATGGCGGTAAAGCCTTGGAGGAGCACCCCCATCACCCGCGCTGGGTTGAACGCTGTCTGCGCCGCCGCCCGGGTGGCGATGATGTTTTGCAGAAGGCCGCCGACGACGATGAGGCCGATGACGAGCATTACCGAGAGCCCCCACCCGATGTGCAGGAACAGCACGGTGGCGAGCAGGCTCACGGCCGCGAACTCCGGCGTGAGGTCGAGCTATTGGAAGACAGCCATAAGCGTCCTGCATATCGGCGGGCAGGTAGCGCGCCATCACGACGAGGACGATGGCGCCGACGAGGAAGCCGACGCTGGTGCGCAGGCCCATGAGGTAGGCGCCTCCGATCGCGAAGGGCGACCAGGCGATGGCCGCCCCGTAGGCCGCGAGCCCGAAGATCGCGAGCTCGGTGCTCTCGGGGACGAGGGCGAAGCCGCCGTCGCTGTTCAGGACCACGTAGCCGCAGCAGGCGACGAACGTGGCCAGGAGGTAGTACGGCTGCCGGCGGTCGCCGCGCTCGGCCAGGGTCTCGATGATGCTCTTCGTGGCCACCGAGCTGGGCCAGGGCAGCTTGTCGCGCACGATGAGGAGCTCGCGCAAGAGCGGCACGAAGGCCAGGCCGACGAGGCTCGTGACGACGATGAAGGACACCATGCCCCAGAACGTCAGGGCGCCGCCCACCATGAACTTGGCCGCGAAGAAGTTCGAGACAAAGCCCAGACTCCCTCCGGCCGATCCCATCGTGGCCACGATCACGAGCTCGTGCGAGCTGATCTTGGTCCGCGAGAGGAAGAAGCAGGCGAAGAAGATGAGAGCCGCGATGGTCGGCCCTTCCTCGATCACCCCGAACGACAGGGTGAGGTAGGAGTTCATGGCGCACAACAGGGCCGCGAGCACGAAGCCCGCGGCCACGCTCCGGAACGTCAGGGTCTGGGCCGCGGGCGCCGGGGAAACCGGCTCGGCCTGCGGTTGGCTTACTTCCGCTACACTTGCACTCACCACTCACCTCGCTTGTACTAACAGAGAGTGACACTTCTTCTGTCCACCTCTCCGGGTCTACCAACTTTCTGCCGCTTCTGCGGCAGCATGCCCTTTCGAGATGGACATGTTTCTCCCTGTTAGCAGTTGAATTGTAGAGAACAGATTGGCAGAAGCTTATAGCGAAAGCAGCGGGTTTGTCAAGGCGGGATGGACAGGCGGTGGACGGCCGGGTACAATAAAAACGTTCTATTTTTATGCCCGAATTACCCGAAGTCGAAACTATCCGCCGCGATTTGGCCGAGCGGATCACCGGCAAAAAAATCGCCGGGGTGTCGGTCCGCCATGCGAAAACCGTGCGCGGCGCGCCGGCTGTTTTTTCGCGGCGTTTGGTTGGCCGCTCGGTGCGGGCGATACACCGCGTCGGCAAGCTGCTTATATTTATCTTCGACGTCCCCGATTACCAGCTGCTTGTGCACCTGAAAATGACCGGCCAGCTCATTTATCGCGGCCAGACGGCGTTAGTCGCTGGCGGACATTTCCTGTCCGGGGCGGTTTTGGAATTGCCGGGCCGCCATACGCGCGTGGTCATCTCTTTCTCCGACGGCGCCGAGTTGTTTTTTAACGATATGCGTTTGTTCGGGTACATGCATTTATCGGACCCGGAAACGGTAGACCGGGTAAAGAAAACTTACGGTATCGAACCTTTGACTCCGGATTTTACCCTCGAGAGGTTCCAAAAAATTGTGCGGCCACGCCGAACGAGCATCAAGGCCGTGCTGCTGCGCCAGAACCTAATCGCCGGGCTGGGTAACATCTACGCGGACGAAGCCTGTTTTCGGGCCGGTATCCGTCCGGATCGTCCGGCTCGCGGTTTGACCCCGGAGGAAATCGTGCGGCTCCACCGGGCCTGCGAACACGTAATCCGCTTGGGCATTAAACATCGCGGAACGACTTTCAACAGCTTCGTAGACGCCGACGGCCGCAGCGGGGGGTTCCTTAGGCTGCTGCGAGTCTACGGCCGGGACGGAGAGCGATGCCTGGGATGCAAAACCGCCCTTATTAAAAAAATCAGGACAGCCGGGCGGGGTACCCATTTTTGTCCGGTGTGTCAAGTATAATTGTGATAGGCTATTTTATAGCCGGGACAGCGGCCTGGGCAGAAAATCCCCGCCATCCGAAGCGTCCGAACGCAATTTCGCCGAAGCCTCCCCGCACGATCTTGCCTGCCCGACAAAATCTTGACACGTTTAGAACGTTTGGTTATACTAGACCCGTTTTACGGACAAGGCCTGCCTGCCGTAGTCCGCTAGCTTACGGACATAACTAGGCACGCCTAGCTCAGTTGGTTAGAGCATCTCGTTTACACCGAGAGGGTCGGGGGTTCGAATCCCTCGGCGTGCACACCTCCGCCCCGCTTTGGCGGGTTGCGGTACCAGGCAAATACAAGCCGTTGTAGCTCAGTTGGTAGAGCGCGTCCATGGTAAGGACGAGGTCACCGGTTCAATCCCGGTCAACGGCTCGGGTAAAACTCCGCCCCCCTAGGCGGAGTTTTATGTAATTGTAAATGCAAATAACGCTGGTGGACAGTAGGACCAATTAAGATTTATAATTCTATCGATATGAAAATGACGTCCGCAGTTATTGAGATAATAACGCTTATTATCGTAATTTTAGGCTTACTTTTTTTTGATTTTGCCACAAGCAATTACGTTGTCCTCATTTCAATTCTAGTTGTCGGTTCTCGACTGGGATGGCTCTTTTACAAAAGAGAATTAACCCTGAAAGCAAATATCCAGAAAGAAGGCAGAATTTTTTCCGGGTGGATGAGGTATGGGACAATACTGTTGCTAGCGTTCGGTTTGTTGTTTGTATTCCAAGATGACATTAAAGGTTTGCCTATCTGGCTTACCGACCAAGAGCCTGTTTGGTTTACCTTTTTTCATGTGGGGGCACAGGAGGCAATTTTTAGGGTTTACCTTTTAAGCAGACTACAGACAATACTTGATAGCCGAGCTGTTATTGCGGTTCTAGGCGGTCTTTTGTTCGGAGTTGTCCATTTCATTTTACCCGGTGCTTTGATAGTCGTGGCCTTCACCTCCATCTTGGGTACCGCCTGGTGTTACGTTTATCAACGGTATCCTAATTTCATCCTTGTCTGGCTTTCTCACACTTTGTTAAATTTCGCAATTAAGAGTTTGGTACAGTAGGTCAACCATTTTAGTATATAACGGACCAAGTGTTACCTGACTCGTAGGGGTGACACTAAGGCAGTCCTAACTTCATACACCAAACGGCTCGGGTTAAAAGATGGCTCATTTAACCATCTTTTTTCGTACCCTTTGGCCGGGTTTGAACTGCAGTAGATCATCTGTTATTATAAACCCAGCCATAAATTTAGCGTATGAATAAGATTATAGTTATAAGAGGGCCACTAGGTGTGGGTAAAACGACTGTTTCAAAGCTGTTAGCTAAAAAGCTTGGAGCAGAGTATCTGTCGGTTGATAAAATTCTTAGTGATAACAATTTAGATAAGGACGACGATATCTCAGTTGAAAATTTTTTGAAAGCCAATGAAATAATTACTGGAATTTCCGATGGAAATAGAGGACCGTATGTTATTGACGGGAATTTTTACTACCAGAAACAAATTGACGATCTAAAAAATAGATTTAAAGATGGAGTGGCTATCTTTACTATTACAAGTACTGTAGAGAAATGTATTAAGCGAGACGCACAAAGGGAAAAAGTATATGGCGAAGATTCTGTGAGGTATGTATACATGGTGGTGTCTAAAGTTAAGGCGGGTATTGAAATAGATAATACTGACCTAACAATAGAGGAGACTATTCAAACAATAATAGACAACTTGTAGCCCAAAGTAGTATATGGACGAAATCCATTTTTCAAAACTGACCGATGTGGGTGGAATTGAAGTACTACGCGGCAGATCTGGCCGGTATAATGACTTTGTGTACACGTATGAGAGACCTACGCTCGATTTGCTGAAGAAAAATTTTTTTCTTCGGGATAGCCTTTATTTGGTAGCGGATAATGGAACCGTGTTTGTCGCCTTTTGTTCAATAGATAGGGACTGGTGGGAGAATAATTTTTTTATGATACGAGAAATTATCGTGGACCAAAATTTCCAAAAGCAGGGCATTGGGGAGACAATAATGCGGATGTGCATAGAGCATGCACAAAGCAAGGGGGCAGCGGGGGTGGTGACAGAAACGGCCTTTGAAAATATACCAATGCAAAAATTGTGCATTAAGTTAGGTTTTAAAGTTTGGGATAATCCACAGTGGAAAGAGGGGGTAACCTATAAGTTACTATTCCAGGAGAGGCACAATTAGTCCTAACGTGCTCCACCAAACGGCTCGGGTAAAAAGATGGCTTAAATGAGCCATCTTTTTACGTACCCTTTGGCCGGGTTTGAACTGCTTTTACGATTGGTGTGTGTTTTAATTTATAGATTAAGCTTAAATAAGCATTTTTATCGCCCTACGAAAGCGCCGATCGAACGGTTGACAAGCCCAACTTTATCCTGTAGGTTATACTATTCCTACCCGCAGGCAGGAATGGCAACCACAGGAGGAAATCGTTCATGAGAGTTTACGTTCTGAACACCGGCGGAACACTGGGCATGGTCGGAGATCCGCTCCGTCCGGCCAAGTCGGCGGCCGAGCTCCTCGAGGGGGTCAAGGTCCCCCCGGGCACCGAGCTCACGCTCGTTGACTTCAGGCTCCGCCAGGACTCGACCAACGTCATGCACCAGGACCGCGTGGCGATGGGCCGGGAGATTGAGACGGCCTATGAGGAGCACGACGCGTTCGTGGTTCTCCATGGCACCGACTCGCTCGCCGAGACGTGTGCCTTCCTGGCGATGTTGTTCAAGCAGTCGCTCCAGAAGCCGCTCTTCGTCATCGGCGCGCAGATGACGAAGGACGAGCCCGGTTCGGACGTGCGACTTCAACGCCTTCCACACGCCTGGACGCCACCCTGTGGCCCAAGCCTGGCCGCACGTCATGATCAAGCCGGGCGTGCGCAAGAGGGACGGCGTCCTCGATGTGCAGGGGCTGCGCCTCGACACGGAGTTCGAGCAGCACGTCGCCTCGGTCGTGGTCTCGGCCGACACGCCGCCCTATGTCCTCATGGACATGGTCAGGGCTGGGCGCATCAAGGGCGTCATCCTTGAGTGCAAGGGCGCTGGGAATATCCCGGACCGGCCCTGGCAGATCGGCGAGGAGAGCTACTCGTGGATCGACGCCATCCAGGCGGCGACCGCAGCCGGCATCGTGGTCGGCATCGTCTCCCCGTTCGAGGACGGCCGTGTCATCCTCGACCGCTACGAGCTCGGCGCCAAGGCCAAGGCGGCTGGCGCGATCGGGCTTGCGAGCCTGACGCCGGCCATGGCTGACGTGAAGCTCCGCCAGGCGATCGCCATGCACCGAGGCCACCCCGACCGCATTCAGCGCTTCATCGAGACGAACCTCGTCGGCGAGCTCCTCGACGGCTACGAGGACGCGGCCTAGGCCGACGACACCGTTCGGAACGAAACTCCACTCCGGCGAGGGCAACCGGCTAACCCTCATCCCACTATCTTTTGTAGACAATTTAGAGAAGATTGAGGAACAAAAATCTCCGACACGCGCGGGGATTTTTGTTATAGCTGTTTGAGAGGTGTTTGTTTTAGCCGTTATTTATCAATTTACTTCAATAAATCAGAAGTCACAATGTATTCTAACCACCACCCAGCACCTTGACAAAACCTCAGTTATATGCTAGCTTGGGTACATCACCCCGATAAGGAGTTGGACATGAAGAAATGGATATGCCGCCTCGCGGCGGCTGTGTTCACGGGCGCGTGCGCCGCGCCCATCCTGAGCGGTGTCGCCGCGGGCGAGGGTACTTGCTCCGGCAAGATCGCCTTCGTGGCTTTCTACGTCCTCACGTGCGTGCTTTCCGCCGCTACCCTCGCGAGTGCGGCGAATCAGGCACTCACCAAGGCGTGAAGCGGTGCGGCGAGCGGGGGCGTGTCTCTGGAGAGCGCCCCCGAAACCTTCTTTTGTTAGTCATCTTGGCTGGAAGAAGAAGCAACAAAAGCACCCGGACAGGTGCTTTTGTTTATCGTTGAAGTCCTAACGTCCCGCGCCAAACGGCTCGGGTTAAGAGATGGCTAAGATAGCCATCTCTTTTTGTATCCTTTAGCCGGGTTTGAACTGCTTTTACAATTGGTGGATAGCTTGTAATTTTCAGATTAAGCCTAAATAAGCATTTTATCGCCTTACAAAAGTTGACAAAATCATTTTTTTTCTGATAGGTTAGGTGAACTTGCACGGACAAGGACGGTTGCACTCAGGATGGCGGGATGGGCCCGTTAATCTTTGTGGAACCTCGAAGGAGCGTGAGTTTATGGGAAAAAGGAGAGTTCGAGGGGCGGTCGAAAGTGACCGTCAGTTCGTCTCTGACCTGATGGAAGGTGCGCTGAGCCCGTACTACGACGGGAACCACCGTGCGCACGCCAACCGGATCTTCACCACCCACATCAACGGGGGTGAGGATCACAGGGGACACTTCTCCTCCGAGCAGAAGATGTTCATCCTGGAGGAAGACGAGCGTCCCATCGGCATGATCAACATCGTGCGCAAGAAGCAGGGCACGTGGAAGATCAGCCCCCTCATCATCGACCCGAGCCGCCGGGGCACGGGTGGGTGCGGTACCGAACTCCTCACCTACGCGGAGAACTACGCGAAGGAGCGGGGTGTGCGGCAGATGTACTGCACCGTGGCGCAGCAGAACCACGCCGCGTTCGGCTTTTTCCGGAAGAAGGGCTACATCTGCGCGGGTCAGGCTTCGAGCCACTACAAGCCCGGCATCACCGAGCGGATGATGTACAAGATCTTCTTCACGCCCGAGGAGGTGGAACACTTCGATCGCGTCTCCATCTCGGTGCTCCCCATGACGGACGAGCACAAGCCGGAGGTGGAAGCGCTCATCATCGAGAAGTTGTCGCATCACTTCAACGGCGTCGACGCGAGCTGGGTGCAGGCCCTGTTCGACGGTTACGACCGTCGCAACTCCGGCGAGGTCAATGATAAGTACAAGCTGATCTACGTCGCGACCGATCGGTCGGGCAAGGTCATCGGTGTCGCTGGCGCCACGCCGAAGAAGGGTGAGCCGATCAAGATCATGCCATGCGTGGCCTACACGGCACAGGCCTTCGCTGCGCTGATCGCGGACATCCCTCAGCACTTGCGGGAGTACGGACGGAAGCTCTACATCCACCTCGTGCCGAGCGTGGAGGAGACCATCATGCTCCAGCGTCTGGGCTGGTCCATCGAGGCCATCATGCCCGCCGCCTACAACGACAACTACTGCACCCAACAGTGGGGCATCGATCTGGGGAGTACCTACATGAGGACCATGCGCGTGAAGGCGAACTTCCATCGCCTGATCATGTCCGGCGTCAAGCCCCTCGAGGTGCGGGTCGGCTACGGCAACATCAAGTCGATCCGGGTCGGTGAGAAGATCCGCCTGATGAGCCGTTCGCTCGACGGCGTGATCAGGGTGCTCGGCGTGCGCCGCTACGACACCTTCGCGGAGATGCTCAAGCACGAGGATGGTGGCAAGATCGTCCCGGGCATGGATGACCGGCAGGTGCTTCAGCTCCTGCAGGACATCTACCCGCCGCACAAGGAGCGTCTCGGTGTCTACGTCATCGAGGTCGATCCCGTCAAGAACTGATCCAACAGCAAGGAGGTGAGGAGGGGCGGGAGCAGCAGTGTTCCCGTACCCGTCTGAGTTCATATTGCATATAGCAGAACAATGTGAGTTGAGACGGTAAAATTTAACAATCAATATGAAAAGAGCTTTTAATGTACAAGAACCATATTTTAGTTCTATTAAAGAAGGAAAAAAAACTGTAGAGGGAAGATTGAACAAAGGAAAATTTGCTGATATGCAGCTGGGGGATACAGCTGTGATAAATGATGTTGTTGAGGTAGAAATTGTACGCACTAGAACATATGATTCTTTTCGAGATATGATTCAAAATGAAGGTATCGAGAAAGTCATCCCCGGTGCTCATTCTTTGGAAGATGCGATAAATGTTTACTATAAATTTTATACAAGAGAGCAAGAAAAAAAATATGGGGTACGCGCGATAGAAATAAAATTGATTTGATTAAAAGATTAGTCTATTTTGTACATTACATTCAATATTTTTTTACAGTAGTGCATATTTTGCACATACTGTGGATGATGGAAAGAGATACCAAACTAAGTACTATAACCTCGATGCCGTTATTTCGGTTGGTTACAGGGTAAACTCATCGCGAGCTACCAAATTTCGTATTTGGGCCACAAAAACACTTCGCGAGTACCTTGTTAAAGGCTATGTTCTAAATAAGAAAACCATCCTTAAAAACTACAATCAGTTTATAAAAAAACGTTACATCTATACAAGCTCTTTTGCCAACACATGTTACTCTTGATCCTAAAATGGTTTTGGAGCTCGTAAAAGAATACGCAAGTACCTGGACCAAGCTCGATGCCTATGATCGAGATAATCTAAATTGGTACTTAACGGCGGATGTTTGAATCAGAACAGTAATTTTGCTATGCTTCAACCGTTGGATTTTTCTCCCTAATATTTTTATCTAGTGGTATGGGTACCGAGAATAGAGACCAAGCTCCAGTATGCAGCCAATGTGGCGCGCCAAGTTATGCCGGCTGCCCGCACTCCACTCGCGAATCAGTGGCTGCCTCTTCGTCGGAAGTGGCCGAGCCTTCACCCGAAGAAGTGGTCGCTTTCAGCGAGGTTATCGGCCGCTTAGATCCTGAGGTGACCAGGCGTATAAGGGAAGATGGCTTCGATGTCGATGGAGACGCACCCGGAATTGTGCGTCTCATGAAAGAGGGCATAGACGGATCAATACGCTTGGCCCGGGAAGCGGGCTACGCTATTGATACTTCGGCGGAACCGATGAAAGGACAGACAAAAACTGTTTATTTGTTACCCGACCATAGGGTGCTGAAGCTGCAGCCATTAAAAGATTATCTCAACGAAGCGGCACTGGGAGAGGACGAAGTCTCATTTTATGATGCCGTCGAGAAAGCGCTCGGTGTTGACGTCCGGAAGATGGTCGCCGAGACCCGGCCAGCCGGCCAGGGAGTTCCGGGCGCGACCCAGGAGTTCGTGTTCAAGACAGCAAAAGCTATCGATTTAGCCAAAGCGCAGGGAAATTTAGCGTTAGCAGACAAACTTCTCGACGCCCACCGCTCCAATCCGTTGGCAAAAAATTATGTCTTTGAACAGAAAACAAGAAACACGGGCCTCGTGCGGCGTGAAGACGGAAAAATTTACGTAGTCGCTGCTGACACTTCAGGCGGTTTGCATATTGAAAATGTTGAAGGCGGGTGGGGGACCCTACAGCATGACGTCGGCGGAATCGTTTCTATTGACCCGGCCGAACTTGAGTCTGTACCCGACTTAAAGGAGTGGTTAGGAACCGCTGCCGCTTCATCCGTACAGCGATAACGATTAATTGAAATTTGCGCGTATAGATTGCAAAAATGTGGAAAAAATTATTGTGCTGTGTGCAAAGATAAATTTCCTTTGGTTCCGGCAGATCCGGCCGAAATACCTCTCCCGGCCAATGGAATTCGGCCATAAACAAGCTTAATCGGCAGGAGCATCCGTAATTGGCTTTACTTTTTTTATGGAAGGGATCTCACGAGAAAAAATCCATCCCGTGTTGTCGCCCGAATACCGGCAAGAGGTGGAGCACCCGGAAAAGATAGCCCAGAGAGCGGCGCATAATATTTGGGGCGGCTGGGAGCTGCACAGACTGGATATTGTCCGAGCCGGAACAGCGAGTCGCCCGGAGCTGGAACAATTTCACCGCGCCCGGCTGCGCGATGTCTGGGAGAATTTATTTTCCCACGATCATCAGGCCGCGCTTAAGCTGACCAAAGAAATTGCGGCCGACCAGGAGATGATACAGGGATTAGCCGAGTACCTTCGGAATTCGGGACAGGAGATTGTCGAGCCGCCGACCGATAGGGCAATCTGGGAGGCGCTGTCCGGCCAGCCGGCGTTATGCCGCTCTCTGCCCGATTCGTTGGCCGAGCGGCTGACGCGCCGTCATGTTGAATACGTGAATGCCCGCCAGGAAGCATTTGAACAGCGGGAGTTGCCCGCCATCATGGCCGAAACTGACCGCCGGATGCGTTTGGCTATCGCCCGCGGCACTATTCCGGTAACCGAGGAACAGTGGGAAAGATTTCGAAGCGTTACGCCGATTAGACTGCTTGACCCCTTGTTCGAGTATGAAGACCGCGGAGGCAGTTACCGCAGTCACATCGTGTTTCTTTCTTCTGAGGCCGATGTTGAGAATAAAGTTTCTATTTTAGTCCATGAAAGCCTGCACGCCTTGAGCGGCCGGACCGTTGTCCAGGTTACCGAGACAGACGAGGAGTTCGGCGACGACACCTCGTTTGACAATCGGCGCCTGGGATTGCATTTTTCCTCGGATATTTGGGCCGGGCGACAAGAGAAATTTCGCTGGCTCAACGAAGCGGTAACCGAGGATTTGACAGTGGAAATATCCGGCGGCGAAGACCATGGGGTATACCAGCATGAACGCCGCCTGTTGGATCAGCTGTCCGGAGCGCTGGGTCCGGGCGGTCGGCGACGATTTCGAGAGGCGTATTTTGAAGACTATGACCCTCAACTTAATAACGAGGAGAGGATACCATTCTACCGCAAACTAGTCCGGACGGTCGGCGCTGAATTGGGACAGGATTTTTTGGTTAATTTGGATACTTTCATCCACTGGCAACGCACCGGCGACGGCCAACGGATGCACTGGATGGAAGGGGTGGAAATAGCGGCTGGGCAGTGGGAACGCCGGGGCGAAAAATTCCCTGAGTACGTCGGTAACTGGGTTGAACAGCACCACCGCCGGTTTCGAGGGGTGAGTAACTGGATCGTTGAGGAGCTTTATAAGGAGGATCCGGGTTTATTAGAGAGGGTTAATTTTTATGAATTAGAGCAACTCTATCCCAAATTGTGGCGGGACAGAATCAGAAATAAAATTCCGCATCCGTCGCAGTATGAGTTGGCGGTTTACCGGGACCTGGTTTATGAGCGCCTGGTTAGAGATATAAGGAAGCAGAAAAGGAAGGCAGGCGATGAATCAACTGCCAATTAGTGGCTGGTAATTTCGGTTGGCCCGTGTTTTGGCGAGATCAATAAGTCGTGATTTCGGGTAAAGGATCAGCTTAACGTAATTCCCCAAACCGGGCTGCTTCTACGGAGTCAAGTTTATACACAGCGTCGGTCACACCGGCCGGAGCGGCTTTTTCGCGGGTCCCCGCAGCACGCTGCCATCCTGGTTAAACCGGCTCCCGTGGCACGGGCAATCCCAGGTCTTTGCCTGCGTGTTCCAATTTACGATGCAACCCAGGTGGGTGCATACCGCCGACATTGCGCGTATGTTCCCTTGCTCATCTTTGTACACCGCCACCTTTTGCCCTTGCCGGTTGAGAACCGCGCCTGAGCCGGCGCCAAGCGTCTGTACCTCCTCGCTGCCGGCGGTTTTCTTTCTTCCGGCCACCAGCTCTTTTAAAAAACGCGCATTCTGCTTTAGGGTTTCTTTTACGCCCTGGAAACGTTTCAGGCTGTAGAGTTCCTGCGCCGCATTCTTGCGTCCGAGGATTATATCCGCATTCAAAATACCGGCGAGCGTACCAAACGTCATGCCGTCGCCCGCATACCCGGTCGCGGAAAGCGTATCCGCTGGGGTAACGATGGAGTTCCCGATGAATGGCAAACCGTCCACCGTATTTATCACCTGGCCGCTCCATTCGTTTGTGATCGCGTACGCGCCATCCGGCAATAATTTTTTCAAATATTGCCGCAGGCGTCCATGTCGCTCGTGCGCATCGCCGCCCTTGCCGGTTTCATGGTCCTCGCCGCCGAGGAGGAACCGGTCTTGTCCCGGCAGAGAATCCACCCGAAAATAGTGGTAGGGGTCTTCCGCGTCAATATACAGCCCTTCTTTTACGATTCCGCTTCGGCATGTGCCGCCGATTACATAGGTCTGTGAGGGGAGAATGCGCGTGTGGATGTCGAACGCCCAGTTGTTGGGATTGTGCGTGGCGATCACGATATGCTCCGCCGTCACCGTGCCGTTTTTCGTTTTCACCGCGGGCCGGCCCGCATGTTCATAGTCGGTTACTTCCGTATCTTGAAAAATTTTTCCGCCCATGGCGGCAACTTTTTTGGACAACGCGTACAGATACTTGAGCGGATGAAATTTTGCGTTGTTTTCTATCCGGAGGGCAAACGGAAAAGAAAGTACGTTATTTTCCGCGGTAACCGGAAAATCTAGGGCGCGCATGAGATCGTATTCCTTTTGGAGGGATTTTTTTTCTGCGTCATCCATAGCGCAGTAGTGCAGGGGGCAGCGCGTGAATTCGCAGTCCAAGCGTTCTTCCCCGACAATTTTTTCAATCGCATCAATAGCCGCCTGCGCTGAATGCCATACAGCGGCCGCTTTTTCCTTGCCCAACGTATTTACGAGTTCCGAAAGATCAGCGTCTGTGGCATAAGTGAGAAAGGCGGTAGTGTTTCTGCTTTCCCCCGAGACCAGCCGGTCCTTTTCAAGCACGACGACCTTTTTCCCTTGCTTCAATAACAGGTAGGCAGTGGTAAGGCCGGTAATGCCTGCCCCCACAATCGCCACATCGGCGTGGTAATCCCTGGATAAGGAAGGAAATTCAGGCGTCGGTGAATAGTCATTCCAAATAGATTGTTGGTTCATACCGGACTAATTAATTTTATAAAGGCAGCATAACAAACCAAATAAAGGATGGATAGATAGCTAACTAACTTTACAACTACGCAGCGGATAGCGAGTTAGATGCAGCTGTGGGGCATCTTTTAATGTCCCCGTCAGACGATTCGCAGCAAAAAGACGGCTTGATAGGCCGTCTTTTTGCTGCGTCGGGGTTTAAAAATTTTGCCTGGCGGTTAATTGAACGTGTTCCACAAGCTATAGAAAGAGAAAAGGCCGAAGAACGAAAAGGCGATAATGATCAGGATTCGCCGCGCCAAGTGCGGCTGGATTTCTGGCGGCAGCTCTTTGTAATTGAGCCAGTTTACGAGCCCAATATGCACGAACATGCACAGCGCGTTGATAACCGCCCCGATCACGAGCAGTGTTAGCGGTTCTTTGAAGCCGAACGCGAATACGCCGATGCCGAACAGGATTTGAGCATTATCCCCATGATGACGGCAAATAGCGATCCGATGGCGGGGATTGTTTTTTGTCCGATTACCCGCGCTTCATTCAACACGAATTTTATCCCCTGCGCGTTTCCTTCCAGCCCGAACGTGGTTACGAAAGATAGCAGGGCCAGCAGCAGAATAGTGGTTATTCCCAGGCCGTAAAATACCAGGGCGTGCTCCCGGTTTACCAGCTTCCACCATGATTTGAACAGGGCGACGTTCTGTTCGGTCGGCTGGAATTCAAAACCGTTTAAATCTATTTTTTGCTGTCCGCCGCTGAACAGGCCTTTTATTTTTTCCGTGTAGTGTCCCATGCCGTATCCCTTTTCTCGGATATAGCTCGATTGGGTTAAATTTAAATTGCCGCCGGCGCCGCTATAGGCAAACGCGGCCAAGAACGTGGCCAGTGGTATGCCTACAGGCAGAAATGAATAACCGCGCCCCTGCCCGACAATACCCCGCAGCAGTTCGCTCCAATCGGTTCCGGCGGCCAAATAAAGAGTCAGCAGGACGATCGACGGCACGCCAATTAGAATTATGGCTTGCGAAAAACGTTCAATGGTGGGGTAAATATATTTGCCGGTACTCAAGATTATGCCAATAAGAATCAGAAGCGCGATCGCCACGGCGGTGCTGTCGCCGCCGAGGACCGAAGAAAAAAGAAAAGCAGACGAAGCGATGATGCCCGGCCAGCCGAAGCCGATAATCGTGGAAAGAATCAGCCAATAAGGAACCCAAGCCCAGCGCCGGGCGAGCCCCACGAATACGCTTTCGCCCCGCGCGAGGCTGTAGCGTTCGATTTCCATGTTAATAAAAAACTGGAACGTGATGCCGAGAACGGCTCCCCACACGATGCCCAGACCCCAATTGGAAGCCAGGTAGGGCCACAGGATAACTTCTCCTGATCCCAAGCCCAGGCCAAGCAGGATAAAACTGGGACCGAGCAGAGCCTTGAACGGTGGCGGCGACGGGAGGAGTTTTTGCGCGCGCTTTAACATATTTTGTGCTGGTACGATAAAAATATTTGTAAAGTATAGCACGAGATGCGGATGATTGTCTGCTCTAATTTGGTTGGACAGCCTCTCAGAGAGGTGTTCGAGGCCAATCCCCAACGTTCTGGTTGGGTTTTGCCATAAAAGACGGCGCTTGCGGTGAGCTTTTAGTACCCGTTGCCAGAGGTTGAATTTTAACAGTTTTGCTGTAGTATAGGTTTATGTTTTCTCGTTAAAAGAACATGACCTTAAGACGCAATTTCTCATTATTCGGGCCTCCTCTCCGGACCAGATCGCGGCTGCGGATTTGGGCGGGGACGATTTTTTTCTACTGTCGAAAGTATTTATACTGGTATTTTAGCCGGCATCGTTTTGCCCGCTCGCTCCTCGAACCCAGACAGGCGCAGGTCATCGCCGAACACCGGACGCCGCTCTTAAGAAAACTGAATAACGTGGAAATGCAGTTGCAGTACAACAAGGTGCACAACCTGGGTTTGGCCATTCGGAAATTAAACGGCCTGGCGCTAAATCCAGGGGAGATTTTCTCCTATTGGCGGCTTATCGGCCGGCCGACAAGCCGGGCTGGATACCGGGAAGGCGTGGTGCTCGAAAGGGGGCAGGTAATCGCCGGCATCGGCGGCGGCCTTTGCCAGCTCTCCAACCTCATTTATTGGCTGACGCTGCACACCCCGCTCATTGTAACCGAGCGCTGGCGGCATGGGTACGATGTTTTTCCGGATGCGGGTCGTACGCAGCCGTTTGGCAGCGGGGCCACCTGTTCGTACCCTAATATTGATCTGCAGATCAAGAATCCGACCGCGCAGCCGTTTCAGCTTTCGCTCGAGCTGACCGCTACGCACCTTGTCGGCCGCTGGCTTTCGTCCGAGCCGTCTCCGGTGCGCTACGAGGTGTTTGAACGCGACCACCGGATAGAGGGCAATTGGGCCGGCGGGGATACCCGCCATAACCGGATATTCCGCCGGGTTATTGACTGTAAGACCGGTTTAGCGCTCCGGGAGGAGTTTGTTACTCAGAATCAGGCCCTGATGATGTACGAACCGTTGCTGCCGCCGTCCGGGGCGGCGGGGGATTAATTCAGAGATCAACCTTTTGACCGATGGGCGCGGCTGGAGGAGCCGTCTTATTCAGTTTTCTTCTTAGGATAAGAGCCAACTTGATGTCTGCCAGTATCAACACTGCGACTGCGGCCAGAGAGATATTTTGATATATCGGATCGGGGTCAGAAATGAGTCCGAGAAAAGTATATTCACCGTTGTCGATATCGCCGTCAACCATGAATAATGAAGCCGTGATCAGACTCATTTGACCGATTAAAAACCATCCCCGGCTGCGACTATCCAGAACAGATTTGTGCCGGGCAAATTTGAGGCTAAGTTTAAGATGCAAGAATCTTACCGCGATATCGACTATGCCGGTCATGAACAGATATATAAAGCCGAAATTAACGATGCGGACAAAAAAGCTCAATATGGAAATGATAAACACGGCGGGTACGCTGGCTAGTAAATCAAATTTTTTGGAAGGGGCGCTGGGCATATATTTGAAAAAAATTTCATACCAGCCAGTATAACACAGTAGAACTTACTCCCAAAATAATTCTGAGTCAGTTTCGAGCCTTTTAAGCGAAAAATGTCCAGGATTGAGGAACCATAATGGTATCATGGCGACGAAATATGGACATTTTGCAGTCAACACCAGACGAAAATGAGCCAGAATTATTTTGGGAAGTAGGCTCTAATTGCTTGAATAAAATTTTACCAGTTTGGTTCGGCGTGGTCGCAAATGTTTCCGGCAAGAAGATGGCCGGTCCGCCGCCTTTTTGGCGGCACTGTTTAGATAGGCGAATTGGCTCCGCCTTCGTGGCGGCCGCTGTGTATAACCGTCTTGACAGGCGGCGGAGGGGGGTATATTATGGACCTATACCTATGGTATAGGTTAATTACTCAGTCTAAACCAACCCTATGGTGGACCCCTACGTTTCCAAGATAAAAACCAACCTCAAGAAAACCCAGGGACAGCTGCAGCGGATTCAGAAAATGATCGAGGAGGATAGGTACTGCATCGACATCGCCCAGCAGGTGAACGCGGCCGTGGGGCTCTTAAAACAGGTAAACAGCTACGTGCTTGAGAGCCACTTGCTCTGCTGCGGAGCGGAAAAATTGAACGCGAAAGATAAGAAAACCAAAGAAGACTTCGCCAAAGAGCTGGTGCAGGCTTTTAGCATTAAAAATAAATAATTTGTAGTTATGTACCGTCGTATCACACTCAAAATTAGCGGCATGCACTGCGCTTCGTGCGAAAAAATTATCCAAGGGAACCTGGAAGATATCGGGGTGCGTGTCATAGGAATAGACGCCAAAACGGGAATGGGCGAGATCGAAGCGGACGCGTCGATCCCGGATGAGCGGATTTTGCAGCTACTCGAAGACGCCACGTACAAATCCGAGATCGTGGCCAGCACTGCCCAGCCCGCCGATCCCGGCGCCGGGCATGAAGACAGCCCGCCGCAGAGCCAGGTCGATGAAGCCTCCGGGCAAATAAGCGTAGAGAAGAAAATCGTCGCGCCGGACGCTCGTTTTAAAATGAGATTGGAATCCACGCTCGAGGCCGAAGGAAAGTTCACGTCCGAGGGAGACGCCCCCGCTTTCAAGGGAAAAATGACGCAAAAAAGGAAGGGCGAATTTGAAATCCCTGACGGTAAGGAAAACGTGGACAGTTTCATCGACAGCATTTTGCGGTCGGCTAAATTTTCCCAATTGTTCCAAACGCTGCCCGGAGAAGCCTCCCTCGGAGCTGGGGCTGGCGCGGAGCGGCAGGCTGCCTCGGCCCCGGTGGCGGCGGACGCGGAACAGTCCAAGGGAGAGCAGCGGACCGACCTGGTAATCGGCGGCATGCACTGCGCTTCGTGCGCCAATATTATTGCCCGGGGGCTCAAGAAAGTTCCCGGCGTAAAAACCGCCCAGGTTAATTTTGCGGCGCAAAAAGCCAGCGTAACGTTTGACGCCGGCGTGGCCAGGATAGAAAATTTGATCGCGGCCGTGAAGAAAGCCGGGTACGAGGCAGACGTATACGACCCCAAAAATACCGAGGCGGACAGGCAGCGCCGGGAAAGGGAAATAAAAAAGTACTTTACCAAGTTCCTTTGGAGTTTGGGTTTGAGCCTACCGATGCTTTATTTCATGCTGCTCGATTTCTTTGTTTTGCCGGGCAGAGCCCTTTCTTTGCCGTTTATCGGCATTATTTCTCTTATTCTGACGGCTCCGATACAATTTATCATCGGTTCCGGATTCTATAAGGGCGCCTGGAGCTCGCTGCGCATGAAAATGTTCAACATGGACAGTCTCATCGCGATCGGCACCAGCACGGCGTTCTTTTACAGTCTGTGGCGCTTTCTGGATTACGCGATTCGAAACCAAAGCGTAGTCGGCCTGGGAGGAGCCAAAATTCCGGATTTGTATTTCGAGACAGCCGCTTTTCTTATCACCTTCGTCATTCTCGGCAAATGGCTCGAAGCCAAAGCCAAGGGCAAAACCAGCGACGCGATCAAGAAGCTTATGGGGCTGCAGCCCAAGACCGCGCGGGTAATCCGCGGCGGCCAAGAAGCGGACATAAACATCGAGGATGTAGTCGTGGGAGATGTCATCGTGGTCCGGCCGGGAGAAAAGATTCCGGTCGACGGCGCGGTGGTAAAGGGCAGCTCGTCGGTGGATGAATCAATGCTCACCGGCGAAAGCATCCCGGTGGAAAAGAACGCCGGCGACGTGGTGATCGGCGCCACGGTCAACAAACACGGGAGTTTCGAATTTAAGGCGTCGAAAGTAGGCAGCGAAACAGCCTTGGCCCAGATTATCCGCCTGATTGAAGAGGCGCAAAACTCGCGCGCCCCGATCCAGAATTTTGCCGACCGGGTGTCGGCGTGGTTCGTGCCGCTCGTCTTGGTTATCGCCGCGCTTACCTTTATTGTCTGGTTCTTCGTCTTGGGCGCCAGTCTCGCTTTTAGCCTCATGGCTTTTACGGCCGTGATCGTGATTGCCTGCCCGTGCGCGCTGGGCCTGGCCACCCCGACGGCCATTATGGTCGGGACAGGAAAGGGGGCCGAATACGGCGTGCTCATCAAGGGTGGGGAGCCGCTCGAAGCCGCCTGCAAGGTAAATGCCGTTGTGTTCGATAAAACCGGCACGCTTACCAAAGGAAAACCGGAGGTTACGGAGATAATCGCTTTCGGGTCGCACGATGAAGACGACGTTCTGGCTTATGCCGCCAGTCTGGAAAAGCTTTCGGAGCACCCGCTGGCCGAGGCGATCGTGCGCTATGCCGAGGAAGAGGCGGCCGGGCTGGTCGAGGTGCGACAATTCCAGGCTATTCCCGGCCACGGTGTGAAAGGTGAAATAGGCGGGGAAAACTATTATCTGGGAAACAGAAAGCTGATAAGGGATAAAGCCGGCTTGTCTCTCGAAGCGGCGGAGCGAAAAATTCGCCGGCTCGAAGAAGCGGGAAAGACGGTCATGGCGCTGGCCTCCCAAAAAGAGCTGGTGGGTCTGATAGCCGTCGCGGATACGCTTAAAGACACCTCGGTTGAGGCTGTCCGCGCTTTGGAGAAGAAAGGGCTTAAAATTTACATGATCACCGGAGACAACCGGCGCACGGCCGAGGCCATCGGTAAGATGGTCGGCATTACGAACATCCTGGCCGACGTATTGCCGGAAGACAAGGCCAACGAGGTCAAGAAGCTCCAGGACTCCGGCCTGAAGGTGGCGATGGTGGGGGACGGTATCAACGACGCTCCGGCCTTGGCCCAGGCCAATTTGGGCATTGCCATGGGGAGCGGAACGGATGTGGCCATGGAGACCGGCGGGATCGTGATCATGAAAAGCGACCTGAAAGACGTGCTGACGGCGATTGATTTGAGTCGCGAGACCATGGGCAAGATCAAGGTGAACCTTTTCTTCGCGTTGTTTTACAACGTCATCGGCATTCCCATCGCTGCCCGGGTATTTGCGGCTATTGGGCTGGTGCTCCGTCCTGAACTGGCCGGTCTGGCTATGGCTCTGAGTTCGGTATCGGTGGTTACGAACTCGCTCCTCCTGCGCCGTTTTAAGCCGGGAAAGAGGAATTACCTGTCTATAGTGGCCCCGATAATCATGGCCGCGGCCTTTACGCTGCTCTTTATACAGTTCGGCCGAATCAGCAGTTCGCAAATGGGGGATTGATCGCCACCAAAACTTCCTGATAATTATCAGGAAGTTTTGGCGTGCCAGTAGAAGGCAGGCTCCAAACGAACGGGCAGACGGACAATTGCCAAAAAAAGCGGAGAAATATATACTTTGTTTGGCTAAATAGCGGCATGGGACCTTAATCTAAGTCTGTCCTGGTGCAGGAAGTCGCCGGGAAAATTTTTCCTTTTGGCTCGCCGGAATAACCGACGGAAAAATTTTAAAGTAACTGTCCGGCCGAAAGTCCGCCGCCCGGGCGGTTAAAGTTTAGTGCCTGCTATGGGAAAGTTAAGGGATATATTTCTTGGAGATCCGGCCCCCAAAGGATCGGGGAGAAGGGAATTTTTGCAGCGGGGAGCAGCCGCTGCGGCTGCCTATGCCGTGCTTGGGTCGAGAAACGCAGAGGCGGGAGAACCTAACCCGGAAGCCGCCGTGCAAAATTTTTTGCAGGAGGCAGAAGACCTGGTGGCGGTTTATAAAAAGGAATTTTTTTCCCTTTCCACCAAAGAACAGGTTGACGGCATGCCCGATTTATTTTTCTTTGCTTTGCTGACGCTAAAACAAGTGGACACCATGCGCGATGGATTTCTGAAGAAGTTCGGATCGGGGATTCTCCAGTTGCTGGAGATGGCGGCGAAGGTTGATGAGGGGCTGCGCGTTTCGTTCCTAAATATGTTGAACCGTTTTGATTGCTACGGACTTGTCTATCGGCATCTGCACGAAAAAAAAAGTTATTTAAATCGGAAGAACTTCATTCCGGCCGTTTTTGACAAAGAGGCGCATTTCCGTGCGCGGGCCACTGATTTTTTGCCGGACGGGGGAGAGGTGCTGGACACGGAAATTGATCCCAGGATCGGGCAGCTGGACCAGTCTTTTGCTCATCATGAAGAAGTCAAACAGACAATAATTGATTTTCCGGGCTGGACAAAGCCGGAGCGGCAGCGGCAATTTAGAGAAGTAATATCCGAACCCGAGGTCAGAGCCGTGTTGACGCAGTCTGACTGTACTTTGGCCGAGGCGTACTCTCTGGTTAAGGCCGTCATACGTTACCGCGAGCTCCATCCCCAATCACGGATTGCCAATGCCGACATAGCCAAGGATCTCTTGCAGAAGAGGGAGGTGTTCAAACAGGAGGTGATTGCCGGTCCGGAAACTGACCAGTTCATCTATTTTGGATATGGATCTCCGTTGGAACCTTTTCGTTTCGACCCGGAACTTTTGCTGCCCACCGTAAACAAAGTTATGAGACGGCCTGTTGGGGATGCGGTGGAAACAAAAGAGGAGACAGACAAAAGAATAACTACTATTTCCGGGAATGACGAACTGGGCGGCGGGCTTGACCTGCGCAAAAAAATTTGGGAGAGTCGGGGCAAAACTACAGTATACATTGATACGCATGGCGCCCCTTCTGAAATGGGGCTAAATTCTTACGGTAAAGAATTCAATCGGATCACCGTGGCTGAAGTGGCCCATGCTCTGCTGACGCGTCTTTTAAATGACGGCGACCGGGATACGCTTGTGCAGTGCGTCGTTGTTTTTGAGGCCTGTTATTCATACGATTTTCAGGGAAATTTATTAGCTAAAATGAAAGAAATATACGGAAGCCGCAATGAAAATTACGGCCAGTCCTTGGCCGAAAAAATAGGAATTCCTTTTGAAAAAATTCTTTTGCCAACGATAATTACATCTGCGCAGGAGGGATCCGTGTCGTATGGCGGCATGACTAGAGATTTGCAAACCAATTATACCTCTTTGGGACCCATAACCGGTGAATATTTGCTGCGCCGGGTACAGCCCAAGGTGTATGAAAGCGCCGATATAGTTTTTTTCCTGCACGGTCGGGGCGAGTGGGATGAAATTGGAGCTGGGGACAGGCCGGCAGAAACTGTGTCAGTATAATTACCATCGAGGCCAGGACACAGACGCTAAGGAGCAATCTCTTCCTTTTGTGGCCGTTTTGGTGTATGCTAGCGACAGCTTGGCGGTTTAACAGTTGTCAACCGCATTTAGCCTTTTTGACATTTTAGTCCTATGGCTACTCTCACTCGGGTGCGGTCAAAAGTTTTTATCTCCATTTCCTTGTTGGTAGGGGGGATTTGCATCTTGTTGGCCTCCGTACCGCTCATAATTGACTGGAATGAGGACGGTAGCGCGGCCAATGCCGCCACTTACAACTGGAATTTGTTGAACGTGGACAATTTTTCGCTGGATTCAAACAAAATCCAGGTAACGCAGGGGGCCGCAAATTTGAAAAAATTGGACCAGACGGATAACGACAACAGCCTGTCGGGTTTCGGCGCCGGTGATTTCGCCGGCACGCAGTGGAGCGAAGCTGCCGGCGGCCTGATATTAACTCCGGAGGGGTTACAAGCCGGGTCCGGATCTTTTACTTCGAGAATCCTGGATGCCGGCGCGCCGGTTGCCTGGAGCGCTCTCTCTGTGTCACCAGCCGCTCCTTTCGGAAAAGAACTTCCTGACGGCGGCTTAAGCGAGAACGGATACAGCACGGGCAACGCCAACATGACAGGCAACACGGCTTTGCTTCACTTTAACGAAGACGATGGCTCGGCCAATTTTGCCGACAGCTCATCGCTCTCTAACAATGGCAGCTGCGCGGCCGGCAAATGTCCGGCTGCGGCCAGCGGAGTTTTCGGCAATGCCGCTCATTTTGACGGCTTGGACGACTACGTGGACATCGGTACGGCGGACAATTTGGCGCTGGGAAACAATTTCACGATCGAGGCCTGGATAAATCCCGAAGATATGGGTAATTACCGCACCATCGCCTCCAAGGCCGGTAGTTTCTTTTTTGCCCAGGCGAATGTCGGCGGCTCGCTCCGGATAGCTACCTATTTTTTTGGATTAAAGTACGCTACCTGGCAGGCGGCCAACGATAGTATCCCGCTGTACTCGTGGTCGCACGTGGCGGCGATTTGGCCAGTAAAGCCTATAAGTTTAAGGGCGGCATTGATGAAGCGGCTATATACAACCGCGTGCTTACTACGGAAGAATTGTCCGCGCGCTACAGGCGCGGCGCCGTCAAATGGAATCTTCAGGCCAGAAGCTGCGCCAACGCGGACTGCGCCGGAGCGGTTTTTGTCGGGCCAGACGGCACGGCCGGCAGCTATTACTCCGAAGGGCAAAACTCCACCTCCTCGACGCCGTCGTTTGGCCTGGTCACCGCGCCGGCGGCCAGATATTTTCAATATTCCTTGCAGCTGCAAACGACTACCAGCTCTCCGGCCATAAACGCGGTGTCTGTGCTACCCGATCATTTTTACGCCGATGCTCCGGCCATAGTCCCCCAATCTTCGTCCGCTTTGGCCTATTCTTCCGCCTTGTTAGGTTTTTCAGCCGCCGAGAGCGGCGCGGGCAGAGTTTACTATCAGCTTACCAACAACGCCGACGCGGTCTCGCCAACCTGGTATTTTTGGAATGGAAGCAGCTGGACAGCGGCCGTGAACCCGACCGATTATAATACCTCTTCCACCATCAACGAGGCTATCACGTCGTTTCACACGCAATTGGGTTCGGGAAATTTTTCTTGGCGCGCTTTCTTGACGTCGTCTGGCGGCGCCGATCCGGTCGGATTATCCTGGGTCTCGGTGGCCTACAACCAGCCGCCTTTGGCCCCGGAAGCCTTGTACGCGGGCAGCACCCAGGCTCAGAGCGGCGCTACTAACCCCACAGACATTTCGTCCGCGACCCCTCATTTTTCCGGCGTCTACCAGGATAATGATCCCGTGGCCGAGGGTACAAAAGCCAGGATACAGGTGTCTGTCGATCCCACTTTTTCCTCCGTTACTCACTGGGATTCGGGCGAAGTCGGGGCAATCATTGCCCCGACCGCCACGAGTACCAGAATCGCTGACATTGTCTACGGTTCCTTTGGCGCGGCCCCTTTGCAACCGTTGTCTTTGGACGACGGGCAGATTACTTATTATTGGAGATTGCAATTAGGGGACGACCACAGCTTCGGGCCTTTTTCTCAGGGTGGTTTTTTCACCCTTTTGGATAAGCCGTCCGCCCCGGCTTCGATGTCGGCCTCCAGGACTAATGATACTTTTCTTCTTAACTGGCAAGATCTCTCAACAAACGAAGACAGTTTCGTGGTAGAAAGAGCCGACGACACTGGTTCCGGACAAGGGGATTGGATTGTGGTCGCCACGTTGCCCGCCAATGCCACCTCCTATCATGATACTGCCACGCGGGCGAGCGCGCAGTATTGGTACCGGGTTATGGCCGCCAACCAGGCCGGATCTTCGGAACCGGCCACGGACAACGTCTCGCACTACACTACTCCGGCCGCGCCGACCAACGTCTTTGCCCAGTACGGTCCGGATAGCGCTTTCAGCGTCAACTATACCGCTGTCGGGGCGGTTGAGAATATTTTTTCTGTGGAGAGGTGCGTGAACGCCGACTGCGATAACTCCGCGTATACTCCGGTTTTGGGTTCGCCTTTTTCTTCGTCGCCGCAAATTGACAATCTGGTCTCTCCGAACAGCCGCTACCGATACCGGGTGCGCGTCGGATCCGAAGAAACTACGACCTCTACCTTTGGCTATTCAGATTACGAGTATACGCCGCCTAGCGCGCCGACTGGCGTCCAGGCTCAGTATGTAAGCGATGACCGCATACAGCTGACCTGGCAGGACACTTCCGGGTATGAAAGCGGTTTTGTTGTGTACGCGGCCGAAGACGGAGGCGAATACCAAGCCGTTTCTTCCACCGCCGCCTACACTGTGGGCCAAAACGTGGCCGCGTATACTTATGTGCTGGGAGCCAAGGACCACAGTTATAAATTCAAGATTAGGGCCTATATTGGCGGCACGTCGGCTAATCCCGAACTGTTTTCGGCCGATTCCAACGAAACCGAAGTTGTCTATACGTCGCCTTCGGCGCCGGTAATGGAGAGCCCGACGGTTCTGTCGGCCACGTCTGTCCAGTGGAATTTCTCCAGCTCTTCGGTTTTGGCCGGAGGCTGGCGTGTTTACTCTTTGGCCGGTACCGTGGTCTCCACTCTTACCACCAACAGCGCCACGTCTATAACTGAAGACAATTTGTCGCCCGGTACGTGTTATACCCGGCGGCTGGCGGCCTTTACCCCCAGCTCCGAGTCGGCGCTTTCTTCGGAAAAGATGGCCTGTACCTGGGCGCAGCCGCCGGCCGGTCCGCAGGCTAGCTCCCTGACAGAGGGAAGCCTGGTGTTGACCTGGAGCACCGGCAACAACTCCACGAGTACTGAGTACCTGGCGGTAAATACTGTTACCGGGGCCAATTCGGGCTGGAAAACAGAAAATACCTGGCTGGTTTCTGGCCTAAGTTGCGGCACGCAGTACGCGTTCAATGTTAAGGCCCGTAACTTGGCCGGCGTGGAAACCGGCAACAGCGATACCCTTACCGTAGCCACTGCCGCCTGCGGCGAATCGGATACGGAGACAGAGAGCAGCGGTTGGAGCCAAAGCGAAAGTGTTTCTATCGAGCCGGACGAAACAGCGGAAACGCCGCTATCCGTTCCCGTTTCCGGCCCTGGTCCGTCTCTGACGACTACCCCGGTGGATGGCCGCGGCGGGACTTTGCCGGATAAGCTGCCTGTCGAGGAGTTGCCGCCGGCATCTTCGACTCTTCCTGTCTTGCCGCCCGCGGAAATTATTTCCAGTACCCCGCCTGTGCCCGAAGAGATTCCCGATTCCCTGCCGGCAACGAAAAAGGTTTTGCCGCCATCCGTCCCCAGTTCCTCTCCAGTGGCTGTTATTCCTCAGGAAAAGACAAAGCCCTTGGCGGCCAAGAAAAACGAGCTCCAGCCGGCCGTTCCCGTTCCGCCGCCGGCCACCGAAGAAACTACCAGGCCGGAAATCAGCGCGCCGGCCGAACCTCAGAGCGGCGCCGGCAGTTTAAGTCCAGAGATCAAGGCGGAAATTGAGGACAAAGCCACCCTCTTGGCTGTCGTTGACCAGCCGGTGCCGCGTTATTATCGTCTGGTATCCCAGCCCGTGGAAGCGGTCAAGGGAGAGAGTATCCAGATTTTGGTGCACCCCAAGAAACCGGTCCACAGTATTACTGCCCGGGTGTACCTCGAGGACGGAAAAGAATTGTCGGCGGAAAAAACCAAGTGGCTGCAGGCCTTTATGCTCGAGGCCGCCGATGCGTCCTCTCCGGTGTACCGGGGCACTGTCAGTTCCGCCGGGCTGGCCGAGGGTAAGTATCGCCTGCAGGTCTCTTTCAACCATGAGGACGGAACAAAACAGCACCTGGAGAGGGTGATAGAAGTGAAAAAAAACGAAGCGTCGGTAGAAGAAAAGAGCCGGTGGCAGCGGTTTAGACAGCTGATTAAACCGGCCAATAACTAAGTCGGCCGGATGCCGGGCGCACCTTGCCGGGGGCCGGTTCAATGTGCCGGTCCCGACAGTTGGCAGGCGCGCTCTTGATTTCCCGGCGCGGTTGTGCTATCCTATACCCGTCCCGGCAATGGTAGATGCCGGGGCGATCCTCATAACCTAAACCAGATTTATGTCTCAAGACAACATGATCAAGCTCGAGTGCACCGAGTGCAAGCGAGTGAACTATTTTTCGCGCAAGAACAAAAAGACGATAAAGAATCGTCTGGAGCTGCAGAAACATTGTCCGTTTTGCGCCCGGCATACCGTACACAAAGAAACTAAGTAAGGTAGACTAAAAACAGTCCCGACCCAGTCGGGACTGTTACCTTAATAAGGCCTATGCGGTTTTTTCAGCGTTTCTATAAAAGTCTCTTTGATTTAGGTTACCTGCGCTCCGAGCGGGGCAAGCCGGGCCGGGCCTGGGGCTACGCGGTACTGTTTTTGTTTCTGGTTTCGGTTATCCAGCTGGCGCCGGTCATCTACCGTATCCCCGGGTGGCTGCGCGAGGCGCGCGCGGTGGTTGAGCGGGAGGTGCCGGAGTTTACCGCCCGGGCGCGGGCGGGCGAGCTCTCGGTCGAGGGCGTGGAGCAGCCGTACGTAAGAACTGTGGACACGGATGACGGCTCATTCAAGATTATCATTGACACGGTAAGCACGACCACGCCGGACATAGCGGAGTTTTTGGACAAGAACACCGACAGCGGCGTGCTTGTCGGCCGCACCGAGGCGGTCGTCTACAGCTCCGGGGATGGCCGGACCCAGGCGCAATCATTTTCCGATCTGCCGGCCAGGGAAGAGGCCTTTACCAAGCAAGACCTGCTCGGAATTGTGGACCAGGTGCAAAGCAAGGGCGTTTATCTTATCGGGGCCGTTATGATCTTCGCCTTTTTTATCTTCCTGCTTATCGGCAAATTGATTTACCTGTTCTTCATCTCCCTCATTGCCTTTATGATCGCGGCCGCGACCAAGCGCACCTGGCGGCTGGGCGAGATATACACGGTCGGGCTCTATGCCCTGACGCTGCCGACTCTGATCCAGACCATCGGCCGCTGGCTCGGCTACCCGCTGACATTCGTGTATACGATTGTGCTCGGCATAGTGCTCTTTGGGGCGGTATTTTACCAGGAAGATGGCAAGACCGAAGGCGCGGCCGGGCCGGCTTAGCCACAGTAAAAATCCCCAAAATCAAGTCCTATTCCGGGCTTGATTTTTTAGCCGGTTTGTTTTATGATGATTGTCATGGGCGCGTAGGTAAATGGTATACTTTCGGTCTCCAAAACCGAAGTCGTAGGTTCGATTCCTACCGCGCCTGCCAGGTGGCTCAACGGAGCCATTTTTTTAATGAAACGGATTGACAATTATACTATTTGCTATATACTTTATTTGTATGACCAAAAAGAACATTATCTCCAGCCTTAAAGCTTACCGAAAATACTCTGCAAAAAAACGCCAGGGTTATCTTCGTGATTTTACCGAAAAGATGGTGTACCGTACAACCAAGACCGAAAATCCGGAAACGACGAGAACGATGGTCAAGAAGGTGCTCAATCGAATTCACTAGGCTATGGCTAAGAAACGGATTGGCGAAACGAGTTACCATGAGACCGCGTTTGGTATTATCCCACGTTCCCAACTGATCCCCCCTGGAAATAGAGGGTATCAAACGAGCGTGGGATTTTATAATTAAAAGCCGCGCAGGTGTTCCGCTAACAACGGCTTCTTTAAAAAGGGTTCATAAAGTTGGTTTTGGTTGGATTTTTCCAGAATACGGCGGCCAGTTTCGGAAGATTGAAGTTAAGGTTTCTAAACATTCACCCCCGAAATCGTACCTGGTACCTCAATTGACGGAGGATTTTGTGAAGGATTTAAAAGTTCGTCTTCGTTATTTACCCAAAATCAATGCGGATAAATTTATTGATGAATTGGTTGGACTTATTGCTTGGGCTCATCATCGTTTCCTGTGGATCCACCCGTTCAAAGATTATAACGGCCGGATTGGGCGGTTGCTTATTAATATTATTTTGCTTAACCTAGATTTACCGCCGATCGAATTGCAAGTTGATACTCCTGCCGGAAGGAAGAAATATATTGATGCCTTACAGCAAGCTGACGCTGGTAGTTATGAGAAATTAGAAAAACTTATTCGGTCCGCACTTGAGGAGACAATAGGGGAGATCTGAAAAAAGTTCCAATATCCGTCCACGACGGCCTGCTCGTAAAGTACGTCAGAACCTAAAAAGGCCGCCAGGCCTTTTTAGCATATTATTGATGAACTTAGGGCAATGTGCTACCATTCTTTCGTGTCGACCCTTGCTAAATTTATTTTGAATCTCACATTTCGGAACAGGCGGCTAGACGGCGGGAATCCGGCATAAAGCACGCGGTTTCCGTATCGAAGCCGCTTATATTAGAGAGAATATGAAGAAAAAATTACTGCTCCTGCCGGTAATAGTCATTATTTATCTCCTTTTGCATTTGGTTGTCAAATATAATGAAAATAGAAAGGATGAACTCATTGAAGCTCAGGTACGAGGAGAAATGGAAGATAGATATGAAACATTCAGCCGGGAATTGGCGACATGGAAGATCTTTGAGTTTAAAGAAATGGGTTATAAAGCATCATTTCCTGACGAGCCCAAATACGAGGTGTTAAAGCTGGAAATTGAGGGCAAGCAGGATATTGAGTACGAACGTATTTCTGCCCCCATTGGGAGTGAGGCCTATGATCCCGAGATTTCGTATGTTGTCATAAAAAGGGGGTATAGTGAAGAAAATATTGAATTCGGGAGTAAAAGATTATTGGAGGATTCCGTATATTTTTTGTCTTGGATTGAAAATGCAGAACAAGTGTCCAGCAATTTTGGGACATTTAAGGGGTATGATTCGTTGAGATTTGAATTAGAGGCAATAAATACTGGGTTTATATACAAAGGAGAGGTGATTTACCGTCCCGCACATAAAAGTACGTATATAATTATGCAAAAAGACAAAAAGTATAAAGGTGCCCCCGGAGGGATGTACGATCATTTACTTGAATCTTTCGAGTTTCTTGAGTAGTCAGGTATTTCTCGTTGTTGCCTTATGTATTTACATAATATTCGAGCAGCTAAATTTGGCCTCTCGTTTGTGGTTGTGATTTTGCTAGGTGCAGGATGCACCAACGTGCTAGAAAAGCCCATCGTAAAAGAATTTGAGCCAATTAATGCGGAAGCCCCAGAGAAAATGGAAGATATTTTGACCGAAAGTAATCTCGAATACGGTGTTAACCGCCTCGATCTGGCAGCGCTTCAAAGGAAGGAGTGCATTTCAGGCGGTAGTACTGGGCCAAGTAAAGTGGAAGCTTTTGGGAAAAACGGTGCGAAAAAGTACACTTTTACGTGCGGCGACGGAGGCGGTTATGAGGAAGAGGTGCTTTTTGTAAGCGCTTCACAGCGGCCCATGTTTTATTATCGTCAAGGAAATTTGCTCGGTGGCATTGAATTTCAAAGATCCAAAGATAAGACATCATACGGCATCAATGCTAATTACAGCGTGATTGAGCCTTGCTCCGGAGAGCTCGGTGGTTTTGACGGAAAAATTCGGGTCGAAGAGATGCTACTCAATGGTAGGGCGGATCTACATTCAGGGAATGCTGACCTCCCCTTTGTGCAGAACGGCTGTAGTTTTTTTCCAACCAACTTTACCGTACTTGACCAAACATTTTTTAACGCGACATTCGAGGTCGCTGGAAAAAAATTCATCATCAACTTGCGAATGCCGCAGCCGTTTGTAGTTCAATTTGGTGATCCGGCGGCATATTACAAGGCTTCGGGTACATGAGATAGGTTCTAACGTCATCCACGACGGCCCGTTAGTTACAAAAACAGGAGTTTTTCTCTGTTTTGTCTTATTTGGGCTGGAGTGGAGTAATCCTGGCTGCGGTTTGATTATTCGCCAGGAGCCATAGTATACTCACGGCATCCGTTTTTCTAAGTATTCATAATCTATGAGAGAAGTTTCGCCCCAAGTGGAGCAGGGGGTGCAAAAGTATATTTCAGAAGTCAAAGAAGCGATTGGCGACCGTCCGACTGTACTTCAGGAAGTAGATTTTCCAATTTTGGAAGAGATATTTAAAAAGATGCTTATCAAGTGCGGGATTGCCGGGGAAGGGATAAACTTTTTAGGACCGGAAAGAATAGTCGCCGACTATCGTTACGCCGGTTATGGCGGCAGCTATTCGCCCGAAGGGAATGTGATAAAAATTTACGATAGCGAAAGAGCGCAAAATCTTATTGGCTTCTTAAGGGAAGAAGGCGTTGAAGAAGACGACGCCGCGGTCAAAGAATTTAAACGATTAGCCGGAATTTCGGCCCTTATCCACGAAGAAACTCATGCCGTAGCCAGGAGCGTCTGTGTAAAGGCCGGCGAAGGGAGTAGTAAGTACGCGCCAGAGGGCCGGATTGTGCGGCAGCAGTTGGGTTATCAAATTGATCAGCTCAAGGATCCTTCGCAGGACAGTGATTTTGTCGAGGATGTTGACAGTTTTTTTGCCGCTTTCAACGAGGCCATAACCGAAATGATCGCCCGAGAAATTTTTTATGAGTATCTACAGGCCAATGGCCTAAACTCTACGCCGGGAGCGAAGTTTGCGCAAAAATATCTCGAGGGCAAACATCAATATAATGTTTTTATCGTAATAGCGGAGAAAATGGCCGATAAAATAGCGCGTAAAACCGGCCAGAGTCGGGACGCTGTTTTGCAGGCGTTCAAGCGGGGAATGATCGAGGGCGAGGTTATTACTCAAGGCGAGTCCAGAGAATGGTTTGAAGAGATATTTACCAAAGATTTTTTTAGTTCACTAGAAAAATTGGACACTTACGATTACGACGCGGCAGCAAATTTTATTGATGAGTGGTTTGAAGGAGAGCTTGGATCGGGAACTCAGTAGTTTACTATGCGCAAAAAACTCCACTGGAAAAAAATCCTAACACGCGAGTACACTTTTCTGTACGCCAGTTACGGTGTTGACTGTTTTAAGATAATGAAAAGAACGGTCGGCACGACTCTGGACTTTGACTTTTTTTATGGCGAAGGAAAGATACTGACGATTTATCGCATTGAAAAAGATATTTTGAATTCTTACCGGCTGATAGAAAAAATCGCCAGACGAAGTGAAGCGGAAATTTTAAGGAAGATGGATAATTTTGAGGAACTTACTCGGCGAGTTTACGCATTATTCGCGACCATCAAAAAAACAAGAGATAAACAACAGATTAAAAAGTTCCTCATAGAGTTGGATAAGACTTTCCTCATCACCTTAAGTCATTATTTGTTTTTTGTATTTTTGGGGTATGCCGGTGATCGGCCGTCGATAGCCCGATTCCTAAAGAAAAATTTGGAGAGGTTCGGTAAAATCCGTACTTCGACTATTGACACCGACATGAATATCGAGTACCCCAATTTGTTCGGGAAGTACGACAAAAAGCTAAGGGCCTCGGCCTCCTATATGACCAGGAGTGAACTGATGGGAGCGCTACGGGGCAAAGCCTTGCCGTTGGACAAAATAAAAAACAGAAAAAAACGCTACCTGGTAGTGATGAAGAACCGCCGGGCTAAGGAGTGCGATTTAGACCGGATAGACGACGTATTGGCTAAAGAGCTAGGACAACCAAAAAAGGTGGCCCAAAATTTCGTTAAGGGGCAGATTGCGTGCAGGGGGAAAGTACGCGGTCCGGCTGTGGTCGTGTTTAGCCGGGACGATTACGTCAAAATTAAAAAGGGCGATATTCTCATTACGCCCATGACCAAACCCAATATTGTACCTTTTTTACCCAAAGTTCGCGGCATTGTCACTAACGATGGCGGAGCTCTTTCCCATGCCTCAATCATCTCGCGCGAGATGAAAATCCCTTGCGTCGTGGGGACAATATATGCGACCGACGTATTCAGGGATGGTGATTTGGTCGAAATTGATACTGAAAAAGGGGAGGCCCGAAAACAAGGTTAATTCTAACAATTTGTATATGCAAAATAATCCCGCCCACAGTAGCCCCTGTCCAATCTGCAAGGGAAATGAATTTACCTGGGGTGATCTCCGCGCCCAAGGTATAAAGTTTGTTCCCGGTGATGGGTCGGTATTAGACAAATTGGGCCTTACCTGGGGAACAAAAATTCAAGCCCGGCAATGCAATGCCTGCCACAACGTGCAAATGTTCAATGCCTAGATTTCGATCAAAAAATATCCTATTTATCCTACCTAATAATGGTAAAACGCCGGCGTTTTCTGTCTATGATGGCTGTTAACCTACCAGGCTAAAACTTTGACTCACTGCATTACGGGTCTATGAGGAGCATTTTTTTTATCCTCCTTTGGTCTTCGCCGGTTCTCAACACCGCTCTTTATTATTATCGAAAATGGATCAATAAACAGCGAAAAGAGGGAAAATTTTTGAAAGCGGGGGTGCATATCCATAAGGTAATTATCAGCGGACCAAAAAATTGGCTGTGGTTTCGCCATTTTTTTGAAGACTTTCTTATAAAATTTGTTCTGGCCTCTGTTCCGGCAATGATTCTGTGGGATATTCGTTTTTTTGCTGTTCTCCTGTCTATTGGATTTTTGGCTTTAATTTTAAAGATTGGCCTTACTTTGCATCCCTACCCGTGGCCGGTATTTTTTTGGGGTAAGAGGGGGGTATGGACTTTTTATCGTTTCACTTTTTACTATCTACGCGGTTTTGGCGCTTTTATTCTGGGCGGACTTGCCGGCGCTGCTTTGCTAATAATATCCGTGGAAATTTTTTCGACGAAACCTGAAATGCTACTGTTCGAGCCTACCGTTTTGGCCCGCTTTATCGACAATAGCGTGGGGACGACTCCGATTTGGGTACTTTACGCGGCGGTGATTATTTTCGTCATTGCGATGGTGCTGAATATTTTTTACCTGCTTTTTAGGATCACGCCGCTATTCACCAGATTCTATGTTGAATACAATAGCGGGGTACTGCGGCTAGTTGGCCGGGTGAGCAAAAAGGAAATGGCGAAAATAGATTTTAATAAGCCATATTCATGCGAACAAGCCTGCGATGATAGGTCATCATGGAGTTTTGGCGAACTGGAGACATACATTTTCGCACAAGATAATAAAGCGGTCGCGATTACGGAGAGTTTGTACGGATCTTGGGGAGAAGATTCCGTGCCCCGCGGCAGGCCCCGCACCCGTGCCAGGCCGTGGATATGGGACGCCAAATTGCCCAGTCAAGTGGGCGTTACCTATGTGCTGACTCCGGAAGAGTGTGGTATCATCTTCGATGAATTAATAAAAAAATACAAGAAAAAGGGGTGATCTTGCGGTTGATAGGTGTTTACCGACAGACCATCCGTACCGTTAACAGTTGCCGTGAACTTTTAGAATCAGTGGTACCGATGGTTGCTGAACTAAGGTAATCATCCTCCCTTGTATTGACCTTGTACTGATAAAAATAACGGCCGCGCGGCCGTTATTTTGTGCGTAAATCTTTTTTAGACGCCGACCGCCTGTTTAATACCCGCTTTTTGCTCCAGCACGGTAACGCGTTCGTCGAGATTGCGGTAGTCAATCTGCCAGGCGGCCTGCGAGAGGCGCAGGTCGATGCGCTCGATATCGGTTTTGAGTCCCTGTAGTGTGCCGTCGACTCCGATAAGTCTGCTCTCGATTCCATCGATTTTTCCGCCCATCTCTGCAAAACCCTGGGCCACCATGGCCGCCAGGTCATCCAAGGTAATTTTTTTCTTCATAAAATTTTCCTCCTTAGATAATAAATGGCGCTCTTTAAACGAGTATACCACGGCGCTAAACGCTGTCAATTTGCTTTTGCGTCTATTGCCAGGCAGCTTTAAAATGGCGTACAATGAGGGGTGTCCTTCCAGGTAATGACAGCCAGGTATGGTTGAAAAAACTTTGCTCAGGGAGAGCTTGCTCTCCGCGGTAACTCTGGATAAGGGAAATTACCGGTATATTTTGCATCCGATAAGCGACGGCATACCCCGCCTGTCGCCGGCGCTTTTGGAGGAAACAACAGGAAATTTTGTTCGCCGGCTCAATTGGCAGGAGGCCGACGCGATAGTTACCGTGGAGACAATGGGGATACCGGTGGCAACCGCGCTCAGTTTGCGCCTGGGGCTACCGCTCACTGTCATCAGAAAAAGACAGTACGGGCTGCCCGGGGAAACTGCTATCGGACAAAATACTGGCTACGGCCGCAGTACGCTGTACATCAACGGCGTGGCCGCCGGCGACAAGGTTTTGTTGATAGATTGCGTTGTCAGCACCGGGGGGACCCTGATCTCCGTCTTGGGAGGCCTGAAAGACAGGGGAGCGCAAATACTGGATGTGGCCTGTGTTTATGGGAAAGAGGGCGGCAAAGAAAAAGTGTTCGCCGCGACCGGGCTCCGGGTGAAGACCTTGCTCGATGTCCGAGTTAACGAGGCAGGCGAAGTGCGTCTGTAAGTTTTATCGGGTGGAAAAATTTGCGTGGGTTTGGAATAAAAAATGCCGGCTACTCCCGTTAACACTGTGTTTACAAATATGGAAATTAAAGGTTTTCTTTTCGACGTTGACGGCGTCCTCTACGATTCCATGCCGCAGCACGCCAAGTCGTGGGCGCAGGCCTTTGGGGAGGAGGGGATAAAAGTGCCCGCTAAACATGTATATCTTTGCGAAGGCATGCCGGAAGTGGAAGCCGCGAAGTACCTGGCGGCCGCCGTCGGCGCCAGGCTGGCCAGAAAAATTTTGGCCAAGGTTGTCGAGCGCAAAAGGGATTTGTACAACGGCTACAAAAATCCGGAGTTTGTCCCGGGGGCGGGGGAACTTCTGGCCTACTTGCGCAAACATAAAATCAGGGTGTGCCTGGTAACCGGCTCCCATCAGCTTAAGACGATCAAGAATATTAAAAAAGATTTTGCCCTCAAAAGAAGCGAGATTGTTACCGGCAAGGACGTATCGCGCGGCAAACCGCACCCCGAGCCGTTTCTCAAAGCCCTGAAAAAAATCAAGCTGCCGCCGGCTTCGGTCTTGGCCGTTGAAAATGCCCCCTTGGGAATCGAATCGGCCAAGAGAGCCGGGTTGAAATGCGCGGTCCTGAAGACCGGGCTGATAGCGAAACGCGATTTAAAAAAGTGCGGAGCCGACTGGGTGTTTAAAGATTGCCGCGAACTGCTTCAGGCGATAAAATCCGGGGATTTGTTGAAAGCCTGATGCCGGCCGGCGGTAAGTTCTTTTAGGATAGCCGCTGGTCGTGATATACCCTTTTTCGGTTTAATTTATTCGTGAAGGAGACATGAGGTTAAAGATGCTCAGAGCGCGGATAAAGCAAATTATGGCCGGAATACTCCCGGGCAGGCAATCCGGACGATCCACTTGGCGGAACATAGAACAGGCGAGGCCGGTCTACTGGCTTGTTTTTTTGGTCATCTTCGGGGCGTTCATCTATCGCGCGGCCCTCGGGCTGTATTTTTTTCAGGACGACTTTGTCTGGATAAGCCGCGCCAAAGATTTCGCCGCCGACTGGAGGCTGATATTTTCCGCCGATATTTCCGGTTTTTTCATGCCGGTGGTGCACGCTTATTTCGTTTTGGCCTTCCGACTATTTGGCCTGGAGTCCGGCTGGTATTATGCCGCCAACATCGTCCTGCACGGTCTTAACGCTTTGCTTTTGTTTAAGCTCGTGGATAAGGCGGCCAAAAGCCGCCGAACAGCCATTTTTTCGGCGCTTTTTTTCCTGTCTTTCCGCTACCCAATGGAGGCCGTGGTCTGGATTAGCGCCGTTACCGAGTTGCTTTCGGCCGGCTGGCTCTTGGGGATCGGTCTGGCCTGGGTTAGCTATTTGGAATCATCCAAGAGGCGCTGGTACGTTGTCGCTTTGATTTTGACTTTGGGGTTTCTTTTTACCAAGGAATGGTCGGCGCTTACGGTTCCTTTTTTGGCGTTGCTTGGTACTTGGCGCTTGGCAAACAGCGGCGCCTGGAATCGCGCCAATATCCGGCGTCTTTTTGTCCGGCTGGCGCCATTTTTGGCGGTGTTCGCCGGATATTTTTGTTTTGAATTTTTTTTGCAGCACCAGCAAAGTCCCCTTATCGCCAAGGGTTACTATGTTGTCGGGTGGCACGCAGTGCCGAATATCGCCGGCAATTTTTTACTGTCTTTCGTCCCCCTTACCGAAGCGGCGCACCAGTACCCGCGACTGTGGCTCACAGCTTCGGCCGCGGCACTGCTCGCGGCCGCCTTTATCGGCGTCCGCAGCTGGCGTAGGCGGCGCGATAGCGCCCCTGCTCTGTGCGCGTCATGGATAATTATCGCGTTTGTCCCCACTTCTTTTTTTACTTGGGATCCGTTTATCAGCCGCTACGATTACCTTCCGGCCCTCGGCGTGGCAGTTTTTTTAGCCGTGGTACTTAATTATTTTACCTTTGCCAAGCAAGCCGGTTTGCGCTTTGCGGCCGTATTTTTAGCCGCCGCCTACATAGGCATTAATATCTTTTTTATATCCAAAATGACCCGGCTGTACTACGCGCCTGTCCATGCGGAAAACAAAAAATTTACCGAGGCTGTGGCTGCCAAACTGTACAGCCTGAAAGACGCCGGGACTCTGGGCATATATCCCAATACGCCGCACAAAAGTTTTATACTGCCTGAAGTGCTCCAGGCTTTGTTTGATATTCCACGGAAGAACATCAGGGTGTTGGCGCCGGAAACGCCGTGCCCGGAGGCAACGGTCTGTTTGCGGTGGGATCCGGAAACAAAGGCAGTCGGTTTATCCACAGCCTTGACCGCTATTGCCGAGCTCGAGAATACTCTATAAGTAGGGTGGACACACCACTCTCGCATAAGGAGACAGGCATGAGTAGTACGAAGATCGCGATCTGGTTGCTCGCGGCGTGTTTGGGATGCGACGATTCCTCGTCCCCCCGTTTTCCGCCGTCTTTGGAGATCATCGTAGTACATGATGATGATCCGGACCCGTCCGATGCGACCACGGTGGCGAACGATCATGACCTCGTGCGGCCGGAGGATGTCGAAGACGCATCCCCAAGCTCTGGGTCGCCGGAAGCCGAAGACACGGGAGACGAACAGAGTGCCGCAGCTGGCGATGCCGGAAGGGGCTGGGACGCTGAAGATACTGAAGAAGGTATAGACGGAGAGGACGCGGCAGAAGCCGCCGATTACCTGGAACCCACAGGGACTGAGGACGCCTTCGAGTCCGAAGATTGGGCTCCCGATGTCTCTCAGCCTGAGAAAGACACGCAAGACGCTGGCGAATCCAACGATGGGACAGAGGACGCCGTCTCGGAAACGTCGCCGCCCCAGGCTGTGGATTCACTGCCGGGTTCTGTCCTGTTCGGCAATCCAGATTCCCTGGCCGCAGCGTGGGCGACCGGCAATACCGATGCCCCGGCCTCCGATTTGCAGGCGATTCACGAGCTGGCCGAAATTCCGACTGCCGCCTGGTTCGGGGCCTGGAATTCCGACCTGGCAAACGAGGTCGGCAGCTACGTGTCTTTGGCCGATAGTGCCGGCGCCGTGCCGGTGCTGGTAGCCTACCGCTTGTCGTGGTGCAACACTTTTGCCGCCGACGGGTCGGACGAAGCTGCCTACCTCTCCTGGATCGAAGAGATGGCCGAGGGTGTCGGCGGCCGGAAGGCCGCGGTGATCCTCGAGCCGGGAGCATTGACCCCGTCCAACCTTGGCTGCCTGACCGAGGCGGACAAGGGCAAGCAGCTGGCTCTCATTCAATCCGCGGTCAGCCTGCTGAAGCAGCAAGGCGCCTGGGTATACATTGACACTGGCCGACCGAAGCTGGACGAGTTGCCGGCTGTTGCCGAGCACCTGGTGGCTGCCGGAGTGGGATCGGCCGACGGATTCGCGGTCAATGTGGCCGGTTTCGAGACGTCGGACGATAGTATCGTTCTCGGACAGGCGCTGGCCGGCATCATCGCCGGGCATGGATTTGATACTCATTTCGTGATTGACACTGGCCGCAACGGCAATGGGCCGGAGGGTGGACCGGACAGCTGGTGCAACCCCCCTGGCCGGGCGCTTGGCCATATTCCCACAACCGTAACCGGCGCCCTGCTGGTAGACGCCTTTTTGTGGGTCAAGCCGCCGGGTGAGTCGGACGGCGAGTGTAACGGCGGCCCGGCCGCCGGTAAGTTCTGGCCGGCGTACGCGCTTGAGCTCATCGCGAACACCGTCTGGTGGTAGCCGCCGTTCGCTGCTTCCGCTAGACACGCCGGCGCAATTCCCCTCGCGGTACGTGTGAGGTCGTTATCGTTCTTTCCTTCGGAGGAAACGTGCCTTCCTCCCGCCAACTGCCATTTTTATATTCTGTTAGAGATGGTTGAAGCGATCGGCTAACTAGAACCCATCTCAAAAATAATTCCGAGACAATTTTGGCCTGCTTTGAGCGAAAATTGTCCGGGTTGAGGAGGCATAGTGGTACTATGGCGACGAGAACCGGACAATTTGCAGCCGAAACAGGCCAAAATTGAGCCGGAAGTTATCGGTCTTAAAATATTTATAATGTTCAAGTTATGAAAACAAAAATTATCGCCATTTTTTTGGTTGTTGCAGCGGTGGCTGCCGGTTGGGCTTATTTTCGCCTGGGCATAGACGAACCTACCGGGCCGGGAGGGAGCATCTCGGCGCTGGAACAAACCCCGGCTGCACCGGCGAACGCAGTCGAGGAACAGGTCAGGGCCGGCACGTATGCAGTGTCAGCGGCTGATAGCCGCGTAATTTGGGAGGGGCGCAAAACTCTTATTCAGGACTATGCCGATCGAGGCACGCTGGCCGTGAAAGAGGGAGTGCTAACCTTGGACGGCGCCGGAGCAGCCGGCAGGATCGTTTTTGACATGACCTCTATCAAGGCGGCGTCTACGGGCCGGCAGGCCGGAGAACCAACACTCGAGAAGCATCTGAAGTCGGAAGATTTTTTTGCGGTGGAGAAATTTCCGACGGCAGCATTTGAGCTCACGTCGGCAGAGCCGGCGGACGCGGCCGACCCCGGCCGCTATCTGCTTCGGGGGAACCTGACCATGAAAGGCCTGACGCGCGAGATCGAGTTTCCGGCGGCCGTTTACATGCGGGCGGGGACTCTTTACGCCGAAGGGACCGCCACGGTTGACCGCACTCAGTGGGATATTCGTTTTGGTTCCGATAAGTTTTTTGATAACCTGGCTGACAATGTCATCGATGACAATTTTACGGTGGCGTTCACGCTCGTGGCTAAAAGCGCACCCTAAATACCCCCGTATAGGCGGATACCAAAAAGGGCTGAGACGGTCTTAATATCCGCTAGTATCTCGAGAGGGATGGTTGCTGGCTTTTAGCTGGGCTGTCTGTTTTGGTTGGCGGCCGGATTTTTGCCTGGCTTCCGGTATGGTCTGCAGCCATCATTGCCATAAGTGCGTATCTGTAGTAAGCTACGCAATATTATGAACCCACAACCCCCCCACCACAGCACGCCGGACGCCGGGACGCCGTCCACTTTTCACTCCTTGGGCATCGCGAAAAATCTTCTGAACGTTCTCGATAGCGCCAACTTTGTTACCCCGACTCCAATTCAGCAAAAGGCCATACCGGTGGCCATCGAGGGCAAGGATGTTATCGGCATTGCCCAAACCGGCACGGGTAAGACCCTCGCTTTCGGGATCCCGATGATCCAGCGTCTCGGCCTCCATAAAGGCCGCGGTTTGGTGATTTTGCCCACGCGCGAGCTGGCCTTGCAGGTAGACGAGACCATCCAGAAGATCGGCCGGTCCCTGGGGTTGCGCACCGCGGTGCTTATCGGTGGGGAATCTATGGGCAAGCAGATAAATGCCATTAAGAACCGGCCGCATGTTGTCGTCGCCACTCCGGGGCGCTTGATTGACCACCTGAGGCAAAAGACAGTGGCTCTTAACGAAGTCAATATTCTGGTTCTCGACGAGGCCGACCGCATGTTTGATATGGGCTTCGCTCCGCAGCTCAAACAAATTCTTTCCGCCGTGCCCAAAGAGCGCCAGACGATGTTGTTCTCGGCGACCATGCCGCCCGAGATCGTCAAAATCGCGACCGCGCACATGTCGTTGCCTCTGCGGGTGGAAGTGGCTCCGACCGGCACTGCCGCCGAGCGTGTCGAGCAGGAGCTGTTTATTGTCAAACGGGACGAGAAAGGAAGACTGCTGGGAAAATTGCTCACTGAGTACTCCGGTACCGTACTTGTGTTCTCCCGCACCAAGCATGGGGCCAAGCGCATCACGCGTCTCATCCGCGAGTGGGGGCACACCGCGGCGGAAATTCATTCGAACCGCTCGCTGGCGCAGCGCAAAGACGCGCTGCAGGGCTTCAAGTCCGGCAAGTACCGGGTGCTGGTAGCCACCGATATCGCGGCGCGCGGCATCGACGTGACCGGGATTGAGCTCGTGATCAATTACGATCTGCCGGACAACTCCGAGGATTATGTCCACCGCATTGGCCGCACCGGCCGCGCCGGACGCCATGGCCGGGCGATTTCATTTGCCGAGCCTGGACAGCGCGATGAGATCAGAAGCATCGAGCGGGTAATTCGCCAACCGCTGCCCCAGTCGAAAATGCCGGAATTGCCGCCGGCCGTGGACCAGCCGTATCATCCCGAAACGGATCGTCAGCGCGGCGGCGGGCGTCCGGCGCGGTCTTTTGCCGGCCATCACCGGCGGTCGAGCGAGTCCGGAAGCCGGCCGGCTAAAACCGGACGGCGGCCGTATCGCCATGGGGTCGGGCATTCCCGGCCATCCGGCGCGCGGACTTAGGGTTTATTGATTATTGCCTATGGGGAGATTAGCCGGTTTTATTTTTCGCCATAAAATAACCGCCGTCATTGTTTTGGGTATTGCCGGCATCGCCGGCGTAATGGCGTGGCGGAGCCGGGCTTCGGACTCCGGCACTGCCGTTACCGTGTCTGTCGGGCGCGGCCGGGTTGTAGAGGAAGTGAGCGTTACGGGCAAGGCACAGGCGGCCGAAGCGGTCGACTTGGCCTTTGAGTCCGGCGGCAAGGTGGCGACGGTACGCGTCAAGGTGGGCGACAGGGTTTCGGCCGGCGCCATTATTTCGGAATTGGCCTCCGGCGACCTGGCCGCGAATATCCGTCGGGCCAACGCCAGTATCGTGAGCGCGCAGGCCGATGTTTCCCATTATGCCGCGATAGTCGAATCGGAAAAAGTGAAACTGGCCGAGTTGGAGCGCGGACCCCGTCCCGAAGAAGTGCGGATAGCCGAATCGGCGGTGGCAAGCGCTATTACCGCCCTTGACGACGCCCGCGAAGCTTTGGTTAAAACCCAAGAAAAGGCGGACCACAGCCTGGCTGTCCTGTATGAATCGGTTGACGAGGTGATCCACGAAGCCTACTCCAAAGCCAGTGAAGCGCTTGATAAGCAAGTGGCGCCGTTATTCACCGGTGTCCCGGGAAATGAGCGGCTGTCTTTTATTGTTAATAGCCAACAGACGGAATTTGACGCGACTGTCAGAAAGTCCGCCGCCGATCGGACGCTTTCGGACATTAACATTAACATCTCCGGGCTGGGCAGCGATGAAGCCAGCCGGGACGCCGCTCTTTTGAGAGCGAAATCCGGTTTAGTCTCGCTGCGTTCTTTTTTTGACTTTTTAGGTAGCGCGGTAGAAAATTCATCTCTCTCCGCATCCGATCGCCAGACTTACTCCGGCTATATCGCTTCCGCTCGGACGCTCAATGACAGCGCTATTTCTCTTTTGACGGGCCGGCAGCAGGATATCTCCGAACAGCGCGTGGACAACTTACAGACCGTGCAGTCGGCCGAGACCGCGGTAAATGCGGCCGAACGCGCTCTGGAAACCAAGCGGCGCGAACTGGAATTGAAACAAGCCGGGTCCAGCGCCGAAGAGGTGGCCGCCCAAAGAGCGCGCCTCAAGCAGGCAGAGGCCAATTTGGCCTCTGCCCGGGCCCGGATAGCCCAGGCCGCCGCGGACCGCGACGGCGCCCAAGCCAATTACGCCAAAACCGTACTGCGCTCACCGATTGCCGCCCTGGTAACTAAGGTGGATTTGGAGGTGGGTGAGATCGTGCCGCCGAACCAAACCGGAGTGGTTCTCATGTCGGAAGCCCAATACGAGATCGAAGCCTTTGTCCCGGAGGCGGATATTGCCAAAGTGGCCTTCGGGCAGACGGCGCGTGTAACGCTCGATGCCTATGGCGATGCCGTTACGTTTGCGGCGGCGGTTACCCACATCGATCCGGCCGAAACCGTGATCGAGGGTGTGGCCGCTTACCGGGTAGAGCTGCAGTTCTCCGACAAAGATGAGCGGGTCAAAAGCGGGCTTACGGCTAATGTGGATATTGTTACCCAAGAGAAGGGCGATGTCCTGGTTTTGCCTGTTAGGGCTGTTACCGCAAAAAATGGCGGCCAGTTCGTGGCCGTAATGGGAGCTGGGGGCGAACCGGTGGAACGGCGGATAGAGACAGGTGTCCGCTCTGTTGACGGCCTGGTAGAGATAGTCTCCGGACTCGCCGAGGGCGAGACAGTGGTCCTCGACCGTTGAAAGCGCGCCTAGGCGCCTTTCGGCCAACTGACGCTTTATGCCGGCCAAAATTCTTCTTCTTATTCTTGACGGCTGGGGTCTGTCTTCCGCGTACCGGCACAACGCTATTGCCGCCGCCCGTCCGCCGTTTTGGCAATCTCTTGTCGAGCGTTATCCGCCGGCCGTGCTGGCCGCCAAAGAGGACGCGGTAGGCCTGCCCCCAGGATGTCTCTCCGGTTCCGAGGTCGGTCATATGACTATCGGGGCGGGACGGGTGGTTTGGCACAGCGTCGCGGCTATTGACCGGGCTATTGCTTCGGGCGAGTTTTACCAAAAAGAGGAACTCAGAGAGGTGGGGACTTATTTGCGTGCGTCCGGAGGCAAGCTCCACTTGATGGGTCTTTTGAGCACCGGCGGTATTCACGCTCACGTGAACCACCTGAAAGCTCTGATTGAGTGGGCCAACCGCGGCGAAATTGGCGCGGTTGCCCTGCATCTTTTTCTCGATGGGCGGGATATGCCGCCCGCGAGCGCGGCCGAACTGCTGGAAGCCGAAATCACTCCCGAGCTTAGCGACCGCGTCCGGATCGCCACCTTATCAGGCCGGTCAATCGCCATGGACCGAACCGAACGATGGGAACGGACGCTCTTAACCTGGCAGACGCTTACCTCCCAGTCCGGAATTTCCGCCAAGCGTCCGGCCGATCATCTGCGCGCTCAATATCGCGAGGGAATAACCGATGAGTTTGTTCAGCCGATACGATTTGACTCGGCGGCGGTCCGGGACAATGACGCTATCGTCTGCTTCAATTTTCGCGCCGACCGCATGCGCCAGCTAGTGCGTCTGGCCACCGGGCGCGCTCCGCGAGCCGTGCAGGCGCACGCTTGGTTGCCGGCCAGTCTGCGTCTTTGGAGCCTGACCGAATATGACGACGAATACGCCGACGTGCTTGTACTTTTTTCGCCGGAGAGGCCGGTAAATACGGTCGGAGAATGGATCGCCAAGCAGGGCATGGCGCAGTTTCGATGCGCGGAAACGGAAAAGTACGCCCATATTACGTATTTTTTAAACGGCGGCCGGGAAGATAGTTTTGCCCGCGAAGAGAGACTGCTCGTGCCTTCGATCGGGTTGTCCAATTACGCGTCGCAGCCGGAAATGAGTTTGTGGGAAGTAACCGCCATGGTCGAACGCGTACTCGCCGCCGGCCGCCATGAATTCGTTGTCGCCAACCTGGCCAACGCCGATATGGTGGGTCATAGCGGAGACTGGACAGCGGCCATAAAAGCCGTCCGGGCGGTTGACGCGGCGCTCTCGCGCCTTGTGCCGGCGGCACAGGCGAATGGATACACGGCCGCTATCACTTCCGACCATGGCAATATCGAGTGTATGGCAAACAACGGAGAACCGCATACCGCGCATACTTACAATGATGTGCCGTTTATTGTGGCCAATCCAAACATTCGCCTCGAGCCGCGCGGGGCGCTGTACCAGGTGGCGCCGACTATTCTTAGGCTAATGCGGCTAACGCCGCCGGAAGAAATGACGCGCCGGACTCTGCTGACCGGTCCGGCTTGACACCTCGAGCGCCCATCAGAATAACTCCGCGATGTCGGCCGGTATTTCTTTGCGGATTTTTTCCGCTTCGCCCGGACTCATGTGTTCGAGTATAACCTGTAAAGCGTACGAAACCAGGCCTTCGAAATCGATCTCGAGGGAAAAGGGGAATTCGCTGCGAATATGGTCCAGGAAATCGGTTCGGTGCATCCTTAGGGGAAGATTCGCCGGCCGCCAGCCTTCGTAAAACACGCCTTGCAGGATGAGCGGCAACTGGGCCGCGAAATGCGCCGCTTGTTCGACAGTAAAACGGTCCCGCAGAGCATGCAGCACGCCGCGGACGATGGCGTATGATTGTTGTCGCCTTTCCGTCCAGCCGAATTCGTCTTCTATGTCGCGTAAAATAGCGATGGTTTTTTGGATCGAAGCGTCGAGCGAGCTTACATTGGTGGTCATACGCAGGGTGTTAAACAATATCCAGGTAGCATAGGCGCCCGCGTTTGCCGGGTCAAGGGAGGTGTCCGGTATCTCTCACCGGTAGATTTCGCGTATGCGACTCGGCCCTAAGTAAGTGCCGCGGGTGCCAGGCGTCAAAAATACTGAAGGAAAGCGGCATCACCTGTTTTTGAACTTATGCCCAATGAACGTCCCAGTTAATTGGCAGATTATTTTTGGGAGTAGGCCCTAAATACTTTGTATGGCCCAAGTGAGTACGGTCAAAGTCAGCTATACCGCCACGCACCCGGCTGTCCAGGCTTATAATGTTTTGCATGTCGGCTTTTTTCTGCTGCCTGTTATTGCCGGTCTGGACAAGTTTTTTGAACTCTTGGCGAGATGGGGAATTTATTTGGCCCCGGCGATTCCCGCCGCTCTGGCCGTCAGTCCGCAGGTGATTATGTATGCTGTCGGGATTATTGAAATTTCTATCGGTATAATAGTACTGGCCCGGCCGCGCGTCGGCGGGTATTTAGCCGCAGTTTGGCTGTGGCTCATCATCACTAATCTGCTTATTCAGGGCGTTTACTACGACATTGCTTTGCGGGATTTTGGTCTCTCTTTGGCGGCCCTGGCCCTAGCGCGCTTAGCCGAAGCAGACGGCGAAGAATATACCGAAGTAAGCGGACGGGCGGAATGAACGACAGAGCGTCCGCCTAGCTCAAATATGAAAATTACCAGTAATTTGCCCCAATTTTCCGGACGCCCCTATCTAATCATCGTGGCCGGGCGTCAGGAAGCCAAATTTTATCTCGCCGGGAACAGTGTCATCCGCACTCTGGAATCATTTCGGGTACGTACTCCGCTCTATTCCGATCGCGAGGGATTTTTCGAGGCCAGCGGCCGCATGGGCGTGATTCGCTCCGGTTCAGCGTACGAGCCGCCCAAAGAAGCCGTGATCCAGGAATTTATCCGCGGTCTCAAGGAACATTTGGCCGCCATCGAAGCTGCCGAAGAAATCGCCAGCGCGGCCGTTTTTGCCCCCAATTACATGAAGGGCTATATCCGTTCCGCTTTGTCTGCCAGTCTGGAGCAGCGGCTGGAATTGGTGGTCGAGGGGAACTTTTACCGCTCTCCGCCTTTGGCGTTGTGGCGTAAAATATGGGAAAACCGGGAGCCCCGCGCGGTTAAGCCCCGAAGCGGCGAGGCGGACAATTTGTGGCATCGAGGGGCCAAACCGCCGCCATGATTTTTTTAGGCCGCTCTCATCACCAGCCGGCGCATCCGCCCCCTCCACGCGGACGGCACCGGCTGGTGATGAGGGCGGTCAGCGCCGGCGAACCAGATTGTCTTGGATCAACCGGCGCATTGCCCAATGATAACGCGCGGATATGGCGAGACTGGGAATCATGGCACCGGCTTTTTTGCTGTACGCGGTCATTAATTTTTTGATGTCGGCGCGCGCTGAGTACTTCTCGGCTAGCTGTTTGACGAGGATGATGTCGTCGGGGGAGGCGTCTCGATTTCCGAATATCGTCTCCAGCCGGGCGCGCACGCGCGGCGTCGCTTGGCGCGTCAGATACGACCGGAGCAAGGTTTGTTTGCCGGCGCGGATATCGGAGCCTGCCGGTTTGCCGGTTTGGGATTCTTGGCCGAATAGTCCCAGGTCGTCATCTTTGAGTTGGAATACGAGCCCTAGATATGCGCCGAAACGTCCGAGCTGTTTTAATTCTTTGTCCGGCTGTCCGGCCAGGAGGGCGCCGAGCATGAGCGGCAGCGAGAAGGTGTACCGGGCGGTTTTGTAAAGGTACAGCCGCGTTATTTGGGCTGGACAGACCCTGGCGCGCGTGGCGCCGAGTTCCACGTCCGACATCTGAGCCAAGATTACTTGGCTATATTCTTCCGTGGTTATTCTTGCTAGCCGTTTTTGTCGAGCCGTATCAGGGCTAATCTTGGCAATAATTCCCTGGGCTAAGAAAAAGCAGAGATCGGCGAGACAAATAGCCAAACTAAGGCCGAAATGAGGACAATCCCTCAGCCTTTTGGCCTCGCCCATAATAGAGAGCTCACGATGGATGGCCGGACGGCAGCGTCTTTTATCGTCTCGATCCATAATATCGTCATGAATTAACAGCCCCGCGTGCATAATCTCTGTCGCTGCCGCCAGGGGATAAACGGCGGTTTCGGCGTCTCCGCAGTACCAGCGGTGGGCGCGTATAAGCAGAGAACCGCGCCATAGTTTACCGCCGGTAGAAAAGCGTTCGATTATGCGGCCGGCCTCCGCGCCCCAGGGCTGGCGCCGAAGCAGTACTTGCTCTTGTCTAAGGACAGTCCGTATTTCGCGGATCAGCCGTTTTTTGTCTTGCGCTTCGCTGGCCATATTTTTAGACTGCGCAACGTTTAATAAATTGCCTTATTTTGAGGGCCTCAACCTCAGCCGCGGACGCGGCTTGGACCATTCGGTCGGCCATGCGCGCCAAATAGTCAGGATTTTTTATATAGACGGCGCTCGACAAGATATCCTGGGCTTTTTTCGCTTCCCGCAGGATTAGTTGGTTTCCCTCGGCCAGAACTTCGTGCCAGAACAAAGAACGGAGACGTTCTTTGTTTGCGGCCAGGGTAATGCTTCCGTTGTCCCCGTGCTTCTTTGAGAATTTACGCAGGAGGAGCGCCACTATAGGCGTGATTCTTCCCTGGTCCAGGTCTTCTTCCCAGTCGTGGATATCGTCGTGTATTTGGCGCGCCCCCAGGTAGTGCCGCATGAATTTGATGGTTTGTTCGACTTCCGGTCCGGTCGGAGAGTAACCGGATAACACGGTTACTGCCGCTACCCCAGCGGCATGTCCGAGAGAGCGATTGGCCCAGAGGCTCAAATCGGCGAACTCCGGCAGGGGGTTGAAATTAAAGACGCCTTCTGTGTGTTCGGCTCGGGCGTTGGTCAGTTCCCAATAGTTGGCTTCTTCGAGCTGGTCGAGAATACCGTGGAATAGGGCCAGGGCCTCGGGGTGGCTCGCAAACAGCTTGCTATACACCGCGGTAACATTTCTTAGGCAAAGATTGGCAACTGGCAGGAGGCGTTCGCTCCGGCCGCCATCCATAATGCGATCGTAAATGGTGTACGCTATCCAGCCCATCATATTGGCGCGACCGAGTTCGGTGAGACTGTGGTCGCGTATTTGGTTCGGAGTCTCCAGCGCTTGAGCCGCATAATACGGGAGGAGACCGATTTCTTGGTCAGTATCTTGGCGCAGAACCATGGCCAGACAATCAAGCCCGGCTGTTTGCATATCTGGTCCGCAACTGGCGAAGCAGCGGGCGGTTTCTCGTGTAATACGGTCGTACAACTGATGTGCCCTGCTCCGGAGTGGGACAGTCGGCCGCTGGCGGGGCAGACTTCGATAAAGCGCCAGAGCCTCCAGCCTGGCGGCGGCCGAGAAAGCGCGAGAACCGGAATACCAGACAGTGTTGGCAGCGGTTTTTTCAATGACGTAGGCGTACGGTCTGTCCCAGACATTTGTCGGCCAGGCCAGCAAAGACTGTATTCCGGATTCAATCATATTGAGCGGGGACTGACAGCGTATCAGGGCCGACACCATGAGCGCCGTAAAGAATGGATTCAGCCAAATCCCCGGGCCAGTTTGCCGCGCGGCGATAGCCCCTGTGAGCTGAATTCGCCGGCCGCTGCCATGGCTGCGGGCCAGGGCGTACAAAACCGGGTAAGGGCTAAAGTAGAAAGGGGACTGCGGAGGATCGCCGGATAGCGCCTCGTCGAGGTAGCGTTCCAATGGCGGCAGGGTTACCCCGTAAAGGCTAAGAAAGTAGGCGATATTACTGTTGACCACCACGTCTACGTTGCCAGTTTTTTCCGGGGCGCAGTCGGCCGCGGCCCAGGTGTAGTAGGGCCCGCCGAGTTTTACTTCCAGCCTGGACAGCAGCATCGTAATCTCGGCTAGCGTCTCTCCGGTGATAGCTTCGGGCCGGAGTCGGGTGAGCGCGGATAGACCTAGACAAGTATCATCCAAATCATCGGGCAGGCGTTCGCCGGGCGGCAAAACACTGTCTCTCGTCCAGTAATTATACGACGAGCCCTCGCGGCGTTCGGCACAGAGAAAGTCGGCCAGCCGCTCTTGGGCCGGAAAATAGTCTGCCTCAGTTATCTCGGCCAACGACAGGGCGATTGATGAAGCATAGAACGTGGTTTGGCGCTCTTGCGGAGCCAGAGATAAGTCCTTGTCATAGCTGGTGGTGCTCTTAAAGCTGCCGTTGGCATTTTGTTCCTCATGGAGACAATTAATAACAAGAGCGCACTCTCGGCGCCACTGTTCTAAGCTTACCATAGGTTATCTGCTTGGGTTTAACGGTAAGTGGACTATAAATTTTGTGCCTATGCCCGGCCGGCTGGCGACGGTAATCGTGCCGCCAAGCTCTTGAGTTACTATACGAGAAACAGTCGCGAGCCCTATCCCCAGCCCGTGTCCTGGTTTTTTGGTGGTAACCAGCGGATCAAATATGCGCGGCAGGATATCGGCCGGTATGCCCTGTCCGCGGTCCGATACGGTCAGTTCAACTCCGCCCGGTGTCTCTGCCAGGGTGATATCGATGAAACGCTCTCCGGGTTCGGGGACTCCTTCATAAGCGTCAATGGCGTTGGCCGTCAAATTGACCACCACTTGGTGGAATTTGATGGCGTTACCCCACATAAAAACAGGCTTTTCCGGTTGCAGGCGGATTTCCGCCGACAGCGTGCGCGCTTTGTACCCGAGGACATCGATGGCTTGTTGTATTTCGTCGCGCAAAGAGAAATACGTCCTCGTGTCTTCGTTTTGAATTTGTTTTTTGATCATCCCCATAAACTGCTCCAGTTTCTTGGTGGCCGAGAATGCCTGGTTAAGGCGATTTTTGGTTTCGTCGAGTGTCGTCAGCCGGCCGGAAGTGAGTTGTTCGAGGTGAAGCGATACGGCCGTTAAGGGGTTTACGATGTCGTGGAAAAAGCCCGAGGCCAGACGCCCGAATTCGGCGAAGCGGTAGACCTGTTCAAAATTTTTGAGCTGGACTTCTTTTAATTTTTTCGTCCGTTCTTCCACCCGGCTTTCGAGCAGGTCGCGGTCTTTTTTTATCGTTGCCTCCGAACGTCGCGCGCGGCGCAGCGATTTTTCAATTTCCCGGTTGGATAGCCAGGTAACAATGGCGAACAGGCCCAGCATGACGCCAAGCTCGATAACATATGTCCATTGGACCGGGTCGGCTAGCCAACGTTGGTCGAAAGCGACAAACCCCCGGCGATTGCCGTAATACAGGCAGCCAAGATAAAACACGATGAAGCCGGAGACGGCGAAGGCGGCTCGCGTGCCGGCAAGGATGCTCAGCATGACCACCACCAGAGCAAGTCCGAGCAGAGGAATTTCGAGAAGCAGTCCCCAATGGTACAGCGAATAGGCGCTCGGAAAGAAATACACGGCCACCAGCAGGTAGGCAGCGGGGTGGTAGTGCCCCAATCTCGATAGGACATAGAGCCCGATAAAGACGCTGACGAGGAGACCGGCTGAAAGCGGCGTGATGCCTTTGTACGAGCTGCCTTCGGCCAGGCGATTCAGACAAACTGACAAGAAAAATAAAGCCGAGAGCGCGAGTGAGCCGGCGAGAAGTATGTTAAGGATATATTCCCGGCGGGCATCGTCTTCGCGCCGTGATTTCGGCGCCAGTTGGCGGCCAATAAGAAAACAGATACTCCGGGCTATTGACGCGAAACGGCGCACGACCGGGGGCCAGTTTGGTTTTAAGCGCGGAGTATCCATTATCTGCCGGGCTAGACCGCCGACCACGGCGGGGACGAGCTGGCAATAGAGACGGCTAAACTGCCGAGCATGATCTTGCCTCTCGCGGCCTTGGCGGTCAGAATGGCGGTGATTAGGTTCGCCATATTTTGTCTTTCCGGTATCGCTGTCCCTAGGCAAGGGAAACGATACTAGAGGGATAAAATTTTGCCGTAAACGCGACGGCTGTCGACCCCAGCGCGGTTTTTCGGCGAGTACCCCACAGAGAGCGCGCCGTGGTGTACCAGACTAGTATACTGGGCGGGAGATGAAATTTTCATAACATTTATTTTTGAGTCAATTAACAAAATTTTCCTCTTATTTAAGAGGAAAATTTTGTTCTCAGTCAGGCTTTGCTGTCAAGTTTGTAACCTCTTCCGGGAACGGTGTGGATAAGTTTTTGCTTGCCATGGCCTTCAATTTTTTTACGCAGACGCAAGACGTGGGTTTCAATGGTATTCGAGAACGGATCAGCGTCGCGATCCCAGACATGCTCGAGGAGCGCGGCGCGCGACACTACCTCGCCGCGCCGTCGTACAAGATACTCGAGGAGCATGTATTCCTTGCGGTTGAGAGTGATTTCCCGTTTGCCCCGCCGGACACTCTGACGTTGGGTATCGAGGGACAAGTCGCCTACGCAGTACAGATCGTCGGTGATCATGGGACGGCGGCGGAGCATGGCGCGGATGCGGGCCTGGAGCTCGGCAAAGGAGAACGGTTTGGTGAGATAGTCGTCCGCTCCGGTGTTCAGCAGTTCGACCTTGGTTTGAATATCGGTTACTACGGAGAGGATCAGGATCGGTACCCGCTTATTTCTCTCCCGGACTTCGCGGCAAATTATTGAGCCGTTTTTGCCGGGTAAATGATAGTCAAGAATTATCAGGTCGTAATCGTGCGTGCGCGCCCAGTACGATCCGGTTTCTCCGTCGCGGGCCAGGTCGACAACATAACAGGCATCACCGAGGCCGGCCTTAATAGAATCGCCAAGTTCGTCTTGGTCCTCGATAACTAAGAGACGCATAGGGCCGTTTGCTTTTTGCTATTTACTCTATCATTTTATTTCAGGTATAGCAAAAAGGACCCGGGCGGGTCCTTTTTGGCGTTCAACCTAGAATCCGAATGACTCCAGCAGATTTTTCAATTGCGGCACTAAACCGCGCAGCTGGTTCAACAGCGATTCGCGTACGGTAATAACGAAAGTGCGCGCCCCTGGTATATCGTCCTCCACTTCGCGGATGGCAATATCTGTCGAGGTGGCAAAAGGCGGGCCGCCGATGCCGTCGGATGACTTCATCTCGATCTGGCCGCGAATTTCGCCGTCAGGATTGGCGCTCGTGTGCACGTTTACGTAAAGCTGGCCATCCCGCATAGCCTGAGTGAGCGCGGCCAGGCTGCCGATACTGGGGTTGCAGGTGCTGGCTGCCGGGAGAATGTCGTCTGCCTGGATGGCGCCGGCGGCCAGTCGGCCTTCGATATCAACCGGAGCGTCGGGGATAAACAGATTAACTATTGGCGGCCCCTCAGCTCCCGGCGCCGCGAGCCCGCCGGAGATCGCGGACCATTTCTGCAACAGTCTGATAACGGTCTTCCCGTTGCTTCTCAAGCGCGCTATTCAGGACATGGAGAACCTCCGCTGAAGCGTCGGGAACGAATTTTAAAAGGGACTCTGGTTCTTCATTCAAGATCGAATACATCAGTGCTGCATCATGTTCGCCGCGAAAGGGGAGGTGACCGGTGAGCATTTCGAACAAGACAGCGCCGAAGGAAAAGATATCGGAACGATGATCCGAGTCCGCGCCCTGAATTTGTTCCGGCGCCATGTAACCAAGCGTTCCCACCGTGCTGGTGGCTTTTGTGAGTTTAAGCGAGCCTTTCAGCTTCGCCAGACCGAAATCCATCACTTTGATTTGATTCTTCTTGTTCACCATGATGTTGTCAGACTTAATATCACGGTGGACGATGCC
>Ga0076004_113_pt1 | contig 98754 bp, 70 predicted proteins | sample RifGroA2_FD_68067 | JGI IMG/M metagenome (GOLD analysis project Ga0076004, IMG submission 68067) | Parcubacteria (Magasanikbacteria) bacterium GW2011_GWA2_56_11
AGCGCGCCGACCGGCTGATCCAAGACGTTACCGCTGCCAAGGACAAAATAACCAAAGAGACGCCGGAGAAGATAGCGCAGTTGCGCGGTTTGGTCGAGGACCACCTGGGTAAACGCCAATCCGCGTCGTCCGGTGAGGGCGTGCCGCCCGCTCCCGGAGAACTGCTCGAGGCGCTCGGCGACCTCGTCGGCATGGAAAAAGTAGAGGTTCCCGCGGTCATCGCCCCGGTCAAGCTTTTACCGGAGCAGATTATCCAACTTTTACGCGCCGACCAGGATCGGGACGGCATACCAAACGACGACGAAAAACAGCTCGGCACGAGCAACGTTGATTTTGATACGGACGGCGACGGCATCGGCGACAAGACCGAGATCGAAACGTACAAAACCGATCCGGGAAATCCTGACACCGACGGAGACGGTTTTTGGGACGGGTTGGAACTTTTAAAAGGTTATGATCCCAAAGGGCCGGGCAAATTGTCCGGCTAAACGGTTTTTCTTATGTTTGATGACGTTACACCCAAAAATCCCGGCCAGGTGCCGTCCAATTTGCCGCTTGGCGAACCCGAGGATATGTTTGCCGGGGCAGAAGATACCGGCGCCATGGCGTCGGACAGCGCCGCTGCCGAGTCGGCGCCCACCGCTCTTGAAGCTGGCATTCTCAAACCGAAAGCGGACGCCGGCCGGCCGGTTTTGCCGGAGAGGGAAAAGACTGGTTTGGGAGTCCCGGTTTCGGAATCGTCCGCTGTCCGCGGCGCCGGACCCATCTCCATGCCGGCGCCCCCCACGGGTATGTACTCCGGCATGCCGGCCGAAATGATAGGCGAGGCGCGTCTCCCCGAACTCATGAAGGAACCGCTCGGGGGCCGGCGCGGCATAACCGGAATAGTGATCATGGCTGTGCTATTGATTTTGGGGGTAGGCAGCGCGGTAATTTATTTTACCGTCATCCGCGGCGCTGACAAGCCCCCCGGCCTGGTAGATGCGCCGGCTGTTTTGCCTTCTGTGCCGGCAGAGGAAGCAAAGGAATTCGTGCCGGAGACCGCCCCGGCGCCAGGAGAAGTATCGGGTGGCACTCCGACGACCAGCGTAGACGAGCAGCTTTTGTTCGGCGAGCCGGTGGATACTGACGGCGACGGACTTGACGACGCGCGCGAGGGAGATATCAACACGGATTATCTGAACTGGGACACCGACGGCGACCAGCTGAGCGATGGCGACGAGGTGACAGTCTGGAAGACCAATCCGCTCGATCCGGACACTGACCGCGACGCTTACTCGGATGGTACCGAGGTCAAGAACGGCTACAGTCCTAGCGGTCCGGGTAAAATATTCGACCCGGCGCTGCCGACCACCACTCCTTCATAGCCGGCCTATGTTCGGCTTCACGCGAACCAAAACAAGCCCGGTGGCAGGCCCTGAATTTGCAGTCGAGGTAGAGACTATCCCGGATATTTTTTACGGCGGCAAAGATCCGGAGATTTACCGCCAGACGCCTTCGGCGGAGTCTGGCAAACGGACCGGCTCTGTTTCATCCGCCGCCGCTTCGGGCGGAAAAAAGTTATCGCCAAAACTAGTGATTACCCTCCTCGCGGTTTTTTTTGTACTCGCCGTGGCGGGCATCTCCTGGTATTACCTCAGGGATTATTTTTTTCGCCGTACGCCGGCGCCGTCCGTGCCGGCCGCTTTGCCGGCGACGACTCCGGCGCCGGCTCTGGCCGAGATACCACCGGCGACAACCACGCCAGAGATGCCGGCGACAGAGTTGACCCCAGTGCCGGTTACAACCACGGCTGCCCTCAGCGAGCCGCCTTTGGAATTTCCGCCGTTAATCCGGATGGAAACTTCCGACCTGGACGGCGACCAGCTGACCGATGAGGAAGAAGAATTGTTTGGCACCGACAGCGGCATTTGGGATACTGACAGCGACGGCTACTACGACGGGCAGGAGCTTTTTAATCTGTATAACCCCAAAGGATTCGCGCCGGTCAAGCTGATTGATTCCGGGTTAGTAACCGAATATGTCAATCCCGTGTCCGGCTACCGGGTTTACTACCCCCTTAATTGGCAGCTAGGCATCGTAGACCCGGCCGGCTCCCAGGTGTTGCTGAGCGCGAGCGACGGAGACTATATTGAGGTTCGCTTGAGCGTCAAGGAGCCGGGCGAGGATTTTTTGGCTTGGTTTGCCCGGCGGGCGCCGGCCGAGCGGGTAACCGACTTGGTGCCGGGAGTCAACCGGTTTGGCCTTTCAGTGCAAAAGAGGTCGGATGACATGGTGGTTTATCTCGATGCCCCGGGCCGGGTATTTGTCCTTATTTATCATCCGCGGGAAACGGCGCCGGTGGCTTACAAACATGTTATTGGAGTCGTGGCCCAAAGTTTCCGGTTGGGCCGCGAGAGCGTTGACATCCCGCCGCCGGCGCCGTTGCCGCCGTTGCCGGCGAGCGCAGACGCATCAGCGGCCGTCTCCCTACCGGACGCGCTGTCTCCATCGGAGACGCCGGCCTCTTCGACATCCACCTAAGCCGGCGGTTCAGCTGACAAAGCCCTATGGAATGTAATATTTATTCCCATATTTCGCGGCCGGTGCTGAGCCAGGCTAAGATCAAAAAACTGCTCAGTTTAGTTCTCGCCCGCGAGCGGCGGGAGGGCGCGGTGAGCGTGCACCTGGTAGGCGATCGGCGCATGCGCCGCTTGCAGGCGGCGCATCGCGGCCAGGACAAAACCACGGACGTCTTGTCCTTTGCCGCGGCCGAGGGCGAAGGGCCGGATCCGGGCGGCGAGCTGGGCGATATTTTTTTGAGTGTGCCGCAGATTCGCCGGCAAGCACGGGAGTGGCGGGTGAGCGCGGAGGAGGAGTTTGCCCGCATGCTTATCCACGGGTTGTTGCATTTATTAGGCTACGATCATATCCATAAAAAAGAGGCCGCGGTAATGTTTGCCAGGCAAGAAAAATATTTGGCTGCCTGGCCAAGATAGGGGCGGCTTTGGTTGAATTTATGTCGTTTAAACGTTTGCGTTCCAGTTTCCACGCCGCCTTTTGGGGCCTGCGCTACTGCTGGAGACAGGAACAAAATTTTCGCCTTCAGGCCGGCGCGGCGGCCGCGGTGCTCATCTTAGGCTCTCTGCTGCGCGTGGGCCGGCAGGATTTTTTGTGGCTGCTGGCGCTGTCGGCCCTGGTTTTGATCCTGGAGCTCGCCAATACGGCCGTCGAAAAGCTCATTGACGTGGTCAAACCCCGCCTCACAGTGCAGGCCGGCATAGTGAAGGATGTTATGGCCGGAGCTGTTTTGGTGGCGGCGGTCGGCTCGGCCTTAGTCGCGGCAATTATTTTTCTACCCCGGGTGGTTGAGCTCGCGGGGGAGTGGTGGTATACTAGGCCCTGAACACTGTCCGTGTGGAGACTAAGACTCGTTTTCTTTTATGAAGCGTACCAAAGGACACGCCGAATTTATCACCGGGCTGGATATTGGCTCGACAGCCATTCGCGTGGCTGTCGGCCAGCTTACTGTCGCCCCGGGCGCGCACCCTCACCTGCAAATAGTCGGCGCTGCCGAGGTGCCGTCGGAAGGCGTGCAAAAAGGCGTGATTACCAGTATCGACGAGGCTGTTTCGGCTATCTCGCATGCCCTAGAGTCGGCTGAGCGCCTGGTAGGGGTGCCGATAGAGCATGTCTGGGCCGGCATGTCCGGCGCCCAGAGCGTCTGCCACGACAGCAAGGGAGTGGTGGCCGTGGCCCGTACCGACGGGGAAATCACAGACGAAGACGTGGAGCGCGCGGTGGAAGCCGCCAAAACCGTGGCTCCGCCGCTCAATTACGAAATACTCCATGTCTTGCCGCGCAGTTTCGCCGTTGACGGACAAACCGGGATCAAGGATCCGGTAGGCATGACCGGCATCAGGCTCGAGGTCGACGCCAAAATCATTTACGGCCTGACGGCCCACGTCAAGAATATCACCAAGACTATCTATCGCACGGGCGTAGACATTGATGATTTTGTCTTATCAATTTTGGCCGCGGGCAGCGTCGTCCTGTCGCCGCGGCAGAAAGAGCTCGGCGCCGTCGTGGTAAATATCGGCGGAGCGACCACGAGCTTGACGGTCTATGAAGAGGGCGATATCTTGCATACGGCTGTTTTGCCTATTGGTTCGGCGCACATCACCAACGATCTGGCGCTCGGCCTTAAGACTTCCATTGATATCGCCGAACGCGTAAAAATCGAATACGGACAGTGCGTGAGCGGCGAGGTGCACAAAAAAGACATGGTAGATTTGTCGGTGCTCGGCACCCGCGATTCGGAAATGGTATCGCGCTATTACATCGCGCAGATTATCGAGGCGCGGGTAAGCGAGATACTGGAAAAGGCGGACGGGGAGCTGCAAAAGATTCGACGCAGCGGTCTGCTTCCGGCCGGCGTTTATTTTATCGGCGGCGGCGCCCATATCTCGTCAAGTGGGGGACCGAGGCGATGGAGCGCACCCGCCAGAAGCCGGCCGGTTTTAACGTGGGCGGTAAAATTGTTACTACGATGCAAAAAATATTTAAATCGCTGGTACCTTAGCCCGACAGTGAAAGGCGGACACGATGGCACAAAAATTCCCCCCAAAGGGGATTTTTAGTTATACACACGTGCCGGGTCGTTGCTTGACACTATTGAACAAACCTTTTACACTATATTTTGAACCTTATTTATTTTTGTTGTCCTATTGAACATAAATTTTGTTCAATAATGCTGTCTAGCGGTTATGCCTCAAGTGAAACCAGAAATTGAAACTTTTGCCAAAATAAAGGTTATTGGCGTGGGCGGTTCGGGCGGTTCCGCGGTTGACCGCATGGTAAAGAGCGGCATTCGCGGCGTGGATTTTATCGTCATGAACACCGATGTGCAGGCGCTGCACCACAACAGCGCGGCGCATAAGCTGCACATTGGCAAAACCGTAACTCGCGGCCTCGGCGCTGGCATGAATCCCGATGTGGGCAAACGCAGCGCCGAAGAGGCGCAGAACGAAATCCGCGAAATGCTCAAGGATACCGACATGGTGTTTGTTACCTGCGGCCTGGGCGGCGGCACCGGCTCGGGCGCGAGCCCGGTGGTGGCGGAAATCGCCCGCGACATGGGCGTCCTCACGGTGGCGGTGGTAACCAGGCCGTTCTCGTTCGAGGGGCCGCAGCGCAAAAGCATCGCCGACCGGGCGTTTGACGAGCTGTCGCGCAACGTGGATACCATTATTACCATCCAGAACGACCGCATTTTGCAAATCATTGACAAGAAAACGTCCCTGGTCGAAGCTTTCCGCATCGTGGACGATGTGTTGCGCCAGGGCGTGCAGGGCATCTCCGAGCTCATCACCGTACCCGGTCTCATAAACGTTGACTTTGCCGACGTCCGGACTATTATGAGTGATACGGGTTCGGCTCTTATGGGCATCGGGTTGGGGTCCGGCGAAAGCCGGGCTGTCGAAGCGGCCAAGGCCGCTATTTCGAGCCCGCTGCTTGATATTTCCATCGACGGCGCCCGCGGTATTCTGTTTACCATTACGGGCGGGGCCAGCTTGGGCATGCAGGAAGTGGCCGAGGCAGCCAAAATTATCACCAGTTCGGCCGACGACGACGCCAGAGTTATTTTTGGCGCCGTTATTGACGAGACCATGGGCGAAGAAGTGCGGATAACCGTCATCGCCACCGGTTTCGACGAGCGGACCCGGGAAAAGCATTTTGCCGGCGAGCCGGGCGGCGAAGCCGGGGCCGCTTTCGGAGCGCGCCGGTCAACATTCCGGCCGACATTTTTTCAGAAGCGCAAGCCGGAAGCGGCCCTGGAACCGGAGGAACCGGAGGCCGACAACCAGGCCGAGCCGGTCAAATCACAATTCATTAGAAAACCATTTGTTGCCGACGCCCCGATCCGGCCGTCATTTTTAGGCGGGGCGTATTCTTCGCCGGCTGTCGGTTCATCGCCTTCCGTGCTGCCACCGAACCCGCCGGCACCGTCCGGCCAGCCGGCCTCGCCTAAATTAGGCGATAGTGATGCCGAGTTGGAAATTCCGGCTTTCATTCGCAAGAAAATGAATCAATAAGGGGTGGGGTTTTGTCTGCCGTGAGAATATGTTACAATGCCTCAGGCTTGGCCGCCGCCGAGTTTTTTCGTCTTATGCATTGTCCCATCTGCAGTTTTCACGATACCAAGGTTGTTGATTCCCGGCTGACGCAGGACGGGCTTTCCATTCGCCGCCGCCGCTCCTGCCTCAAGTGCGCTTATCGGTTTTCGACGCTCGAGGAAATGGAATTATTGGATATCGTAGTCGTCAAAAATAACGGCGGGCGCGAATCTTACTCCCGCGCCAAACTCGAGCGCGGCATTCTGCAGTCGCTGACCAAACGTCCGTACACGCAGGAACTCTTTGACCGGCTGATTCACACGGTGGAGATTGACATCCAAAAAAAGAAAAAGCGGGAAATAACCAGCCAGGATATCGGCGAAATCGTGATGCGGCATCTGCGCCGTTTCGACAAGGTCGCCTATATCCGGTTTGCCTCCATTTACCGGGCGTTTGCGGACGTCAGCAAGTTTCAGACCGAGGTTCGGTCGCTTGTCGGGCGCTCCAGGCGGACGAAAAAATAGCGCGGCGCTCTTAAGCCAGTCTTTTTTACTTTTTTATGAGCAGCCTCAAGAATAATCCGGCGCGCGATGGCGGCCCGGATCTCGAACCGCCGGAATCTTCGCCAGACCTGCCCGGACAGGGACAGCCGCGAGAGGGCGAAACGGCGCCGTCCACTCTCGAAGAACTGGTGAAAAAAAACATTAAATGGTCCCAGGTTATTTACGAACAGAATCGGAGAATCTCCCGGCGGCTAACCCTCATGGCAGTCGGCAATTATGTCCGTTTGGCCCTGCTTTTAGCCCCGATTATTTTGGCGGCTATTTATCTTCCGCCCCTTATCCGCGATTTATTGGAAACTTACGGCGGATTGTTTGGCTCGGCAGACGGGGCGGCGAGTCCGGTTGGAGACTTGGGCCGGCTGCTGCGCCAATACGGGCGCCAGTAAGGGGCAGCGCGTCCCGAGTAAGCCCCGGATTAAACGCCCGCTTATGTACCAGTCTGTTTCCTTCGCTGAGACAGTTTACCGGCTGTTGCTCCGGGTACCCGCCGGTCGCGTTACCACCTACGCCGCCCTGGCGCGCGCCGCCGGCAGCGTCCGGGCTGTTCGGGCAGTCGGCAACGCTCTCCACCGCAACCCGCGGCCGGTAGCCGTACCCTGCCACCGGGTAGTGCGTAGTAGCGGATCGCTTGGCGGGTACGTACGGGGGAAAGAAGAAAAAAAGCGTTTGCTTGAGGCCGAGGGCGTCGAAGTGGCAGACGACCGGGTGGACCTGAGCCGGTATGGATTGGTTTTTGACGTCTCGGAATTATTTTTGGCAGTGGGTTCCAGTGGCGAACGGCGGACACCGGGTCAAACGCAATCCGTTGTCCGTCATTCGTAACTATCTTGCTATGAACGATTTTTTTGCCTTTACCAGGAAACATTACGGACTCATAGTAGCCGTGGCGTTCGCGGCCGGTGGCGCGGCCGGAGCGCTGTTTGGCGTCGCCGGCGCGACTATGGCGGACAATTTGCAGAATTTCTTTGCCGAGCGCGGGTTGACGGTGCGGTGGCTGGACTCGCGTTCTTCGCCCGCGCCTTCCGCGGCCGTTCCCGAGGCTGCTATCCAAAAAGTAGTTGAAGAGGAATCGGCGGTCATAAAAGTAGTGGAAAATGTTAATCCGGCCGTCGTGAGCATCGCGATTTCGAAAGATTTGTCCCAATATCCGGGGGCCGGACCGAACTTGCTGCCGTTTGACGATTTTTTTGGGTTCGGACTGCCCTTCCCGGCGCCGTCGCGGCCTACGCCGCCAGCGCCTGGCAGCCAGAATAACCTACAGCGCATTGGCGGCGGCAGCGGCTTTATCATTGAACCGGACGGCCTGATAGTAACGAACAGACACGTGGTAGCCGACGAGTCGGCTGTCTACACGGTTATTCTCTCCGATGGCCAGGAGTACGCGGCCGAGATAGTCGCGCGCGATCCGGTCTTGGACGTGGCTCTGGTCAGGATAGGGGCGCAGAATCTGCCTACCGTCAGACTGGGCGACTCGGATAATCTGCGCATCGGCCAGACCGTCATCGCCATTGGTTATGCTTTGGCCGAGTACGGCAATACAGTTACCAAGGGCGTGGTGAGCGGCAGCGGCCGGCGGGTAATAGCCGGCGACGGACTTGGTTCGAGCGAAGTTATCGAAGAGGCGATCCAAACCGATGCGGCCATTAATCCGGGCAACTCCGGCGGCCCCCTGATAAATATTCGGGGCGAGGTCATCGGCATCAATACGGCCGTGTCGGGCGAAGGGCAGCTGGTAGGTTTCGCCATCCCCGTTAATAACGCCCGGCAGACAATTGAGAGCGTCCGGCAGCACGGCCGCATCATCCGTCCCTGGCTCGGCGTGCGCTACGTGCCGGTAACGGCTCGTCTGGCCGAACAGAACCGATTGCCGGTCTCCTACGGCGCGCTAGTCAGCCGCGGGGCAGAACCGGGAGTTCTGGCTGTTATGCCCGGTTCGCCTGCGGACAAGGCCGGCCTGGCCGAGAATGATCTGATTCTGGAAATTAACGGGAAGAAATTGGAGAACAAAGATTCGCTCGGCAAAGAGATCGCCCGCTATGAAGTGGGCCAGGAGATTTCGCTTAAAGTGCTGCATCAGGGCCAGGAGAAAATTTTGTCGGTGAAGCTGGAAGAGTTTCCGGCCAATCCATAAATTTTTTGTCTCCCTACCGGAGCGCGGCTGTCGGGCAGTTTATTTGCCGTAACCCCAGTCAGACTATGAAAAAACGCACGAAGATCGTTTGTACGCTCGGTCCGGCCTGCGAGTCCGCCGCCACGATCAAAAAAATGGTTGCCGCCGGCATGAACGTGGCGCGGTTGAATTTTTCGCACGGGACTTACGACAATCACGCCCTTCTTATCGACCGGGTGCGCGCGGCGGCGGCAGCCACGGGCGAGCCGGTCGCCGTTATGCAGGATTTGCAGGGACCCAAAATCCGCGTGGGAGTCCTGCCGGCCGAGGGGGTCGAGCTCAAGAGCGCGGCCACAATAGTTTTTGATACCGCGCTCAACGAGTACGCGGGCGGCGCTATCCCCGTAGACTACCATTCCCTGCACGAGTATCTGGCGCCGGGGGAAAGGCTGCTTTTAAACGACGGCCGGGTGGAAACGACGGTCGCGGCGATAGCCGGGACGCAAATCACGGCGTTCGTCAAAAACGGCGGCGTCATCACCGCGCACAAAGGCATCAACGTGCCTGATTCGCGCCTCACAGTCAGCGCGCTGTCGGCCAAAGACAAAGAGGACGTCCGCTTCGGCGTCGAACACGGCGTGGATCTGATCGCGCTGTCGTTTGTTACCGGCGCCAAGGACATTCTGGATTTAAGGTTTTTGATCAAACAATACGAAACCGAGCTGGGAATCAAGCCGGAGCAGCCGATCAGAATCGTGGCCAAGATTGAGCGCGGCGAGGCGGTGAAGAATATCGGAGAGATTTTGGAAGTGGTGGACGGCATTATGGTGGCGCGCGGCGATTTGGGAATTGAAATACCGGCGGCCGCGGTGCCCCTGGCGCAAAAGCAATTGATCGACGCGGCGCTCGCCGCGGCCAAACCAGTTATTGTGGCGACCCAGATGCTCGATTCCATGCAAGAAAATCCGCGGCCGACCCGTGCCGAGGTGTCGGACGTGGCGAACGCCGTCATTGACCACACGGACGCCGTGATGCTCTCCAACGAGACAGCGACCGGAAAGTACCCGGTCGAGACGGTCGAGACGATGGGCGAGATTATCGTGGAGGCGGAGAAGTCGGCGTACGACAATTTGCGCCTGCGCGAACATCAGGGCCGGCGGCAGCGGGTGGACGACGTAATCAGCGAGATGTCGCGGCTCCTGGCCGAGGACATTGGCGCGCGGGTCATCCTGGCGGCCTCGATTTCGGGCGAGACCGCGCGGCTTATCAGCCGCTACCGGCCCGAACTTCCGGTGGTGGTGGCCACCAGCACCGACCGGGTGCGGCGCCAGCTGAACCTGTCCTGGGGCGTGGTGCCGTTTGTGCTGGTTCCCTGCCGGACTATCGAAGAATTGGTTGAACGCTCGCTCATGTACCTCAAAGAGCGGCGGATTGTAAAATCCGGCGACAAGATAATCGTCGTGGCGGGCGAGCCGGTGGGCCAGGCCGGCCATGTGAATCTGCTGGAGGTGCGCGAGGTGGGCTAGCGCAGTGTACGTTGGGGATGTTATCTGCTATACTTCTACTTGTGAATGAACTCACAGCGAGTTTCCCCCCTTTCGCCTCAAACATAGACTGATTTTCACGGCACCAAAACTCGCTCTTACAGGCTCAGACATTGGTGCCGTAAAAATCAGTCTCTGTTTCGGCTCGACTTAGAGAATAGAATTGTTAATAACTCACTACCAGTTTAATTTATCTCAAAAATAATTCTGGCTTAATTTCGGTCCAGTTCGGCTGGCAATCGCGCTACCGGGACCACCATGGCGGAAAATTTTCAGCTAAAACTTTACCGCCAAAATTAATCAAGACTAAATCCGAAGTTATTTTCTTTTTCGAGAATAAAATAACCGCCGGCCAATTCGGTTTTTTCAATCCGGCCTGAATTTTTCCGCCATGGCGCCAAACACGAAAACCCCAATCGCCCCGGTGACCTCGACGGCCGCCGACCGCGCGACGCGGACAGTTTTGTGGTTCAACGAAATTTCTTTGCCGGATATTCCGCTGGTCGGCGGCAAAAATGCCTCACTCGGCGAAATGTATTCGAAACTAACCGCCAAGGGCATCGCGGTGCCGAACGGGTTCGCGATTACGGCCGCGGCCTACAGGGCGTTTTTGGCACCCAACCATGGGCGGGAAAAAATTAAAAAACTGCTCAAAGACCTAGACGTGGCCAACGTCAAAGCCTTGCGCGCCACCGGCGCCAGGGTGCGCTCGCTTATTCTCAAGCAGCCGCTGCCCAAAACGCTGGAGCAGGAGATTATTTTGGCTTATAGGACGCTCGCTAAGCAGGAGGGAGCCCGTTCGCTGGCGGTGGCGGTGCGCTCGAGCGCCACGGCGGAAGACTTGCCGGATGCCAGCTTCGCCGGCCAACAGGAAACCTACCTCAATATCCGCGGCGAGCGCGAGCTTTTGTCCGCCGTCAGAAAGTGTTTCGCCTCATTGTTTACCGACCGGGCCATTTCTTACCGGGAGACCAAGGGTTTCGACCATCTGAGCGTGGCGCTTTCCGTAACAGTGCAAACCATGGTGGGCTCGGGCACCGGGGCGAGCGGCGTCATGTTTACTCTCGACACGGAATCAGGGTTCCCCGGGGTAGTGCTCATCAATGCCGCTTACGGGTTGGGCGAGTACGTGGTGAAAGGACGGGTAACCCCGGACCAGTACTACGTGTTCAAAGCCGGCCTATCCCAGGGTAAGAGCGCTATTATCAGCCGCCTTTTGGGCACCAAAGAGGTCAAACTGCTCGCGAACGAGAGTGGCGGCACGCGCCAGGCCGCGGTCCGCCAGCGTGAACGCAACCGTTTTGCGCTCGAGGCAAAAGATATCTTGCAGCTGGCGCGTTGGGGCGTGGCGATAGAAGAGCACTATGGCCGGCCGCAGGATATAGAATGGGCCAAGGACGGCGCGAGCGGCCGGCTGTATATCGTCCAGGCGCGTCCGGAAACAGTTAAAACCAACCGCGACCGTAACGTGATAGAGACCTACGGACTCAAACAGACCGGCACCGTGCTTCTCTCCGGCACGGCCGTGGGCCAAAAGATCGGCGCCGGCAAAGTCAGGGTAATAGACAGTCCGCGGAAACTCAGGGAGTTCAAGGCCGGCGAGGTGCTTGTTACCCGCATCACCGATCCGGATTGGGAGCCGATCATGCGCCTGGCCGCGGCCATTGTTACCGAACAGGGCGGCAAGACCAGCCACGCGGCCATAGTTAGCCGCGAGTTGGGCGTGCCCTGCGTAGTGGGGGTGGCCGGCGCGCGCCGGGTGCTCGCGACCGGAGCGGCAGTAACTGTGAGCTGCGCTGAGGGCGAGGAAGGCAAGATCTACCGCGGCATTTTGCCTTTCGAGGTAAAGCGGACAGAACTGACAGCTATCCCGAAAACAAAGACCAAGATCATGATGAACGTGGGCGACCCGGACAACGCTTTCCCCTTGTCTTTTCTGCCCCACGACGGCGTGGGCCTGGCGCGCGAGGAGTTTATTTTTTCTAATTTTATCCGCATTCATCCTTTGGCCCTGGTTCACTACCATAAACTCAAAGACAAAAAAGCCAAAGCCGCTATCGCCCGGCTGACCCTGGGCTACGCTAAAAAAAGCGATTACTGCGTGGACAAATTGGCCGAAGGCATTGCCCGCATCGCGGCCGCGTTTCATCCGCGCGACGTCATCGTGCGCCTGTCGGATTTCAAGACCAACGAGTACTCGGCGCTCATCGGCGGCCGGGAGTTTGGGGGGCTGACCAATATCATTGTCATGGTGCCGTTTTGCCGCACTCCGGAAGAGGGCGCGCGCGTGCTCAAAACCATGGCCGAGTACGGCCTCAAGCAGGGCGAAAACGGGCTCAAGGTATACGTCATGTGCGAAATTCCCTCGAACGTAGTCCTGGCCGACGAGTTTGCCAAGCTGTTCGACGGTTTTAGCATCGGTTCGAACGATTTGACGCAGCTGGCGCTCGGCATTGATCGCGACTCGGCCCGGCTGCGGGGGGTGGCCGATGAAAACCACGCTGCTGTCAAAGCCATGATTCGGGAGGTGATCAAAAAAGCGCACGCCGCGGGCAAACCGATAGGTATCTGCGGCCAGGCGCCGAGCGATTATCCGGAGTTCGCGGAGTTTTTGGTATCACAGGGGATAGACAGCATTTCGCTTAATCCCGATTCCCTGGTCGCGGTGCGCGAACGCGTGAGCTATGCCGAACGGACAGTGGGCAAGACCGGCCCCAAAACCAACGCGCGGCTTCTCGGGACCATGGTTATTTTTGCCGCCGTGGCCGCTTTCGCCATGATAGCCGGCGCCGGCTGCGCCGGCGTTTGGGAACGCGCTCCCGCGCCGGAGTCCGGGGTGGAACTGTCTCCCGGACAGCTCCGGCTGGAGCTGCAGGAAAAATTGCAGCGTGAGGCGGCGGCCAAAGAGGCGGCCGAGATGGCGCCCCTCAAGGTGGCCTCGTTCGTGGATTACGAATTTGATTATCCGCGCGCCTGGGATGCCGAGTTTTGGAACGGGGGAGTAACTGTCTTAGACTCGGTAGCCGGAGATTATATGAGCGTCTTTCGCCAGTTGGTTCCCCATCCGGTTCTTCAGAGCGCGAAAGAGTCATTCTTGATGGGCAATGTTGACGCTTGGCGCTACACTGCCGCCGGACCGGACGGCCGGATAATCACCATCATTGAGATACCCACTTTTGACGGCGAGGTGCTCGAGGCGAATTTAGTCCGCGGCGACGGCGCAGACGCGGAATGACAGTGCCAGGCGTATTACCGGCCCTGCGACGTGCCGGAGGGATGGAAAGTGTGCGACGAAAAGGACGCCGGGCTATAACTTTTTAAGTTATATTCTCCCGGTACTCAATAAAAATTTTTCAGAAGTTATCCACAGGTGAACAGCCCTTGCCCTAACGGCAGGGGTAATTTGTCTTCAAATTAGCCCTGCCGGCTGTTTACCGGCTGAGCTTGCCACGATTACCGGTTTTCCCTATACTACTTAGCTCTATGCAGCTCGTCGGTATTTTAATCCATTACAGCTTGTCCTGTCTCTCTGAACGAGACGGGGTCAGTTCGGTCGGCTTAATTTTTTAGCATTAGGCAGATTTTTTATTCTTATCTTATTAACATGATTCTTAAAAAAATGGGCCTTCGGCTGAGCGCCGGAATAATGGGGCTTGTAACCGCTCTCCTGCCCTTGCTCCCGGTCTCTCCGGCCGGAGCGGCGCACGTGGGTTTGCTGTCCACCAGCACGTTTGCAAACGGTACGGCCACGCTCAATATCAGCGCCCCCTCCGGCGCGTATTGCGACGTAGCCATCGGCAGCGCGGTAGCGGCGCCGGATTACCGGTGGATAGAGGCTAAACCCTGTACCACGATTGTGGCTTCGGGGCTGCCCAATGTCGATCTCTTGTACGTCCGTATCTTCAACGGCGGACACGGCCATGATTTTAAACTGAAACCGACGGTTGCCGCCCCGACCCCAGCTCCGGCGCCGTCTCCAACCCCGACCCCGACCCCAGCTCCGGCGCCGTCTCCAACCCCGACCCCGACCCCAGCTCCGGCGCCGTCAGTCAAGCCGACTTACCGGGCGCCCACCATCATCTCGCCGGCCGCCGGCAGCACTCTGCCCGGGAGCTCGGTTAAGTTTACCTGGACAAACGAGGGCGCGAACTATTACGTTGTGCGCGTGGGCAAATACTGGAACGCGACTACATACGGCTCTTACCAGGTTAATGGCACCTCTCTCACTCTCAACAATCTTCCGACTGACGGCAGCACTGTCCATGTACGCATTTTAGCTTATTTTTCCGGTTCGTTGCGCAGCCGCAGTTACTCATATACGGCGGCCAAAATCGCGGCGCCTACTCCGACCCCTACCCCTACCCCGACACCTACACCAACTCCAATCCCAACCCCAACGCCGGTGGGCAAATCGGCCTTTTCGTCTGTCTGGGCCAATGAAGGCGGTTACAAAGTGCCGCAGGAATACCTTTTGGGAAGCAATAATCCGGCAAGCACGGCCAACTCGGTCTGGAACGGTGCCAAGATTTCCGTTTTTGGCGGCAGGAACGAGGTGGTAAACTTCAATCTTATTCTTGAGGCCAAAAGCCAGCCGGTTGGCCCGGTCTCGGTTAGCTTTGACAAACTTACCGGTCCGAACGGTTACGCGATCAGTTCCAAAGCGGCCGGCGGACCAGGACTCTACAACTGGGTCGGACGCAATATTGAACTTTTTTACGTACGTTATCTGCCAATCAAAGGACTGAGCGGCTTTATGTCGCTAAACTATGACGAGCGGCATCGTCCGGAACGGTTCCGTTCGCCGATCGCGCTCGCCCAGGGAGCCTATGCCGGGCTGTGGTCGGACCGGCTGGATCACGACAAGTCTTATCCGGATATCGCGGTCCCGTACGAAATGCATGACGGTTTTACCGTGGCCGCGGGTAAAAACCAGAGCATCTGGGCAGACGTGTACATTCCAAAAGGTGCCCCGGCGGGTACTTACCAAGGCGTCGTAACTGTCAAAGAGGGCGGGACGGCGACTTACCAGCTGCCGGTGGAGTTAATCGTGTACGACTTCACTCTGCCGGATTCTCCGAGCGCCAAAACCATGCTTTTTATGGGCGCGAGCGACCTGAACAAACGCTACCTTGGCCAGTCTTGGACCGCGGACGCCGCCCAGGCCGAAACCGCCCGCCAGGTGCGCGACCGTCACTTTCAATTGGCCCATCGCCATAAAATATCCCTTATTGATGCCGATCCGGGATCAACCGGAGACGCTCCGAGCGCCGACTGGGTGCCGCGCCTGAACGGTTCGCTTTTCACCGCCGCGAGGGGTTATGACGGACCGGGAGCGGGAGTAGGAAACAATGTCTACTCCATAGGCACTTACGGCTCCTGGGGCTGGAAGGGCGAAGGCCAAGCCGGTATGTGGAAACACACCGATGCCTGGGCCAACTGGTTTGCGGCCAACGCCCCGTCGAGTGAATATTTCCTCTACCTTATAGACGAAAGCAGCGACTATCCCCAAATCGAACAGTGGGCGCAGTGGATAAACAATAACCCCGGACCGGGCAAAAAAGTGTTCTCGTTGGCTACCATCGGTCTGCCCTCGGCCGCGGCCAACACCCCGTCCCTGGATATCCCGGTATCGGGCATGTACGTCGGCGACACCTATGCCTGGCAGAGCGCGGCCAACAAATATCTCACCAATCCGGACAAGAGATTCTACATGTACAACGGCGGCCGGCCGGGCCAGGGTTCTTTCATGACGGAAGACGACGGCATTGCCCTGCGCGAAATGTCGTGGGGGCAGTACAAAAAAGGCATCAGCCGCTGGTTCTACTGGGAATCTACCTACTATAATAATTATCAGGGAGGGGCTGGCGAAACCAATGTCTTTAAACAGGCCCAAACGTTCGGCAGCAACGGCACCTGGAGCAACATGCTCGGACAGACGGGCTGGAACTACAGCAACGGCGACGGCGTCCTTTTCTACCCGGGTACGGATAAGCTGTTTCCGGCCGATTCGTACGGCGTACCCGGACCGTTCGCGAGCTTACGTCTCAAACACTGGCGCCGGGGTGTCCAGGACGTGGATTACCTCACGCTGGCCGCCAAGGTCAACCCGACTCGCGTTCAGGAAATAGTGAACGCGACCGTGCCCAAAGTGCTGTGGGAGTACGGCGTCGACAACCAGTCTGACCCGACTTACAAGAATACGGCCATCAGCTGGTCGAGCAACCCGGATGTCTGGGAAGCGGCCCGCAAGGAACTGGCGCAGATTATAGCCGGCATTAAGTAGCGCATAATTAACCGCTTTTGGCCTCTGCCGCTCGGGCAGGACAAGAATAAGCCCCTCCTTCGGGGCTTTTCTTTTACTGCTTGAACTTATTGTCGCCGGCCGGGGCGGCGGCAATAAGTTCAAGTTGTCCACAGATGTCTAACAACAGATGCGCACGGTTGTGCTATACTACGTCCATTAAAATTAAGTCTTCATTCTATGCGCGGTAAATCATATCTTGTGTTCGCGGCGGCCGCGGGCTTGCTCCTGGCAGCGCCAGGCGTATCATGGGCGGCCACGAGCGTCGGCACCAATGTTTCTGTCGACGGAACATTGACGGTCAACGGTAACTCCACGGTGGGCAATGCCACCTCGTCCGATGTCTTGTTCGTGAATTCGCGCATCGCCGGGTCTCTCATCCCGACTTTCAACGATTCCATCAGTCTGGGCGAGTTCGCGAGGGCCTATACCAACGTCTTCAGCTCCGGCACCATTTACGGGGCCAATCTGGACCTTGACGGCAACACGACGCTCGGCAACGTAACCTCGTCCGATGTCGTCTACATCAATTCCCGTCTGGGCGGTTCCCTCATCCCCCGAGCGAACAACTCTTTGTCTTTGGGAGAGGGCGGCTTGGCTTTTGGGAATGTGTTTTCTTCGGGTACGCTTTATGTCAGCACCACCCAAGCCGGAGATTTCGGCGGCCCCAGGGCGCCGGTGTTTTCTTTCTCGAACGATCCCGACACTGGTCTGTACAACCGCGACGGCAGCCGGCTGGGGGTAACCATTGACGGCGTAGCCAAATTACAAGTGTCAAACACTGATTTTTCTCCTTTTCGCAACAATCGTCTGGATTTGGGGCAGTTCAGCTCCAGCACCGAGGGTCCAGGAGCGTGGAAAAATGTTTTTGCTTCCGGCACGATGTACACGGATGAGTTGATATCCGGTGTTACCTCTACGATTACAATGACATCATCCTCCATTATCGGTTCCAGCGGTACGGCCCTCACCTTTACTATCCGGGGTACCGCATCAGGCGCCGGCAGCAATATTATTATTCAGGCCGGTGAGGCCGGAGTTTCCGGCGCCGGCGGCAGCATCAATCTTGTGCCCGGCAGCGGCGTTGGCGGTTCGCCCGGCTTGGTTAACATCTATACATCCGGCGGCGGCAAGACTCTTTCCGGGCGATTAGGTTCGGCGGTGCAGGATGACTTCACGATTTATGGCGGCACTACCGTTAATAAAATCAGTTTCGGCCAATACAGCGGCTCGGAAGAGACCTCTTTCCGGGTAAAGATAATTGACAGCCCGGCCAACTTCCCCGAAGTAACCGGCGCTCTCACCGGCAGCAACCCCAATATCGCGGCTACCGGTACCGACGACAATATCAACCTCGATTTGGTGGCCAAAGGTTCCGGCGTCATAGCCGCCTCGAGCGGCCTCTATGTCCCGGACGGCAAGTATTTGCAGGCGGCGGACAACAACGCCGGCGCGCCGGCGGCGGGAGACTGCGATGAGGCTGGCGAGATCGGCCGGATCAGCATTGACACCACGGGCAATGCTCTCTATGTCTGCAACGGTGCCACTCGCGGCTGGGATACTATAGCTCTAACCAACTAGAAAACGGTCGGCAAATCACTTGCTTGAAAACAGCCCTGGAATCCCAGGGCTGTTTTGTTTAGCCTGGGACCTACTCCCAAAAATGACCCTGGAATTATTTTGGGAGTAGGTTCCAATTGTTTTGTGCCGGCCGGAGCGATTAAATGTCAAGCTGTTGGGTTTCAATAAGTTATCAACAAACATTGACGCTCCTTTTGGCCGTAAGCTACGCTACCTTCGAGTCAGAATTCACAGCGAGTTTCCCCCTTTTCGGCGAAGCATGGACTGGTTTTCATGGCGCCAAAACTCGCTCTTAATAGGCTCAAACATTGGTGCCGTGAAAATCAGTCTATGTTTCGGCTCAACTTAGGATAGAATTGTTAGTAATTCACTGTCAGTTCTCATTCGTACTTAGCGTGGCCATACGGTCGTGTTTGGCCGATTAATGATACTGCTCGATGCCTAACCCTAGCCATATGAAAAGTACAGGAAAATTATTCTCCGCCTTAACTTTATCATTAATTTTGGCCCTTTCGCTCCTGCCCGCGCTGCCTGTTTTGGCAGCCGCCTTTGTTACACTCGATGTTTTTAGCGGGCTGCCCGGCACGGTACAGGTAAGCGGGGGAGGGTGGTCTCCCGGGGAAACCGTTTCCGTCTATCTCGGTTCGGTTTCGGGAGCGCCGGCAGCCACGGCGCCGGCCGGTAGCGGGGGCTCTTTCGGCCCGCTGGCGGTGGCTGTTCCGGCCAACACGCCTCCTGGGCCGTTGTCGGTTATTGCCCTGGGATCGGTAAGCGGCGAACCGCAGTTGAATAGTTTTTATGTTCAGCCATATCTGCCGGGCATAACGGTCGCCGGAGGCGGCAACACGCCCGGTAGCTCCCTGTTAATCCACGGCCAGGGGTATGCCGCGAACGAGACGGTCCGTTTTACCCTGAATGGAGCGGACATGGGGCAGACAACGGCAGACGCGGGCGGTGCTTTCTCCGGGACGGCAACGGTGCCTTTTGTCCCTGCCGGCAACTATCTGGTGCGGGCAGAGGGCCAGTCTTCGCGCGCTGAATCGTCGGCTTACTTTTATGTCGGCGGTTTCTACCCGGGCATCACACCCTCGGCATACTACATTTTGCCGACCCAGGCGCTCAATTTTACCGGATCAGGGTTTGCTCCTGGCGAAACCGTTCAGATTACGGTGGACGGCAGCCAGACACCGCTTGGCGCTATTACAGCCGACAGCAGCGGCAGCTTCAGCTCTGCGGGCGCAGTTACGATTCCGCTTAGCCTGGCCGGTATCCGCACCTTCCGTCTGTTGGGACTTACGAGTCAGGCGCAGGCGCAAGTAGAGGTAACGGTGGGCGGATTCAACCCGCAGGTAACGCCGTCCGCCTATTTTAGTCTGCCGGGCAGTACGGTCGCGTTTTCCGGCACCGGCTTTGCCCCCGGTGAGACGGTAAAAGTGTCCGATATTCAAAGCCAGGCCGAAATGGCCCAATTTGCGGTTGATGCCGAAGGCAGTTTTACCGCTCTCGGCAGTTTCGCCATTCCCTTTGATTGGGCGCCAGGCGGCCGCACGCTGAGGCTGAGCGGACAGGTCGGCGGGGGAGAGACTGACGTAACCTTTGTAGTCGGGCAATTCAATTCATTGGTCTCGCCTTCGGCGTACCTGGTTGTGGCCGGACAAGACCTTACATTCTCCGGGGATGGTTTCGCGGCCGGAGAAACCGTGCGGGTAACGGAGAGCGGACACCCTGATGTGCTCGCGAACATAACGGCTGACGGGAACGGTAGTTTTGCCGCGGCCGGTGCTTTCACCGTGCCCTTCGCCTGGGCCGACACCAGCCGCAGCTTCAAATTGACCGGGCAAACCAGCCGTACCGAGGCTGCCGTTACGATTACGGTCGCGCAGTTTGTGCCCCTGGCGACTCCTTCGGATTATTATCTCCTGCCCGGCAGCCAAATCTCGTTTTTCGGGTCCGGTTTTGCCGCTCTCGAAAACATCACGGTTACGCGCGCCGGAGAAGCTGCGCCTTTGGCCGAGATTACGGCCGACGCCGGCGGCGGCTTTCAGAACGCAGGGTCGTTCGCGGTCCCGTTTGCCTGGAGCGGCCAGCAGACGCTTGTCCTCGCCGGCCAGATGAGCGGCGCCACGCTCGAGATGCTGATTACAGCTTCGGCGTTCAACCCACAGATAAGCCCTTCTTCATTCTATGTTAAGCCTGGAGAAAGCGTAACGCTGTCCGGCACCGGCTTTGCGGCCAACGAGCCGGTGAATGTCAGCCTGGCGGGCGGAAAGACAGTGGCGGTAACGGCGGACGCGGCCGGATCTTTTGCCGCTGCCGGCCCTTTTCCGGCCGGCCAAGGGGGGACGACGCTCCATCTGGCGGCAGCCGGCGTAAATAGCGCGGCCAAAGCCGAAGTCGATGTTCCGGTAGGCGGCTTGTACCCGGAGATAACTCCGGACCAATGGTATGTCCCGTCCGGGAGAAACATCCTGTTCTCCGGTTACGGTTTCGCGCCGGAAGAAGACGTTATTTTGACCGGCGAAGGCAATACTGTCATGGCCACTATACTGACGGATCTGGCCGGCGCCTTCACTAACCTGCTCGTCAAAACCGGTTTTGGCGGCAACCGGCAGTCTGTCTACGCCTTTAGAGGCACCATGAGCGGAGCCGCGGCCGAGGCGGCCATAACCATGGCCGGCTTGCAGCCGTACGTATCGCTAAATACCTATTACGCTGCTCCGGGCACGGCCGTACTTCTTTCCGGCACCGGCTTTGCGGCCGACGAGCCGGTTACGATTACTTTGGGTTCGGCGACGGTCTACGCCGCCGCGGATGAGGCGGGCAATGTTACCGCCGCGCCGATCACGATTCCATTCGATGCTACCGGGACGGCCGTGTCGGTTACCGCGCTCGGAGATAACAGCGGGGCGAGCGGGTCAACGTTTTTGACCCTGGCTCCGTTTACTCCACAGGTCATGCCGAGTACCTGGTATACGGCACCCGGCTCTAATTTGACCTTTACCGGCAGCGGATTCGCCCCGGGCGAGGCGGTAGCCGTCGCGATCGGTAACGCCGCCGTGGCCGCGGTAAACGCCGACGAGTCCGGCGGTTTCATCACGGAGCCGATCAAGATCCCCTTCGGTTCGGCCGCGGCCGATTTCTCGTTTACCGGTAACATTAGTCATGGGGTCGCCACGGTTCCCGTTTCTTTGGCCGAGTTGCACCCCGGGATCGCTCTTTCCACGTATTACGACCCGGGCGGCACGCCGCTTACTATCCATGGCTTTGGTTTTGTGAGCGTAGAGCCGGTTATCATCGCTTTTGGCGGGCAAACTCTGGGCACCGCCCTCTCCGATGACGCGGGTAATTTACGCGGGTGCGCCGGGCGCGGCGGTCAATTTTATCGGCTTCGGCTACCTGCCGGGGGAAACCGTCGCGATTACCACCGACCGGACAGGCGCGGGCGTAGTGCATAGCTTTGGCGTTGACGCTATGGGCAACTTCAACGATTCCGGATTCACCCTACCGGCGGACTTTGCCGAGGGTCTGGTAACCATAACTATTAGCGGTGAGCGCAGCTTTGCCCCGGCCAGTATTCAGTACTATGTTACCGGTGGTTAGGGGCCTTGGCCACGGTTGATCGCGATTACGGAAAACCTGCCGCTTGGAGCGGCAGGTTTTGGCTAAATTGAGACAAAAAAATGTTTAATATCCTTGACAAACAGCCCTTTTGTTGGTATAGTTGGCCATCCTCTGCGGTGAATACTCGTGCGAGGCCAAGAGCAGGTAAACGTTGCCTTTTCTTTGCCCCGCATCTCGGTTGGTCCCGAGCTCTGTCACCAAAAGGAGGCTATTATCGTGCGTTCGCTGATCGCTATTATTTTTTTTTCTCGCTCGGCTGCTCCGACACGGAGAAGGCCTGCCCGTCCGGCCAAGAAGCCGATCCGGGTTCGCCCGATGTCGGGATCGGCGCCGGCCCGGACGCCGGCCTGGCCGAAGACTCCGGTCCGGAGCTCGACTATGGCACTCCGGTTCTGGGGGCGGACATCGCCACCGTTCCCGACTACGACGGGCGAGCTGACCAGGAGGGTTCGGCTCCGTCTTACCACTGTTCGTACCCGCTCAATACCTGTCCGTGCGTCGGCATCGTCTGCCTGTACTGCCACCCGGACGGTACTTGTCTCACCGAGCCCGAGTGCGTCAGCGACGAGGGCTGCGATGACGGCAACGCTTGTGTCGCGGACCAGTGCGTGTCCGGCCAGTGCGCGCACCAGGCGATCGACGGGTGCGTCCCGTGCACCTCCCTCGAGGAGTGCGGGTACAATGGCGGTACTAACGGCATTCCGCACTACGGATACACGTGCGACACCGGCCTGGGCAGGTGCGTGCCGCCCGAGGACGAATGCCAGACGGACGCAGACTGCGAGGACGGCGACCCGTGCACCCCCAACGTGTGCACGATCGCCTCCCAGGCCGGCGGCGCCAAAGCGTGCGGGGTAAGCATCCCGTACAACTATTGCACCTGCCTGAGCGACATCGACTGCTACTGGACCGAGAAGCAGACCTGTTCGGAGGGGAAGGTCTGCGTCGACGGCGTCCTCTCGGAGAAAGTCGGCGACGGCAACATCTGCGCGTCCGTCGCCGATTGCATCGGTTCCGTCTGGGGTCCGTACTGCGTCCCCAACGAGCCGGACCCGATCGGCAATCTCTGCCAGGAGTGCGTCCAAAACGATGCCGACGGCAATGGCGTCGACGACGGCTGCCCGGCCGAGCGCCCGCGCTGCTCTTGGGGCTTGTGGGGCTGGCCCGACGAGGGCGTGCCCTACCGGAGCATCTACATGTGTCAGGAGGAGTAGTCCTAACCGCAGGCGAATGGCCCCAGGGGCCAAAGCCTCGTTCTTTCCCGCCGACTTTTTCTGTCGGCGAACTTCAAAAACACACCAGGCGTCTGGTGTGTTTTTGTCTGCGGAGTGTCGGGTTTACTTATGTACCGGCCTAAAGATGAGAGAGAAAAAATCCGAATAGTCGGGAGTTTTTAATTTGCCCAAAAAGCCGGCGAAATTGATGACGCCGGTCTTGTTACTCGCCCCCGTTGATCCCAGATACTGCTATCGATTTTTGTCGCCGATTTTTCAGCGGTCCAAGTCCAATTCCTGGGTAATGGCAATGCGCTCCATAAACTCGGGCATGTGGGATACCAAAATGACCGCACCGCCGAACTCGTCGATAGCTTTGGCGATAACCGGCAGGTGGCGGAAGTTGATGTGGTTGGTGGGTTCGTCGAGAATCAAGAGGCCGGGTTTTTGCAGGACAAAGCGGGCGTAGCAGAGCAGTCCTTTTTGGCCTTCGGAGAGCGAGCCGACGGAGTTTTTGATGAGTTCGGCCGTAAGTAAAAACCGGGCCCCTGTGGCGTAGATGGTCTGGTTGTCCGGTTTGGGCATCATCTCCGCGAGTGAGTCATAGACGGTTTGGCCAAAATCAAGACCGGAAAAGTCCTGGCGATAGTAGCCGACTTTTATTCCCTCGCTGATCCGGCCGCCGCCGGCTTCGCCCATGGCCAGAGCCTTGAGGAGCGTGCTTTTGCCGCTGCCGTTGGGTCCAACGATTCGCAGCCGGTCTTTTTTCCACAATTTAACGGCCGCCGGCTTTTCCCGCCGCTCGTGATTTTTGATAATCCCGACGGATGAAATCTCCACGACTACCTCGGACCAGGGTTGCGCCGGAATGGTGAATTCGCGGATAGTCTTGTCATCGCGTTTTACTTCTACCATATTTTCTTCATCTTCCGCCACCTCTTCTTTTAGTTTGCTCGCCAGCCGGCGCATCTTGCCGCCCTTGTGCGCGAAGAAATTCACCTTGTCCTTGCGATCCTGGATGTTGCGCCGCAGTTGCGCGTTCTTTTTTTCTTCGCGTTCAATTTGGGCCGCGATCTGCTCGACCACGTCAAAATAATTGCCCACGTACTGCTCCACTTTTTTTGTCTGGAGGTCAACGTTCAAAACGCCGTCCGTAAAGGCGTTTAGAAAATTCGCGTCGTGGGAAATTACGATCACGGTCTGGTCGTAAGTCATGAGGAATCCCGTCAGATGCTCGATCCCGGACGCGTCCAGGTTGTTGGTCGGTTCGTCCAAAAGCAAAATATCCGGTTTTTGGATGAGGGCGTAGGCCAAAAGCAGCCGCGCCTGCTGGCCGCCGGACAATTCTCTTATTTTTTTGGCGAGCGGAACGGACAGGTCAACCACGGACAAAACATCGGCGATCAATTTTTCCAGATTATATTTTTTTTCACCAAACGCGGCGGCAAAATACTCGCTAATGGTGCGGTCAAAAAAATGTTTGGGCATCACCTGGAGCGCGATGCCGATAGAAGCGCCGCCGCGGATGTGCACGGAACCTTCGTCCGGCCGGAGAGTTTCCACCGCGTCTAAATTCGCCGCGCCGCAGATTAGTTTGAAGATTGTGCTTTTGCCGGCGCCGTTTTGGCCCATGATGGTGATTTTCGCGTCTTCACGCACCGAAAAATTCGCCGCTTCCAAAATGGGCTTATCCGGAGTGTAATGAAACGAGACATTGTCAAAGCGGATGATGACGTTGCCGGCGGACATAATTGCGCGGTAAGGGGCCGCTATTATAGCGGTTTGAAAAGTTTTTGTCAATGAGGTACACTGGCTAATGCTTGGGCAAATTTACGCGTTAAACAAAATATTATGGGCATGAACGTGAATAAAATCAGACACGCCGGCAGAATCGGCCGGCAGAAGATGTCGGGAGTCCGCGCCGGCGCGAAGAAGGGCGGACAGAAGCTTCGGGTATCGCTGGCGGGCCTGAATAAAAAAACACCGCGATAGCGGTGTTTTTTTATTCAGGCCTGTACCGGATTCTAATTTGTTCGCGATGGAGCGCGCCATCCGCCTGCCGCTTGGCTGCTCGCGTAGCCGACCCGTTTGAAACCCGACAATTTCCAAATATTTTCCGGGAGAATGGGCTGATCTTGATTTCTTTGCGCGCCTTGGGCGGAGGTGAACCGGTCGCGAGGATAGATTTTAAGTAGTTTTAGCTAAATAATGGCGTAATATATATACTTATACTGGACAAAATATTTTTTTGTGATATATTGTTCTGTTAAGATAGCCGAGTTTTAAAGTATATTATTGCCCTTTACACTCAAATTGAATTAGCCGCTTGATCCAGTTTTTTCGCGGACAACACCTTGTCCGCGGAAAAACTGGATCAAGTAGCCTTGGGGCGAAAGATCGAGGGAAAACCGCTACTAACAGTTACTAACAGTGAGGCAGCACCGTGAAGACGAACTTGAACTTGCGTCCCGACGGCACCTACGACTTCGACGGTTCGCAGGACATGCCCTGCGAACCGACCGCGGTCCGCATGCTCCGCTGGATCATCCCCCAGAGCTTCGGAAAGGCCGAGGCCGAGGAAGCCGCGGCCAGGCTGATCTCCTTCTCCGCTCAGCGAGGGCGGTGGGTCGGCGTCAGCTGGCTCCAGCTCGGCCAGATGGTTTTGGGTGAGCTCGAGGAGCGCCGGCTCTACGAAGAGGCCGTTCAGCTCAACGAGGGCCTGCCGCGACGGAACGCGGAAAAGCTGGCCGCCTACCAGAAGGCCATGATCGAGTACCGGGCGGCCATGATCGAGCGCCGGGTCAAGATGTTCCTGGCGCTGATCACCTTCGGGCTGTACGAGTACCGGCCCTCCACGCCGGAGCCCCCGGCCAGGCCGGTCCTCGATCAGCCCGTCTTGGTCCCGTCCGAGCCGGTGAGGGTGTTCACCGTGTCCATACTTGATCCACAGCTCTTCATCAATGGGGTGCTCTGGCTCATTGAGCGGGGGTACGTCGAGAAGGTCACCCTGGACGACGGCGATGATGCCGTGGATGTCCTGGTGCCGACCAGGCAGATGATTCAGTTCCTGGTGGAGAAGCAGGGGATCGCCGCGCCGCCGCCGACCGCGTCGTAGCCTGCTCTGGCCCAATTCCTCGCGCCCTCCGGCGCCTGGTCCTCTCGCCTCCCGGTGAGAGAAGCTGCCTTCGTCGATGGCAGAAGGAGGCCGCCGATCCAGCTCCCACGGATCGGCAGACACAAAACAACACCACACTCGTGGTGTTGTTTTGGTTTCAGTTTTGGATGGCCCGGTTACTCTAACAAAAACTCTGCTAGCAGTAGCAGAGAAACTTTGCCGTGTGTCCTCAACCGTATCCGAACCGAAATTCTCACAGCGCGCTACTCGCTTTGGTATTCCCTAAGGGAAAGATATTTTGTGGCAATTTTCTTTGCCTTTACGCTCTTTTCACCCGGCATAAAAGGTTTCTAGAACCTACTCCCAAAAATAACTTCCGGCTCAATTTTGGCCTGTTTCGGCTGCAAATTGTCCGGCTCTCGTCGCCATAGTACCACTAGCCTGCTCAACCCGGACAATTTTCGTATTTAACCCAAGCCAGATGAGAAATTTGGGCCGGGAAATCCCTAATCAGGGCTACATCCACACCGACCGGAAGCACGCCAAGAACAGAATCGGCGAACCAAACGCCGACGAGATTTTTTATGCTGACCGGCTGGCGGCCAAAAAAGATGCCCGCCGGCAGCGCAAAAAAGAGGCCCGCCAGGAAAAAGCGCGCGGCGCGAAATCCCGGGCCGCCGAATCGGTCGCCCGCGAGTTAAGGAGCGAAGAAGCCCGCCAGGGGCTGGCCTCTCTGTTTGCCGACGGGCAAATGGATATCAACGCCTGGCTCGAGAGATATTACCGCGTGGTGGAGACGGGCGGGACAAGCTCTACCTTTTATTCCGAAGAAAGACTTCAGGATTTCACCCGGGGCGCAGTCGTCTCGGACCGGGTGGCGCGCGACGTCGAATATTTTTTGGGACCGAAAGTAAAACTGTTTGACCGACAAAGGGAGGAGCGGAAGCCGGCCGACTTCGATATCATTGCCGAAAAACTGGAATTAACGCGAGAAGAGGCAATAAAACTGGTGGCATTGGTTTCCTTTCAGTCTTCTTATTCCACCCTGCAGTCCCTATTCGAGCATCGCGGCGATCCGAATTGGAATTTTCTTAACGATCGAGTGTCGGAAGAAGAATTTTCCGTTTTACAAAAATTGTTTCGGGACTCGTCTTTCACCGAGGAACTTTTGGCCGAACTTGCGCGGCAGAATGCCGGTTTGATAGAAAAACACATGTCGGTCGAAGCAATGGATTCGCTGGTCATGGGTTATCTAAAGTTCAACCACTATCTCGACCAGCCGGAGTGCCAGGCTCTTTTCGCGACCGAGAGCGTGCGCGAGCGGTATCGGTCGCTCTTTACCCGAGAAAAGGCGGCCGCCCTGCAGTATGCCGGCAGCTACGAATTTTTGTTCGGAGAGTTTTCCGCCGCGGAGTTTTTGGAGTTGTTTCCGGATTGGCCTGCCGCCGAGTCGTGGCACTATTCTGGGTATAAGTGGAGGTTTGGCCTGTCTATCCCCGGAAAACAGCCGGAAGAAGTTTCCGTTGGCCAGGAACCGGTCGGAGGAGAGGATGGCCAGGCGCAAGACGATGTTAGCGTTCAGGTAGTGCCCGAACGGCGCATTTTGGAATTATTGGAACAAAGAGAAGAAACCGGAGTGGCCAAGTACAAATTGGCGCACACGGGCTCGGCCGACGAGAAGAACCGGGGGTATGGACTGCAAACGCGTGAATCCGGCCGACAGGATACTTACATTTACACTCCGTACGAAAGAAACCCGCGCGCGCATATCGAGGCCATCCGGTCGGCTCGCGAACGTCTGGAGCGCGAGGCCGGACTCCGGGAAAGGCTGCGGATTTTTTTCGCCGATGTTTGGCCCCAGCTCCTGATCGCCCGGGCCGATGAAGTGGCGACTGGCGAAGTGGTGGACGAGGTGGAACAAGCGATTCAACTTCTTGGCGAGGCCGGTGCCTTGGCCGACCGTTTGTCGGCGTTGGCCAAGCTAAGCGCCGATAAGTCTGCCAATGTTCGAGCCATAGAGAGACTGGCGGCCGAGTTGCGCAGCGATGAGACTCTGGAGCGCAATGGAGTTTATACGCATACTGAAGTAATTTACCGCCAAAGGGAAAAAGACTCGCAAACCAGTATTGCGCGTCTCTTGTCGGGCGTGTCTTTTGCGATAGACGAGACGCACACGTTTGCCGTGGACGGACGGACGACCAAAGTGCACGCGCTCGGCCGGCGGCTTGACCGGCTAAACCAGGACGTGCCCGCCCTGGGGTTCACCTACACGGGGGATAACCACGGGGTCGTGCTCAAGGGCGCCATTCGCGAACACGTCAACGCCGAATTGGTGCCGTATTTAAACGATGACACCGAGTATCTGGTCGGGCGGGGGGAGAAGGTCCACCCCTTGACCGGAAACATTCGGGCCGCCTTGCGCCGTGATTTTCCGGCCAATCCCACGGCCGACGAGCTCTCTGAGATATACGCGGCGCGGTATAAAGAGACCCGCGACCATGAACAACGCCACAAAGAAGACGAACTGCGGGGAGTGCAGGCCCGGATGGGCGGGGCGGAAAAGCGGGTGGCGCAAGAGACGACTGCCTACTTGGCGGGCATTGCGGGCCGGTCGGAGGACGCCGAAGCCAACTGTCCGTTTGCCAGCCTGGTGGCGGTGATAGAGCTCTATATCGATCGCGCGACGAATGCCTTTGCCGGTCTTGGCGACCCCCTGAAGATTTATGGGCGGGCGACGGAGAGAATATTACTTTTACTGGCCCAAAAATTGTCGGCAACCGGACTGGATCCAGGAATTCTGGCCAAAGATCCGGTTGGGGGCAGTAACGCAGTTTTGCAGGCGGCGTTGAATCTCGACCGTGAGAGTTTGCGTGACTTGGCGACCGCCGTCTTGCAGGAGGAAACTGCCAGGCAAACAGGCGCTTACCAGTTAACGCCGCTTGCGCCAAAGGAGGCACCAGCCGGCATCGTCGGCGCCGAGGGCGGGCGGAAACCGCCGGCTGCCGCTGAGGATGCTACGACCGTCGCGCCGGAAGACCACTTATACGTTGAGGCCGGGGCGCCACCGCCATTCGCTGCTTCGCGCGAATCGTGGCGGATTGATCCGAAAAGCGTTAGAAAAAATTTGCGGGCGGCGGCGTTCTCGGCCACGCTGATCGCGGCCTTGTTTGCCTTGCGGGGGGACAGCGCCCGGCCGGGCGAAGCAGCCGCGGCGGCCGACGATGGCGGCGCCGCCAAAGCCAGACGAGCGCCCGAAGATCCTGCCCGGGCGGGCAGATACGGTTTTGCGACCTCGGCCGACCTGGATCAGGAGCCTGGCATTGCCCCGGCCCATGTCGGTACCCATGTAGAGACAATCTCCCCGGAACCGGGGCCAAGTGAAAAAGAAAGAAAATCATTTCAACGCGGGGTATGGGGCTACGCGGAGCAGCGCCTGCGCGAGAAGGGGTTGCATCCGCAAAAAGGCCGGGCCGATACCCAAAAAATCGCCCGGCTGACAGACATGTTCTTGCGTGCCCTCGAGAAAAAGGGAATGGTAAGTCGCGGCCGGGGCGGCATCGAGTGGCACGTGCCTGTTTACGGACAGGGGATAGACCGCATTATCGCGGTCTTGCGCGCCGAAGTTCCGGAGGAGGAAATCGATTCGCTGGCGAGGACGCCGGACAGCGGGTCTGCCCGTCCTTGACATGGCGGCCAGGATCGCCAGGCCAAGCATCACCCGCCCGCCAGGTTTTGTCGGTGTCAGACCGCCGGCCAACCTATGGGCCGCTACACTTGTTTCGCGTGCTACTTCGCGCGCCTTTAGATTTCACGCGCCGTAAAGTTTTTGAAGATTTCTTCGTCTGGCTCGGCAACGAGTCCGCATAGTTTTGAATCTTCGGTAACTCCGTCCAGCCTGTCTATGCCCGGGCATTCGGCCCCGTGGGTTCCCACAAACACGTAAGACCTATTTTTACCCAAGTACCGGCCGAGATAGTCCCCGTTTTCTTCAGATAGGTTAATGATAACATTTTTGGATTCGTCTATATCTATCTTCTGCTCCCGCCACCAGTCTGCCGGGACGGCCCAGATAAGATAGGGGTCATAGCCTTTTTCCGTCCAGCGGGTGCCGGACGCATCCCAGTAGAACCGGATGTGGGTTCCGGGTAATTTGTAGCCGGACTGCTCATAGGTATCGGCCGGAGTCTTTTCCGCCCAGTTTTTTCTCATCTCCACCACGGGAAAACTCACCTCAAAACCCAGTTCCCGGTCGCGGTAAGTGCTGCGCCCGGCCAGACGTTGTTCGACCGCGCGGTTAGAGTCAAAAGCGTGCACCAGGAAAGCTATGGCCAGGAAAGAAAGGGCTGCCAGCGCGCCGCCAAGCGCGGTTTTACGCGTCTTTTCCGTGTCGGAGCCGGTCTGCCGGCCGTTTGGTTTAAGTACGTACCTGACCAAATCCCCAAACAGGTAAAGATTGTGCACGATTAAAATCATGTAGGCCGCGTGCCATCTGTTTGTCAGCAGGGAATCGGGGTAAAACCGGTCAAGAAAAAAGTCGCCGAACAGCAGACCGGTGATGATCGAAATCGTCGCGCTGCCCCAAGCGTATTTGTAGCCTTTTTCGAAAAGAATGAAATAGAAAATCGAATACACGGCGGTGGCGAAAAAAGCCACCAAGAAAGCCGCGGTCGGGTAGGAGTCGGATATAAAGTACGTCGGCACGTAGAAAATCAAACTGTGGAGAAAAAAAGCCGGCAGGAGTATGGCGGCGGGCGTTGCCTTAAAGCGTTTTTTCATAAAGTAATCGATTAACATTCATATTGTACTATCTCGGTGCCCGCGAGTAAAGGAAAATAGATATCGCTGGCGTTCGGGCAAGACCGACGGAGGGGGATTGGCCGGGCAGACCCCTTATGTTCTACTTGTACATTCGACTGGAGGGACGAATGCGCATTGCTTACCTCTCCGACACGCATCTGGCCGCGCCGGATCCGGAGAGCCTCTCGCTTTTTCCGCGTCAGATCAGGCGGAGTTCCGATCCCCGGCGTCTATACTTGCTCGTCAGGGACGCCGTCGAGCGCTGCTACCAGAGCGTTATCGGTTGGCTCGGCGCGCATGGCCCCTGTCGTACACAGAGACCGTTGCAAAACTCCCAAAATCTTTCCAATCTTAAACCAGCCGTGCACCCTCTAGGCCTGTTTAGGGTACAGGCCAACGAACGAGTTCAAGCGGCGGTACCGCAGGGCCAAACAGGGCCGCCGGCAGCCACGGAAGACGGGCACGATCACGAAGGTCAGGATCTACGCGATCCGGGACGAGTACCGCGGCTGCTGTGGTGAAAAAATCCGGTTCATTCTTCATAAACGGTACGGGATAGTATAATTTTCTTTCTAAAATCTGAGTTCGTTTTTAGTTTACTTTTTTACCTCAATGGCTTATTATACTGGGGAGATTAAGTTTGTAGACCTATGGAAGGAAGAGAGTACACTGTCCAAAAGGTAGATCATCTGGAATCACCGCTATACCGGCTCCGGCGCGAAGCCAAGAAAGAGTGGAATGACGGCAGCGCCCATTTGTCTATTTTTGGGATGCGAGAAGTCTTGCTTCTTCTTAGGCTTTCTGAACTTCCGCCTTCTGAAGAAGTTTATAAGAAAACTGAAGAAGTATTATTTCGACAAGCTGCTTTATGGTGGCGTCTTTTTGGCACTCTTACGGGCGAAACATCTTCTGAATCTGAAGGAGTTTCTGATATGTCAAAAAGTGAAGTCCGGTTGTCCGCTGCCTATCGAGTGATGATAAAAATCATCTGTAATGTTGAAGGCCGGTCTATACTCTCTACTATTGACCCCGAGCTTGCGGAAATATTTTCCAAAGATTTCGATTCGAACGAAGAATTGGCGCAAGAGGTATGTGTTTTTCTTGCCCGCGACAAAGGAAAGTTTTTTAACAAGGACTTCCGGCATATCGTCGATTTGACGAGAATATATATTGACGAAACCAGAGATGATCTTGAGCCTGAATTTGCAGAAAAGTTGTCGCCCTTGGTGGTGGAAGTCAAAAATAAGTTTAAGGCCGCGGCTGATAAGTATAAGATTCCTTTTACCCACGAGGATATTGACCGCGTGTTTGAGGAAACCTCTGTTCATTTGGATGACGGCGTCCTTGTTGCCCTTGATGAGGGGGTACAGGCTGATTATAATGCTAAAGAAGGGCTGGTCAGGATATCGGCAGATGCTCCACCAGAAAAGTGGGGGGCTTATTTGGCCCATGAATTCGTCCACGCTTTGGCGGGCCGTTCCGTGGTTCTAACGACTCGGCGAGCTGTGCCTTGGCTAACATTGGATTCTATCTTAAAGGAGGAGTTTATGCATGTGCGCGGCGGTTTAAAATTTGTGGGGCCGTCTGCTTCAGATGAATTGAATCATGGCCCCCGATCTAAAAATATTCGGTTTCGGTGGCTTGACGAAGCCATGACAGAATCGTTTGCCCGATTCATTCGGCAGGATTATGGGTTCTCAGACGTATATTTACATGAAAGATATTTGCTTCTCCTTCTAAGTAAAAGTTTAGGGAACTCCGGTAAAGGTCTATTCTATTTTGAAAATGCTTACTTTGAACATTATAATCCCCACGGTAGGCCAGAAGATCGTCTGAAATATTGGAAAATTCTAAATTCAAAACTTACCGAAAAATTTGGCCCCCGTTTCCTTGTCAATCTTGATAAGTTTGTACAGCTTAAGGCGACTCGCGATAACCCCGAAGCGGGAATTTTATCGGCAATCGAGAAGCTTGAAACTGACCCGGAAGGCATCGCGGAGTATTTGCGAACCGAGATAAAAAATTCCCGGACTCAATCGGCAAAAATGAGCGAGAAGCTCGATGAAGTTGGAGCGACGGCTTGATGCGTTTCTCAGCCGACACGTTGGAAGTTCGAGAGGCACCAGACATTATTTCTTCGGACAATATCAAACGTAATTTTTGCTCGCGCGTTGGGCCTAGAGTTTTTATCCAAAAAAACAGCGTACTTTGACGCTGTTCGTTCTGTCGTGCGGACCGGACGGGAGGGGATTATAACGTTCTTCTCAGAACATAAGCTTGTTTATGTTCCTGTTCTAGGATAAAAAGGTGAGTTTTTGGCTATATAATAGTATTGACAAAACTGCAATTCTGTGCTATAGTATGTCGTTACAATAAAACATCTATCTACTGGAAGTGAAGAGCTGGTAGGCAAATAACTGATATCTCATAAGGATATCTTTTGCCAGCTCTCCATCTCTTGGGGAGCTTTGTTCATTACAGAGCGAATTATCAACTTACAATAAGACGTATTCTGATGGTCTTCACCACGAAGCGAGACTCTCAATGTTTTTCTCTCATATATAGAATAGGGAGCAACATTGAGGGCTCTCGCTCTCGACAACCCATGGTCCAGAATGCTGACTCACTCAGCGTTTCCGAAAGAAGAATGATGGACCAGTCCCGACTTGTCGGGATTAAAGTGAGAGGGGCTTACCACCCCAAAAGGATATCCAGTGAAGACCCAGAACCACGCCGCCGTCTCCCCCCGCAACTTCAACCGTATGGTCGAGTTCGTTCTCGAGGCGGCCCGCGAGCTCGACCGCAACGAGTGGGGGCCGACCCCCGAGCAGCAGGCCTCCCACAATGCCGCCTTCGAGACGCACGGTGTCGCCCGCGCGGAGCTGCGCGAGGCCGTCGTGAACGCCCCGTGGGGACAACACGGGGCGGTGTTCATCACTGAGAGGGCCCGTGGCATCGCGAGTTCCGACCGCCTGCGTAGTCTCTACATCAATGGGCTCCTGCGGGCCACGGTCACCTGCGGTGGGAGCAGCCACGGGTGGTTCATCAGCGTCTTCACGGTCGACGAGGCCAAGGAGATGCGCGAGCAACTCCGCGCCGAGCGCCGCGCATACGCCTACGCCTACATGGCCGAGCGCGAACGGCTCATCGGCGACATGAAGGACTTCGACCACATGGAGGCCAGCTCCTTCGGGGACTGGACCTTCGTGGGCGGCCAGAAGGGTGGCTACTTCTTCCGCGAGGACGAGGAACACTACATCGGCGTGGCGGCGGAGTCGGCGCTCGACGCCGCGTGGGCCGTGACTGAAGGCCCCTACTCGGTCCTCGTCGCCGTGTACTAGTAGGGACAATTCGCGAGCGGAAACCTTATACCCACATTGTCCGCTGTCCTAGCGGATAGTAAGAAAGGTGTGGTCGCCGAGTACCACGTGTAGCACGCACTGCTCACAAAAACTCGGTCCTTCCAAATAGTTTTCTGCAAAAAGGAAATTATTTCAGAGGAAAAACAAGCCGCCTTTATCTAGTATGAGTGTACTCTTTCAGAGTACATGTGGAGAGCCATTGAATTTGCTTGCAAATTTGTGAGCACTCTTCACATCAGTAGCGCTCCACTCTCATACTGGATTGAGGTGGTTTTTTCTTATTAAAAGTTCGAGTCCCGTCCGCCGTCAGGCAAAAAAAACAAAAAACTCCGCTAAATTAACGAAGCTTTCTGTGAAATTCCTAGGCGGACCGGACGGGACATCTCACTCGCTCACTGCGTTCGCTCTTGGGAAGGGGTTTCCACCCCTTCCCACACCATCCCCCAGCACAAGTGGAAACCTATCGGTTTCCAAACCTTCCCTGTTCGAGTCCCACCTCCAATCTACACCTATACAAAAGCATCCCTATTTGGGGATGCTTTTGTATAGAAGCGGACCGGACGGGACTCGAACCCGCAACTTCTGCCGTGACAGGGCAGTGCTCTAACCAGTTGAACTACCGGTCCAAAATGGATTTAACACCAGGACAGACAATTTTCCCGACGGAGTCGGGATGCTCTAACCAGCTGAACTGCCGTTCCAGGGGGCTGAGTTCCAGCCGAGGGGGATCTGAACTAGGCCTTTGCCTTGGCAGCGGCCTTTTGCGAGCGTTTGAGCTTTTTTTTGTCGCGCTTCACTTTTTCGACTTTGCGGTCCGCTTTCCATTTGTTGCGGGATTTTTTGCGCATGCCCATAGGTATGGGTGTTTAATTACTGACGAAATTATGATACCGGAAAGACCGGGGATTGTCAATATTTAGGAACTAAAAATCCTTACAGTGTCCGGCGCGGCATAGGACTGAAGGAGGGGACAGTCCCGCCATCGCCAAACACTGTAAGGATTTTTGCGTATAAATAATACCATCGGGGCAGCGCTCTGTCAAGCGATGGCGGATGTGGACAGACCCAGGGTACATTCTCTCGGCTAGGCAGTATACCGATGGCCAGGGGGCGTGCAACCTGTGTCTTGGTTCTGGCGGCCAGACGGGGTCGGCACATAAAAAATCCCTTTATCAGGGATTTTTTTTGCGTCTATCCGGCGCCAGACAGGGTGCCGGGTATTTATTTGACGGATTCTGCCAGAGCCCGGAAAGCGGCCGGCTGTTCGGCGGCCAGCTGGGAGAGAACTTTGCGGTCGAGTTTGATCTCGTGTTTTTTGAGCGCTCCCATAAACTGGCTGTAGCTCAGGCCGAACTCGCGGACAGCGGCATTTATCCGGATTTGCCAGAGCCCGCGCGCGAGGCGTTTTTTAACGCGGCGGTCGCGGTAAGCGTAGGCGCCGGCTTTGGTAGCGGCCACCTTGGCTAGACGAATAAGGCTCTTGCGTCCGCCCTCGAACCCTTTCACGTGCTTGAGCAGGCCCCGGCGGCGTTTGGTATGGTGAGTGCCTCGTTTAACGCGCGGCATAGATTGCGGTCAAAATTGGTAATTTAGGCGTACGGCAGGGCCGTGGTAATCGTTTTTTGCAGCGTTTTGGTCATGGTCTTGTCGGAGCGTTTGTTGCGCTTGGTTTTGCCGGATTCCCGGGAATTGAAGTGGTCCTGGCCGTCGGTGCGCTTGAGGACCTTGGTGCCCTGGCGCGACTTTTTGACGACAAACCGCTTGGCTATGGCCTTGTTAGTTTTCAATTTTCCCATATCTTTCACGAAATTAAAGCGCGGTAAGTATAGCGCAAGAGGGGCAGGGTGTCAAGAGGGCGCGGAGGACTATTTTTTCGCGATTATGGCGGTGAGTTTGTGTCCCTGGCGCGTAACGTCCTGTTCCACCCGGACCGGGAGCTCGGAACCGACCAGGGTAACAAACTGCCGGACAATGTCGAAGGCGATATCCACTTTGCCGTGTTCGCGGCCGCGCAGGATGAGCTCCACTTTTACCTTGTCGCCGCGTTCGAGGAATTTTTTGGACTGTTCTTTTTTAATTTCCAAATCATGGTCGCCGATGCGCATAGAGAGCCGGACGCCCTTGATTTCGCTCACGTGCGCGTGGGCTTTTTGTTTGCGCACTTCTTTTTCTTTTTGGTATTTAAACTCGGAGTAATCTATAATTCTGGCTACCGGCGGCGTACCCTTGGGGTTGATTTCCACCAGATCCATCTCCCGTTCCTCCGCGAGAGCGACCGCGCGCTCGATAGGCATGATTCCCAGCTTAGAGCCGTCCTCGTCCAATACCAAAACCTCCGGAGACGCGATTTCGCGGTTTTTCCGGTAATGCTGGAGCAGGGGTTTTTCCGGACGTTTTTTGCGGGAGATGCGCATAGATAAACTGTCAGATACCGGCCGCCCTAGATGGGCGGCCGACTGGTGGAGATGCCGGGAATCGAACCCGGGTCTAAATGGGGTACCGTTACCCTCTACATGCGTAGCCGTTTCGGTGCGGTCTTTGAAACATGGGGAAGCGGCAAGAGTGTTTCAAACAAGCCTGAGGCCGGTTCGGCCTGCTGATTCAGGCAATCAGGCAGGCCTACGCTCGATAGGTTGACACCGCCGGTCTTGTATCGAGTATCCAAGGGGCGATGGCTCAAGCGATTAAGCGAGAGCAGGGTAGGCTACCGGCGCGAACGCGCGAGCGAGCGCAGCCTTAGCCCGTGAAAATACGTTGGCACGTATCGATTGCCGAGCGGTTAACGAGTGCCCGACACCCCGGCACGCAGATAAGAGATACCTGATCCATCTATCGAAACCTGTCATCCCCCGATGCTTTCGGCCGGCCGTTGGACACGGCACCGGGGCTGGGCCGCCGGATTAGATTTCCGACCGCCGCCGGCGGATTTCACGTTCAACTTCGCGTTTCTTGATGGTCTCTCGTTTGTCCCACTTTTTTTTGCCGCGCACGAGCGCGATTTCAGCCTTGATGAGACGTCCCTTAGTATAGAGGGAAAGGGGTACGATTGTCAAGCCTTCGGTTCTGACTTTTTCCCGTAAATAAAGGATTTCTTTGCGGCCAAGCAGGAGCGCGCGGCTGCGCAGGGGATCATACTCCGCGTCCGCGAGCGCAAAACGGTAGGGAGAGATTCTAAGGTTGGTAATATAAGCGGTATCTTCGCGGAAAGTAACGAAAGTCCCGGCCAGGTTGGCGCCGCCGGCGCGCACCGATTTTACCTCGGCGCCAAAGAGCGCCAAACCGGCCTCGAATTTTTCGAGGACGGTATACTCAAAGCGGGCTTTTTTGTTTTGGGCCAATGTCGGCATACTCCGTCATTATACGGTCTAGGCCGCTTTTTGCCAACTGTCGAGAAATAAGCTATACTTATAATGTATTTTGACCGCTTAGCCCTTGCTCTATGGGTTTGTTTCCACATACTCGTCCGGTCCGACTAATTTACTTAGCTTTGGCGCTGCCGGCTATCGGACTTTTGACCCTGGCGGCAGCCATGATTTTCGTTTCCGCTGCCCGTCCCGGGGCTGCTCCGGCCGGGGCCGACCGGGAGACAGCCGCGGACACAGACCGGGATCAGACGGCGGCGGACTCCCGTGGCCAGCCTGAGGGTCGCAATCTGGTCGGCGCCTACCAGGCCGCCGTAAGAGAATTAGAGGCCTTGGTCCAAGATGAGACAGTGCCGGCAGAGGAGCTCAGAGCGTCGCTTGAAAGCCGGCTCTTTGCCGTGAGGGTACCCAAAGAAATGTTGAACGAGCACCTGAAGGCGGTTGTCTCCCTAAGGCAGAATTCAGGACAACCATCGGCGCAAGAATACCGTCAAGCCGCGGCCGCCAGCCTCGCCCAATTGCGCCGGGCGGCGGATAGTTGGCCGGAAATTTAATATGCTCCCGGCTTTGCGCTCCCTAATAGCCAGACTGGCCCCGCTTGGCATCGCGGCCCTGACAGCGGCTGCCATGACGCTGTTTTCTCTATTCCCCCAACCGGCGGTGCTGGCCGGATTGGCGTTCTCCTGGTGGGCGCTCACCATTTTGATCGGGTGGGCGGTGGAGATGAAAGCGCGCAACCTTACTCTGGCGCTTTGCCTTACCATTACTTCCACGGCTTTGCTTAGTCTCATTGAGTGGCCGCTGGCCCGCCTGATACTGATCGGGTTTTCGAGCGCCGCGGGCTTTGCCGTGTTTGAGTGGGCGGCGCTTGACCGGCCCGGGGCCAGGCTTTTTATGCACAAGGCCGGACGGCGAATTATTATGACGCTCTGGGTTTTTACCGTGTATTCATGGACGACGGCAGTCGTCGGAGTAAAAATTTTTTTCCCCGGGTTCCCCGGCTTGCTCGCCAGCTTGCTTATCGCCGGCTACGCGGCGCTCGCGACGATTATGATCTGGACCCATTACCAGCCTTTCAGACTGCCGCTTTACCGGCTGCCGCTCTCGATACTCACGCTCGTCATGGCCGAGGCGACTCTGGTTATCATTGAATTGCCGTTCGGCTATCTCGCTACGGCCCTGCTCCTGACTTGGATGTGGTATTTGGCGCAGCTGCTTTTGCGTTTTCATTTAAGCCCGGAAGGGGTGCAGTGGCGGCGTCAGGCCTGGTTTTTGGCCGGCAACGCCGTACTGTACGCGCTGGTCGCGTACTTTATCCAAGTTATATGACGCCTCCCGCCCCGCATCTGCCGCCGCGCACTTGTTCTGTGTCCGCCCGCGAGATTTGGAGCCGTTTACGGTGGCTGGCTCTGGTGATAGTACTCGCGGTTTTTGCCGGCGCTACGGCCAGCCTGTTTATGATCGACTACTGGTACCCGGTAGACGCCTTGGTCGGATCAACCGCTATCATCAACCGCGCGGACCGGGGGTCTCCGTCTCTCGATGCCGCTGCCGTGCGCGACTGGCGCTACCGCCTGGTGCGCGTCTACGACGAGTCCCGGGTAGTCGGGGCCAATTATTATCCTGCCGGGGCGCTGGTGGGGCATGCCGTAGTTTTGAGTTCGAGCGGCTGGTCGGTGGTCTGGGCGCCTTCTCTCTCCCCGGAGACGAAATCTTTGGCCGGGGTTGACGTCTACGGCATTCGCCATCCGGTCGAGAAAATGCTGGCCGCTCCGGAGTCTGGCCTGTGGTACCTGAAATTTTCCGGCGATGAATTTAGGGCCACCACGATTTTCGGCTCCAGTGAGGCCCTCACCCCCGGACAGGCCCTATGGGCGCTAAACGGCGAGTGGCAGGCGGTAACGGTAGGCGCGCGTCTGCCCCGGTCCGGCGTCCAGCGCGCGACCGAGCCGCCGTACTATTACGAGCTCTCCGGCTACGAGCTGGCTGGCCGGGTTATCATATCGGAGCGCGGCGAGATGATCGGCGTGGCCGGCGACCGGGGGATTTTACTCCCGGCCTGGCTAATCGAACGGCAGGTGCCCTTTCTGCTTGAGAGCGGAGTTCTCGATACCCGCCGCCCGGCCTGGCAGGGCTACTTTATCGAGGGCGTGCGCGAAGGCGCTGTCTGGAAAGAACTGTCCGGGTTTTACGTTACCGGTCCGTCTTCGGCGGGCGCTGTCTCGAATTTAAAGGCCGGAGACGTTATCGTGCGGGTGAACAATGAACCGGCGGAAAAGGACCGTTTGGCTCGTCTGCTTCTGTCGGCTCCGGATGAATTTACGCTTACCGTCATCCGCGGCGGCGACGAGGTGAAGGTGGCGGTCAGAAAAACCAAGTAATCCCAATTTTTTCTTTTTTATTTTTTACCGTATGCCCTCGCACCCTCTTTCGCTTGTTTTGAAGCGTTGGAAGTTTGTCCTGCTTTTCGGCGCGATCCTCGCCATTTTATCCGGCGGGGCCACGGTGTTTTTTCCTTTGGAGTACCGCGCCGACGCCCAGGTTCTCATCATTTCCAAGTCGCGCTACGGCGTGGACCCGTACACCGTGGTCAAATCCGCGGAGCGGGTGGGGGAGAATATCGTGGCCGTAATGAAAACCGACGATTTTCGGGACAAGGTCCGCGCGCAGCCGGGCTACGCCATTGATTGGGGCCGTTTCGACGCGCTCAACGAACGGGCGCGGCGCCGAGCCTGGCCGGAAATGGTCGGATCCTCGGTAGTGTACGGTACCGGCGTTTTGAACGTGAGCGCTTACCACCCCAACCCGGATCAGGCGCGCGCGCTGGCTGGGGCGAGCGTCGGGGCGCTGGAGAGCCGGGCTTGGGAATACGTGGGCGGCGATGTTATACTCAAAGTCGTAAACACGCCTGTCGTTACGCGCTGGCCGGTGCGGCCGAACCTGGCCTTGAACACAGTGCTCGGCGGCGTGGTCGGCGTTATTTTGGCGGGCTTCGCGGTCTCCCGCCGCCCGGAGAGAGCCTAATTTTTTCCTAGTTTTATCCTGCCCCCTATGTCTGCCGCGCAAAATTCGCCGCCCAATGATCTTATTACCGTTTATGTGCTCGAGCTGTTGCGGTCTATCGGTTTGGGAGATCTGACCGAGGATCAGAAGAAACGTTACGTGCCCGCGTTTTCGCGCCGGGTCGAAGAGAGGATCGGCTTGGAACTGTTGCCCAAGCTGACCGACGAACAATTTAAAGAATTTACGCGCCTGGCCGGCAGCGGCACGACCACGCGCGCGCAATGGGAGGAGTTCTGGCGCCGCTCGATTCCGGATTTTGAAGAAGAGATAAAAATAATTTTGGCCGATTTTGCCGCCGACGCGCGGCAGACCACGGCCTGGGCAGCTTAGCTTTACGTTATGGGTTCCCTGTCGCCCGTCACATCCGTACCACCCGATGATCCGCGCGTCCGATACCAAAAGCTGGAGCGGGCGTATTATGATTTGGTAACAGAGATGGAGCGGTTGGAGAGGGAAGGAAAGCTCTTGCGCCACCGGCTGCAAGAAGTGGTGGACAAGCAAAAAATGAAACAAATTTTGGAACATTTGGTGTCGGAGCGTGATTAATTAATACGCGTATGGCTAACCCCCAGGATGAGACCGCTCTCCGGTCGGAACTTCAGGGACTTTTGGAACAGGCCAAAGAGACGGAACAGGTCGAAGATCTGGAAAGGCTAGTGGCCGGGCTGAAAGAAAATATTGAAATTAGGCTAAAAAAACGAGCGATTTTTTTGCGCCGGGAGATGGCCGAAATCGAAGCCCTCCTCGGCAATATTCCGGTCTCCTCGGCAGACGCGGAAGAATTTCGGCGTCGAAAGGACGAACTGGCAGGGAAGGTGGAAAATGCTTTGCGCGAGCTTGATCGGCTCACGGCTGAATTCGCGCCTCTCGAGGCCATTCAGCGCCAGGGGCCGGGGATGACTCGGTTGGATACCGGAGAGCAGCCCGTTATTCTGCCGGACGGATCGGAGTACCGTGGCATCCTGCGTAATGGCATTCCTCATGCCGAGGGCTGGATTCGCCAGCCGGATGGGTATACTTTTGAGGGTCTGTTTAACATGGGCCACAAAGTCAGGGGTAAAAGTTGCAATCAGGCGGGACAGCTGGTGTACGAGGGAGAATTCGGCCCGGGTTCGGGTGTGTTGGCTGCCTTTGACGTGTATCAAGGATTTGGCAGTCTGTACGAACCCGATAAAGGTATTATGTACGAGGGTCAGTTTAAGAATGACGAATTTGACGGCTACGGCAGATTTTATTATGAAGACCGCTCTTATATAACCGGTTATTTTAAAGATGGCAAACTTCATGGATTGGCCACTAGATATTCGGCCGACGGCCAAGTGATCCGGCGCTCCCTGTGGGAGAAAAGTAAAGAAAAAACAAATTTTGTCGGCGATTATCCAATTCCGGATACGCCGGCTATGCTGGAGGTTTTACGCTTGATTGAACGCCCAAAAGTTAAAAAAGTATCAAGGCGAAACGATAGAACTCGGCAAATGGAAGAGGTGGAAGAACTGGTTGGCGGAGGCGGCGACCCGGCCGAGAAAATGGCCCGTTTGGCTATTATCATTGACCAGCAGCGCCAGGCCGCGCGCCTAAGCCGGCGGCTTCATGCCCTGCTCGACAGTGCCGCGACTCCCGAAGAAAAAATCGCTGAATTGGAAAGGACAGTCAGCCTCGAGAGCGAACGTGGGCGTTTTTCTCCGCAGATGGACGAACTTCATGCCCTGCTCGACAGTGCCGCGACTCCCGAAGAAAAAATCGCTGAATTGGAAAAAATACTTAAACGCGAACGTCAGGTCGCGCACCTAAGCCGGCAGTTTGAGGAGTTGCTCAACAAAAATATTCCGTCCAAAGACAAAATAAATGAATTGGCGACGCGTCTTGACCGCGAGCCAGAGTCAGGCCGACTGGGCCGGTGGATACGAGAGAGCCTTGACGACGACATATCCGCCGAGGATAAAATAGTTGAAATTACAAAAATCGTTAAACGCGAGCGTCGGGGAGAACAAATGACGATTGAGCAGGAACAGGTCATTGAGGGCACGGCTACGGTTTTCCAGATACTGAATAACCAACGCTTAAGTCCGGCCGATAAGATTGCCAAACTGAAAATTATTCAGGCCGGGTTGCCGCCGGCATCGGGCCGGCTGGTCGAGGAGTTGGCGGAGGTTGTCGATGCCAGCCTGGAGCAGCTGGAAGAAGTCAAGGGACAAGCCGCTGGTTTTGGCAAATTCGAGCAAGTAGCCGAAAGCCTGGAAGCCAGGTCCGTGAACGATCCCTGGCGCGAGCGGGAAACGAACATTTATTACTGGTTGGATAGTCAAATCGTCGAAATTCTTCCGGGAAAAACCAGGGATAAACAGAAGCGTTTAAGACTGGCGAGAAACGGTGACGTGGTAACCGAAAAGGAATTCTTGGCTGATATTTTGCCGACCCTTTCTTTGCCGGAAAAGCTGGTCAAGCCAGACGAGCGCACCGGTTACCAGGTGTCCCATGATGATATCCGCGATCGTTTTCACCAGTGGCGCGCTGCCCGGGCCGCTCGCCTGCTACCGAGAGGAGCCCAGCAAGTACTTAAGGATATTGTCGAGGGGGATCGTGGACGGAAAAAAGAAGAGTTCAAATTTACAAAAGGCATTGGGATGAGTGCCGCCACCCTGTTTAAAGGCATTGAGAGGAGTATCGCGAGCCTGCTGGCCCGCGACAATGCCGGGATGTTAGTTATCAAAGAACATTTTCGTCCCCGTCAAGCTAATAAAATGAATCCGAGGGAGCTTGATGAAGAATACCGGAGGTTTTTGGATCAGGAAGTCTCTTACGAGCGTTTTAGTCCCAGCGCACTTTTGGCCGCCTTAGACAAAGAAATGCTGGCCAGCCTCGCTGCCCGTAAAATTACCGCCGGGCAGGACAAGAAAAAGAGACAGCGTCCGCTCACCCCGGACGATCTCTATAATTATCTATATCTTTGGGTATCGCACCACGATTTGCCGCAAGTTAAACGGCAGGCGATTAGGCGCCAGGGTGCGGTCATGGAAACAGAGTACGAAATTGAAGATGACCCCCACCGTCAGGGCCGCAAACGGTGGAAGAGCCCACCAGCCGCTGAACAGCCCTATGAAAAGGGTTTTGCACCGGCCCAGGAGCGGGTTGAAAGTTCGGAGCTTCAGACTGGTGACACACTTCATGCCGTGCCCGTTATTTTTTCCGATAGCGGCAGTCCAACTGGCATGACCACGGCCGAGGTGACAATTACCGAAGTGGCAGAAGGCGAGAGCGCCGGGGAATGGGAGTATTATTTTCGACCGGTTAAGGGTACTGACGAGGCGTGGTATGAACCCTGGAAACAGCATGCCAGCCGGCCAATAGCGTATTTTACTTCCCGCGAACTGGCCGAAGCGCGAGGCCTGGTAGAGCGACCGCCCGAAGATATAGAGCGGGAAAAACGCGAACGGATCGCTGACTGGGTCGATTTTATTTACCGGGAAGGCTGGATTCAGCGCACCACTACCGGTTTTGTGGTTTTGGTTGAGCGTTCGGGCCGGCACCGGAGGGACGAGCCGGATCTTGTACCCCGGGCTGTAACTTCGGTCGATCAGGCAGTAGAGGCAATATTGGCCCGGGCTAGCGAGGTGAATCGGCAAAAGTTCGACGGACGCGAGGAATATGCGGATCCGGACGAGGGGCTCGGCCGGATAGTTCACGAGCGCGAAGCCCGGCCGCAGCTTTCTCAACTTCAAGAATTTGCCCGTACTGGGATTACAGCCGAGTATCTGCGCCAGGAATTACCCCAGCTGATATCGGGGCACCATATTGACCGAGTCGGCGAGGTCGAACGGGGTTCGCCGGTAACATTGACCGTTGTCGGGACCGGGAGCCGCATCCGCGGACATCTGGCTAGCGACGGCCTGGTGCGCGGACAGGAATTTACCGTCATTTTGGCCGAGCAGATTCCTCATAGTGACCAGAGTCAGATTCGCGAACCTGGAGAGCTCTATACGGCTCAGCTGGTAGATATCGTCCCTGGTGCCAGCCCGGATATCAGGCCTGAACTACGTATCGCCCCCGTGGCTACTCTGGGCGCGAAGGTCGATGACGCTGACCGCGAAATCACGACAGCCACGCTCGACACAGCCGATTTTGTCCATGAAATTACACCGGAAAAAAGGGGTTTGGCGATGGACATCCTAGAGGGCAACGTGTTGCCGAGACTTTTGGTTGATGAAGAACAAATCTATAATGCTGCCGGAGAGCCAATAACAGGTAGAAGCAAAAAGCGTTTGGTTCTCCTCAGAGAAGATGAAGGTTATCTGCCGGTCGACGCAGATACGATGCGGGTGGAGCTTATGAAGAACATCGGCGCCGTAACTGCGGCCGGGCTGACCGTGGAGCAGATGCTTTACGTGGCCAGACAGTGGATAGACGGTCTTAATAAGAAACGTTTGCAAACAGTGGAACAATTTCAATTGGAACAAGAACGCCGTCCGCGCACCATCGGCGACCTGGGCTGGTTCGAAACCAGCTCGGTGGAGTTTGTTTTTCGGGCTGGCGAACGGGTAAACCTAAAAATCAACGGCCTGCCCGACCCTCGGCTGGAAATTATCCGCGAGCGGGAGGCTTTTCGGATTGCGTATGACCGCGAGGCCGATCTTAATCTTACCTACTTGCCGGCGGAGAAACGCGTGGAGTGCTCGGGCCACGCCAATCTGCCGGACGAAGTGGAGCAGACCGAGACTCTGCCCGACGGCAGAATACGGTTGGTCTACCGCAATGGCAGCGCATACGAGGGTGAGGCGGACGCGGATGGCCAGCCGCACGGCCGGGGCGAGTTCGGCCGCTACGACGGCCGGCGCGCGGTCGGATCGTTCGTCCATGGCGCGGCCGAAGGAGCTTTGGAATTGCACCAGGGCGACGTATTGCTCGCCCGGTCTGCTTATACCCACGGCCGGCGCGAAGGACAGGCGGGCGTGCGGCGTCCGGACGGAAAGTGGCAGGTCTTTGCTTACGCGGGTGGTGCTGTCGCGGACGGCTATACGGCCATTTACTCCACCGAGGCGGACACGCAGCCGGGGAGCTACGAGATCTGGGAAGGCGACCGGCCGGTAGCAGAGGAAACTATGCCCGCTGAAAACGAGATCAAGGGGTTGGGCGCGTACGACGCGGGCGCTAAAAAGTTTGCCTTCGCCGACGGCAGCGAACTTCTGCTGCCGCCCATCGAGTTTAAGCTTCCCCCCGACAACAAGCTGCGAAAGCTTGAACCGGAATTCTTTCCGCGCTCTGCCGGGCGGCAGGATTATCTGGCGTTTGCCTATCCGGGAAAAGAGGCGTCTGCCGCCAGTATTATTAAACTGCGCGGCCTGGACATCCGGCGCCTCACGGTCGAGACGAATGTGAATTCATCCACCGCCTCGGAGAGCGTAAATTCCGTCGCTGCCGTGAGAGAAAAATTCAATAAATTTTTGGCGGCGGCCGGCGAAGCGGTGAAACCGGCCGATTTGGAAATTAACTTTCACGGTATTGCGGGCAAATATGTGGGGCAGACGACTACCGACCCGGACGGCAACCAGATCCCCGACGGCCAGGGCAGACTTGTGCTCAGCGACAAGTACCGCCGGGAAATAGTCGGCCGGTTTGAGCAGGGCCGGCCGGCGGAGTGCCGGGTGACCAAAAACGAGGCCGGCCGCAAAACCACTTACCAGGGAGAGCTGAACGAAAAAGGCGAGGCGCATGGCCGTGGCACTCTCTGGCTTAATGACCGTCTGCTGACCGAAATTAAAGGTATTTTTGTCGCCGACCGGCTGCCGCAGCGCGCCGAGGTGCGCAAGCGCCAGGGCAGGTTGGAGTTTTTTTATGAGGGGGCGATAGGCGAGCAGGGTGAGCTGCAGTCCGCGCGGGCCCGCCTAAGGGCCGGCGAGAGCGTATACGAGGGATTGTTCGACAAGACGCGCTTCATCGAAGGGGAGCATTGGGTTGGCGCGACTGCCGGGAGTGAAGAGTTGCATTACAAAGGAACTTTCCAGGGCGAGGTGGTTACTGCGGACGAGCTCCGTTCGCCGTCTTACCTGGTGGGCATCCGCCGGGTTAATAACGAGCGCACACCCTGGGCCTATGCCACCTGGCAGGCCAACGGTTTGCCGGATCCGGACAGCGAAATAGAATATTTTGAGGCCTTGGGCCAGGCCGATGCCCGCATGGGTTCGGGGGCCCCGCGGCAGAAAGCAAAACCGCCGGAGGCGGCTCCGGCAGCGGCCGAGGGTGGACTCGAGACCACGGCCGCGCCGGTTGAAGTAGGGTTTAGCGGTTCTCAGGCATTCTATACCGGGCAATATCGGCGGCGGACGGACGGCGCGAAGATATTTTACGGGCAAGGCGAGATGAGGGTACCAGATTTCAAGATAGTTTTTACCGGCGAATTCCGCGACCAGCGTCCGGTGCGCGGCCGGCTTGTTCAGGGCGAAGGCGCGGCCGCCACTACTTACGAGGGGCCGGTCAGTCCGTTTTTTCTACCCGACGGCGGGGCCGGAGTTATCACCATGCCGGACGGCCGGAAATGGAGCGGCACGTTTGCTGACGATCATCTTGTGGGCGTGGGACAGTTCGTGAAAAACGACGAGCTGCAGTATGAAGGCCATTTCGCCCAAAGGGGAATTTTTGGCTACAGTGGGGGGGTAGTTGAACTGCCCCAACCCGAGGGGGAGGGGATTTTAGTCCGCCCCGGCGGCTTATGCGAAAAGGGGCGGTGGCGCATTGAAGATGGCAGGTTCGGAGCCGAATCCGCCACCGCGTTTTTTTCTTCTCTCGAAGACGCGCGGCATGACCGGAATCCGCTCTCGAGCGTGGACGTGCACGAGAAAAAGGGCGGAGTAATGATCAGAGTTTTGGGCCACCGTTTGCGCTACGAGGGCAATACCGTGGAAATAGGCGGGCGGCGAGTGCCGGGATGGCGCGGGCAAGTAGATTTTGAGGGATACATTCCCGGCTCCCGGTTTGAGGGCCTGTTTGCGGACGGAAAGCCGGTCAGCGGATCGATTATATCCAATAATCAAGGATCAGTTTACACCGGCCCGGTGAACGAAAATTTTTTGCCCCATGGCCAGGCAGGGGTTTATCGCTGCGGCGACAACGAATATGAGGGCGACTTCATCAACGGTAAGCTCACGGCCGGGAGGCGTCTAAGCGGCGAGTCGGTGCCGGAGTACGAGGGTGAATTCGCCGGCGCGCTCCTGGGCAGCGACGGCCGGTGGCAAGAGCCTAAGCCGCATGGCCGGGGCATGTTTTTTGNNNNCAGCCAGGAATAAGTTGTCCAGCTTGGGAGTGGATTATGGCGTCCGCGTGGAACAAGAGTTGGAACGGCAGAAGAAAGTGAATTTGTTTGAGGAACAGGAGAAAACAAATACCCGGGTATTTGCCGGGGATATTTTGGTGGCCGTTGGTCCGGAATACCTGAAGCGGATAGCGGAAAGACTCCTGACGCACTCCGAGGCGGAAGTAAAAGGGGACATCCGGAATCTGCTCGTGGACACCGGCCGGTCAATAGGAAGGGGAAGGGTGTGGCGTAATGTCGGATTTTCCAACCGAGAGGACTTCGAGGGTTGGTGCGCAAACGATAGACAGGTAGACCTCATGTACGCATCTTTGTACCATCATTTTTTGAGTGCCGTCGAACAGGCTATGGCGGCCGATCCGGAATTACTGGCGGCCGAGAGCGGACGATCGGGTATAAAAGGAAAACTTAAACGGATATTGAAGAGCGGCGGGACAGGTCTGGCGGCGGCCGGAGTAACTGCTTTATTGGTTGGCACCGGACCCGTTACCTTGCCACTGGTGGCCGCTGTCGGTGTGGCGGCTTCCCGTCTGGTGCGGGAGAAGCAGGCTCGTCTTGACCGGAAACAAAAATTGGCCGGCGAGAACCGGAGCTGGAGGACAGACCGGGCGCAGGTGGCCGCTCTGGAGCGGGCACTCGGGGCGGTGCGCAAGGATATTGATCGCGAGGGAGACGAAATTTTGGCTGCCCATGCTGCCGGCACATTTACTTTATTGCTGGAAAAAAATGGCGGGCAGCGCCCGGTTACAAGAGGGTATGAAATCCAGGCCGAGGCCCTAAAACAGGTGGCCAAGATGGCCCAGGCCCGCGCTGACCAGGGCGGGGACTGGGAGGAGGAGGTGGCGGCGAAAGGCAAACTGGCCGAGTATGCTTTGGCGGCCCTGGACGCGCGGCATAGCCACCGGCGGGAAAATGACGTGTTGCGCGAGCGGACTGTCGACGCGGCCGAGGATTTGTCGGCCTGGCAGGAGATTTGGCGCGAGGTGCGCGCGGGCCGGATTCATGACTTGGGTTTGGATAGTACCAAATTGACTGTCCGCCGAGTCGGCATTGCCCTCGAAACGGTGGCTGGTGCCACGACCGCGGCTGTTGTTGGTATTCCGAGTTCCCTCGGCGCTTTGCATAGCTGGGTGCAGCGGCTTATCGCCCGCAGTTCTTTGGGCTTCATGCAGGGCGCGGTGCGGGGAGATTTGCGCGGTCGCGGCCAACAGCGCGAACAGGCCTGGCGGCATATTTTTCGCGAGATGGCCGGCGACTTCACGGCCGTGCGCGCCGGTTTGCGTCGTTTCCAGTCCGGATGGAAAGGCGTAACCGTGGAGCAAGCCGTACCGGCTTACCGGATTAGGATTTTGGAAGACCTAATGGCCTATGATAAAGAACACCCCAACGATCGGATTTTTGATTTCGCGCTGCGTCCTGGATTCAAGAAGGAGATAGAGGAAACATTGCGCGAATTAAAAGGAGAACTGGTACTCGACGCCTTGGTACACGCGGACGAAACTTTGGACAAGAAGCTCCTAACCGAAAGAAAGTTACGCGCCCAAAGACAGCAGGGCAAACTGGAGGCAGCCAAGGGCAAACTATTTGAAAAAAATTATCTTCGGGATGAGGCCTTGAATGCCGGCCTCAAACGCGGCGCTTTCGTCGCCGCGCTCGGCGCGGTTTACGAGGGGGTGCGGGGTTGGTTCGGCGGGGGGGCGGGCGGCGGCCGCACCGCGACGGCCAGCCAGGAGCAAGCCGGCGCCGAGCAGGAGGAACCGGCGGTGGCTGGGAGCGGCAGAGCAGAGGAACCGGCACAGATGGCCGAACCGCCGGGCGAGCCGCCGGCAGACAGAGTCGAAGCTAAGGCGCCGGAACTGCCGCCAGAGCCGCCGCCGGCAGCCCCGGATACTGCCGCGCCGCCGGCCAGTGAGGCGGACGTGCCAGTGTTATCACCTGAATTGGGTAAAATTTGGGATCGTGAAGTGCTGAATATTGCCCAGAAATTGAATGACTATCTACAGGGGGTGCGTTTTTATGGCAATGCCGGCACTGGGGCTAAGCTTGACATTGATCTCGACAAAATAATGAGGTTGCTGGCAGAGGCTGTAAGGAACGCCAAGTTTTCTCCAGAAGCCCTTGAACTTATCGTTAAGGATATTAAAAACGGGGAGAATATTCCCAAGGAATTATTGGAGTCGTTTACTCCTGGCGAGAGGATCATTATCCATAATGTCCACAATGAACTGTATTATACCGAGGAGGGGAGCTCGATGGTAAAGATTTCCCACGGCGGACAAGACTTTCTTTACTATAATCAGAACATGCGGTTCAAGATAGTTGAGGGCGGTTTGTTTCGGCAAATTTTTGATCCGGAGACAGGAGCCTGGTCGTTCTATGAACGGGCCCAGATAATCGGCCAGGGTGAAGGAATAGAGCCGATTATTCGGTAGAGGAACTGTTAAAGTAGCTCAAAAATGGCTTAAATAAGCCATTTTTGTTTTTTTACCCCCGCAGGATTGACAAAATGGTTGACCTGTGATATTATTCCTCGTTAAATTTGTCCGTAGTGTGCCTAACAATAATATCAGAGTTGGGCCTTTTTATGAGCTTTCAAGCGGTTTTGTCCTTTTGAAATCTCATAATCCACACCTATAGCTCTTTACATTAGAGAATGGTAGAGTCAAAAATAGGGATTGTGTAGGGAATTCTGGAGCTCCGAAATCGGGCGTTAGAATTCCCTACACGTCTCAGAGGGGTGTTTTTGTCGGAGCAACAAGGGAGTTGACAATGAGCTGGAAGAGAAACGGGATCATCGGCGCCAGCGTCCTGACGCTGGGAGGTTTGGGTGCTAAAACCTGGTATGACCTGGACACCCAGGCCGAGCTCCAGGAGGGACTCGAGACCCAGGCCACGGACGTGGCGGATCACCAGAGGCGGATCGTCTGGGCCGAGCAACGCCTTGGTACACATGACCAGGCGATCGGGACGTTGGGCGCTCGGACCGCCACCGTCGAGGCCAACGTCGCCAACCTTCAGGCGGACGTCAACGGCGCGTGCTGCCGCAAGGACGGCACGTGCGCGTACGGTACGACCGCGGAGGCGGATTGTCAGAGGTGGGCGGCGGACCCCAAGGAGAAGGACGCCGGTTGGCGGTACGTGCGCGGAGCCAAGGAGCTCGCGCACAAGCACGAATCTATCTGGTTCGATTCGTGCTGCGCGGCTCCGGCGGCTGACGAGACCTACTGGGATCGTCGAACCTGCGTCCGGGCTACGCCCGAGAATACCACGCAATGGGTGGAAAGTAACGAGTTGTACGAGGAGAAATTTCGCCGCGTCGGCGAGGCCCAGGCCGAGTGCACGGACAAGGACCGGCCCGAGTTCCGTCCAGGATACATTCGCCTTCAGGGACAGGTTCTCAGAATCAACACCGCCATCAAGAACCTGGACGACCTGCGCAAGCAGGTGGCCGGGAACCAGCGGAAGATCTGGGCACTCGAGAAGAAGAAGGTGGAGGATCAGGCTGAGCTCGACGATCTCAAGAAGAAGCTCGCGGAGGCCCAGACGGCCCTCGCCGGACTCACCTCCCAGGTGAACGCCTTGGCCAGCCGGCCAACAGAGGCGTTCATCCTCACCGTCCGGAGCGACATGGTGCTCCAGAAGGGAAGGGTCTCGGCCGGAAGCTCCGGCGAACCAGCTGGCCCGACGTCCGTCGGCCAGCGCTGACCCTACCATTTCCAGGTTCGGTCGCCGTGTGCCCAGTGTACGCGGCGGCCGGCCTCATCTACGGCGCTCCTCCCACGAGTCGAGCGCCTTCCCAGAATGTACGTAATATATGCGTCCAGCCTGGGGAGTCGGGAAAGAATGGGTCCTTTACGCATCGTAACGGAGAGAATGGGATCTTTACAAAAGAGCTAAAATTTGCTATAGTAACCAGTTTTAAAAGAAGGTGAATTTGTATTGATTGAGTGGGAAAAAATTTTTCCGCTCATGGATACAAATTTGGATTTTGCTCTTTACAGCCTAGTTCTACCAGGGGACGGATTGCTGCGGCAGGATTCAGGGGGGTAGGTTACTCCTTTGACTCCTGTCGCACTGTTACGTCCTCCGCGAGGACGTCATTAGCGCAGGGCGACACCGGTCCATTTTACCTTTTGTAGAGGAGATGATCCATGAAGACCAGCGTTCTTCTGGCGGCGTTGTTCGTTGTGTTCGGTGCGGAGCGTGCTGACGGCCAGGACAAGGTCGACGGGAAGATCAAGTGCCGCCCCAATGACATGGGCGGCCAAGACTGCGACATACCTGTCTCGCCGGGAGGTCGCGTGGAGCTCTACTACACGCGTCCGATCGCGATCGAGGCGCCGAAGGTCGACGTGGCGGACCGCTTCCGCCTCGGCATCCGCGCCATCCCCGCCGGGTGGGTCCGCCTGCCCGGCGTGAACGGGCAGACGATCGAGACGATCAACGGCTACTCCTTCGGGGGCAGCCTCGTGGTCCAGCTGCCGCGGCTGATGGCGGATTGGCTCGGCCTCGAGCTCGAGTTCGGGTCGCTCGGCCTCAAGTTCTTTGAGGAGGAGGGCGAGTCGCTCCTTGCCGCGGGCACCTTCGATGCCGGTCTCGCGTTCCACGTCTGGGACCTGGACTTCATCCTGGGCTACCACTACCTGGTGGCCGGGATCCAGGACCGGACCCTCGCCCAGGCGCACCAGGGCCTACTCCGCCTCGGCTGGTGGATGCACCAGCGCTGGCGGATCGACGCGGACGTCCTCTACGGCTGGACCACGGTGGTCCGGGACCGGAAGGACTTTCCGACCAACGTGGTCACGCGCGAGCACATCGAGGGGTTCCCCATCGAGCTCCGCCTCGGCCTGACGTTCGTCGCCTGGTAAACCGCGGAGAGACAACTCCGCCCCGACAACGGGTAAAACAAATCGGTGGAGGCACAATGAGAGACGACTGCTACTGCAAAAGTCTCCGCCTTCCACCCGATAGTCTGGAATAATCATTCGAGGCTAGCGGGTGGGAAACCACAAGGGATCTTTACAAATTACAGGAGAGATATTTAACCTCTGCGGCAGAACTGTGGAATCGAGAGCAGCCGTACACTGCTTTGGCTTCCACAGTTCTGCGTCCGGCGGCATTCGCCAAAGGACAAGGCGTGGCGGTCCCCATCGGGGGGCCGATCTGCCGGCGGCAGGCGCCGTCGGTGTTTCCGGGCCCCTTGGGGCCGCAACTAGCGTGGAGGTTTCCGTGAAGAACAGTTTGCTGCCTCTGTGGGCGGCGGTGTGCATGTGCGGCGCTGGATGCGTCGCGTGGCAGCCCCTCGACGAGGAGGGGGCGGTCGTCAGCGGGCCGATCAAGCCCGCGGGTGACCAGTGTGAGGTCGACTCGCAGTGCCAGCCGAGCGGCAACCCGTGCATGGTCTCGGCGTGCGTCGACAACGTCTGCGCGACCGTGGCCGCGCCGGCCGACACGGCCTGCGACGACGCGGACGCCTGCACGGCGGGCGACGTGTGTGTCGGTGGTACCTGCCACGGCACGGCCATCACCTGCGACGACGCGGACGAGTGCACCGACGACACGTGCGACCCGGCCACGGGGTGCAAGTTCACGGCCAACACGGTGCCGTGCGATGACGCGGACGCGTGCACGGCGGGCGACACCTGCAAGGACGGCGCGTGCGTGCCGGGAACGGTCCTTTACGTCGGGTGCTGCACGGCCGATGTCCAGTGCGGGGCTCTTGGCTTCGCGTGGGGCTACAACGTGCCCTGCGCGACGACCCCGGAGTGCCCGCAGGACATGCAGTGCGTCTCGGGCCAGTGCGTGCCGGCCTTCTACGACGCCGGCTGCACCGTGGACCCGGAGGACACGCCGGCCGACTTCCTGTCCGGCAAGACCGGCCGGTGCACCACGTGCCGCGACGAGGACGCCAACGGCGTGTGCCTCGCGGTCGAGTTCTTCTGCGCGGAGGGGTTCGACGACGACCGGGATCTGCTGGTCGACTGCGACGACCCCGACTGCGCGCTCGACCCCGTCTGCCTGCCCACCTGCACCCCCAACTGCGCGGGCCTCGCGTGCGGCCCGAACGGCTGCGGCGGAAGCTGCGGCCAATCCGGCCTGCGCGCCGGAGTGCGCCGTCGCGGCCGACTGCGACGACGCGGACGCCTGCACGGCCGACACCTGCCTCGCCGGCAACTGCCAGAACACGCTCATCGCCGGCTGCAAGGCCTGCGCCGTCGCGACCGACTGCGACGACGCCGACCCCTGCACCACCGACATCTGCATGGATGGCATGTGCTCGGCGCCGGTTGCGGTCCCCGCCTGCTGCAACAGCAACACCGACTGCGTCGGTGGGACAGTGTGCGTGAACAACACCTGCCAGGCGCCGACCTGCACGCCGGATTGCACCGGCAAGCAGTGCGGCGACGACGGGTGCGGCGGATCGTGCGGTACGTGCCCGGCCGGTCAGACGTGCACCGCGGCGGGCCAGTGTGTGCTGGAGATCCCCGAGTGCGCGGTCAACGCGGACTGCCCGCTCAACAACGTCTGCATCGGCGGCAAGTGCTTCCAGGCCGATGGCCAGCATGACACGGACGGGGATTGTTACTGTGGCGTCGGGAACGCCACCTGCACGGGCTCGATCAACCCGAAGTGCAGCAGCGTTCTGCCGGGAGACTGCGACCCGAGCCCCAGTGGCGGGGACGTGTGGTCGCTGTGCCAGGCGGCCGACGGCGCGGTGTACATCGTTACCGCTCCGAACACGTGCCTGACCGGCGGTGTGCAGATCGGGACCACCGATGGCTCGATCCTCAACAACCCCTCCATGCACGACAAGGTCGGCGACGGCTTCAACAACGACTGCGACGGGCAGACCGATGAGGGTGGCACCGATCAGTGCCCCTTCGAGTTCCAGGGGACCGCGGGCATCTTCAAGGTGACCTGCGGGTTCTGGTCCAGCCTCTAGCAGATGCCGTCTCTCCTGCCCCTAGTGGCAACCGCTCCCGCGTGAGTCCCCCGGCTTCGGCCGAGGATACCTCCCGGTAGCGGCTGCTCCCACCCTATACCCCCGCTTGAACATATCGTACGATCAAGCGGGGGAAACACACAGTGATAATCTTCCCCAAGGTTGCAACTGCGTGGCCCCGTACCAGACGGTACGGGGTTTGTTTTAAAGAAAGAAATCCGGTGCGCCCTGACCGGTAATCTGCTATACTAGCAATGGCCAAAAGTATGCCTAGCGCCTATCGCCATACCCTGGTTTTATCCGGCCTGCTTCTTCTTGCCGGCACTGCCGCCATCCTGTGGCAGGGCGTTCTTTTTGCCGCCGTCATTGCGCTGGCAGGTTTTTTGTGGCTCTTGTCGCACCGTCTCGATCTGGGCTGGTACGTGCTGGTATTTTTGGCTCCCATGATGCACTGGACTATCCGGCTCGACCACTACCCGTATCTTTTCCGTGGTTTTCCCTCGCTCTTGCAAGTATACGCCCCGGTCGTGGAATTCTGGACCGTGGGGCTGATTATCGCCTGGATGATAGCCAAACTGCGCGCCTGGCGCCAAAAGGGGACGGTGCATATTGCCGCGCCGGGTTGGCGCTGGTACGGATTGTTCGTCCTAAGCGCCGCAGTATCGCTCTTCTCGCTCGGCCCCGGCTTTTCGAGCGGTGTGTGGTATATTGGCCGTTTTTTAATATTCGTTTATGCCGGGTACGTGGTGCTGGGCGCCGATATAATTGAGAACAAAAAAATTCTGGAGCGCAGTCTGGTGGCGTTCGCCGCCTCTGGCGCCGTGGCCGCTATAATGGGAGTGGCCTCGCTCGTCTGCGGCGCCTGGCGCGACGTCTACGGCATCGTGCGCGTAACGCCGTTTGCCCTTGGCGGCTGGGCGCCGTTCGGCGACCAGCATATTTTTTTGGCCGAGGCCATACTCGCCACCCTGCCCTCCGCCGGGTACCTGTGGCATCTGCGCTACCGCGATAAAGACTCTCGCCAGTGGCTAAGCGCGCTCATCGCCGTCATGATCGCTGTCGCTCTGCTTACGTTGTCGCGCGCCGGCTGGATAGCGCTGGCAGTCGAAGCGGCAGTAGCGGCGCATTTTGCCGGGGGCAAAAAAATGTGGCGCTATTACCTGGGCCGGGTGTGGCCGCTTGCGCTGGCCGTTCTGCCGATTTTGTTTTATTTTGTTTACTTTCTTTCCGGCAGCGACATCGTGCGCGGTTCCAATGCCACGCGCTGGAGCCTGACCCAAATTTCCTGGATGTATTTTCAAGAGCACCCCTTGATCGGCACCGGCATCGGGTCGTTCGTGCCGTTGGTTGCCGATACCTGGTATTTCACACTGGAGTTCGGCGATCCGGTAGACGCGCACGGTATTGTCCAGAAGATAGGCACCGAGCAGGGAATACTCGGTCTGGTCACTTTTGCGCTCTTTGTTTGGCTTTTACTCCGGCGCGTTTACCTCCGGGCGACCGATTTGAGCTACGACGATTCGGCCCGCGCCGCCGCCGTCTTCGGACTCGCGCTAATGTGCGGGTCTCTCACTTTTCAGCTGTTCAATACCCAGTATTATTCGAGCGTTATGTGGGTCCCTTTGGCTCTGGCCCTCGCGGCTCAGTCTGTTCACCGCCGCGACACGCGGGTTGTCGGCTTTTTGGCGCCACCCCTGGCCCGTGCCCGGTTAGTCGCGGATGTGTAGCCTATGCCGCCCATTAAACTGGCCCATATTATTCCTACTTTCGATTCCGGCGGCGCCGAGCGCCTGGTATTGGAGTACGCCCGCCGGCTGCCGGAGCGCGGATACGAGGTCCATGTCGTGAGCGTCGCGGCCGGCGGCAGCCTGGGGCCGTCTATAGCAGCGACGCGGCCGGGTACTGGTGGACGCGGCGTCATCGCCGCGCCCGCTGGGTGGCGACCATGCACAATGTGGAGGCGTATCGGCCGTGGCATTACCGCGCGCTGTGGCGGCAGATGTTGCCCCGCTCCGACGCTGTCGTGGCCGTGTCGGGCGCGGTGCGCGAATACGCGCTTGGCCATCTGCGGGCCCCGGACAAGACTACGTTTACCATTTTGAACGGCATCGACACCGGGCGCTGGCTGGCGGTTCCTGCCGCTGGTTTGTTTTCCCAGGGTACCGTGCGTATCGCCACAATCGGGCGCCTGCACCGGCAAAAAGGCCACGGCGACGCGCTCGACGCTCTCTCCGGCCTGAAACATCTGCCCTGGGAATACCATCTGTTCGGAGAGGGCGACGAGCGCGGGCCGCTCCAGGCTTTGGCCGGCAAACTAGGCATTGCCGAGCGGGTCCGCTGGCACGGCGTGAGCCTGGATTTGCCCGCCCAGATCGCTGCCATGGACATAGTCGTGCAGCCGTCGCTCTGGGAGGGCTTAAGCCTGACTGTCATGGAAGCCATGGCCGCCGGCCGCTGCGTGGTCGCGAGCGAGGCCGCCGGCCGGGAACTCATCAACCCGGGCGTCGACGGCTGGATAGTGCCCACGCACCAGCCAGAGGCCTTGCGGGAGCGGCTGGCCGCCATTTTTTCCGCGCCGGACAAGGCCAAAGCGGCCGCGGTCCAGGCCCGGCAGAGTGCCCGGTCGCGTTTTGGCATGGACAGGCACCTCAACCAGCTGGACAGCCTTTATCGCTCGCTGTTATGAAACAGAGATTTTTATCGCCGGCTTACCGCGTTTCGGGCTGGAACCGGCGGCGCAAGTGGCAATTGTTTTTGCAATATTTTTCGCCGACGCCGCGCACAACCGTGCTCGATGTCGGCGCGAGCGACGCCGAATACAGTCCGACGGACAATTTTTTGGAAAAAAACTATCCTTATCCGCGGGCCATCACCGCTCTGGTCAAAGGGGAAACAGACCGGCTTGGCCGCCGCTATCCGGAGATAACAGCCGTCAGTTACGCGGGCGGCGCCTGGCCGTTCGCGGACAAAGCCTTCGACATCTGCTGGTCGAACGCCGTTCTCGAACACGTCGGCGGCCGGGCCGAGCAGACAGCATTTTTGCGCGAGGCCGCGCGTACGGCCCGGCAGGCGTTTATTACTACGCCCAACCGGTTTTTTCCGATCGAAGTGCACACGCGCCTGCCCCTGCTCCACATTATATTGCCCCGGCCGTGGTTTGATGGTATGCTGAGGCTTCTCGGCCGCGGGTGGGCGGCCGGGGACTACATGCATTTGCTTTCGCGTCGCGACCTGATCCGGTGTCTGGAGGCGGCCGGCATTAGGCGCTACCGGATAATAAAAAACAAAATTTTTTTCTGGACGTTGGATTTTGTGGTCATTATTTATGAATAAGACAATTCTGGCCGCCGTAGTCTGCGTCTTGGTGTCTGCTTTGGCCTTTCCGTCCCCGGCCGCGTCGGCGCTGCCGGATTCTTTTCCGCGCAAGGCGAACTATTATCTCGAGTGGCACCTCACGCCCCGAGAGGCCGACGAGCTGGCGCGCTGGGATCTGGTAATTTTGGACATGGAAAATCAGGTGTCCAATCCCGATCTCATCCGGCGTCTGCGGGCCAAGAACCCGGATATTATTGTGCTGGCGTATATTACGCCCCAGGAGATACTCCAAAACGCCGCCGCCTCGGCGAGCGTTCTGCGCCGGCAGCTCTCTGCCGGAATAGCTCCGGAGTGGTATCTCACGGACAGCCGCGGCGCGCGTCTCAGCTTTTGGCCCGGCACGCACATGCTCAATATCACAAGCCAGGCGCCGCTCGCGGGCGGACGCAATTTTCAGGATTATCTGGCCGCTTTTGTGAGCGGCACCGTGCTCGGCAGCGGCCTGTGGGACGGCGTGTTTTATGACAATGCCTGGGAAGGCCTGCGCTTTACTCTGCCCGGCGGCGATGTGGACACGGACCGCGACGGCATGCCCGACAGCCCCGGCAGCATCGACAAAATTTGGCAAAACGGGTTGCGCGCTCTGTATGAAAAAACGCGCCAGAGGGCCGGGAGCGCCGATATAATTTTGGGCAACGGCTGGACCGATGCCTATGCCCGGGAGCTCAACGGCATGATGATCGAAAGTTTTTCCGCGGCCGATTGGGCGCCGAACATGAACCGTTACCGGAAGAATTTTGAGAGCAGTATCCAGCCGCGGGTAAACATCATTAACGCGAACACCGGCAACCAGGGCGCGCCGACAGACCACCGGGCAGTGCGTTTCGGTTTGGGCAGCGCTCTGCTCGAGGACGGATTTTTTTCTTTTGACTACGGCAACGAACGGCACGGCCAGCTGTGGTGGTACGACGAGTACAGCGTCAACCTGGGTTCTCCGGTCGGCGGCGCGCTCTCGGCAGAGGGGCGGAAGGCGTACTCTCCGGGCGTCTGGCGCCGCGATTTTGAACACGGACTGGCTGTTATCAACAGCACGGGCGAAACTAAAACGGTCGAACTGTTCGGCGAGTACGAAAAAATTCGCGGGGTTCAGGACGCCAAAGTGAATGACGGCAGCATCGTCTCGGAAACCGCTGTCGCCAACTACGACGGCCTGGTGCTCCTAAAAACTTTTGCCTCGCTCGACGATGTGGTGTTTACCAACGGCGACTTTGCCCGGTTTTTTCGGCCGACCGGAGAGAGGGTGCGCAACGGTTTTTTTGCGTTTGAAGAAAGTATCCGTATTCGGCCGGGTACGCCGGCGGCTTGCGGCTGGCGATCGGCGATCTTTTGTTCGGCGACGGAATCCCGGAAATTTATGTGGCGCCCGAAAGCGGCTATGCTTTGCCGATTAAAATTTACAATCGCCACGGACGGCAGATGCGGCAGGATTGGTATCCTTTCGGCGCGCCGTACCGGGGCGGCTACACGCTCGCTGTCGGCCAAACCGGCGCCGGCGGCGAAGAGCGGCTGCTTATCGGCGCCGGTCCTCCGCGGTCAGCCGCAGTTTCGGTGTATGACCAAGAGTTATCGCTCGTCGCCGAATGGCCGGCTTTTTCCGCGAGCTTCCGGGGCGCTCTTTCGGTCGCGAGCGGCGACCTGGACGGCGACGGCCGCGACGAGATCGTAGTCGGCGCCGGTCCGGGCGGCGCGCCGACGATAAAAGTTTTTGACGAAACCGGCCGGGCTTTGTTCGACCCGTTCACTGCCTATACCTCGCTCGCCAATCCGGGAGTCGAGGTGAGGGTGAGCGACGTGGATTTCGACGGCCGGATGGATATTATCGGGTTGTCGCGGGATACTGGATTGTAATCCCTAGAGCTTATCTCAAAATTGAGCCGGAAGTTATTTTTGGGAGTAGGCTCTAGATATAATTTTGTTTCTCTAAATAAAATCGAGCGCCAAAGAGCGCTCTTTCCAAATATCCCGGCTTGAGGCCGGGATGTTTTTAGGTAAGAGCTTCGCAGCGCTCGGCTTTGGCCGCGGCCGCTGGAGTGCCATAGACGTCAATTATTTGCGCGAGCACGGTTTCCCAGCTGTATTGCTCCTGCACCAGGCGGTAATTGCGCTCGGCGATTTGCGCCTTGGCGTCGTCGGGCAGGTCTATGTAATGCAGGAGCGCGTCCGCGAGAGCGGAGGAGTTGTTCGGCTCGAAAAGCAAGCTGCCGTCTTGCACCAGCTGGTAGTGTTCGGCAATGTTGGAGGCCAACACTGCTTTTCGGTAGCTCATTCCCTCGAGCACGGTAATCGGCAGCCCCTCGATGAGCGATGGCTGCGCCAGGAGCAGGGCGTGGCGGTAGAGAGTACCCAAGATCGGCCCGGACTGAAAATCGGTGAAGACAATATCATTGCACGGACTCGCCTGGCGGTGGAGTTCGCGCACATATTCGTCGGTAAACACCGAACCGCCGACAATAACGAGTTTGAGACGCGCTACGGCCGGGTGGTCGCTGTTAGTCTGCTTGAGCCGGCGGAAAGCTTCGATGAGAACATGCACGGCTTTGCAGGGAATAAGCCTGCCGACCGTGAGAATATATTCACCGGGGAAAAGCCCGAACTGATCGAGGTGCTCCCGGGCCGCCGGCGCGGCGCCGTGGACAGTGGGAACTCCGCTCGGGATATAGTTGGTTTCCCGGCCAAATTCGTTGCGGCAATAGCTTTGCAGGGTCGGCGAAATCGTGATGGTGGCGTGAGCGAACAAACAGGCGGCCCATTCGCCCAGGCGCAGCACCAGCCGCGCGAAACGGTTCCATTTTTGGTGGTAGCGGTCTATCGAGTGAAACGTCGTTACCACTTTGGTCCGGGGCGAGAAAAGCCGCGGCAGCCACGACCAGAGCGCCGGTCCGACGCCGTGGTAGTGGATGACGTCAAAACGGCCGCCAAGCGCGTGCAGGCTGGCGAGCAGGGTGTGGCTGATGGTATCGAGGTGTTTGGTGGCAATCGACGGCAGATAGACAGCGCGCACTCCGGCCACTGAATCGGCCGACGTTTTTGTGTACCAGCGGCGGCTGTAAACCGTTACCGCCTGCCCGGATTCAACCAGGCGCACCGCAAGGTCGTGTACGTGGCGCTCTACCCCGCCGTAACTGGCGGGGATGCCCTTTTGGCCGATCATGGCGATTTTCATAGTAGGGAAAAGGGGACTAGATACAGACAGGCTTTTGACTTATATAAGTATTGTCTCATCCGTTAGAGCCGTCGGCAACCGGTTGTCAAGTGAGTTAAAAACAGGTAATTATAGCAGAAAAAAACTCGGCTGTCAATAGGCTTCGGCCACAAAAAAATCGCTGTTCGAAGCGATTTTTTTGTTTGCTTTGGGTACAACCTTAAGTTAAGCCCAAAGTGGAGTTGGGCGGCGAGAGACCAGGGAAGGGTACTCTCGCCGCCTGTGGTGAGGTGGATATCCGTCACTTGACCAGGGTTACGGCCTTGGCCGTGGCCTTGAGGAGCGGCAACCCCGGGGCGTTCACCCGGAGGTACCGCGCCGACAGGCACAACTGCGCGCTGCTGCCGGTCGTGGAACAACTGTCCCCCGACCCGCACCCGCCGTACCAGGAGCCGATCGGCTCCCAGTCTTTGGGGGCGGCAAGCGCCGCATACAGGTTGAGGGTGTTTTCCCCTCCCTGCACCTGGACGGTGACCGTAACCTTCGCGAGGTCCATCGCCTGTCCGAGGTCGACGACGACCTCAGTGCTTCCCGGCGTGGCCGGGAAGCCCGTGGCCGAGACGACCGGCCCGGGGCAGGTACCGCCGCAGATCAGCTCCTCCGGCGTGCCAAGGCACGCCCCCTCGCTGCAGACATCTCCGGTCGTGCACCACTCCCCGTCGTCGCAGGGCGCGGTGTTGGGGGTGAACTTACACCCCGTGGCCGGATCGCACGAGTCGTTGGTGCAGGGGTTGCCGTCATCGCAGACGATCGACACCCCGCCGCAGTTGCCCGCGGCGCACTTGTCGGTGCTCGTGCACGCGTTGCTGTCGTCGCACGCGGCCCCGTTGGCTTTCGCCGGATCCGAGCAGAGCCCGGACTGGGGGTCGCACACGCCAACGGCGTGGCACTGGTCGAGGGCGGTGCAGAGCACCGGATCCCCGCCCAGGCACGCGCCCTGGTGGCACTGGTCCACCTGGGTGCACGCGTTTGCGTCGTTGCAGAGGGTCCCTTCCGGCTTCTCCGGGTGGGAGCACGCGCCCGTTTTCGGGTCGCAGGCTCCGGCCTCGTGGCACTGGTCGGGAGCGGCACAGATGGCCGCTTTCCCGCCGGCGCACACGCCCCCGAGGCACATGTCCCCGAGAGTGCAGGCGTTCCCATCGTCGCAGGGGGTGGAGGGGGGCAGGGCCACGGACTGGCACTTGGTGCCAAGACAGACGTCGACGGTACAGTAGTTGCCGTCGTCGCACTGCGCGTCCGCGGTGCAGCAGCTCGCGGGCGGTTCGCCCGGCACGCACCCCTTGACCATGTCGCAGGTCTCGAGGCCGTTGCACGGCTTGCCGTCGTCGCACTGGAGGGATGATTTACCGGCCGCGCAGGCCCCGTCGTCGCACGCGTCGTTCACGGTGCAGACGTTGTTGTCGGAGCAGGGCGCGGTGTTGGAGGTGAAGATACACCCCTTGGCCGGATCGCACGCGTCATCGGTGCAGGCATTGCCGTCGTCGCACGACATCTGCTCGCCGGCACAGGCGCCGGACAGGCATTGGTCGTACGCCGTACAGGCATCGCCATCGTCGCAGTCGGTGCCATCGGCCACTGAGGCCGGATAGCACTGGCCCGACGCCGGGTCGCACGCGGCCGCCGCGCAGGGACCATCGTTCGCCGTGTTGCAGGCGATGACGGTGGCGGGGTCGGCCACGCACTGGCCGGACACGCAGACGAGCGTGCCGTTGCAGAGGTCCTCGTCCTCGTACTTGACGCAGTCGGCTTCCAACTGGCAGTCGCACCAGTTGGCGCCGGCGCAGATGCCGGCCGCGCACGTGTCGTTTTCCGTACACGCGTCGCCGTCATCGCACGAGAGCGAGTTGAAGTCGTTGACGCACCCGGTGCCGGGCACGCAGAGGTCGTCGGTGCACGGGTTGTCGTCGCCACAGGCGGCGGGTTCGCTGTAGATCCAGCAGCCCGCGTTGTCCTGCTCGCACGCGAGGAGGTTGCCCTCCAGGGTGCAGGCGATTTCGCCCCCGGTGCACTCGTCCTCGCAGCCCGCGTCGGGCAGCGAGTCCTCGGTCTCGGGGCCGTTGTCCGGCTCCGTGGCCTCGGCGTCCTCGCCGTCGTCAGCGTCTTCGATGCCAGTATCGTCAGTATCGGAGCCCTCGTCGGGCGGCGGGTCGGCGGTGTCGGCGTCAGGCGTGGGCGGTGGGGTGGTCTCGGCATCATCCGAGTCCCAGGTGTCTCCGGCGTCCGCCGCATCGAGGGGCGGAGCGCAGCCGGGAACCGTGGTCCACCACGACTGCGCGACCTTCGGGTTACACTCGAGGCACGGGTCGTACCCGTGTTTTTCCCCCGACTTGTACCCGTTGGACTCGATGAGGCAGTACGCGGGGTTGACCGCGTACCGGCACTCGTCGGCCTCGCACCAGTCGTCCGTGGCGTCCACACCGTCGCTGCAGGTGTAGGCGCCGGCCTCGTCGCCGGAGCGGAAGTGGTAGCAACCATCTTCCGTGAGCTCGCAAACCAGGATTCTCTCCTGGTTCACGCACTTCATCTGCCCCGAGACGCACTGGTTGTCGCAGTCCGCGTCGGCGCCGTTGTCCGGCTCCGCCGCGGCCTCCTGCCCCTCGTCCATCGAGAAGACATCCTGCTGCCCCTCCGCCTCGTCCGCCTCGTCGGCGCCGCCGTTGTCCGGCTCCTCGCCCTCGGCCTGCGTCTCTCCGGAGTCGTATCTCCGGATGTCGTCCCCCTTCCCCGAGAGGAAGTGGGGGTTGAGCAGACTGTCGCAGCCGCAGGAGAGGAACGCGAGGAACGCGAAAGAAGCAAAGAAAGCAGTGCTGCGGGTAGCCATCGCTTTATCTCCTTGTGGTCCAGATTCTAACTACGGTCAATTGTGAAAACTTAACCTTAGCGGCTCATCTTCGTACCGCTTCCCCGAAACCGGCCAGAGCCGTTTCCCGGGAAGCGATACTGAAAATGTCCGCTCTATCCACCTCAGTTGTAAAGAGCAATGTCTATACTATAGCGATTTTTTTGAGTATAGAACAGCCAATTATAGCAAAAATAAGCCATTTTGTCAAGGGAAAAAAGCAAAAAAATGGCTAAATAGAGCCATTTTTTCGTTAGCTATCCACTGCCCGCGACCTTCCTATTCCGTCAATACCCCTTTTTGCCGCGCCCGCGCATCGTTTGGCAGGCCGGTATTGAGTGGCGCGGCGCTGGCTGATACCGTATTTGAAATATAACTGTCTTCTCCTAAAACAGATATTTGCTCCAGAAGCGGCGGAGTTTGTCCCCGGTGTTCCTCGCCGGGAGTAAAGCCCAGCTCGAAATATACGCCCACGCTCTCGTGGGCAGAGATAGCCGGCAGCGACCAGCTGACAGCGCGGGTGCTCGGATTGTACGTGGCGTCGCTGCCGCGGCTGACGCTGCTTTTGCCGGTCCAGACAATGTGCGCCGGGAGCACGGCCCGGAAGGCGAGGTTTTGCACCCGGCTCGTGGTGTTGGCAATTTTGATCAGTGCCCAATACTTGGTTTGTTTGCCGACTACCGGAGGGAGCGGTCCGCGTCCCAGCTGGTCGCCTTCGGCCGTGTAATAGCGCGCGTCAGCCTCGAGCAAAAGCACGGTTCCCACTGCCAGGCCGGGCAAGAGTCCTTCCGCTTGAATAGTTTTGGCTCCGGGCGCGGCCGGCCGGGCGCTGGCCCGGACCGCGGGCAGCAACACCAGGTCGCTGCCGCCCTGGGGGACGGATCGTATTGGAATTTGCAGCACTAGGCTGCGCGCTTCTCCGGGGTTCAGCTGCCCCCAGTCCGGGTGCTGGCGCGCTCCGACCGTGAAGACGCCGCCGGAATAGGCGCCCAAATTTAGGGCCGAGAGCCGGGCGGTGTCCACCAGCGCCGCTGGCATGGAGACAGACAGCGACAAATCCGAAAGCGGCAGATCGCCATTGTTTTCTACTGTTATCGCGAGCGCGGCGGTATGTCCGGGAACTATTTTGGTCCGGCCGTCGCCCCAGGCTCCGTTCACCGACAGCCGCGGGTGGCTCACTTTGAGGCGGCGTCCGACTTTCACTTGGGAGAAGACGTGCTGCTGCAGTTTGAACTGCGGCGTAAAGGCCAATTCCAGCTCTGTAACAGCGGCCGCGAGCGACGAATCCAGCCGCAGTGTGAGGCGCTCTTCCTGGCCGGGCAATAGCGGCGGCAAAAACCACGCGCCAGGCTCTATCCTGCCGGCGCTTGAGGACACGGCGGTCAGAGTGAAACCGTCTGCCTGGGGAAAGGGGACCAGAATAGAGGGCAGCGCCTGGTCGTAAGGGTTTCTAACAAGCAGGGTTATCGGTGATGATCCCAGCTCCAGGATAGTGTCGGGAACCGTGAGTTCGGTTTCCAATACCGAGCCCCGGAGCGTGGTGATAACCGGCGAACGCTTCACTTCCCTCCAGGTTTTTCCGGCTTGCGCGTAGGTGAGGTAGGCGATTATCTGTTCTTCGGTATCCGGAGTGCCAAAAAAACGGCCGCGGATAATGGCTTCGCCGCCGGAGCGGGGCGTGAGATCCGGGAGGGAAAACGTTTCGGTGCTCGACGAGTAACGGTCCGAGGGCAGCGCCGACTCAACCATAAAACCGGCGGGAAAATGAACGCGCAATTCCGGGTCGGACAGCGACACGTCGCTGTCGTTGCGATAGCGGACAGTATAGCTAACATATTCGCCGCTCCTGATGCGGTCCGGACCGGCGGCATCTTTGACCGCCGGGTCGAGAGACAGGCTGACGAGCGCGGTAACAGTCGGATCATACCATAGCCAGGCGGCGGTCATGGTCGCGAGTCCGAGCGCGAGAGACAGAAGCGTGAGATCGAAGATAAACAATTTTCGGGCATGGGCAAACCGCAGATGGTAGCGCTTTTTGTAGTGATGTTCGGCCGCCTGTATAGGCGAGAGAAGCAGGGCCAAGAACCAGCGGTGCGGAGCGTGAAAAAAATGATGGCGGTTAAAGTGTTGGGTAAAAAATTTCATAGGGCGGGAATCGTAGTCCGCATTTCTCCAATGTCGGCTGGCATTGATTGAATTGATAGTGAGTTATTAGCAATTCTCTTTTCTAAGTTGAACCGAAACATATATACTGATTTTCGCGGCCCCAATGTCTGAGCCCACAAGAGCGAGTTTTGGTGCCGCGAAAATCAGTCTATGTTTGAGGCGAAAAGGGGAAACTCGCTGTGAGTTCATTATATGGTAAAAGCGCTTTCGCGTACAGGCGCAAAAAAAATCCCCGTTAGAGGGGATAAAATTTAATGGCGGCCGGCCGGGCCAGGCATAGCCGGCACTGTCGGCCGCGCAGTGGGGGCCTGGCTGTGGCCAGTTTCGGTGCGGTCAAAACCTGGCGGGACTTCGTTTGGTTTGTCGCTTCCGGCTGCTGCGTCCATAGCCCCGGGTTGGTTTTTGACCCCCGGAGTCTGTTTGTCATTTTTGATCGTTTTGGTGCTCGGCGAATACAGAGTATTGGAAATTTTCCAGCGGTCAATGAACTGGCCGATGCCGTGCTGGTTGGATTTGTTTCGGACCGTGGTTTTGCGCTGGGACCATTTGACCAGGCTCTCGAAGTTGATTTTGTACCGGCCGGCCACCACCACGTAAGTAACATCCTGGTCCCGGATAGCGCGCCGGATAGTCTGCGGGTTGACGCCGAACAAGCGCGCCGCTTCCGAAATCGAGACGCGTATTACTTCTTTGGCGTCTCCTTTTTTAAGATCCTTTTTTTCTTGAATCGGCAGCGTAGGCATACTTAAACCGGGATTTGTTATGCGTCTTGAGCCGGGAAACTACTATTATTAAAACCGGTTTTTTTCAATTTGTATAGACAAATATTAACAAATTGATGAGGGTTTGTCAATAATTCATCCAATTTTGGGGTTTAATTTAGTTTTTTGCTTCTTATTTGTATAGACCAGTCTATACAAATTGGATAGCAAGCGCCAGCCCTATCAGACTATATTTGTATACAATATTGTATACAAATATAGTCTGATAGGGCTGGCTTGTCGTTTGTTGCCCGCATGGCGACCAAACGCGCATTGATAGTTAATGCCTTTGTTGTTTTGGCACCGCTTACGCCTATGCCGCCATCCACATACCCTTTGCGCGGCACCCCCTTTTATGGTATAGTTTTTCCTACCTTTGGCGGGTGTATACTAATGAATGTTCCGGGGTGTAACACTTTTTTATTACCGCCGTCTTCATATATGCCAACCGCTGCCGTGGAAAAAAAACTCGTGTACCGGGTAACAAAAGAACACGACCCAGTGGCGTACGGCGAATTGTACGATAGATACGTTGAAAAGATCTATCGGTTTATCTTCTTTAAAGTTTCCACCAAAGAGGAGGCGGAAGACCTCGCGAGCGAGGTGTTTCTCAAGACCTGGCATTATCTGACCGGCAAGGACGGCCGGGACGTTTCCAGTTTCAGCGGCTTGATCTACCGCGTCGCGCGTACCTGCATCATTGATTTCTACCGTGAAAGGAGCCGGCGCGCCGAGCATCCTCTGGATTTGGCCGAGGCCTACGGAGCGGACGAGAAGCGTTATCATCTGGTGGCGGTAGAGCAGGAGACGCTACACATTCTCAAGATCCTTAAAAAAATGAAACAGGAATACCAGGAAGTTTTGATTTTTAAATATTTGGAAGATCTCTCGGTCAGAGAGATCGGCGAGATTTTGGGCAAGTCCGCCGTTAATGTTCGCGTAACCTTGCATCGGGCTCTTAAAATCGCCAAACAGCTTTTGGACAAAGAAGGACATCTATGAAAGAGGTAGTGAAACAACTTAGACAGCTGCGGTCGGCAGAAGGCCTGATAAATCCGGACCAGACGTGGGCGAAACAAAACCGCGAGCGCCTGCTAACCCAGATTGGCAATACGGTCGCCGCCCCTTCAGAGCCTACTTTGCGCGAACGGACGCGCGAGTTCGTTTTTATGTTCCGGTCGGCCCGTATCATCCGCCTTTTTCGGCCTACCTTAACAGCCTTTTTGGTCGCCCTCGTGGCTACCGGAGGCTGGATCGCCAGTGTCAGCGCTTCCTTCAACAGCGTGCCGGGCGACCGCTTGTGGGCAGTTAAGCGGGCCGCGCAAAAGACAGAGGTGGCCGTCAAGAGTATCGGGGCTTCAGAAGGGGAGAAGGCCGAGCTCCACCTTAAGCTCGCCAAGAGTCGGGCCGACGATATTAAAAAGGCCGTCGTAGAAAAACTGCCGACTTCAGCCGCCAGTACTGCCGCCGACACGGCCAAAACAGTCAAAGACGTGGCGGCAGCGGCTCGTGATTTGGCGCAGGCTGTCCAGTCTGCCTCGGTCGCGACGAGCGAGCAGGTAAAAACTGTGGCTAAGGCTAACCCCCAGGAGGCCGTTGCCCTGGTGAAAGATGTTACCCAAAACACGGGTGAGATCGTCAAAACCCTTAAGCAGACCGCGGTCGAGTCCGGCACCACGGCGCCGGCAGTAACGCGGCAGATGATAGAGACGGTTGAGTCTGTCAATAATAGCGCTATCTCGACAATGGAGACTGTGGTGGGAGAGAGCAAGGCCGTTACCGGCACTGAGGGCGCGGCTGTCAGGCAGATTATCTCAGGAAAGCTTACCGAAATGGCTGAAACCGCCAAGGACATGAAGCAGAATGTGGATACAGTCAAAGAAGTTATCGCCGATGCCGGCGCGCTCAAACCATCGGCGGCCACCAGCACCATGGGGGTCAAAACAGACGTCAAGAACGCGAGCACTACGCCGGCTGGCGGCTATTCGTTGAAGCCCGAGATTATGCCGGTATCTACCACGTCGGGCATGCCATATGCCACCTCCACGGCTGTTCAGAGTCCGTCCGCCAGCACCACCGCCATTTTGATAAGCAAGGTTAAAGAAGCGGAGCAAAAGACGGCCGTTATCGAGGAGTCGGTCGGGGAAATTCAAAAAATTATTGACGACGGCAATTTACGCGAGGCGCTGAGCAAGTTGAAAGGACTAAACGAAAGCGCCGGAACCGCCGAGAAGTTTATTATCGAGACCAGGACACAGGCGAATATGACAGCCGAGACCAGGCTGCCGGCGCCAGACCCGGGTCTGAAGTAAAAAGGTTCTGGCAGTCGACGTTTGGTCTACTGTCCGGCCGTTGCCCTCTGTGATTCACGGGGGGCGGCAGCCATACAGTATAGGGCACCCATCCGGCTTGTCCTGGATGGAGTAGCGTTTCGGGCTTGTGCCGCCCGGCGCTAAACCCGACGCAGTCGGGACACTGTCTAGCCGAAAGGTCGATCCAGGAGGAGGCGCAAGCCTTGTACCCTGGAGTTGGACAGTCTTACAAACCGCTTATTTGATTGATTCCGACTCAGTCGGGACGCTTTCAAATAAGCAGAAAGCTAATTTATGCACGATTTGAAGAAATTCGGTAAAAAGCTCTTCACCGTGTCTGTGGTCGCCATGACCATGGTATGGAGCGTCGGTCTTTCGGCTCTCGTACCGGCTGGCGTAGCCGCTGCCACGTGTCCCGAGCTCGAGGCCGGAGATCTCTTTAAGGTCAAGGGCAACTCGGCGGTTTATCTTATCGATGCCGACATGAACCGCCGGTATTTCCCGAATTCAGAGGTCTACAACACTTGGTACAAAGATTTCTCTGGCGTAGTAACGATCGACCCGACCTGTACCGATGCTTATCCCAGCGCGGGCGGCGTCAACTATCGTCCGGGTTCTCGTCTCGTAAAGACGGCGGTATCCCCGAGCGTCTTCGCGGTCGGCGCGAACAACATGAAACAGAAACTGGCGAGCGAAGAGGTCGCCAAAGCCCTCTACGGCGCGAACTGGGCCAAACTTGTCCGCGATCTTCCGGACGTGTTTGACGCCAACTACAAAGTTGGCGCAGTGCTCGACACGGCCAAACTTCACGACGGCATGCTCGTCAAAAAAGAAGGCGAGACCGCTGTTTACTCTGTCTCGGGCGGCAAGCTCCTGAAGGTAGACGGCGAGCTTTCGTCTCAGGTTAAGGGCGATGTCCGCACGGTCTCGGCCGCAGTATTCGGCACAGCCACGGCTGACGCCGCGACTGTTACCCCGGCCAAACTGGTCGAGAATCCGGCTCAGGTTGGTACCAGCGGTACCACCCCGACCACTCCGACCACCCCGACCACTCCGGCTACCGGCGCCTTGAAAGTTACTCTTGCGTCCGACAGCCCGGTAAGCACCTACGCGTTGGCCAACGCCGCTCGCGTACCGTTTGCCAAAGTCGTCTTCAAGAACACCGGCACGGAAAAAGTTACCATTGACTCCTTCAAAGTAGTCCGTGGCGGCGCTCCGGCCGTCAATGCCGATTTTTCGACTGTTAACGTGGTCGATGCCAGCGGCAATCTCTTGAACGACGCCGGCAAGAGTCTCAATTCGGACAATCTCGCCACCTTTACCGAGGACATCGTCCTCAACGGCGGCGAAGAGAAAGTCTATACCTTGGTAGGTGACATGGCCGCCGCGGCGGCGATGACGACGGGTAACGTGCCGACTCTCGGCGTCCACTCGCTCGAAACCACCGCTACGGTAGAAGGAACTTTACCCCTCTTTGGGCACTCGGTGACTACCAATGACAACGTTACCCTCGGCACGGTTACTCTCGCCGAAGGTTCTACGGTCGGTACTGTTACCAAACAGATCGGTTCCAACGATGTCAACCTGGCCAACCTCAAGATTTCGGTAGCGACCGAAGACTTCCAGGTACAGCGGGTCGTCATGTACAACGGTGGTACCGTGTCTGACACCGATATCGAGAATTACGAACTCAAATACAACAACAATGTCGTCGCCAAAGGCACGATGAAGGGTAAGTACCTTACCTTTGATTTGGCCGCCTGCACGACCGACTGCAAGATCGAAAAAGGCAATGACAAGACCTTTGCCGTATTTGCCGACATTAGCGGCGGTTCTGGCCGCGATATTCAGCTCTACGTGCAAAAGCAGGTTCATGTCCTGGCCAAGGATCTCAAGAACAACCAGTACGTTACCCCGACCAACAACTTCGCTTCGGCTTCGCCGGACGTGAATGTTTCTCAGGGTAAGATCAACATCACGAAGACCGACGATGTCAAGAGCGGCGATGTGCCGGACAACGCCACGAATGTCGCTCTCGCCAGCTTTAACTTCAAAGTTCAGGGCGAGCCGATTGACGTGCGTACTCTGGTCTTCAAGATCACCCCGTCCGGTTCGACCCAGCCAGCCCACCTCGACAGCTTAGTCATCTACAATAAAGATGGCAAAGCCCTGATCGGCGGTGGGGACGGCGTGGGGGCCTCGGCGGCGACTGCCGGTTATGCCACCAGCACTGATTCGTTCACGCTTCAGCCTGGCGACAATATCTTGACCGTCAAGGCCAAGATTACCAGCGATCCGGCTGCCAACGACACGATTCAGATCGGTATTGACATGAACTCGGTTAACTTCGATGCTCGCGGTGTCAACAGCGGTGAAACCATCACCCTGGGTACATACGCTACCCCGAACAACTCGGTGGTCAGCGGCAACACCATGACCGTTCGCGAAGGCGCGCTGCGCGTTACCACCATGCCGACTCCGTCGGCCCGTAGCGTGGCCGCTGGTACGAACGGTGTCGAGTTGGCCCACGTCCTCCTGGACGCCGGCGGCTCTTCCGAGGATTTGAAAGTTACCCAGTTCAAGGTCAAAGATACGACCGGCGCTACCGCCAAGACTATTGACATCCAGAGCATCCGTCTCTATGTCGACAAGGATGGCGACAGCTACAACAGCGCCGGAACCGAGGAAGCGCTTACCGAAACCGTCAGCGGTTCGGATTCCACGGCCAACAATGATGAAACCTTTACCTTCAACCTGAGCGGCGCCGACCAATTCGTGATCAAGGCCGGCAAGAAACTCGTGGTTAAAGTAAAGGCTGAAATCGCGGGCGGAGCTACCGCCGGTTCGCACACCTTTGCGACCAACGTAGCCAACGATATTTCCGCGGTCGGTGTTACCACCGGTTCCACGGTCAGCGAAACCATTGAAACCGGCGCGTCCGGCCAGGCCCTCACTATCGGCGCGGCCGGCGGTACGGTCGAGGTTTCTCTTGATCCGTCGAACCCCAGCGCCAAGCTCTTCGCGGCCGGTACGACCGGCGTGAAACTCGGCACCTTCAAGTTCCTTTCGACCACCACTGAGAACGTAGAGATCGACAAGATTCTCTTGACTCAGCGCGTAACGGCCACCGCGAGCTCCTCGTACAAGGATTACGATCTCCTGTACTTGGTGGACGAGAGCGGTAAGACCGTCGGCTCGGTTGTTCCGACCAGCACGACCCCCCTTATCGACCTCGATTCCAAGGCGTTCGTCGTTGACATCAGCGACACGAACGGCGCCTTGCTCCATCTCATGGCCAACTTGTCGAGCATCGGTCCGTCGAACAATGTAACCGTGGGCGGTCACAACCTTGGCTTCAACATCGCCAACTTGGGCCATGTTACCGGCCTTGGCGCCCAGAGCGGCACCGGTTCGACCGAATACCTTAGCTCGTCAAGCGCTCCGAATGGCAACACTCACTACATGTACCAGGGTGTTCCGACCATCAAGAAGTTGGCGTTGTCCTCCAACGTCCTCAACAATGGTTCGGTTGACCTGTACAAGTTCGAGGTGACAGCCAACACGAGCGACATCTCGCTCATGAAGTTCACCTTCGACATCGCCACTTCCAGCTTCGTGGCTGGCAGCGGCAACGGTATCGGCAATGTCCAATTGGTGGATGTTACCGAGAACCCGGAGGTTATCCTCAACTCCAGCGCCGTTCGTCCCGGTGAAAACGGCACGGTGAGCATATTGATTGACACCAATGGCGATTCCGTCGTTGACGTCAACAACAACATCACCCACGTGGCCGGCACCGGCGGTCTTGAGGAAAGGACTGTCTCCCGAGTTTTGCCGCGCGTCTTCGTGTTGCGTGGTATCGCTACGGGCACCCAGTCCGGAGCCTCAGTCTCGACCCGTATGGCGGGCGACGCCGCGACCTTGAATGCCGTTGCTACGCTCATGACGAGCGCGGCTACGGTTGAAGCCGACACACTCAACGACGACTTCATCTGGTCGGATATGCATAACGGCGCTCACGCCTCGACAACTGCTGACTGGACCAACGGTTATCTGGTCAACGGTTTGAACTCGACGTCGAGCACGGCCGAGGTACTCTCCAAATAATCGCTCCGCGATTAGCTTGGGTTAGCACCAACGCGCAAAACTCTCCCCGCTTGGGGAGAGTTTTGTTTTTCTGTCTATTGCCGGTAGCCGGAGCGCGTGTTATACTGGTACAATTATGAACTCACAGCGAGTTCCCCCCCCTTTCGCCTCAAACAGAGACTGATTTTCACGGCCCCAATGTCCTAGCCTATAAGAGCGAGTTTTGGTGCCGTAAAAATCAGTCTATGTTCCGGCTCAACTTAGGGTAGAATTGCTAATAACTCACTACCAGTTCTATGCTTTTCACTAGGACTATGATGAAAAAATATTTGTTTTGGCCGGGAGTGGGGGTGATTGTGTTTGCCCTCGTGGTCCTGGCCGTGGTTTGGCGTCCGGGCGCTCCGGCCGCGCCGTATAGCGGCAAAGTTGATCCGTTTGCCGGTTTGGTTTATCCCTCCGGCCTCGACGCCGATACCCGGGCAGTAATGGAAGAAAAAGTCTCGAGCACCAAAGCCATGTACGAGCGAGATCCGGATATTTGGGAGACCTGGATCGCCATCGGCAACCTCAGGCAACTGTTGGGCGACCGCCGGGGCGCGATCGCCGCCTACGAACAGTCGCTCAAGCTGCAGGAGAACAATGTTTTGGGCAATCGCAATATGGCGGAAGTGTATGTTCAGCTCGGCGACTACGAAAAAGCGGCGCGTAATTTCGAGCTGGCGATCGGCAGCAACTTTGCCGACCCGGATCTTTACCTGAAATTGGCCTTGCTGTACGAACAGAAATTAAACCGGCCGGATTTGGCTGAGGTTACCTATCGTCAGGGTCTGAACTACGCGGCGCAAAATCGGGAATATTTATCCAGCCTGGCGGCCTTTTACAAACAGCAAGGCAAGTGGGAACAGTACCGCGAGTACGCCCGAGAGCTGGTGCAAGCCTACCCGGAGGACGGAAGTCTAAAGGAGGTCTACCGCGACGCGCTTGAATAGCCGCCGGCTATCCCGTGTTATGACTGCTTCCCGCATACTTGAAAAAATTATCCGCGGCGGCCTCCTGGCGAGTTTCTTCGTGCCGTTAGTGCTTTTTCCGACCAGCTTTATCTTTCCGTTCATAGTACCCAAAATCGTTATTTTCCGCAGCCTGGTGGCGATTTTGCTCGGTGCCTATGTCTTGCTCTTAATCGTCGCGTGGCAAAACTACCGTCCCCGCTTTACGCTGCTTTCGGCCGCCGTCGGCCTGTTTTTTTTGAGCTTCATCGCTTCGACATTTGCCGGGGTCGACTGGTATCACAGTTTCTGGGACAACCACGAACGCATGTTGGGGCTTTTCACCCTGGCCCACTATATTGCTTATTATCTCATCGCCACGCGGCAGCGGCCGCGTTTCCGGTACGCTCGGCAACCCGATCTACTATAGCGGTTATGGACTGTTCCTGTCGGCTTTAGGCTATTTGGCTCTCTGGAGTGAAAAGCGGCGCGGGTGGAAGATCTACGCGCTTTTGTCCGCCCTGCTGGGGGTGGTCGGGGTGTTTTTGGGCGAAACTCGGGGCACCATGCTGGGCTTGGCCGTGGGCGTCGTGGCACTCTTCACGACTTATGTTTTGGCGGCGCGGGACAACCGCCGCCTGCGCCGTTTTGTCGTGGGGCTCGGTGCCTCTGCCCTGCTCCTGGCCGGAATACTTTTCGTTTTCAGGCAAACCCCGGTGGTTCAGAAAGTGCCGGCCCTGTCGCGCTTGTTGAATACCAGTCTCACCGACGCCACTGCCGGCACCCGTTTCATGGCCTGGTCGATTGCTGTCGAGGCCTGGCAGGACAAGCCAATTTTCGGCTGGGGACCGAATAATTATTTTTACGCTTTCAACGCTTATTACCGGCCGGAGTTTTTGCTCCAGGGCTGGCGCGAGACTTGGTTTGACAATGCCCACAATATTGTTATGAATACCCTGGCGGTACAGGGGATTGTCGGGGTCGGGGCCTACCTGGCTTTGTTTGCCGCCGCTTTTTGGCTGCTGATCGCTGGTTATCACCGGGGCCGGTTTAATATCCACTGGCTCGCGGCCGGCGTCGCCTTTCTCTGTGGTCATTTTATTCATAATTTTTTCGTTTTTGAAAATCCGACATCGTATCTGTACTTTTTTTGGTTTTTGGCCTGGATTAACGCCCAAGCTTACCCGCCCGAACCGTTGGCAGTGGGCGTGTCCCGGCGTTTCCCGGCCGTAGCCGGGGTTGCGGTTTTTATCGCGGCGGCACTGGTAATATTTACCACCAATATAAACGTCGCCCGGGCGAACCGGGCCACTCTTACGGCCGTGAGCTTGCTTAGGGCCTACCCGGCCAAGGCTTTGGAGGCGTACGACAAAGCCCTGGCTTACGGTTCGCCGCATATAGACGACATTCGGGGAGATTTTTCCCGTTACGCGTCCGATTTTTTGATTTCCATCCGGGAAATAGACCGGCTGCCCGAGGGGCAGAGAATGGCAGCGGTCATAGACAGCGCGCTCAGTTCCAATCGGCAGCTGCACCCCCTGGATATCCGGGTCCACCTCCAGCAAATAGGCTGGCTGCAGTTTTTGGGCGTTACGCGCGGCGACGCGCAATTATTGTCCGAGGCAGAGAAAATAAGCTACGAAGCAATAGCGCTCTCGCCCCGGCGGCAGCAGTTAAAATACCAATTGGCTACTCTCAAGCTCAATTTGCGTAAATTTTCCGAAGCGGAAGCCGTGATGCAAGAGGTAATAAACGACGAGCCCCGGGTAGGCGAAAGCTGGTGGCGCCTCGCGGTAATATATAAAGAAATCGGCCAGCCAGAGGCGGCCGAAGCGGTGATTAGAGAGGCGGAGGCCAAGGGCGTGGTCTTCGACCAGGGAAGCCGGGATATTATCGAGTCGTCTTTAGGCCTGACCACTACGGCCCCTTAGCTCTTCATAGAGCGTTTCGGTTTTTTTGATCATCGCCGCGAGCGTATAGCCCGCGGCGGTTTTTTTGGCTGCCGCGGCGCAGCTCTCGCGCGGGACGCCGCTTTGCATCGCTTCGATAAGCGCGTAGGGCAAGCCCTCCTTTCGCGAGGGCAGGACCAGAAGATCAAAGGCCGGCATGAGCTCGGAAGCTCGCGGTACGGCTCCGAGAAAAAGGACGTTATTCTGCAAATTAAGCCGGCGCCGGAGCTCCCAAAGACGGGTTTTTTCCGGGCCGTCGCCAAGAATCAAGAAAACAGTGTCCGTTAATTCGCGGCTGCTCCGGCTTATGGCGTATAGCAGGGTGTCGAGACCCTTGGCCGGGTAAAGGTTGGCCACGCAGCCGACCCAAAACGGCCACCGGTGCAGTGTTTCCGGCCGGCCGCAGGCTAGCTTGGCGCGGGCCTGCCGACTGGTGAGAGCCGGTCGGCCGGTGGGGGCTATTCCGAGCGGGATGAGATGTAATTTGCTTTGGCCAGCGGGCGGAATAAGCGCCCGGCCGGTGGCCAAATCCGGCTCTGAGAGTACTATAAGGGCGTTTTTGTTTTTAGCCGCGGATCGCTCGACTGTCCGGTAGAGAGCGCGGCGGAGCGGACCTAGCGGTTCTAAAAAAACCCAGCCGTGGACCGTGTAGACTACCGCCGGCCGTGTCCGGAGCGCGAGCGCGGCCAGCGATCCGACCGCGCCGGCTTTGGAGCTGTTGAGGTGGACGATATCCGGCCGGAGTTCGCGGTAAAGCCGGCTGAGTTCGAGCACGGCAGCGGCGTCGTGAAAAGGAGAAATTCGGCGTACAAGATGGCGCTGGGGGTAGATTTTGACCGCCGGCGCCGCGGCCGCTAATTGTTTTGTGAGCTCCTGCGCAGTGCCCGGCTCGCCGATGGCTACGCTTACCTGATGGCGCCCGGCCAGGCTGGCGGCCAGGTCGCGGACATAAGTTTGGGCGCCGCCGAGGTCGCCTTGGGTGATGACGTAGAGGATGTTTAATCCCGGCATACAGGGTATGGCTACTAGAACCTACTCCCAAAAATAACTTCCGGCTCAATTTTGGCCTGTTTCGGCTGCCAATTGTCCGGCTCTCGTCGCCATAGTACCACTAGCCTGCTCAACCCGGACAATTTTCGCTCGAAACAGGCACAAAATTGCCTCGGAATTATTTTTGGGAGTAGGTTCTGGTAAGAGTATACTATGGCGCGAGGCGCTCGGCAACTGGAATTTGGAGTTTTTAAACGCGCTTTTGGCAGTAATGGCTGCCGGCCCGGGCCGCGTCATACGGGTTTGCCGTTCTGTCCTCCGGCTTGGCCGTGTACGGCGCGGCTGCCGGGATTTTTTTGTTGAGGAACAAGCCGGACTTATACACATGAGTTTATATTATGAAAATCGGCCAGCTGTGCTATACTACTAACCGTTATTTGACCTGTCTATACGGAACCGGTATGCCAATAGCTTTTTTGAAAAAAAACAATCAGTCCAGTTTGGTAGTTATAATTTTGTTGTCGCTCTCCACGGTAACTTTTGCCGGCGTGTTTTTTTTGACAGTCTATTTTTTTGATTTTTGCCGCAGTTTGCCCGGACAGGGCCTTAGCGCCCTTCCGGCCGTAACTTTAGACAATAACCAGGAAAGCGGCGACGAACAGAAAGTTGAAGTAACCAGCGGCGATCCCAGTATTGCCCAGGTCGTCAAACAGGTGAGCAAACATTTGGCTTTGCCGGATGGCGAAGTGCTGGTAGCCACGGTGCTTGACCCCGAGACCTTTGGACGCGAGCATGCAGGCTTTTTTGTCTCCCCGAAGAAAGGGGACAAGGTCTTGGTTTACGCTGACCGGGTGATTCTTTACGATCCGGACCGCGATCGATTACTCGATATTATTCATGCCGCCCTACCTGGCCAGGCAGCCGGGGATAGGTCGGTGTCTACCACCTCGCCATAGGTTTAATTTACCCTGTTTATGCGGAGAAAATTTTTAATCATACTGTCGGCCGCTTTTTTGCCCGCCGCGGTCTTGGCGGCGTACAACGACGTTACAACTGACGGTACGTCGCAGATAGTCTACCCCGGCAATGGCGCCGCCTACACCATGGGGACGGATATGCAGGTAGAGTCGTTCTCTTTGAGCGACACCAACATGAGTTTTGTCGTTGATAACATTTCCAAAATCGTCCTTACGTCTACTGACAAGAGTTCTTTCAGCGTCGGACATTCCGGCTGCGCGGTTACTTTTGATTGCGGACTCACTGCGTCTACTCTTACGGTGCAGTGCCCCGTCTACCAGACAGTTACCGTCGTGCCGTCCGGCACCTGCCAGAGCACCAATACGGGTGGCAACGGCGGCAATGGCGGTGGTGGGGGCGGTGGCGGCGGTGCCGGCACCGTGTCCATGACGACTGTGGTAGCGCTCGAAGTTAACAAGTCCACGCCGGTGGCGGTGGGGGGCATCACGCACACCGCTACCGTTCTTTCGGCCACGGCAGACTTACTCAAGCTCAAAATCGAATCAGAGCCGATAACGGCTGATTTTGCCAAAAATACAGCCAAGGACGTAGACACGAGTGGCGATAAAAAGACCGATTTGAGGGTTACTTACCTGGGGTTGGAAGCGGGCAAAGCCAAAGTCCAATTCACCAAGTTAGCGGCTGCCGAGCAGAAGGCGGTCGAAGAACCGTCCGCCCCGGTTACGGCGCCGGCAAAACCGGTCGCCTGCGGACTGGCCACTGACAAAGCCTACAAAAAATCTGGCAGTCCGGCGGTTTATTATGTCAGCGCGGAGTGCACCAAACGTCCTTTCAACAACTCGGCAGTATTTTTTTCCTACTTTCCCTCCTGGAAAGACGTTAAGTCTGTTAGCGCCAAAGATCTCGATGCCGTAGCGGCGGATAAGCTCGGCTTCATGCCCTGGGGGCCGAAATACGATCCCCAGTACGGCGCGGTGGCCAAAATTGTGTCCGACCCCAAGGTTTATCTCCTCCTGGGACAGGAAAAATACTGGATCACGAACGAACAAGTCTTCACGAAACTCGGTTACCAGTGGAGCTGGGTGGAAGATATCGATCCGCGGCTTCTCGATAAATACGCGACTGGCTCCGAGATATCGGATCTGAATCGCCATCCGAATTATACCCTGGTGAAGTACGCGCAGAGTCCCAAGGTGTACCGGCTGGAGCCGGATCCCAAGGACAGCCAAAAACAGGTAAAACGGCACATCAAGAACGAGGCCGCTTTCACACGGCTCAAGTACCGCTGGGACCGCGTGATTACCCTTAAGACCGCGGAAACTTATCCAGACGGAGCAGCCCTCGAATAAATTCGGTTTTTGGAAAAACCCCAGTACCACGCCGTACTGGGGTTTTATTTTGACAAAAGAGCGGGAAATAGGTAGTATTAAGGGCACTTAGACTGCATTTATGTCTCAGCCGTTACAAATTCTTGTTACCGGCGGCGCCGGGTTTATCGGTTCGCACCTGATAGATTTTTTGTTAAACCAGGGTCACCGGGTAATAGGGGTGGACAGCTTTTACAGCGGGCTCAAAGAAAACGTCGCGCCCAATCTTGACAATCCTCGTTTCCGGCTGATCAAACATGATATCCGCGAGCCTATCGCGGCGCGTTTGCCTAAACTTGACCGCATCTACAACCTGGCTTGTCCGGCTTCTCCGGTACAGTACCAGTTTGATCCGATTCTAACCCTCAACACCAGCGTGCTTGGCACGGAGCATATGCTCAAGCTGGCCCGCCGGCATGGCGCCAGGCTTTTGCAGGCCTCTACCTCCGAGGTTTACGGCGATCCTTTGGAACACCCGCAAAAAGAAACTTACTGGGGTAATGTTGACCCGATCGGCAAACGGTCCTGCTACGACGAGGGCAAGCGGGCGGCCGAGACGCTGTGCAAAGATTACCGCGAACAGTACGGGGTCGACGCGCGGATCGTGCGCATTTTTAATACCTACGGTCCCCGCATGATGTTCAACGACGGCCGCGTATTGTCTAATTTTATCTTGCAGGCGCTTTTGGGCGAAGACATCACGGTGCACGGCGACGGCAGCCAGACGCGCAGCTTCATGTACGTAGACGATCTTATTTCCGGTCTCACGAAGCGGATGGAAGTCGAAGCGGACGATTGGACTCCGGTTAATTTGGGCAACCCGGACGAACGGACGATCAAAGATCTGGCCGAGCTGGTAAAAGAGCGCGTCGGATCCGCCAGCCGGATTGTTTACATTAGCCATGAGGAGATGCAGAGCCGGATAGGCGACCCGAAGCAGCGCTGTCCTAATATAGCGCGCGCGCAATCTTTTCTTGGTTGGCGTCCGACGGTGAATTTTTTGGACGGACTCGACCGGACTATCGCCGATTTTCGGCGCCGTCTCGAACACCGGCCGCGGATCGCCGTGTTCTGCACCGATTATGCTTCGTCGAAGAGCCTGGGCCGCCAGGCGATCCATGAGATAGCCGGGAGGCTGCCCGGCTGGGAGTTTGACGTTATCACCAAAGGCCGCGTCGAGGGCCTAACGACACCCAGCCGCATAAATGTTTTTTCCTCCGGCAACGGCGGTGGCTTGGGAACTTGGCTGTTTTCTCTCTCGGGCGCGGCCGCGGCGCGCCGCTTGCACCGGGAACACGATTACCGCGTAGTGTGGGCGATAACAGTCGGGCACGGGGCCTTGGCCGCGGCCATTTTTTCTTGGTTCACGCACGGCCGCGTGCCGTTTTTGCTTAGCGCCTACGAAGGTAACATTACTCAGGAAATGCTTGAGCGCGGCCGGCTTTTGGCTCCGGTGTACCGCTTCATTTTCCGCCACGCGCACCGGTGGCAAGTCGTCGGCCAGATGAGCGACCAGGTTCGCCAGTGGCTGGAGGACGAAAGGCACGTCCAGGCCGTAACTTTTGACGGCAACTGGGACCGGCTGGCCAAGAACACCAAGCAACTTATCCAGGAGCTCGAGATTTTGTCTACGCGCGTGCACGCGCCGCCGTCGTAGCCAATAAGGTTGACAGTTGCTATGAGCCGACGACGCATTCTGGTTTTCGCACCGGCTTATCTGCCTCTCCTGGGCGGCGCCGAGATTGCGTTACGCGAGATTATGAGGCGCCTGCCGGGTTATGAGTTTACGCTTATTACCGCCCGCCTTAGGCCCGACCTGCCGACAGAGGACAAAAGCGATCATATTTTGGTGCGGCGCGTAGGCAGCGGACGGCGCGGTGATTTGTGGCGGCTTGTAGTAAGCGGGCCTTCTCTGGCCTGCCAAATGGGGCCCTTCGACGCCGTCTGGGCGATGATGGCCAGCTATGGCGGGTTTGCCGCTCTGCGGTACATAAAAAAACGCGAGACTCCGTTTTTGCTGACTCTGCAAGAGGGCGACAGCTTTGGACACATTTACCGGCATGTTTGGTGGTGCTGGCCGTATTTTTTGCGGATTTTCCGCCGGGCTCGGATCATCCAGGCCATTAGCGCGCACTTGGCGGCCTGGGCGCGGCGCCGGGCCGCGCAGGTGCCGGTCGAAGTAGTGCCGAACGGCGTCGATGCCCGGCTATTTTCACCCGGTACGGCGCCGGCCGTAAGGCAGCGCCACGGCATCCCCGAGGCCGCGCCGCTCGTGATAAGCGTTTCCCGTTTGGTGAAAAAAAACGGGGTGTCCGATCTCATCGAAGCCCTGGCTTACCTGCCGGCGGACTGCCATCTCATGCTGGTCGGTTCCGGAGCGCTTCGAACGGCGCTCGAGCGCCGCGCCCGCCGGCTCGGCCTGGCGGGCCGGGTGCATTTTGTCGGCCAAGTGCCATACGAAAAGCTGCCCGAATATCTGCGCGCCGCTACCGTATTTTGCCGGCTGAGCCGGTCCGAGGGGCTGGGCAATGCCTTCATCGAGGCGCTCTCCGCCGGCCTTCCGGTAGTTGGCACGGCCGTCGGCGGCATCCGGGATTTTTTGCAAGACGGAGAAACAGGGCTCATGTGCGAGCGGGCGAACCCGCGCGCGGCCGCTCGGATGATAGCGCGGCTCCTCAATGACCCGGGCCTGGCGCGTGAGCTCGGCCGAAACGGGCGCGCTCTCGTCGAAAGTCATTACACCTGGGACACGGTCGCCATCCGGATGGATTCCATTTTTAGCCGTCTCACCGAGAAACACGTTTAAGTATTTTTGGCGCCTTTAGCCGCCGCTTTTGCTTCTATTGACCGCCTCTATGAAAGTTCTGCTTGCCACCGACATCTTTCCGCCAGTTTCGGGCGGACCGGCCACCTATTCGGTAACCCTGGCCCGTGAATTTACGGCGCAAAGCATAACGGTAACTATCGTGTCGCTCACGGTCGGCGCGGACGCTTCGCAAGTACCCTGTCCGGTTATAGCCGTCAAACCCGGGCCGAAAGTTTTGCGGTACCTGGCGTACTTCTGGTATTTGTGGCGCGCCGCCCGAGCGGCGGATGTCATCTACGCCATGGGTCCGGTGAATGCCGGGCTGCCGGCCTGGGTAGTCAGCCGCCTGCGCCGCCGGCCTTTGGCGGTCAAGGTGGTCGGCGACTATGCCTGGGAACAGGGGACGCAGCGTTTCGGCGTGGCCGAAGATGTCGACGCTTTTCAAAGCGCAGGAAAAGGTGAAAGTAGTGTACAACGCCGTGGGCTTCAAAGAGGCGGTGCCGGTATCCAAACCGCCGGGAGAATTCTGGATTGTTTCCGTCGGCCGCCTGGTGCCCTGGAAAGGCATGGCAACGCTCATCCGCGTGGCCGGCAATCTCCGGTCGGAGTATCCGGGACTGCGCTTGAAAATTCTCGGCGACGGTCCGGAACTCAAAGCGCTCCAAAAGTCAGTTCAGGAACTTGGACTGGCCGGCATTGCCGACCTTAGGGGTAACGTGGCGCGCGACCAAACCCTGGGTTTTATCGCCGCGGCGGATCTTTTTATCCTCAACAGCGGTTACGAAGGACTGTCGCACACCCTGCTTGAGGTGGCGCACGCGGGCCGGCCGATTCTCGCGAGTAACAAGGGGGGGAATCCAGAAGTGGTTATTCCCGGCCAAACCGGCGAGCTCTTTCCGTTTGAGGACGGGGCGGCTATCGAAAAGATCACGCGCGAAGTCATAGCTGGCGTTCGCCAGCTATCAAGAGCGCTTTCCGGCCCGGAGCGCGAAGCGTTCTTTACCAAGTTTTCGCTGCCGACTATGGTCGCCGAAACACGGTTACTGCTTGAACGGCTATGCCGACATTAATGTTCAGCCTCGATCGCAGCTTGTTGGACTCGCGCTCGCGGGCCGCTTTCCGGATGCGTCTTTATGGCGAAACTGACGAGCTGTTTATTGTCGTACCGGACTCTACCCGGCGAAGTCTCGATCTTGGCCCTCGTGTCCACGTTACCACTACCGGCGGCCGGACCAAACTGTGCCAGTTGTACGGTCTCGTGGCAGTCGGCGCTAAGCTGGCAGCGGAGATGGACGTCTCCATCGTTACCGCGCAGGATCCTTTTTTTACCGGCTGGGCAGGCATGCGAGTGCGCCGACGCCTGCGGCCGCGCCGCGCGCTTACCCTCGAGGTACAGGTACACGGTGATTTTTTCGGTTCCCGGTATTATCTGGCAAGCGGCCTTATGAACGCTGTCCGGTACGCGACGGCTCGTTACTGCGTGCTGCCGCGAGCCGACCGTATCCGGGTGGCGGGCCAGCGTGTCCGGCAGAGTCTTCTCAGATTGGGGATACCAGATGAACGCCTCGCAGTGCGTCCGGTGCCGCTCGACCAGGAAAAATTGCGGACGACCGTGGCCCGGAATCTCCGGCAGGAATACCCGGACGATGAGAAAATTTTCGTTTACGTCGGCAGACTCGAGCCGGTTAAAGGAGCGGACTGGCTCATAGATATTTTCAGCGAGTTGATCCGGACTCATAAAAAAAGATACCGGCTGATTGTTGTCGGGGACGGAAGTTGCCGGCGGCAATTGGAGCGCCGCGCCGCGCGGAAAAAATGTGCGGACGCGGTTATATTTTTGGGCCAGGCGGCCGACCCGTTTCCTTACATCAAAGGCGCCACCGCCGTGGTATTCCCGAGTCTGTCCGAAGGGTACGGTCTCGTGCCGCTCGAGGCCCGGGCTCTCTGCACTCCGGTTATCATGACGGACGTCGGCGTGGCCAACTATGAACTTGAACCCGGGCCCGAGGTGCGGATCGTCCCGGTGGGGGACCGGGCGGGTTTTAAACAGGCTATGCTTCGAATATAGTACAAACTCACAGCGAGTTTCCCCCCTTTCGCCTCAAACATAGACTGATTTTCGCGGCCCCAAAACTCGCTCTTACAGGCTCAGACATTAGGGGCGCGAAAATCAGTCTATGTTTCGGCTCAACTTAGAGTAGAATTGCTAATAACTCACTGTCAGTTCCACCTATTATGCGTTTGCTTATCGTTACGCAAATTGTCGACCGGACCGATCCTAACTTGGGGTTTTTTCACCGCTGGATCGAGAAACTGGCTGAAGGGTGCGAACAAGTGCACGTTGTTTGCCTGCGCCAGGGAGATTTTTCGTTTCCCGCCGACCGGGTGGCGGTTCATTCTCTGGGCAAGGAGAGCCGGGCTTGGCGTCTCTGGTATTTGGTAAAATTCTACCGGCATATTTTTTCTTTGCGCCGGGAGTACGATCATGTCTTCGTTCACATGAACCCGGAGTACGTCATTTTGGGCGGGCTTTTTTGGCGCCTGTGGCGGAAAAAAGTAGTGCTGTGGTACGCGCACAAAGCCGTTAACTGGCGTTTGCGCCTGGCGGCCAAGCTGGTCACGGCTATCTTTACGGCTTCGCGCGAGAGCTGTCGCCTGGAGAACGCGCCGGTCTACGTAGTGGGCCATGGTATTGACGTCGGTCAGTTTTGTCCGCCCGGCGAGCCGGCGCCAGAGGGAGGCGTCCGGCTGTTGGCCGTCGGCCGCATCAGCCCTACCAAAGATCTCGAAACTATCATTCGGGCGGTGGCGCGGGTGCGCTCGCGCGAGCAAATCCCGGCGGTGTCGCTCGATATTATCGGCGCCCCTGTTACCGGAGCGGATTATGAATACCGGGCGGCGCTCGAAGAGTTGATCCGGATGGTGCGGGCTCAAGGATATATCCGCTGGCGCGGCCCACTGCCGCACGCGGCAGTGGCCCGGGAGTACGCCCGCCATCAGGCGCTTATCCACACCAGCCATACCGGGAGCGTGGACAAAGTGGTTTTGGAGGCTCTGGCTTCGGGCGTTTTGGTCATAACTTCAAGTCCTGTTTTCAGCGCCGCCGAAAAAGCCGGCTGCCTGATGCGTTTTTGCGAAAATGACGACGAGGATCTGGCCGCCGTGATTGAAAAAGCCCAAACCTCCGGTATGCTGGGACGCAGTTCTCTGCGGATTGATTATGTCCGCGAACACCATGATCTCGACAAATTAATCGGCCGAATTACAGACTTTTTTTCCCTGCCCGCGGAAACGGCCGAACTCAACGCGGACTTGGTGGCGAAAAAATACAACTCGCTCGTCGGGGCCACTCTGCAGGGAGCTTACGAGGAGAACCGCTGGTTTCGGGATCCGATTCAACGGGCTGCTTACGACATGACCCGGCGGTCGGTCGAACGGCAGGCGCTCACCGTTCCTTTTACGCGCTATTTTGAGCTGGGTCCCGGACCAGGCACCTGGACCAAGCTGTTCGTGGCTCGCGAACCCGAAGCCAGCTTTACTCTGGTAGACATCTCGGAAGAGATGATCAGGGCGGCGCAGAGGGCGCTGCCGCCCGATGCGCGCGTTACCTGCCTGGTACGCGATTTTAGCGAGTTTGCGACTCCGCAGACTTATGACCTGTTTTTCAGCTCGCGGGCGTTTGAATATTTGCCCGACAAAGCGGCGGCGGTCAAAAAAATTATGGCGCTCTTGGCTCCGGGAGGACGGGGTTTCATTATCACCAAAACTCCCAAATACTGGCGTGACCGGCTGCGGGGCCGGAACCCCTCGGCTTTTCACCGGGGGCAGATAAGCCCGCGCCGTTTTCGCCGTCTTCTTCGGAAGTGCGGGGCGAGGGATGTCGCGCTCTATCCGGTTACCGTGAGCGTTCCCTGGTTTAACTCGCCGCGGCTTAATCTTTTTGTCTGCCGTCTCCTTTGCCGCTGGCGCCTTAATCCATTCAGCCAGGCAGTGGCGGAATCTTACGGAGTTAGATTCAAAAAACCATGATCATTGAATTTTACGGACTGCCCGGTTCGGGCAAAACTACTGCCGCCCGGCGGCTCTGTGGGGCTACCGGCCGGCCGCTGATATCTATACAGACCCGCCGCGAGCTGCTGGCCCGGGCGGGCCGGTTTTTGCTGCGCCATCCGCGGTATTCGCTTATCGCCCTTGTCTACCTTATCCGCTATGCCGGCGGTTGGCGGCTGGGCTACTACAAGTTTATGAACTGTTATCTGCAGGCTAACGCTAAGTACGACAAGGCCGGCTCTTATCCTCAGGCCGTGATTGACCAGGGCCATTTCCAAAACGTCCTCGCCCTTTTTGACCGGCCGCTAAGCGCGGTAAAACTCAGCGCCTATTGCCGTTTATTGCCGCGCCCGGACAAACTGGTAGTATTCTCCGTACCGGCGGACGTGCGTTCCGTCCGCCTGGCCAAGCGCGGCCACCGCAGCCGGGATGAATTTGGGGAAGGACATCTGCAGGCCTGGCAAGAGGCGGCGGAAAAAAACGACGCCGCTTTTCGTTCCTTGCTGCCGCGGCTCAACATTCCTTATACTGTCGTAGCGACCGATGCCGATCTCGAAAAAATTATCTCGATTTAGACTTATGTGCGCCATCAACGGTTTCAATTTTGCCGCCCCCGATATTATCCGGCAGATGAATGCCCGGACGAACCACCGGGGTCCTGATCAGACGAATGTGCTCGTGGAGGAGGGGATCTCCCTGGGGCATAACCGGCTGAGTATTATAGACTTGTCTGTGGCCGCCGGCATGCCCATGGAGAGCCACGACGGGCGTTATGTCATCGTGTACAACGGAGAGCTGTACAATTATTTGGCGCTCAGGGACGAACTGGCCGCCGGTTATCCTTTTCGCACGGCGAGCGACACCGAGGTCATCCTCGCCGCCTATGCGCGTTGGGGTGTCGGCGCCCTGGAGCGGTTTAACGGCATGTTTGCTTTCGCCGTCTGGGACCGGCAAAAAAAAGAATTGACCGTGGCGCGCGACCAGGCCGGAATCAAGCCGCTCTATTATTACTGGCAGGACGGCCGGTTTATCTTCTCTTCGGAAATTAAGGCCATACTTGAGCATCCGGCAGTGCCGCGCCGTTTGTCGGCTCCGGCGCTCAATCATTACCTTAGAGCGCTCTATGTCCCCGGCCCGCTCACCATGTTTTCCGGCATTAACAAGCTCCTGCCCGGGCAGACCGCGAGGTTAAAGGCCGGGGAGCTCACTATCGAACCGTATTGTGTTCCCTCGCCGGCACCCGCGCTCACCGGATCAAGCGGCCAGATGGCGGAGCTGGTGGCCCGCACTATTGATGAGGCGGTCAGACGCCAGCTCGTGTCCGACCGGCCGGTCGGAGTTTATCTTTCCGGGGGGATTGACTCCAGCGTGGTACTCGACGCTATGAGCCGGGAGCGCAGCCGCATCGACACTTTTTCGGTGGGGTATGACCTTTTGCCCGGCGAGAACGCGGACAAGTTCAATCAAGACTTTATCCAGGCCGGGCGGACTGCCCGCCATTACGGCACCAGGCATCATGAAGTGTTGGTCAGCCCCAAAGACGTGATTGAATTGTTTGAAAAAACAGTGTGGCACATGGACGAACCGATTTCCAAACCCAATGCCATCGCGATGATGAAGCTGGCCCACTTTGTGAAGCCTACGGCCACGGTGGTGCTCGGCGGGGATGGCGGCGATGAGCTTTTTGGCGGCTACGACCGTTACCGCCTCAGCCGGTATGCCGATATCTACCAAAGGCTGGTGCCAGGTTTTGTGCGCCGACCGCTTAGACGCAGCGCTCTTTTACGCCAATTGGATACGCCGGCCGGCATTGATCGTTACGCGCTCTTTATGTTTCAAAAAGAGGCCGCGGTTGAGCGGGTGCTCAAGCCGCCCTATTTTAATGGCGGCGGCACGCATGATTTTTTTGGCCAGAGATTTTTGCCTCCCGGCCGCGCCCAGTCTTTTGGGGACAGTTTTATGAGAGCCGACAGGCAAAGCTGGCTGGTGGACGACTCTTTGGCGCTCACCGACAAAATGACCATGTCGGGGGGTGTTGAAGCCCGGGTGCCGTTTCTCGATCGCGCGGTGGTGGAATTGGCGGATCGGATTCCGCTCAAGCGCAAAGTACACCTGGGCGAAGGAAAGGCGATTCTCAAAGCGGCGTACCGGCACCGCTTGCCCCCGGAGCTTTTTGGCGGCGTCAAGCGCGGTTGGTACGCCCCCGGAGCCAAGTGGCTCCGGCGCCAGGAGATTTACGAACTGGCGAGCGGCCTGCTGGCGCCGGAGTATAACCGGGAAACCGCCGACCTGTTTGCCTGGGGACGCCTCCGGCACGATTTGGCGGCTCACCGGCAAAAGCAGGGCTACCACGCCACCATGCTTTACGCTGTCATGACTTTTCAGGCCTGGGCCAGGGCTTACCGGATTAATATATAAAGGGTATGAAAAAACGAATCCTCGTGATTACTCCCAAATTTCCCTTTCTTGACCGGGGCGCTTGCCAGCAGGATCGGACAGAGGGGATTTTAAATTTGGTGCGCTACGGCTACGAAGTGCGCGTTATCACCAAGACGACGCCCAAGTATGAAGAAGCGGTGGCGCGGGTGGCGGCCGAGCATGGTATAGCTATTATTCCGGTGCCGTATAAATACGCCAAATATTTAACTTTCAAGCAGAGAGCGGCCCGGCGTTTTAGGCAGGTGTTTAACCCTCGATACTGGGACGGAGCGGCTTATGAGTATTTCGATCCGGAGATACAGGCGGCCCTCGCGCGCGAGCTCTCCGACCACCGCCCTGATCTTGTTTGGTTTGATTATACTTACCTGTGGCCGCTTTACCCCCAGATACGCCGGGCGGGCATCCCGATTATTACCCGTTCCATTAATTTTGAACCGACGCATTTTCTCCAGGAGGAAGGCCGGAGTCCGTGGCATCTGCTTAAATTTTTGCCCAAGCTCGCTAGCGAGTGGCGAGCTATAAGGGGCAGCAACCTGCTTTTGGCCATTACTCCGTCTGAAGAGGGGATTTACCGTCGGCTCTGCGGCCGAACCCCGGTTATCACCCTGCCGCTGCGCGGCCTGCCCAAGTGCCTAAAAAAAGATCGTCCGACAGCCGATCGCCGACCTTTGAACGTCTTTTTCATGGGTTCGAGCTACAGCGTGCCGCACAATCTCGGAGCGGCTGAATTTTTGGTCCGGGAGGTTATCCCCGAGGTGCTGAAACGCGCTCCGGGGGAGTTTCGTTTTGTTATTTTCGGCGCCAAGCTGCCGCCGGACATCGCTGACCACCTGCCGGAGCAGACCGAATATGGCGGCCTGATAGATCCCGAAGTTGGCCTGGCGGACATGGATATCGCGATAATCCCGTCTTTGTTCGGGGCCGGCATGCAGCAGAAAATTTTTGAACCGCTCTGCCGGGGAATTCCGACCGTGGCTTCGGCCCGCGGTCTGGCCGGCTATCCTTTTGATCCCGGGATCCATCTTTTGACGGCTGGCACCCGGGAGGAGTTTGCCGCGGCGGTGCTCAGACTGCGGGACCGTGATTTGCGCGCCCGCCTGTCGCTCGCGTCCCGGGAGCGGGCCCAGGAACTTTTTTCTCCGGCCGTCATTGACGGGATTATCCGGCAAGCCTTGACTGACTGTTTATGAAGCTTATCTACGTGGCCAACGCCCGTCTGCCCACCGAAAAGGCGCACGGGCTCCAGATCGTGTCGATGTGTGAGGCTTTGGCTCGCTCCGGCGCGGACTTGACTTTGTTGAGTTTGGGTCCGGGCGACTCTGCCCAGGATATTTTTACTTATTATAACGTAGAGCCTCTGTTTGCCGTTGAGTACCTGGCAAAAACGCCGCAGCGGGTGAGCACACCGGCCGCTTTTCGCCTCCGGCAGCTGCGGTTTTCCTGGCAGGTATGGCGGCGCCTCTGGCCGGACCGCCGGAAAGCGGTCGTTCTCACGCGCGACGAGCTGACCGGCTGGGGGCTTAGCTGCCTGGGCGTCCGGGTTTTTTACGATATGCACGGCTTTCCGGAACATAAACGGTGGCTGTGGAAACTGGCGTTGCGCGCTTTGACCGGTATTGTTGTTACCAATCACTGGAAGAAAAGGCAGTGCCAGGAGCGCTTCCGCATTCCCGCAGAAAAGATGATGGTGGCGCCGAACGGCTACGATCCGCGCCTGTTTCCGGTCCCTGGCGCTGGCCCGGCCCGGGAAGATTTGCGCCGGGCGCTGGGTTTTCCCGCCGCTAAGAAAGTGGTGCTCTACACCGGAAATTTTTATGACTGGAAAGGCGTCCATACTCTGGGTAAGGCCGCCGCTTTGTTGCCCGAGACGGCTGTCTGGTTTGTCGGCGGGAGCGAAGAAGAGGCCGTCAAGTTTCGCGATCGTTATCGCGCGCTGCCGAATGTGCGGGTGCTCAGTTATCGGCCGCATGCCCAGATACCGCAATATTTACAGGCGGCAGACGTGCTGGTGCTGCCGAATTCGGCCCGCGCCGAGGATCCGCGCTTTGCCGTGTACTCCCAATTCGACACCTCGCCCATGAAGTTATTTGAGTATATGGGGAGCGGTACGCCCATAGTGGCCACGGATCTTCCCTCCGTACGTGAGATCATTGACGAGACTACGGCCGAGTTTTTCCCGCCCGATGATCCCGACAGGCTGGCTGCCGCCATCAAAGAGGTGCTCGAGAATGAAACCGCGGCCAAACTCCGGGCCGGCCGGGCCCGCGAGCGAGTGGCCCGCGAGTTCACCTGGGATAGGCGTTCCGGCCGGCTTTTGGAATTTATCCGCACCCGGATTCAGTAATTGTGTTTTTATGAAGATAGGCATTGTGCTGCATCCTTTTGGCGAGGAACATCCGGCCGGGTTGGCCCGGACCATATTGGAGCTGGCCAAAGGACTTATCAGTCTCAAGACTGAACACGAATTTATTATTTATGTTAAAGACAAACCGCGCTTGGCGCTCGACTTTCCGCCCGGAAACTGGCGTGTCCAGGCGCTCGGCGGAGGACGGCTGTGGCTCGAGAGGCTCTGCCGGGCAGAGAGGGCGGACGTGTATCTTTTTAATACTCCTGTCTTGCCGGTGGCAAAAAAACCTGGACCGGCCGTAGTGATCGCGCTCGATTTCGCCTATTGGCTCTTGCCGGCCCGCTCTTGGAGCGCGCGCTGGCGGCGTCTGGCTACTTACGGTTATCATTGGCTGTCGCTCAAGCGGGCGGACCGGGTGATAGCTATTTCGCAGGCTACCAAAGATGACTTGAAGCGCTTTTTCCACGCGCGGCCGGAGCGCGTGGACGTAGTTTATTGCGGGTATCGCCGGATCAGCCGGATACCGGAAATACCAGTGGCCGCTCCGGAGCATTTTTTTCTTTTTGTCGGCGTCGTCAAGGAGCGCAAAAACGTGCGGCGCGTGGTGCGGGCTTTCGCCGCGGTAGCCGATAAACTGCCGGCGATGCAGCTGGTAATCGGCGGACACGCGGCCGGAGAATATGCGGAGAGTATCCGCCAATTTATCGAGGATAAGCGGCTCGAACACCGGGTAACATGGCTCGGTCATCTGAACGATGGGCAGCTTTCCTACCTGTACAAACGGGCTACCGCTTTGGTTTTCCCCTCCCTTATTGAGGGCTTCGGTTTTCCCGTGCTCGAGGCCATGGACGCCGGACTGCCGGTTATTACTTCGCGCGGCTCCTCTTTGGGGGAAATAGCGCTCGACAGCGCCTGGCTGGTTGATCCGTTGGATGAAGGCGATATCGCCCGGGCGCTCTCGCGCCTCGCGAGCGATCCGGCCCTGCGGGAAAAACTGCGGGAGCGGGGATTGGCCCGGGCCAGTCAGTTTTCTTGGGAAAAAGCGGCGCGGGAAACCCTGGATATTTTGGAGCGGGCCGGGGGAAAATAACTGCTTGCGAGCCGGCGCACGCTATGTTATTATGGCTTCTATCACGAACTCACAGCGAGTTTCCACCTTTTCGCCTCAAACATAGACTGATTTTCGCGGCACCAAAACTCGCTCTTACAGGCTCAGACATTGGCGCCGCGAAAATCAGTCTATGTTTCGGCTCGACTTAGAAAAGAGAATTGCTAATAACTCACTACCAGTTCCACGACTTAACTTCCACCACTATGGGTAAAAAGATTCTTCTTATCGGCGGCGCCGGTTTTATCGGCATCAATGCCGCCCAAAGATTTCTGGAAGAAGGCCACGAGGTTACCATTTTGGATAATCTTTCCCGGCGGGGGACCGACCTTAATTTATCCTGGCTCCGGGCCGCCTACCCGGACCGTTGGCGGTTTGTGCGCGGCGACATCCGTTTTGACCGCGAGTTGCTGGAGCAGGAGGTAGCCGGGCACGAGGCGATTTACCAGCTGGCGGCCCAGGTGGCGGTAACGACCTCGGTTGCCAATCCGAGAGAAGATTTTGAGATCAACGCGCTCGGCACGTTCAACGTCCTCGAGGCTGCCCGCTTGGCCGGGCATAAGCCGCTTATCGTATACTCGTCTACGAATAAAGTGTACGGCGATCTCGAGACGCTCGCTATCCGGGAAGACGAAAAACGCTACGCTTTAAGCGACTATCCCGCCGGCATTTCCGAGAGCTATCCGCTGGATTTTCACTCTCCTTACGGCTGCAGCAAGGGCGCGGCCGATCAATACATGCATGATTACGCGCGGATATACGGCCTGCCGACCGTAGTGCTGCGCCAGTCATGCATTTACGGGCAGCACCAGTTCGGCATTGAAGACCAGGGTTGGGTAGCCTGGTTTATCATCGCCTTTCTTTCCCACCGCCCGGTTACGCTCTACGGAAACGGGAAGCAAGTGCGCGATATCCTGTTTGTAGATGATTTAACCCGTCTCTACAGCTTACTTTTTGTCAACCGCGAGCAGGCAGCCGGTAAGATATATAATGTCGGCGGCGGATCTGAAAATACCATCTCTCTGCTAGAGTTTCTCGGTCATCTCAGAGACGAGTACGGCTTTGATATTACTTGCCGCGCCGCCGACCCCCGGCCCGGAGATCAGAAAGTGTTTGTTAGCGATAACTCGGCTTTGGAACGCGACCTCGGATGGAAACCGGCGGTCGGTTCGTTGGCCGGGATTGAGAAAATCACCGCCTGGATCAGGGAAAATTTACCTCTCATTCAGTCGCTCTACACCTAAAACCGTTTAGTGGCTGCCGGCTTTGGCGGCGTCTCCTTATGAAAGCGCGTATTTTCTGGGCGGTATTTTGCGGGCTTAACCTGCTCGTAGGCACCATATACGCGCTGCCGCACGGTATACGTTTTTTCGAGTTGAAGGCCGCCGGAGAGCGGTATATCCCCCTCACGGGCGAGTCCCACTTCGACACGATGAATGTCCAGGGAGCGCGGTACCGCGAAATTCTCGACGGGCGCCTTATCTCCGGAGAGGTGGACACGGTTGAACATGCCGACGCTCCGTCTATTTGGCCGCTTTTGAGCGCCGCTGTCTTCGCTCCGTTTTTGTGGGGCACGAAATCGGTATTAGCCACGCTGGTTATAACCGATTTTGTTTTCCCCATGTTCATCTTTTCCGCCTTTTTTTTGTTGTTGAACCGACTGACCCGGGCGCCTTTGGCCGCTCTGCTTGCGGCCTATATTTTTATGCTTTTTCCCGAGCTGGCAGTGTTATTCCCTCCGGGTTCGGTGAGCGAATTAAAAACTTTGGTCCTGCAGTTTTTGCCCTTTCTTCCGGAGACTCCGGTGGTTCATTTGCTGTATCTAAGGCGCGAGGCTTTTATTCCGGGGGCTCCTTTTTTCATACTGACTTTGTACGGCCTGCACCGGGTTTTGACGACGCGGGAAAAGAAGTGGACTATCCTGGCGGGTGTATTTTTCGGCTCGCTATTCTACTTCTATTTGTATTATTGGATTTTTATCGGCATCACCCTGGGCACTTTGATTGTTGTTTCGGCTCTGCGAAGAGACGGTCGAACCTCGGCTCTGCTGTCTGTCGGACTGGTTGCCCTGGCGGTTTCCGTTCCGTTTTGGGTAAGCCACCAGCGTTTAGCAAATTTGCCGCAGTACGGAGAGCTTGCCGGCCGGGCCGGTATAGAGATCGGCCGGGCGGTCCGGCTTCACCTGTGGCCGACGTACCTGCTGTATGCCGGCATGGCCGCTCTGGCGCTCTGGCTGGGAGACAAACTCAAGCGGCAGTCTGAGTCCATACTGGTGGCAGCGGTTTTGGCGGCAGAAATCATCTCCTATAACATTCAGGTAATTACCGGCTTTAATATTCAGTCCGATCATTGGAGCGGGCGGGTCTTTGTCAGCGCGCAAAGTTTCGTTGTCGCGGCCCTGGCATGGTACGCCGTCCGCTATGCCCTCGAGCGTTACCCGGCGTGGGCCGTGCGGGCGCGGATGGCCGGCCTGGCGGTCCTGGTGGCAGGGGCGTCCTCTTTGAGTCTCCACGTCGTCCGGCATCATTTTCGGGTAGAGAGCGCTTCGGCCGCTATTTACACTGTGCCGTCTGAACTTATGGCGGCCTATGACTGGCTCAACCTCAATACCCCGGTTGATAGCGTAGTCTTGAGTCCGGCTCTTGAGACTAATATCGATCTGGCGGTGTACACCCACAATAAGCTGTTTTTGGCCCGGGCGCAAAATACGATAGCGGGGGAAGAGGAAATTCTTGACCGGATGCACGCTGCCTACGCGCTGGGGGCTGTTAGCCCGGAGTATCTTAACGCTCTGCTCGGCACGGAGCGGGGGATAATGTATTTTTTTTCCGTTTCCTACGAAAGCCGCGCGCTTGACCGGTATCTTCGGCCGGACCGTTACCCGGGATTGGCTTTGCCAGCCGCTGTCCGGAGCCGCGTTATTCAGGATTACTCCCAATACGCGCTGCCGGCCGTAATGCCTTACCGGGTAGAGTACATATTTATCGGACCGCGTGAAAAAGAGATGGGTTTTTCCCGGCCGCGCCTGGCCGGTTACCCCAAGATATATGATGAGGGCGGAGTTGAAATTTATTTTTTTTCCGACTAGTCCTGTGGGCACGTACAATGAGTACCAATATAAGGATTTTTTGCAGCGGGAGTCCGACCCGTATGCCCAGGCCAAGTACCGGGTGGTTTTGGAGTATTTGCGGGACCGGCCGGGAGCAACGATTTTAAATGCGGGCTGCGGATCGGGAGAACTTTCTTTTTTGCTCGCCGCCGCCGGGCACAGTGTGGTGGGGATCGACCCCGGAGCGGAATATATCGCGCTCGCGGCTGCCGGCGCGGCCGAGCGCGGCTGTCTCGGCCGCTGTTCCTTCCGGGTGAGCTCGATAGCCGAGTTTGCCGCCGGGAATAAATTTGACTGCGTAGTGGCGACCGACGTGCTTGAACACATTGAAAACGATGCCGCGGCTTTGGACCAGCTTCTTAATCTGTTGCGCCCTGGCGGCTCTCTGATCATTACGGTTCCGGCCTTGCCCGCGTTATTCGGGTACCACGACGAGCTTCTGGGCCATTTTCGGCGTTACACGCGTTCCAGTTTGCGGGCCTTGCTCGACGCCAGGCCGGTACTTGAAGTAAAAAAAATCCGTTATTTTGGTTTTACGCTGTTGCCGGTCTGTTGGCTTTTCAGCCGTTATCTGCGCCGGCCGTACCCGGCGGCGTCGCTTTCCGGCCGGTCGGTTTCGGTGCGGCAGATCATTTTACGCCTTCTTTTGGCCTTTGATCGGACCGTCCCCATGCCTTTGGGCACCAGTTTAATCTCCCTGGCCGTAAAGACGGGCGAGAAAACGGCCGATTAAAATTGACAAGCAGGCCCGTTTGGTATACTTTTCAATCGAGCTCGGTAAAGATTAGGCGCGTGTTTCGGTTCTATGATTTCAATTGTTATCCCGGTTTACAACGAGGAAGGAAACGTCCTGCCGCTCCACGAAAAGCTAAAGGCGGTGCTGACCGCGCTTAACGAACCGTACGAAATCATTTTTATTGACGACGGCTCCACCGACCGCACTGTCGAGCGCCTGAAAACGCTCCGTCCGGTCAGAATTATCATTTTGACCATGGATTTTGGCCAAACCTCGGCCCTCGATGCCGGCCTCCACGAGGCCAAGGGGGACATTATCATCACCATGGACGGCGATTTACAGAACGATCCGGAGGATATCCCCCTTTTGGTCAGCACCATCCGCTCGGGTTACGATGTCGTTACGGGCTGGCGGCAGGACCGGCATGATACCGCCAACCGGCGAATTTTGTCCCGCCTGGCTAACTGGCTCACCGCTAAAATTACCGGACTCACAATTCATGATTCGGCCTGCGCTCTCAAGGCTTACCGCCGCGAGGTCATCGCCGATGTGCGTCTTTATGGCGAAATGCACGTTTTTTTGCCGGCCTTTCTCCATGGCCGGGGGGCGCGGGTGATAGAGATTCCGGTCCGCCATCACGCCCGCCATTCAGGCCTGTCGAAGCATTACTTTTTTAAAGCGGTCAAAAATTTGTTCGATCTCATGACCATCAAATTTTTGGTGCTCATGACCGGCCGGCCGTTGGTTTTTTTCGGCGGCACCGGATTGGCGGCGGTTTTTTTGGGCCTGGTGGCCGCCGCGGCCGCTCTGTATCTCAAATTGGCCGGGCAGCGCAACTTCGGCCAGACCCCGCTTCCGATTCTGACGGTTTTTTTTATCCTGTCCGGAATGCTTTTTTTTATGATCGGCTTTTTGGCCGAGCTTATACTGCGGGTTTACTTTGAATCGAGCCGCCGTACTCCGTATTCGGTCCGGGAACGCATTCAAAAAGAATAATCTGTATGCAAGCCGTTATTCTCGCCGCCGGGGAAGGAACGCGGATGCGTCCTTTAACGCTCACCACTCCGAAGCCGTTGGTTTCGATCGGCGGCCGGACATTGCTTGACCATATTGTGTCGGTTTTTCCCGATGAGATTGGAGAGATAATTCTGGTAGTCAGATATTTGGCCGACCAGATTAAGGCCTATTGCGGGACAGATTTCCACGGTCGAAAGGTAACCTACGCCGAAGGGTCGGCGCTCGGGAGCGCTTACAGTTTCCTGGCGGCGGCGCCCTTTATACGCGACGAGCGTTTCTTGTTCGCCAATGGAGATGAATTTCCTGATCCGGAAGACATCAAGGCCTGTCTTGAATATGCCTCGTTTCTCGCAACTGAAAAGCTTGCAGTGGCATGAAGATCGTCCTTGATGAAAGCGTAAGCTACGGGCTTGTCGAAATCCTGCTTCGCGATGGCCATCAGATCGTTGCCATTGCGAATTCAGCAGCCTCCGGAAATGCCGACGAAGAAGTATTCACCCGCGCCTGTGACAGCGAATCCGTTCTTATCACCAGGGACTACCACCTTACCAATCCGCGGCGATATCCTTCGGAAAAGACGGGCGGCATCATCTTTATCAGACACGGGAACCTGACCTCTGAAGAGGAGATTCTGCTGGTCACGAGATTCCTCTCGACTCAGCCCCACACGGAGCTCCGCGGCAGATTGGTGACCTTATGCAAAGATAGCGTGAGAATTCGCTGAGGATCATGCCGGGATGGGAGGCTGGAGCGGGCCTGATGTGATCATTGATATTCAGGACTTCGTCAAGGCACACACCGCGCCGTACAAGTATCCCCGTGACATTCAGGTCGCAAGGAGGAACGAGCATGAAAATCATACAGTATGTCGACGTTGCCGCAACCCGGTTCGACAACGACAAGGCAAAAGGAGTCGCCGGGCGTGTTGTGATCGGCAAGAATGACGGGGCTCATAATTTCTGCATGCGGGTCTTTGAGGTTTCCGCGGGCGGTCATACGCCGAAGCATGCGCATGACTGGGAGCACGAAATATTCGTGCATGCGGGCGCGGGCGAGGTGTATAGCAAGGGTCAATGGAGCCCCGTCAAGGCCGGCAGCGTTACCTTCATCCCGGGTAATGAAGAGCATCAAATAAAGAATGCCGGCAAGGAGCCGCT